>Ga0181556_1000019_pt1 | contig 127170 bp, 124 predicted proteins | sample 011ome_14_FD_148651 | JGI IMG/M metagenome (GOLD analysis project Ga0181556, IMG submission 148651) | Coastal salt marsh microbial communities from the Groves Creek Marsh, Skidaway Island, Georgia - 011505AT metaG (spades assembly) | ecosystem: Environmental > Aquatic > Marine > Intertidal...
CTCGCCGAGTCTGCTGCTGGCGGGGTCATGGGGAGTCGCGACGCGCACATGATGGCCGCGGTTGTGCTCGATATAGAAGTGACCGTAGACGCTGGGGGCAAGCGCGATCTTCGCCAGCCAGCGTTCGTGCTTCTCCTTCTTGTGGCCGAGTTCGTGTGCGGTGTTGATGCCCAGGCCGCCGATGAATCCGAGAGTCACCGCGAGGCCGACTTTCTGGGTCGTGGTCAGGCCTGCATTGACGATGAACCAGAGCCCCACCAGCAGCCCGACGTACTGCACGGGGAGGAAAGCGAAGGTGATCCAGCGGTAGTAGCGGTCGTTCTCGAGTGCATCGATGAGTTCGTCAGGGGGGTTCGCATCATCTCTACCGGTCACCCAATCGATAAGGGGGACCAGGCCCAGGATGACGATGGGGCCGAGCCAGAGCCATACCCCCTGATCCGTGAGCGAGAACAGCGCCATCGCGGCAAAGGGGATCAGGGGCATGGCGAGAGCGGTCAGCCACAGATACCGCTTGCGGTCACGCCACTGGTCCACGGAGTCAGGGCGCACACTGCCGTGCACAGCCATCTCTTCACCTCCCTCGCGTCAGTGAACCACTGGTCAGCCTGGGGTTCAACACTTCTTGCCCCGATGTCCACCAGTCCCGATTCCCGACGAGACTGCGGGGACTGCCGCTACGCGCAGCGATCACCCACGAGACGTACGCATGCGGGCATCGAAGCGCGCCACGAAGAGCATGTGGGGCACGGTGAGGCCCCAGACGATCACGAGGCCGATCCACAGCATCGGGCCGACGGCGTGACTGGGATCGATGAAGGTCGCGAGCGCGACGACGACCACCACGAACCCCACGAGGGCAGGTACTCCCCCGCGCATCACCTTCAGCACACTTGTTGCATCGATTCGCCCGTACGTCACGTCCGCCAGTCGGGCCGTGTGGCGCAAGGCATGCCAGAAGCCGAAGTAGACCGCGAATGCCAGCAGCGGTGAAGCCACATAGCCAAGGACCGCTAGGGACATGAGTTCGATCGCACCTCGGACATCTCCATGATGAATCAACCACAGCAGTGTTCCGATGACGAGCAGCAGAACCCCGAGCCGCGTGAGTGCGATCACCGGTTCGTTCATCACCATGGCCAGTCTCGGCTCGATCGCCACCAGGGTCGAGACGGCTGCCGGCGAGGTGAGTGGCAGCAGCACCGGTGCGCTGCCGAGAGCAAGCGCGTAGCCGATGCGCCATCCACCTCGCACCGGTGGAAGCCCCCGCAATTCGCGCGTCGCCTCGACGTCACCTGTGCCGAAGTGCCAGACCGTCATCGCAATCACGCCGACGAAGGCCGGGCCCGGCCAGGCGTAGATCGCAAGGGCGGCAGCCACGGCCACGGCCAGGTACACCGCAGTCAGTTGGAGGCGTCGCATGCGGGCGATCGGTCCGGGGAGGGTCAGGTTGTCGACAGCGCCGTGCGGGATTCCGACGATCAGCGCAACGAGCGCCACTGCGATCGCCGTTGGGCTGATACTCGTTGACTCGGCCGTCGCCCCCGAGAGGATGCTGACGACGACCCCGAAGCCGGCCGCCACGATGCCAAGATTGAGTACCACCAGTGCAGGCGTCGAGACGGCCGACGCCTGGCGCGGAGGCGCCTCCAGCACGGTAACCATGGCCATACTCTGGCCCTGTTGATTCAGATCCGCCATTGGCGGCAGGACTCCAGTCGCGGGAATCTTCGCGACGCCACTGCACGTTGTCGCCAGCGCCACGGACGTGGCTCGTGACACCTGATCTTCGGAGGAACCATGGCCACATCAGTCTTCACGGCTGATGACTTCAGGTCGATGCTGCGGGCGGACGGCATCACCCTCGTCGACTTCTGGGGGGCCTGGTGTGCCCCATGCCTGACATTCACGCCGATCTTCGAGGACGCCTCCGAGCGTCACACGGATGTCACGTTCGCGACGGTCGACACCCAGCCCGAGGTGACACTCGCGTCCGAACTCGCGAGCTCCGGTGTGCCGACGGTGCGGGGATACCGCGATGGTGTGCAGGTCCTGGACTACTCCGGCCCCATGACGCCGGCGATGATCGGCAGCGTCCTCGACCAGATGCGCGCACTTGACATGGAGGACGTCATCGCGCGTGCCGTTGCACGGGAGCCGTTGCCTGCCGTGCGGCCGATGGTCTTGTAGTTGTTGTTCGGCATAGTGGCGCCATGCATTCCCCACTCGAGGCGCTCGCCGACACCCGCATTCTGATCACAGGCGCAAACCGCGGTATCGGACTCGCGTTCGTCGAGGCAGCGCTCGAGGCGGGTGCCGTCGAGGTCATCGCGTGTGCTCGTGATCCTCGAACCGTTACTGAGCACTGGGGATCACGGGAACCTCGGGTGACGGCCATTGAACTGGACGTCACCTGTGAGGAGCACGTCAATAACGTGGCCGAATTCGTGGGCGCGGTGGATCTGGTGATCTCGAACGCCGGACGTACGGGTGGCGGCCTAGTCCTGACGATGGACGAGGAGGATGCGCGCGACCTTTTCGAGGTGCACCTGTGGGGTCCGTGGCGACTGGCATCCGCACTATCGCCTGCCATGGCCCGTGGAGGCGGATTCATCTTCGTTCAGTCCATCGCCGCGCTGATCCTGTCTCGTCGAGGACCGTTCTACAGCGCGAGCAAAGGCGCTGCAACGTTGATGGCCGTGGCATTGCGCGAAGCCCTTGGCGAGGCGGGGATCACCGTGACGAACGTGTTTCCAGGGTTCACCGACACCGGCATGGTCACCGACGATCCGGTACGCAAAGCGACCCCACGCGCGGTGGCGAACGCCGCGTTGGCCGGGTGGTGCGCCCGTGAGTCGAGCGTGTTCCCCGACGAATTCGCGCAACGGATCCACGAGCGCATCTCTGCGGACTACGACGCGTCTCTCGACCGCCCGTGGGAGACCGTGTCTGACGTATATCGGTCGATCATGACTACTTCGGAGTGAACGTGATGGGCAGCGACGTCAGCGAGTAGAGGAAGAAGCCAGGGGCACGCTCGATCGTCGCACCGTCCGCCAGCGCGATGTTGTCCATGCGGTCGAGGAGCCTGTCGAAGGCGACCACGATCTCCTGAACCGCGAGGGGCTGACCGACGCAGAAGTGCGGGCCACGTGAGAAGCCCAGGTGCTTGTTCGCGTTCTCACGCGTGATGTCGAATCGGCCAGCATCAGGGAACATCTCCGGATCATGGTTCGCAGCGCCATAGCGAATATGGATGATCGAGTTGGCCGGGATATCGACTCCGTTGAGAGTGACGTCACGTGTCGTGCAGCGGAAGAGCCCCTGCACCGAACTGCTGTGACGCATGACCTCGTCCGCGAAATTGCGCAGGAGAGACCGGTCAGATCGCAAAAGCGCCATCTGATCCGGGTGCTCGATGAGGAGGAGCATCGCGTTGCCGATGGCATCTGCTGTGGTCGTGTAGCCGCCAGTGATCAACTGGTTCATCAAGTTCTGCAGCTCGTGCATGGTGAAGGGCTCGTCACCCTCTTCGGGAGGCGCCACCATCGCAGTGAGCATGTCGTCCGTCGGGCTCGTGCGCCGCTCCTCGAACACCCCAGCCAGGTAGTGCTGCGCCTCGGCCTCGAGTCCGGCGTAGTGACGCACCGACTCCTCGTCAGTCAGAAGACCCTGAGCGGGAGCAAGCATGGCATCTGCCCAGGTCTTGAATGTCGCAATCTGTGAGTCATCGAGTCCGATCTGCTCAGCGATGACCTTGCCCGGGAGGGGGAAGGCAAAATCAGCAATGAACTCGCACGAGCCCCGGTCGATGAACGCATCGATGAGCTCATCGGAGATCCGCTCGACACCCGGCATCATCGCCTTGACGGTTGGCGGGTTCAGAGCACGGTTGAGCAGACGGCGATAGCGGCTATGCGTCGGTGGGTCCGTGCGCTGAAGGGTCTGCACGTGGCCCCAGCCGAGCTCGGCCAGCTTCTCGTCGTACATCCGCCCGAGGTGGGCGACTGACTCACCGGCCAGTTGCTCGATCTGAATGTCGTTCGAGTAGGTCTCGTGATCGGAGAGAACCTCCTTGAGGTCCTCGTACCGCGAGACGACGAAGAAGCCGGTCTCCGGCATCCGATAGGTCGGAGCCTTTTCGCGCAGCTCGGCGTAGTGGGTGAACGGGCAGGCGGCTACCTCAGGGTCCAGCAGGCTGCTCTCGATGATCTGATCAGACACGTGCACTCCTCGAAGCTGACGTCGTGGCGAATGCCCCCGCGGTCGTGAGGGTGAGTGAAGCATGCGAGCCCGCGTGCTGTCCGGCGGATGCCGAACACGTCATCCATGTGAGTTCACCGTTGTGGCAGTCTTTGGGCGTGTCATTGAACCGACTCGTGCCCGCGATTGGGCTTGTCGCAGTTGCCCTAGTCATCGCGGGCTGCTCCAGCGGCAGTTCCGAGACGTCCACCGCTTCCTCCGATGCCACGTCAACACCCACGGCTGCCACGCAGGCATTTCCCGTTGCGGAGGATGGCTCGATCATCACGCCGAGCGGGTATGTGTTCAAGGGCGAATTCGCCATCTGCAATCAGGCGAAGTGCGCGGCTCCGAACTCCGACGGCACAGCCCAGTGCACCTGCCAGCGGCTCACCGACACGTGGACTCTGAGTCCGGTGCCCAATGCAACGCTCAAGCAACTGGGCAATCAGGGCAATCTGCTTTCGACCTTCACCACAGAGAATGTCACGTCGGCCAATTCGATGAAGTGTTCCGGAGGTCAATGGGCCGACTGCTACGGGGCCCTGTGCACCTATGCCTCCGATGGCACCGTGACCTGCACCTGCCCTGTGGCCAAGGACTGGCCCGATCAGTGGATGAAGTACGTCGATGACTGTGCGTTGGGCAGTTGTACTGATGACCTCGTGTCCGTGGCACCACTGTTCCCTGAGACTGACACGAGCTTCACCGACTTCGTTGCGGCCGTGAAGCAGGCGGGCGACACCGTCCCGGGCATCCCCACGGCCTGCCCGATTCCCTGATCTGACTGCTGATCCCTGAACTGACTACTGCGCGACGGCCGACTTCTCGAGGATCGAGACCGAGGCGCGCTTGGCCTCGAACGCAGCCTTGCCCCCTCGGGCTCCGAACAAGTGCTTGGTCCACACCAGCCAGATGATGGCTGCGATGTTCACCAGGAGGAGGACGACCTTGATCGCCGTGACGTGGTGCGTGAGTTCCAGGATCTCCCAAGGCAGGAAGACCGAGGTGAGGACGACCGCGAGGTACTCGCCCCAGCGCTTGGCCAGCCACAGGCCGACTCCCTCAAGCCAACGGAGAAGTCCGTAGAGGATCATCAGTGCCCCGATGCCGAAGAGGGTGGACACTGTCACATCGGTTGCATCGATGATCCAGCGAGCAGTCGCATGATGATGAGGTCGCGGAGCATGCGCCCGCGCACCACCTCCGGGGCGTGATCTGCTGGTCCGGAGTCTCGCGGTTCGCCGGGAACGAAGTCTCCGCATCGCAGGCAACGCCACGACTCACCAGCGGGGGTCGCGACACGCAGGCGCTCGGCGAGATCAGCCTCGTCGGGCCGAAACGTGATGTGACCCGATCGGCCGCACGCAAGCAGGGACCAGTCCACGTGCCTGAGGTTGGCGACGATTCAGGTGAGTCGACCTAGTCCTGGGTCGCCGGCGCAGGGGACACGGCACAAGCGGGTGTGGCGCCGGGATGCAGCATCACCGAGCCGAGGCCGCGATACGGACGCCTGCCTCTACGAAGAAGGTGGGTGTGACGGCCCATTGGTCGAAGGCGACCTCGGGGATCATGGGGTCTGCGCCACGCAGTTGACGAGCGAGTAGGCACCCTTCGAGGACTGCGATGCCACCTGCACCCCATCGATCGTGATGATGCAACGGGTGTTGATCGAGGTCGCTCCCCCCATGCCCGTCACTGACAGTTCACTGATGTCGATCACCGTTCCCTCCGGGATCCGCACCTCATGCGTGAAGGGTGCAGGAACACCGAGCTTCTCCGTCATCTGCGGCTGGCCGTCAATGACATCGACATAGGACAGGTGCGTGACGCTGAGTCCGTCCGTGAGCACTTCGTAGACGACGGTGGTGCCGGTGAACTCCAGTTCAGGTATCGCTTCAGGGCTGGCCTGATCGGTTGATGCTTGCGTCAGATCATCCGCAGCACTGATCAACGACGCTGCAGAAAGGGCGCAGGCCACCACCGACACAACGGCTCCGACGATCGCAGGGCCACGCGCGCGGCGAGGCAGGATGAGGCCCGCGACGGCAAGGGTGAAGGCAACGATGCCGAGGGGGAGGGTGAGGAAGGTCCAACTCGGCAGGGCGATCGTCCCCGCGCTCGACAGCAGCGCCAGCACCACGGAGGCGATGGCGAGATCGCCGTTGCGGCGTTCCGCGGCCGTTACCTCACTCATAGCGATAGCCGCAGAACCGGCATACGCGCGCCTCCAGGAGAATCTGCTCCGCACAGTCCGGGCAGCGCTTCGTCTGCTCTCTGGGTGCCCTTCGGAACCAGCTCTTGAATGTCCAGGCGCTCGGCTGTTCCTCGCGAGGAGTCTCAATGCAGGCCGACCAATACGCGGCGTTCTCCCGAGCCTCGCGAGACGTCGCACCGGATGACGTGGCGGCGATCTCCTCCGCCAGCACAGCCGCTGCCGTCAGCACCGCAGTGTCCTGACTGAGCACGGCGGGCATCGTCGCTGTCCACGCGAGGCGCAGCGCCTGCTCCGGACGTCCGATGGCGAGGGCCTCGCGGGCGGTTGTCAGTACGTCTTCGTCCGTCATGCGTGCCTCGTCAGGTCAGATCGTCGGCGAGCAGGTCCTGGTTTACCGTTGCGAACGTGTAGTCGTCAGATGTTCCTCGCGTGAGCGTCCAGATGAGGTCGAAGCGGTTCTCTGGCCATTGCGCAGGAACGTCGCTGCTGTTGCGAATCGGAAAGTGACTCAGCAGCTCCAGCATGCTCCCGTGATGCCACACCACCAACGCATCCCCGTCTGAGGCGAGGATGCTCTTGGCCGCGGCGGCGGCGTCCTTGTGAGTGAAGTCGCTTTCGATGGTGACGTGAAGTCGATGAGCCGTGGGTGTCGCAGTGTCCCGCTCGCGCTTGCTCTTGTAGTCGTGGGTTGGCTCTGTGGCGATCACGCGCGTGGGGCGGGCGAGACCCGGTCGTCGTTTAGACGGAACACTGTCGAACAGGGCAGCAAGTGCGCCGGCGCGCGTCCATCCCTGCACCGAGAGTGAGTGGGGATCGTTCTGGCCATGTCGGTCGACCCCAAGTGGCGGACCGGCCTCCCCAGGCTTCTCCGCGTGGCGAAGGAACATGATCGTCGACGGTGGCATGCCCCGACTATGGCACGTGGCGAAGGAACATGATCGTCGACGGTGGCATGCCCCAACTATGGCAGGCAAGCCTGTGACAGGACTGCCGACGACCTGACGGTCACGTCGGGAGTCCGGAGAATGCTTACTCGCCGCCGATATCGCGCGTAAGGGAATCCCAGACCACCGCGCGCACCTTGCGCTGGTAGTCGATCTCACCCTCGGACAGCAGTGCGAGTTCCTTGGCGACCATGTCGACATGCTCGGGGTCACCTGCATGCGCGGAGACGATTCCGCGAAGCTCATGGACCCGCACCTGCAGGGCCATGCGCTCGGCGTTGACGCTGTTCGCACGTGCAGCAAGGGTCGGCTCGTCGTCGACGGCTCTCTTGAGCGCACCGTCGGGGCCGGCATCCACGGCAGCCTCCGCCTCGAGGCGGGCGGCGAGGTCGTCCAGGGCCCGCGCCACCGAACTCCACCAGACACCCGACGCCGCCGGTGATTCAGCGAGGGTGGACAGGGATGAGTGATATGTCGTGGTCACGGTGCCTCCCGGGTCAGGTCTGACATCTTGCAGCGCGGGGATCGCCCGCATCTGACTCCAGTGTCGGCACGAAAGACCATGAACTGGCATCGAGAAGGCACTATCAAGGCCGCAGATATGTCGCAGGAGTGTCTCGCCCTGAGGGAGCTCCAGTACGGGGTGATCTGGGTCACTCACCGGTTCCGAGAGCCGCACGTGGCGGCGTCGTCGTCAGGAGAGCAGGGCCCCGGGATCGTCCGGCACATCAGCGGCGAATTCCTCAAGAGCCTCCCGGGGCACGTGGTCGAGTGCGGCGGCGTTCGTCGCCCGCAGCACAACGGGGGCAGCTGCTCCGGCCTCGTAGGACTGCAGCCACCGTCCGGCGCAGACGGCCCATCGATCTCCAGGCTTCAATCCGGGGAATCCGTACTGGGGCAAGGGGGTGCTGAGGTCGTTGCCGACGGCCTTCTGATGCTCGAGGAACTCCGCCGTCACGACGGCACACACGGTGTGGGAGCCGAAATCATCGGCGCTCGTCGTCGTGTAGCCATCTCGATAGAAGCCGGTCAGCGGCTCCATCCCGCAGACGTCAAGCTCGCCGCCGAGCACATTGCGCTGATCGTCGCGCGAGACTCTTGCCATGGGTCGAGGGTAGAGCGCTGGACCAACCTGTGCATTTCGATTGATCTAGACGACTGCGTGACCTACCGTCGGATCGTGACCGACATCCATGAGACGCTCCCCCGGCTCGATCCGCACACGGATGCGTTCTATCAGGATCCCTACCCCGCATACGCGGAGCTGCGAGACAAGGCGCCCGTCTACGAGATTCCCGACCAGCCGGGCCTGTTCTTCGTGACGACATGGCCTCTGGTGCGCGAGGCACTCATGGATCCCGCCCGCTTCAGCAACAACATGCCCGCCGCCCGCCGCGACACTCCCCCGCCGGAGGTCGTCGACGAGGTCGAAGCGCTCCGAGCCCAGGGCTACCCGTACCGACCTGCGCTCGGCACCAACGATCCGCCCGATCACACGCGCTACCGCAAGATGGTCAACCGTGCGTTCACCGTGCGCGGTCTCGCGTGGATGGAGCCGCTGGTCGATGAGGTGTCTGACCAGATCGCCTCGACCCTGCCCGACGGTGAGGTCATCGACGCGATGGAGCAGGTGACCGTTCCCCTGCCCGTGTGGGCGATCATGCGCATCCTCGGCCTGGACGACAAGTACCGCGAGGACCTGCGCCGCTGGTCCGACTCGTCCAACGCGGCTCTTGGCGGAAAGCTCTCGGCCGAGCGGTGGCTCGAGGTCGAGCGCGATGTTCTCGAGTACCAGCAGGTCATCTGCGAGGTGCTCGACGATCGCCGCGTGAATCCGGGCCCCGATCTGCTGACCACCTTGGTGAAGGCCGAGAACGACGAGGTTCCCCTGACCAACCATGAGCTCGTCTGGTTGGTGCGTGAGCTCGTCGTCGCCGGCAACGAGACCACCATCCGCGCACTCGCGGACATGCTCGTGCGGATCGATGAGATGCGCGCGACCCAGCCCGATATCTGGGACCGCATCCGTGACGACGAGGCCTTCCGCCGAGGGCTCGTCGAGGAGGGCATCCGCTACTCCTCACCCGTCATGGGGCTGTGGCGCAAGGTCATGTTCGACACCGAGCTCGGCGGTGTGGCAGTACCCGAGGGCTCGACCCTCTTCCTCGCCTATGGATCCGCGAACCGCGATCCGGAGGTGTTCGAGGATCCGGACACGTTCGATCCCCTGCGAGAGAACGTGAAGGAGCACCTCGCCTTCGGCCACGGTATTCACGTGTGCGTCGGCGCAGGGCTTGCGCGCATCGAGGCATCGTCCGCGCTCCGCGCCCTGGGCGAGAACGTGACCGCTTTGGAGGTACTGGATCCCAGCGCCCTTCGGTTCGGTCCGAGCTTCGGTCTTCGCGGTCTGACGGAACTGCCCGTGCGCGTGCACCGGCGTCATTCGTGACGCGTTCGCCCGGTGAGATCGTCACCGCACTCGTTCGTGCGTGTGAGGCGCGCGATCTGGACACGGTGTGCTCGCTTGTCACCGATGACATCGAGTACGACAACGTGCCGGTTGGAGTCGTGCATGGACCCGACGGCGTTCGCTCCGTTCTCTCCGGAGGCGTTACCGCTGCAGCGACCGATGTCGAGTGGGTCGTCCATCGCCAGGTGGAGAGTGGCGACACCGTGATGAACGAGCGGACCGACCGATTCCTCGTGGACGACCGATGGGTTGAGATCCCGATCGCCGCGGTGTTCGTCGTTCGCGACGACAAGGTCGCTCTGTGGCGTGACTACTTCGATCTTGAGACGTATCGACGCCAGCGCGGATGAACGGTGCGTCTCGTGGCCATCCGATGGCTACGGGACGGAGTACCCACCATCGACCGTGAGGATTGCCCCGGTCATGAAGGAGGACGCGTCGCTGGCGAGGTAGACGATCGACGGCCCCAGTTCCTCCGGCAGGGCGTAGCGCCGCTGGGGAGCTAGATCCACCCACCATGGTGCGTACTCGGGGTCATCGATCGGTGCGATGCCCGTCTTGACGTATCCGGGAGCTATCGCATTGACGCGGACTCCCATATCCGCCCATTCGACCGCAAGGCTTCGCGTCAGTTGATGAACGGCCGCCTTCGATGCGTTGTAGGACGCCTGCTCCTGCGGCCGGTTGACGATGAAGCCGGAGATCGAGCCGACGTTGACGATGACGCCGGAGCCCTGTGAGCGCATCCGACGCGCAGCAGCCTGACACATGAGCAGCGTGACGCCGACATTGGTGTTCATCACCTCGTGCAGTTCGTCCGCAGTGATGTCCAGAGCCGGCTTCCATCGGCAGATGCCCGCGTTATTGACCAGGACGTCAACGGCGCCCAGGTGCTGCTCGGCCTCGGCGATGATGCGCTCGGGTGCATCATCTTCAGTCAGGTCGATCAGAACTGAGTGCGCACGCCGCCCTCGCTGCTGGATTTCGGCGACAACGTCGGCCGCAGCGGACGCATCCCGGCCGGTGACCAGGATGTCAGCGCCCGCGTCTGCGAGAGCAAGGGCGGCTGCACGTCCGATCCCGCGAGTGGATCCGGTGACGACGGCCACCCGCCCGTCGAGGCGAAAGGAATCCAATGCCGACACGAAGGGGAGTCTAGGAGTGAAGTCCCGGCAGCGTCGGGCCTTTCGTCTGGTGCTATCGAACCGACGCGTCGACTACTGGACCCGGTGAGGCTGAATCGCGTTCGACGGGATAGTTCCGAGTCGACCTGCCTGATAGTCCTCGAAGGCCTCTACCAGTTCGGCCTTGGTGCACATGACGAACGGGCCGTAGGCCGCGACCGGCTCGCGCAGGGGCTTGCCACCGAGCAGGAACACCTCGAGGTTCGGCGAACTGGAATCCTGTCGATCATCTGCGCTGATGACAATTGAGTCGCCCTGCTCGAGGACGGCGAGCTGACCAGAGTTGAACGGTCGACGCTCGGCCCCCACAGCACCGCTGCCCGCCAGCGCATACGCCAGCGCGTTGAACTCCGCAGGCCACGGGACGACAACCTGTGCCCCGGGCGCAACCGTGATGTGCGCGATGGCCAGAGGGGTGTGCGAGATGCCCGGGCCGGAATGGCCGTCGATGCTGCCAGCAAGAACGCGCACGAGCGCTCCGCCGTCGGTGGACGACACCAGCGACAGGTCTTGGCCCTGCAGGTCCTGATACTGCGGAGCGATGCGCTTCTTCTCGCGCGGCAGGTTGATCCACAACTGCAGGCCGTGGAACAGCCCGCCTGCCTCGACCAGTGCCGCCGGCGGGGTCTCGATGTGGAGGATTCCGTCGCCGGCGGTCATGTACTGAGTGCCACCGGGCGTGATGGTGCCACCACCCCCGTTGGAGTCCTGATGGATGAACTCACCGTCGATGAGATACGTGAAGGTCTCAAAACCGCGGTGCGGATGCCACGGCGTGCCCTTCGGCTCGCCAGCGCCGTACTCGACCTCGCCCATCTGGTCCATGTGGATGAAGGGATCGAGCTTCTCCATCGGAACTCCGGCGAAGGCCCGGTGAACCGGGAACCCCTCGCCCTCGAAGCCGCGAGGTGCCGTGGTGAGGGACGTGACCGTGCGGCCGGTGTCGGCCGACAGGCTCGTCAGACGGGGAAGGGTCAGGGTGTCGGCCGTGACGGCAGGCATATTCGCTCCTCAACGATCGATGCTGAACAATACTTTACCATTCAACTATAAATCCTGCCAGCCCACATCGATGACCCTTCAGGTCAAGAGACGAGGACGCGCTCCTGCTCGCGAATGAAGGCGGTCGCCTTGGTGTTGAACAGCAGGCCCAGGATCACCAGCTCGACCACGACGACGGCCGTCGCCCGCCACCACTCGCCGTGCAGCAGGTATCCCAGCGCACCCAGCAGATTCAGACCCGCGACGATGGCGAGGATCATTCGCGCCCATGCCCGACCGCGGGCGAGGTAGACGGCGACCATGACCCGGATGAAAGCGATCACCAAGGTCAGGATCCCGGCCACCAGCATGCTCTGCAGGAGCGCTCCACCGTTCACGTCGACCACTCCGTTGGCCACGAGAGTCGCCTCGATCTCCGTGGCCAGGTTGAGGTCGGTCATGTGCAGCGCGGAGGAGATGAGATCCAGCCCCGAGATCACTCCGACGGTCGCCGCTATCCACTGCAGGACGACGATGATGGTCACGGACGCAGGACGCTTCATGACGTCCACGCTACGCGGGATGACGTGCCTATGGGCGTCTTGCACTGGATACAGTTCGGTCATCATTCGGCGCGTAGGAGAGCGGTGAGACGACTTCCACTCGTGGCGCTGCTGGCGGCACTCACGACCCTCGGTCCGCTCGGCGCGGTTAAGGCGACCGACACGTTCACCGCTCCCGCCTTCACCGGGCCGTGCGCCTTCAGTTACGGCCTGACCCCAGACATGGTCGGTTCAGTGGTCGGTCTGCCGATCGGCCTGCCGGCGGAGCCAGCACCCCAGACGGTCGTCGTCGTGTCGCTGGGTCAGAGCGTCAACCAGGCGGCCGTGCGCAACATGTTGCAGTACTGCGGCATGAGTCCTCAGACATGGACCGATGTGCTGTGGCCCGGTGACAGCACACCGCCAGTGGGCTCAGAGGCCACCCTCGACCTCTCCGTGGTCTCGCCGTTGCTTCCCGCGAACACCACTCTGAAGACAGCCACCATTTTCGACGGACTTGACTTCCTCTCCGCCCTGACCAATGCCGGCAACGCCTGCGGCCTGGACGGATCCGATCCCACGCAGTGGTCGCGCTCTCAACTCGACACACCAGCAGGTGGCTGCATCGCCACCATGAGCTACGCCATCTTCGAGCAGTCACTGCGATACATGCTCAGTCTTGAGGGACTCACGACAGTCACTGCTCAGGACCAGTGGATCGCAGACGTTGAGGCGGTGCTCGCCGGGCTGGCCGCCTCGGGTGTCATCACTCTCGTCAGCAGCGGCGATGAAGGGTCCGGTGGCTGTGAGCCATGGTCGCGGGGCATCCGCGATGTCATGGCACCGCAATGGCCTTCGACGAGTGCGAATGTGCTCTCCGTCGGTGGCACCATGTGGGCGGAGCCTGACTGGAACGGTGCTGCGATCGGACCAGTCGCCTATGTGCCCGGCTCGACTCTTATGCCGGTCACCTGGCGGAACTGGGGAATGCCCAGCGACTGCGACTGGGTCGCCGGGGTGACGGCATGGCCCGGCATCGGAACCACGGGCGGAATCAGCACCTTCGCCTCGCGCCCGAGTTACCAGGATTCCGTCGCGAGCATCGCACCCAGCTCGAGCGGCCGCCTGTCCCCCGATCTCGCCGGCCTCGCCGGCTGGCCTGCATGGCTCATCGACGACTACCAGAATCCCGGATCGTTCTACTTGGCCATGGGAACCAGTGCGGCCGCGCCTCTCACCGCCGCAGGCCTGGCCAACGTCAATGCCGCCCTCACCTCACGCGGCCTCTCCCCGCTCGACAACTCCGGCGGGGCACTCGACATCCACGAGGTGATCTACAACCCGGCCTTCTCGTCAGCATTCAACGACGTCACGCAGGGCACCAACAACCTGTGGTCATCCGATCTCTGGACGGGGTCAACCGCCGTGACCACCACCTCGGCCCTGACGACGCTCGGCTTCCTCAGTGGTGGCGTGCCCGTGGCCAACGGCCCGGGCACCATCACCGGCTATTCGGCGGGTGTCGGCTATGACCTCACCACGGGTCTCGGCGTCCCCCACTTCGCTCGACTGGCGGCACTGCTGATCGCTGCACAGCAGCCGGCGCCGAACGGTCCACCACCGGTGCTGCAGCAGCTGCCGGCACCTGACACCGGCTCCTGCGACCTGATCGTCACCACCTACGACTGGGGAGGTGCATCGACGGGCGGATGGAGCAGGTCATGGGCCCAATGGGTGAACGACGGACGCGGTGGGCCCGTGTGCACGCGGACGCTGGTGTACAGCAACGCCCTGCGGCATTGGATCGTGCAGCGCTAAATCGGCAGCTTGCGGAACAGCGGACGCGGCACCGACTTCAGGCCAGCCATGACGAAACGCAGGGGTCCGGGCGCGTAGACGGTCTCCTTGCCCTTGCGCAGCGCGGTGACGATGATCTTCGCGACATCCTGCGGATCGATCGTCATCGGAGCTTCCTCCAGACCGGTCGTCATGCGCGTGCGCACGAAGCCCGGGCGCACGATCAGCACGCGCGCCCCGGTTCCATGAAGCGCATCCCCGAGTCCCTGCGAGAAGGCATCCAGCCCGGCCTTCGTCGATCCATACACGAAGTTGGAACGACGAGCGCGGTCGCCGGCCACGCTGGAGAGGACAACGAGCGTGCCGTGACCCTGCCGACGAAGGCGACTTGCCACGCGGAGTCCAACACTGACGGCACCGGTGTAGTTCACCGTCGCGATCTGCACTGCGGTATCCGGATCAGCCTCAGCTTCGGCCTGGTCTCCGAGCACGCCAAACGCGAGGAGGACAACGTCGACGTCGCCGGCATCGAAGACACCGTCGATGACCTGCGCATGCGTGGCCGTGTCGGCAGCCTCAAAGTCGACCACCTCGACGCCCGAGACACCTGCTCCCGTCAGCGTCGCGACTGCCGCGTCACGGGCCGGTGAGGGTCGACCAGCCAGCACCACTCGGCGGAGCCGGCCACGCGGCAGGGCGAGCACAGTCGCCAGCGCAATCTCACTGCTGCCACCAAGGACGAGCACGCTCTGGGGTTCGCCGAGTGCATCCATCACAGGGACAGTCTCCTTGCCAGGTCGGAGGTGAAGACACCTTGGGGGTCGAGCGCATCACGATGACGCTGCCATTCGGACAGTCGTGGGTAGGTGGCGGCCATCATCGCCGGCGACATCCGTGAGTCCTTCGCGAGGTAGAGACGACCTCCCGCGGCGAGCACCTCATCATCGAGCTGATCCAGGACGACTCCGAGGCCATCGACTCCGGCGGGCACGTCGACGGCCAGGGTCCAGCCAGGCTGCGGAAAGGACAGCGGACCAGGATTGGCCGCACCGAACCTCTTGAGCACGGTCAACGCGGACAGAGCACCGACACCGCGGAGAGCGGTCAGGGCGCGGCCGACCAGTTCACCGGCCGAATCGGGGACGGCGAACTGATACTGAAGGAAGCCAGACGGGCCGTAGACCCGGTTCCAGTCCTGGACGATGTCGAGCGGATGGAAGAACTCGGCAATGGTCTGCAACTCGCCGGTGCGCTGTTTCGGCGCCTTTCGGAACCACGCCTCGTTGAAGGCACGCATGGTGAGGGGATTGACCAGCCCGTTCGTCGGGATGGGCGGAGCGGTCGCGAGCACCTTCGGCTCGAACTCCAGCGGCGCCTGGGCAGCCTTGCCGGCCAACTGATCCGCCGATGCATGGTCGCCGCGCGTGAGCACACCTCGACCGCTCGGGTGCACGCTGTCGACCCAGGCCACGCTGTAGCGATAGGCGTCGTCACCGGTGATCATCCGGTCCATGACGTCGTCGAGACTCGAGGTGCGTTCGGTGTCAACGCTGATGCGTGAACTGGTGATCGGAATCAGGTCGAAGGTCGCCTGGGTCACGATCCCCGTGAGGCCCATTCCGCCGACCGTCGCCCAGAACGCCTCGGGCGAGGACTCCCGATCGATGACGTGCACCTCACCGCGACCGTCAACCAGCGTCATCGTCTCGACGTGGGAACCGAAGGTGCCATCGCGGTGATGGTTCTTGCCGTGGACGTCAGCGGCGATGGCACCGCCCACCGTGACCATGCGGGTGCCCGGTGTCACCGGCACGAACCAGCCGTGCGGCACGAGGGCACGCATCACGGAGTCGAGGCTCGCGCCAGCACCGACATGCGCGGTGCCTGTTGCCGGATCGAGTTCGATGCGGTTCATCGCCGACAGGTCCAGGATCGAAGCGCCACCGGACTGAGCGGCATCGCCATAGGAGCGGCCGAGCCCACGGGCGAGGATGCCCCGCGGACCTGCGTCGCTGATCGCCGCACGAATGTCGTCGACAGTGCGCACGCGTCGCACGATGCCCGCACTCGGTGCAGTTCGTCCCCAGCCGGTCAGGGTCTGCTCACCTTCACGGAGGCTCAACGGAGAATCCGCGCCGGTCGCATCGATAACAGTCATGGCGTCAGACTCCCAAAGCGCCAAGGCCGAAGAGGACGAGCCAGATGAGGCCGAGGGCCTGCAGCGCGCGATCGCGCAGGACGACGTCCTCGGGAGCCTCAGCTGCCGCCCGGTCGATGTCCACGGCGTATCGCAGGATCGCCAGCACGAACGGCAGCACGCTCCACTGAGACCAAGGCAGAGCCGAGTCAGGCTGGCTCACCTCGAACGCCCACAGGCAGTAGGCCGTGATCGTGACGGCCGCCGCGACTCCCCAGACGAAGCGCAAGTACGTCGACGTGTATCCGGCGAGACTGCGGCGACGCGGCGTCGGATCCGTCGGCAGTGCATCGTTGGCACTCTGCAGTTCGCTGAACCTCTTGCCTGCCGCCATGAACAGCGAACCGAAGGCGGCGACGATCAGGAACCACGGCGAGATCGGCAGATCGGCAGCAGCGCCACCGGCGATGGCACGCAGTAGGAATCCCATGGCCAGCAGGGCGAGCTCGATCACGGGCTCGTGCTTCAGGAAGAGCGAGTAGGAGAGCGTGAAGATCGCGTAGGCCCCGACGATGCCGAACAGGGAGAGGCTCACTGTGAGTGCGATCCCCAGGGACACCAGCGCCAGGACGATCGACGCGCCCACGGCCAGGCCGATGGAGAGTTCACCCGCCGCGATGGGGCGGCGGCACTTCGTCGGATGGGCGCGATCAGCCTCGATGTCGCGGATGTCATTGATGAGGTAGGTGGCGCTGGACATCAGGCAGAACACGACGAAGGCGAGGATCGACGGGAGCAAGACGTCCAGCTCGAAGATGGATCCCGCGGCCAGCGGTGCTGCGAAGACAAGGATGTTCTTCAGCCACTGCCGCGGGCGCATCGCCGCAACGAGCGCCGCGGGGGTGGACCGGCCAGAGGCGCGCTGCAGATCAGACATCGCGCTCCTCGTGCTGCCCTGGCTCGGAGTCACCCAGGATCCGGGCGATCTGCGGGACGACAAGGAACCAGGTGATCACGTGCATGAGGATCAGCAGGATGCGGGTTCCCCAGGCGACGGTCGACGGCTGGTCGATTGCCGGATACAGCGACGCAAGCGCCAGCAGGGTGCCCACCCAGTAGGTCAGGGCCCGCGCATGCGAGAGCCCCCGAGCGAGGGAGGCGGCGAGCGCGAAGAGCACGGCCGCGCCCAGCGGGAGAAGAATGAAGACGATCCACGGCATCGGATCCGGGTCGGTTCGTCCCCACCAGACGAGCGCGAAGTTCGTGCCGGCGAGGCGGCCGATCAGGTAGAGCACCATGCTCAGCACGGCCGACCAGGAGCCGGTCACGACCCCGGCATAGACGAGCTGCCTGAGAGTCGGGTTGGCCGAGGTGGGCGGGGCCACCGGAGTCTTGGACTCCAGCCAGGGCGCGGACATGCGCCCCATTGTGGTGGCCACGAGGCTGAATCGTCCGCTCAGGGGGGATTTCCCACGCGTGCGACTTCCGTGTCGGCCAACTGCTTGCAAAAGTTACCGGTCAGTAGCATCATTGTGCTACTGGCGAGTAACTAGTGCAGCCGCAGCCGTGGAGGTAAGACCATGTCCCATTACAAGAGCAACCTGCGCGATCTGGAGTTCAACCTCTTCGAGGTGTTCGGCGCAGGCGAGCGAATGGGCTCCGGCCCCTTCGCCGAGATGGACGTCGACACGGCGAGGGAAGTCCTGCACGAGGTCGACCGCCTGGCCACCGGCCCACTGGCCGAGCCGTTCGCTGACAACGACCGCCAGCCCCCGGTCTATGACCCCGCCGCCAAGACAGTGGTGATGCCCGACTCCTTCAAGAAGGCGTTCAAGGCCCTCGAGCAGGCCGAGTGGTGGCGACTGGACCTTCCCGAGCACCTCGGCGGCACCAGCGCTCCCCCGTCACTGCGCTGGGCGGCAAGTGAGCTGCTGCTCGGCAGCAACCCGGCCGCCTTCATGTTCATGAATGGCCCGAGCATGGCCGCCGTCATGGACCACTACGGCACGGAAGAGCAAAAGCGCTGGGCGCAGATCATGATCGATCGCCTGTGGGGCTCGACCATGGTGCTCACCGAGCCCGACGCTGGCTCCGACGTCGGCGCCGGACGCGCGAAGGCGATCGACAACGGTGACGGCACGTGGCGCATCGAAGGCGTCAAGAGGTTCATCACGTCCGGCGAGCACGACATGGCCGAGAACATCATGCACATGGTGCTCGCTCGCCCCGAGGGAGCGGGTCCGGGCACGAAGGGGCTCTCCCTCTTCCTCGTCCCCAAGTACCTGTTCGACCCCGCGACCGGCGAGTCCACGAAGCGCAACGGCGTCTACGCCACCAACGTCGAGAAGAAGATGGGCCTGAAGGTCTCCACCACGTGCGAGATGACCTTCGGCGCCGATCCCGACGACCCCGCCATCGGCTGGCTCCTCGGCGACGACCACAACGGCATTGCCCAGATGTTCAAGGTCATCGAGTTCGCGCGGATGCTGGTGGGCACGAAGGCCATCGCCACTCTGTCGACCGGCTACCTCAACGCCCTCGACTACGCCAAGACCCGCGTGCAGGGTGCCGACCTCACGCAGATGACCGACAAGACGGCACCACGCGTCACCATCACCCATCACCCGGACGTGCGTCGCAGCCTGATGCTGCAGAAGTCGTACGCCGAGGGCATGCGCGCCCTGATCGCGTACACCGCGTACTGGCAGGACTTGGTGCAGCTCGGCGAGGAGGGTGAGGCCCTCCCCGAGGGCGTCGACCTCGACCTCGCCGGCCGCATGAACGACCTGCTGCTGCCCATGGTCAAGGGTGTCGGCTCCGAGCGCTCCTACGAGCTGCTCGCCAGTGCGCTGCAGACCTTCGGCGGCTCGGGCTTCCTGCAGGACTACCCGCTGGAGCAGTACATCCGCGACGCGAAGATCGACACGCTCTACGAGGGCACCACGGCGATCCAGGGACTGGACTTCTTCTTCCGCAAGATGATCAAGGACCAGTTCAAGGCGATCTTCTTCCTCGCCGCCCAGATGACCGAGACCGTCAAGGGCGATGAGGGCAACGGTCGACTGCACGCGGAGCGAGAGATGCTCGGCAAGGCCCTGGAAGAGGTGCAGGCGATGGTCGGCACCATGGGCAACTGGGCCATGGCCTCGCAGGAGAACGTCAACGAGATCTACAAGGTGGGCCTGAACTCCACGCGCCTGCTGATGGCAAGTGGCGATCTGGTGATCGGCTGGCTGCTCATGCGCCAGGCCGAGGTTGCGCTGGCGGCACTCGATGCCGGTGCTCCTGAGCGTGACCGCGTCTTCTACGAGGGCAAGGTGGAGACCGCCAAGTGGTTCGTGCGCAATCGCCTTCCGTTGCTTGCGGCAGAGCGGGCCGTGCTCGATGCCACGACCCTCGATCTCATGGAGCTTCCGGAGGAGGCCTTCTAACCAGCGCTGTGCACCTTACGATCGTCGTGAAGTCCCGCTTCACGACGATCGGAGGGCACGGTGCGCGCGTCGACGATCGTCCTCGACGTGAACGAGACGCTGTCGGACCTGCGCCCGCTGTCACAGCGGTTCGTCGAAGTCGGGCTGCCCGCCGAGTTCCTCGACACGTGGTTTGCCGAGGTGCTGCGCGACGGGTTCGCCCTCACGATGACGCACCAGCGCGCCTCCTTCCCTGCGCTGGCCGAGGCTGTCCTCCATCGCATGCTCGCTGGCTCCCGTTCCGATGACGCCGTTGCCGCGGCCACCGAGCACGTGATGGGCGGTTTCGGCTCCCTCGAGGTGCATCCGGATGTGGCTCCCGGGCTTCGCGCATTGCACCGTGCAGGCTTCCAACTCGTCACACTGACCAATGGCTCCGCCGCTTTCGCCGAGTCGCTGCTCGACCGCGCCGGAGTTCACGATGTGATCGACCGATACCTGTCGGTTGACAGCGTCGGGGTGTGGAAGCCCGATCATCGCGCCTACACCTGGGCCGCGGAGCAGCTTGGCGAGCGAGTCGGATCGCTGCTCATGGTCGCCGTCCATCCGTGGGACACCGCAGGGGCCTCGCACGCAGGTCTGCAGTCCGCGTGGATCAATCGTGACGAGGTAGCGTTCCCAACAACGTTCCGGGCGCCCGACATCACTGCGCGCGATCTGGTGGATCTCAGTGCGAAGGCGGTCCGATGATCTCCATCTCCAGCCTCGCCGCACTGCCAGCTGCAGCAAACTCAGCGGTCGACCCCGCTCTTCTCATGGAGTTCGGTCTGCTGCTCGTCGTGCTCGGTATCCTCGCGAGAGTCGCGCACCGGTTCGGGTTCTCCGCGGTGCCGTTCTACCTGCTCGGCGGGCTGCTCCTGGGCAACAGCCCCGTGATCAGCACCGATCCGCAGGAGACCTTCCTGCCCATCGTGGCCGAACTGGGCGTCATCCTGCTTCTCCTGCTGCTCGGACTGGAGTACTCCGGCCGAGAACTCGTGGATCACGCGCGGAGGCAGAAGGGTCCCGGACTCGTCGACCTGCTCGCCAACTCCCTGCCCGGCGCCGCCGTAGCCCTGCTGTTCGGATGGGGCCTGGCCGGTGCCATCGCCCTCGGCGGCGTCACGTACATCTCGTCCAGCGGCATCGTCTCCCAGGTGGTCAAGGACCTCCGGTGGCGGCGGAATCCCGAGACGGGGCCGGTGGTCAGCATCCTCGTCATCGAAGACCTCGTCATGGCCCCCTACCTGCCCGTCCTCACCGTGGTGCTCACCGGGACAGGGCTGATCGCCGGGCTCATCAGCGTGAGCGTCGCGCTGCTCGTCGTGGGCGTGGTGATCGTCGTCGCCGTTCGCCGCGGGGAGTGGACGCCGCGTATCTTCCGCGGTGCCGAGCCGGTCGGATTGCTGCTCGTCGTGTTCGGGCTCGCCGTGGCCGCAGCGGGATTCGCAGCCCAGGTGTCCTTCTCCTCCGCCGTCGCTGCCTTCCTCGTCGGCCTGCTGCTCACAGGCGAGGTGGCGGAGGTGGCCCGTCGACGCCTTGATCCCCTGCGTGAGCTGCTGGCGGCGGTGTTCTTCGCCTACTTCGGGCTCACCACTGACCTCAGCGCCCTGCCCGCCGTGCTGCTGCCGGCCCTCGGGCTGGTGATCGTGACGATCGCCACCAAGTTCCTGACCGGCTGGTTCGCCAGTCGGACCGTCGAGGGCGGCACCATCTCTCGCCTGCGCGCCGGTGCTCTGCTGAGCGCCCGCGGAGAGTTCAGCGTCATCATCGCCGGCCTCGTCGCCGTCAGCGGAGTGCTGCCCGAGCAGTTCGCCGCCCTCGTTGCCGCCTATGTGCTCCTGACCGCGAGCATCGGTCCACTGCTGGCGAAGTATGCAGAGCCCATCGGCTGGTGGTGGGACCAGCGGCCCTCGCGTGACCAGCGCAGTCGTACGCTCGCACCGTGACGAGCACCACGGCCTCCCGTCGACCGGGAACAACGGCATCGACCGTCAGCGGCCCCGTGTTCGGCCTGGTCGCCATCGGACTCCTCGCCGTCGCCTTGGTCGCGGTCGCTTTCGGGCTCGTTCTCGCGGAGGGGTCGTACGTACCTGCCGCTGACGGACTCCCCGATCCCGGCCCCATCGTGGGCTGGGGCACGCCGATCCTTCGCACGCTCACGGATATTGCCGCAGTCGTCACGATCGGCTGGCTCCTCGCTGCCGCCTTCCTGGACCCTTCCTCACGTGACGGCGTCGTCTCCCGCACCGGCCGATTCGACCTCAGGCTCGCCACGGCGAGCGCACTGGCTTGGGCCGTGCTGGCTCTCCTGCAGATGTTCTTCGAGCTGGCCAACGTGCTCGGCCTGCCCCTGTCCAAGGCGGCCTCACCAGACATCGTCTCGACGTATGCGAATGAGATCCCGACCACGCGGGCACTGCTCTTCATGGCCATCCTCGCGTTCGTCGTTGCCGTCGGCTCCCTCATCACGGCAACGACGGGAGCGGGAGCCGCGTGGCTGCTCGTGGCCGTCGCAGGCGCATCCCTTCCCGCCATCGCTGGCCATGCAGCTGGGCTCGGGGATCACGCCTTGGCGACAACGGCCGGCGTCACGCACGTGGTGGCTGCCGTGCTGTGGATCGGCGGACTACTCGCCCTCGCTGTGCATGCCGCGCGCCGCGACATGCCGCTCGAACGACCGGCTCGACGCTTCGCCACCATTGCGCTCATCGCGATCCTGCTGCTGGCGGTCAGTGGGGCTGCGAATGCATACACGCGCCTGGACAACATCGGCCAGCTCTTCACGACGGGCTACGGCCAGGTCGTGTTGATGAAGACGGGGTTGATCCTCGGTCTTGCCGTGATCGGCTGGATCATGCGATCGCGCGTTATCGGCGGCATCGGGCGCAGTTCCCGAGCATCCGTCTTCGCGCGCATCGCGGGTCTGGAGTTGACGGTGATGGCCGCCGCGGTGGGGCTTGGAGTGGCACTGGCATCGAGCCCCACCCCCCGCGTTGAGGTGCTGCTCGACACCTACGGGGAGAGCCTCCTCGGCTTCCCCTATCCGCCCGCTCCAACCCTGGCCAACGTCACACTCGGGTTCAACCTCGATCCGCTCTTCCTGACGCTGTCGCTCGTTGCTGCCGCTCTCTACGTCATCGGGGTCGTGAGACTTCGACGCAGAGGTGATGCGTGGCCGGTGCTTCGCACTGTCGCGTGGCTGGCTGGTATCGGTGTCGTGATCTGGTGCACCAACGCCGGCATCTCCGTGTACTCGCAGGTCTCGGTCGGACTGCACATGGTGCAGCACATGACGTTGACGATGCTCGCACCGATCCTGCTCGTCATGGGCGCCCCCGCTACCTTGGCCCTGCGCGCGCTGAAGCCTGCGGTCGGCAACGAGCGTGGCCCTCGCGAATGGCTTGTGTGGTTCCTTCACAGCTGGATCACGCGACTGCTCACCAATCCGTTCTACGTGTTCGTCGTCTACGTGATCGGTCTGTACGGGCTGTACTTCACACCCGCCTTCGGGTGGCTCATGGGCAGCCACGTCGGACATGTGTTCATGCAGGTGCACTTCATCGTGTCCGGCTACCTCTTCTACTGGGTGCTCATCGGCATCGACCCGCGGCCTAAGCCGCTGCCGTATTGGGGCCGGCTCGTCATGCTGCTGCTGGCGATATCCATCCACGGCTTCTTCAGCGTTGCACTGATGATGGGGACGGAGCCCCTCGCGATCGAGTGGTACGGCATCGTCCAGCCCGACTGGATCGCCGATCCACTTCGCGACACCCTGGACGGTGGACAGGTTGCGTGGGGGCTCGGTGAGATCCCCTCCCTGATCGTGCTGATCGCCATCGCCGTGCAGTGGTCGCGCAGTGACGCCAAGGAGGCCACCCGGAAGGACCGGCAGGCCGACCGCGACGAGGACGCCGAGCTCAAGGCTTACAACGAGCACCTGGCCTCGCTGAGCCGCCACGGCTCTCGCCTAGGAGGCACGCCTCCGTCCGCACCCTGAGGCGTGTGCCTCCCAGTCCTGACGTGATACCCTCGGGGGTATGCAGAAGCGATACATAGCGGCCGCCGGTGCGGCCCTCATGACCCTCACCATCGGCCTCGCCGGCTGCTCCTCCGATACCGAGAGCACCGCCGCCGCGGAGACCACCACCGAGACGACCGTCCAGGGTCCCGGCGTCGCCGCCGCCCCGACATCCCCCGAGCGAGTCGACGCCGTCGGCTTCTCCGAGGTGGTCGCGAGTCCCGGTGTGCAGATCATCGATGTGCGATCCCCTCAGGAGTTCGCCGAGGGCCACATTGAGGGAGCCGTCAACTACAACGTCGAGGGCCCCGACTTCCTGAACCAGATCGCGGGCCTGGATCCGGCGGGCACCTACGCGGTGTACTGCCGCAGCGGCAACCGATCCCAGCCCGCCGTGGCGGAGATGTCGAACGCAGGGATCAACGGCATCTATGAGCTCGAGTCCGGAATCACCGGCTGGCAGGGTGCAGGGCTTCCCGTCGTCCAGTAGTCCGCGTCCTAGTGTGGACGCATGAGCGTCCGAACACGTGTAACGGCCATCGCCGGCATGCTGCTCCTCGCCACGGTGAGTGCGGCGCCAGCGGTGGCCGTTCCTGAGTTCCATCCGTCACGACTGTCGTCCATCGGCGACGCCCGACAGGTCGTGACGGTGACTGCGCCGTCCTGGAATTCCACAACGGCGACGCTGCGCACGTACGAGAAGAGCAAGGACGGCACCTGGCGCATCGTGCACGGTCCGGTCTCGTCCTTCCTGGGATACGGAGGGCTCGCGGCCGCGCAGGAGCGCAGGCAGGGCACCGGTGACACGCCAGCGGGCACGTTCGCGATCGTCAACGCGTTCGGACGCAGCGCGAATCCGGGCACCGATCTGCCCTATCGACGCGTCGACCGTGACGATGCCTGGACGTACAACCCGAAGGTGCCGTCGACCTACAACCTGCTGCAGACCGCACCTGTCTCATGGCGTGGCTACGGGAACTACGTCGAGATGCTGTGGTCCTACGGGCGGCAGTACGACTACGTGGCTGTGCTCGACTACAACCTGCCCGAGGGCGACGTTACCCGTGACAAGCGCGGCATCAGACGGACGGAGGAGCCGGCGAACACGGCCGCGGGAGGCGGGATCTTTCTGCACGTGAGCAAGGGCAAGCCGACCGCCGGCTGCATCTCCGTGGCCCGGCCCACGATGAAGTCGATCATGCAGTGGCTCGATCCGGCGAAGGATCCGGTGCTCGTCGTCGGCCCGGTCGGCTCCCTCCGCTAACGCGAGCCCAACCCCCAACCCCCCGCGAGCCCAACCCCCCGCGAGTGGCGAGTTGTGGCGGGTTTGAGGGTGCTCAAACCCGCCACAACTCGCCACTCGGCAGGATGGGGGGGACGGTGGGGGCGGGTCAGCCGATGCGGATGTCCTGCAACGCCGGGAAGTCGGCTCGCCAGCGCACCGAGGCATCCGGGTCGATGTCGGCGAAGAGCACCTCGGCCTCGCTACCCGCCTGCGCCACGACGGCCCCCTGAGGATCGACCACCACAGATCGGCCCCCCAGCGCGATGCCCGGCTGCTGGCCCACCCCATTGCAGGCGATGACCCACGCCTGGTCCTCGATCGCCCGGGCGCGCGTCAGCAGGTCCCAGTGCTCGATGCGCGGTGTCGGCCATCCGGACGAGATCAGAAACGCTGTCGCGCCGCCCTCCGTCAGGGCGCGGAAGAGTTCGGGAAAGCGCAGGTCGTAACAGGTCGCAAGTCCCGTCGCGCCAAGAGGCGTGTCGACGACGAACAGTTCGTCACCACCACTCATCAGCGTGGTCTCACCGCCGTCGAACCCGAAGAGATGGATCTTGCGGTACGCCGCGGCCAGCGATCCATCCGGCGCGAAGAGAACGCCGGTGTTGTAGTGCTGACCATCGTCAGCAAGCTCAGAGATCGAACCACCGTGGATCCAGGTCGCATGCTCGCGCGCCAGTCCCGACAGCGCTTCGACGAGCGGCCCGTCGATCGGCTGTGCATGCTCGCGCGCGGCATCGATGTCGAACGCCCCCACATGCCACAACTCCGGCAGCACCACCATGTCGCATTCACGAGCAGTGGCATCGGCCAAGGAGAGCGTGCGAGTCACTCGCTCGGCGACCGGCTCGGCCGAGGACACGTCGAGTTGGATCAGGCCCACGCGCACAGTCATGCCACGAACCCTACGGGGCCATGGGGTTTGGGGCTACGGTTCAGGAATGGACGTCAAGGACTCCCCCGACCGATCACAGCTCATCGACATCTGGCAGGGCTCCCTCCAGGCCATCGTCGACCTCGCTGAGGGGCTCGATGATCGAGACTGGGCGCAGCTCACGCCGTGCCCGGGATGGACTGTCGGAGACCTCGTTGCCCACACCACCGACATCGAGCAGATGCTGGCTGGCGACCCCCGGCCTCAGCACGAGCCGGAGTGGGACTCGCTACCGCATGCGACGGGGGACGTCGGACGCTTCACCGAGGTCGGCGTCGATCACCGTCGCGGATGGGCGCGCGCGGACGTGATCGCCGAGCTCCGCGAAACCATGGCGCGGCGACGCGCACAGATCGAAGCCGTCCCGGAGGGACAGGAGGTGCTCAGCCCCTTCGGTCGCCCCACCTCCGTCGAGCGGCTGCTGCGCGTGCGCACCCTCGACATCTGGGTGCACGAGCAGGACATCCGTCAGGCCCTCGATCGACCAGGAGGCATGGACTCAGACGCGGCGATCGTGACGTTGCAGCAGTTCATCAGCGGACTGCCCAAGGTATGGGCGAAGAACACCGGGGCACCGGCTGGCGCAGTGGTGCACCTCGTGATTGCCGATGTCGGACGCGGCGTCGAGGCCTGGGCCAGCGTGGATGAGGACGGCAGCGGTGTCACCTGCGACCCATCCGCCGAGGCGACGGTCACGCTCACCCTCACGTGGGCGGACTACCTCGCCCTCTCGGCTGGTCGTGAAGCTCCCGCGGCAGTCGGTGCACGCGTATCAGTCGTCGGAGACGCCGACCTCGGGCAGCGCCTGCTGGCTTCCATGACGCAGACGCCGTGAGCGCCCTTGGTGCACAATGACCAGCATGGGCTCAGATCAGATCCGCGTGTTCCTCATGGACGACCACGAGATCGTGCGTCGCGGGCTCGCCGACCTCATCGGCCTTGAGCGCGACATGGAGGTGGTCGGCGAGGCCGGCTCCACCAAGGACGCCCTGATCCGCATTCCCGCCGCAAAGCCCGACGTTGCCGTGCTGGACGTGCGCCTGCCCGACGGCAGCGGCGTTGAGGTGTGCCGCGACATCCGTTCGTCCATGCCAGAGGTGCATTGCCTCATGCTGACGTCATACGCCGACGACGAGGCCCTGTTCGACGCGATCATGGCGGGAGCCTCCGGATACGTCCTGAAGGAGATCCGCGGCAATGACCTCATCGACGCGATCCGTCAGGTGGCCGGGGGGAAGTCCCTACTCGACCCTCAGGCGACTCAGCGCGTGCTCGACCGACTCCGCAACGGCGAGAAGCATGACGATCGCCTCGACGTGCTTTCCGATCAGGAGCGCCGCATTCTCGATTTGATCGGCGAGGGGATGACCAACCGCCAGATCGGCGAGGCAATGCACCTGGCCGAGAAGACGGTCAAGAACTACGTCTCGAGCCTGCTCGCGAAACTCGGCATGGAACGCCGCACGCAGGCAGCGGCCTTCGTGGCCCGCATGTCAGCGGAGAACGAGCGCCACTGACAGCGGTCGCGTCAGTTCCGGAAGAGGGCTGAGTACGCGTTCAACGCCTGCTGCCCTCCGAGGTGGGCGTAGAGCACGTTCGAGTCCTTCGGGATGTCACCGCTGGTCACGAGGTCGATCAGACCGGCCATCGACTTGCCTTCATAGACGGTGTCGAGGATGACGCCCTCGAGGCTGCCCGTCAGCCGGATTGCATCGAGGGTCGACTCCACCGGGATGCCGTAGTAATCGCCAGCCCAGCCCTCGAGGACGGTGATCTCGTCGTCTCGCAGTTCGCGGCCCAGATCGATGAGCTCAGCCGTGTTACGAGCGATCCGCGCGACCTGGTCGCGCGTCTTCTCCAAGGTCGCAGAGGCATCGATCCCGATCACCCGGCGTGGGCGCTCCTGCCCGGCGAAGCCCGCAATCATGCCCGCGTGCGTGCTGCCGGTGACAGTGCACACGACGATCGTGTCGAAGAAGATGCCCAGCTCCTTTTCCTGCTGCTCCACCTCATAGGCCCAGTTCGCGAACCCGAGGCCGCCGAGTCGATGCTCGGACGCACCCGCGGGAATGCCGTACGGCTTGCCGCCGCGCGCTTCGACATCCGCCATCGCCTGCTGCCAGCTGTCGCGGATGCCGATGTCGAACCCTGCTGGGTCCAGTCGAACCTCTGCACCCATGATGCGCGACAGCATGATGTTGCCCACGCGATCGTTGACCGAGTCGGGCCAGTCCACCCAAGCCTCCTGGACGAGCACCGCCTTGAGTCCAAGGTGGGCAGCGACGGCCGCGACCTGGCGCGTGTGGTTGGACTGCACGCCGCCAATCGACACGAGTGTGTCGGCGCCGCTCGCCAGCGCATCGGGGACGATGTACTCGAGCTTGCGCACTTTGTTTCCGCCGTAGGCCAGCCCACTGCTGACGTCCTCGCGCTTCATCCAGATCTGGGCGCCACCAAGATGGGCCGACAGCCTCTCCACCGCATGCACCGGGCTCGGTCCGAAGGTCAGTGGATGACGGGGGAAGTCGGCAAGTGCCACAGATGCTCCTTGGGTGTGGGGTCAGCCTGAGAAACCTATCGGCAGGAGTAACTCACGCGTCGAGCGGAACGCGCCACGTCATGCGCGTGCCGCCCTCGGCCGAGACCCGCTCGAGGCGACAGCTGCCGCCCAGTTCGTGCGCCCGGGAGTCGATGTTCGCCACTCCCGATCGACGGCCCGGGCCGTCGGCCGCGATGCCGACGCCGTCGTCGGAGACGACGAGGACGACGTCTCCGCCCTCGATCTGCACGATCACCTCCACTCGCCCCGCCTCGGCATGCTTGGCCGCATTGGTCAGCGCCTCGCGCAGGGCCGCCATCAGGTGCTCAGCGATCTCTGGGGCGAGCATGGAGTCGACCGGTCCGGTGAAGCGCACGGCCGGCTCGAACCCCAGCAGCGATGCGGACTGCGAGATCTCGCGGAGAACACGCCCGCGGGCACTGGACGTGGGACCATCGACCGGCTCGTGCAGGGCGAAGATCGTCTGGCGAATCTCCTTGATCGTCTCGTCGAGCTCATCGACGGAACGGGATACCCGATCGGTGACGGCATCCGGGACGTTGTCGATGCGCGTGGTGCCCTGCAGCATCATCCCCGTTGCGAAGAGTCGCTGGATGACAAGATCGTGCAGGTCGCGGGCGATGCGATCACGATCCTCGTAGACGGCAAGGCGCTCGTGCTCGCGCCTTGCCTCGGCGAGCACGAGGGTGACGGCCGCCTGCGAGCCGAACGAGGCCGCGAGGTCCATGGTGTCCTGCGGCACGAAGTCGTGTTCGTCCGTCCATACCAGGACGAGTACGCCCAAGGCACGATCCTGCGTGCTGAGCGGGATGATCAGGGCCGGGCCCAGGCTCCCGTAGTCCGAGCAGGCGATCACCCCGGCGCCGTGCGGATCCACGACGGTGCTCCGCTGCTGCATCACGTCGTATGCGATCGACCCCTCGGGGATGCGCTGGTCGGGCCACGAGCTCACGCAGTCGAGGACGGCCTGCGCCGTTGCTGCCCGCTCGTCCGACGCCCGCGGTCCGTCCTCGACAGGGTCGGTGCGACCGTCGACGATCTCCACTGCCAAGCCGGACTCCTCGCCCAGTGCCACGAACACGACATCGGCCCCTGTCAGGGCCCGCGCACGATTGGCGATGAGGGCAAGCACCTCGTCTGCCTCACTGCCACCGAGCACTGAGTTGGCGATGTCGGCGACGGCCAGCTGCCACCTCTCCCGGGTGCGGGTGCGCTCGTAGAGACGGGCGTTCTCGATCGCCACCGCAGCCGCAGCCGCAAGGGCCATGACGGTGCGCTCATCCTCGGCCGTGAACGACAGGCCATTGCGCTTCTCGGTCAGGTAGAGGTTGCCGAACACCTCACCGCGGACGCGCACGGGCACTCCGAGAAATGTGCCCATGCTCGGATGACCCTCCGGAAACCCCACTGATGCTGGGTGCTTGGCGAGATCGTCGAGTCGGATGGGCACGGGGTGCGCCACCAGCAGTCCGAGAATCCCCCGACCCGAGGGCAGGTCGCCAATCTGTTCCGCGGTCCACGTGTCGATGCCCACGTGCACGAACTCACTGATGCGGTCATCTGGACCGATGACTCCCAGAGCGCCGTAGGTGGCGTCCACGAGATCGGCGGCAGCCTGCACGATGCGGCGCAGCGTCGAGTTCAGCTCCAGACCGGCCGCGACCGAGACGACGGCAGCAAAGAGTCCGTTTTCGCGATTCCGCCTGGCAGCGTCCTCGCGCTCTGGCTCACCGTCGTCTGCCACGTGGCCAGCCTAGGGTGAGGGAACCGCCCGTCCGATCGGAAGTTCATGAATGAGCCGGGCCATGTCCTCTCGCTCGGACTCGAGGGCCCACTGCTGCGCATACCAGCCGCCGTCGCCGACGAAGCGGGAGTACTCACTCCAGTTCATGCCCAACTGGAACTCCTGCACGATGCCGGTCACGACGCCCATCGCGAAGTTGATGAGGATGAGCTTCCCGAAGAACTTCGTCAACTGCAGGTACTTGACGTTCCCGGTCCGGAACCACGCGGTCTGGAAGCCGGCTACCAGCCACACCGTGCCAAGGGTCAGGGGCGCGAACAGGAAGTGGTAGACGGTCGTGATGCCGAACTGCCAGCGTGAGAGGTCTAGCGCTCATATAGTCACGGTCCTTCGTTGACAGCGATCTTCGGGGACCAGGGTTCCCCCGAACTTCGTTCCGATTCTTCCGCTGCCGGGACGCTCGTTGCCCGGCGTCAGTCCGTTTGAATCGGCACTCTGGTCATCAATTCCCGGCCCTTCCAGCGATCAGTTAGCCGACTATCGGACGCCCCCTCACACGTGAGCCACTAGCCTTCCTCCGTGACCCTGCGATCGAGGACCCTGCTCGCGTCCGGGATCGCCCTTGGCGCTGTCGTTCTCATGGGCCTGATCGTCCTCGGGCAGTATGCGGCGACCGCCGCCACCAGCATCGGCATTCAGGACACCCTGTCCCCCGCTGTGGACTCCTCGGCCGAGGTCGGGCTCGAGCAGGCCTCCGCCAGCGGATCCCTCGCGGACTACGTGATGCTGCGCCGCGATGCCTCCCTCGACGACTACCGACAGGCACTGGGCCGGGCGACCACCCTTCTGGCCGACCTGCGCACCGCGACCACTGACTTCCCGGAACTGTCCGCGCTGGTCGCCGACGCAACGGCGGCCCAGCGCGCGTGGGTCAAGGCCGACGCCGAGCCGGTTATCGACCTGATGGCCGACGGCAAGCGTGTGCGCGCCATGCGCGTTACGAATTCCGACGAGGCATGGACGACCTACGACACCATGGTCGAGGCCTCCAACTCGCTGCATGACTCCCTGAACGCCACTCGGACCGAGGCTTCCGATGTGCTGACCGGCTTCACCCGCACGCTGGGCATCACCCTGCTCGCCGTAGGCGTTCTCGTCACCCTCGGCCTGCTGCTGTTCTTCTTCGGCCTGCAGATGTGGATCCTCACTCCGCTCTTAGCGCTCCGGGACGACATCACCTCGGCCGTGCGCAGTCCCGGGCACACCTCGCCGATTCGACCGTCCGGCCCGCCAGAGATCAGTGCCGTGGGCAAGGACGCCGAAACCCTGCGTCGCAACCTGGTCTCGGAGATCGAGGAGGCCGAGGACGCGCGACAGGGACTCATGCAGGACGCACCCGTGGTGTCCGCAATGCAGTCGGAACTCGCGATGGACGACGCTCCTGCGATTCCCGGGTTCGAGCTGGCGGGCTTCACTCATTCAGCCGAAGGGGTCGTGGCAGGGGACTGGTGGGACGCCATCGTCCGCCCTGATGGGTCGCTGGCGCTCGTGGTGGCAGATGTCTCTGGCCATGGTCCGGCCGCGGCCATCACCGCCCTTCGAGTCCGCGCGGTCATGCGCACCGCCCTGCGCGTGGGCGACGAGCTCGATCGGGTGATGGCGTTGGCCGCCGAGGCCTGCGCGGACGATGACCACTTCGTCACGGCGATCATCCTCCGACTGGACCGGTCGCTCGGGACGATCACGTGGTGCAACGCCGGCCACCATCCGGCCATCACCGTGACTAAGGACAAGGACGCGTCCCTGTGTGAGCCCACCGGGCCCCTGCTCTCAGCATTGGGAGGTGAGTGGGAGGTGCGCACGCGCTTCTTCGCGGCCGGCGATGTGGTGCTTGCCTTCACGGACGGTCTCGTCGAATCCCGCAATGCCGAGGGCGAGGAGCTCGAGGCAGCCGCCGTGGGGCAGTTCATCAGGGCTATGGACGGCCCGGTTCGGGAGAACCCCGGCGAGATGATCACGCGCCTGCTGGCCCAAGTACGCCACCGGGCAGCCGACTGGCGACGCGACGACATCACCGTGATCGCCGCCGTCCGCGACGCCTAACCCGCGAGCGGTGGATCCGCCTGCGAACGGTGGATCCGCGCACGAACGGTGGATCCGCGCACGAACGGTGGATCCGCTCGGGATTTCGTCAGCTCGGCATCGCCATGGCAGCATGGCCCCCATGCGCAAATTCCACGCCCTGACCAGCATCGCCGTCGCCGGCGCCCTCGCGGCATCCATGGCGATCGCCCCCTCCGCCACAGCTGCCCCGAAGAACTCCACGGTGCAGCGAGACCTTTTCGGCATGCACGTCTTCAATGTTGAGGACGGAGTCTGGCCGACCGTGCCGATCGGAGGCCTGCGCCTCTGGGACACCGAGACGACGTGGTCAGTGCTGGAGCCCGCCAAGGGGCAGTTCGCGTGGGGCAAGCTCGACACGGCCGTGGCCACGGCCAAGCAGAACGGTGTCAACGACATCCTGCTCGTCCTCGCCGGTACCCCTGCATGGGCGACCGATGACCCCGCCTCGGGTGGCGCCGCCGGCGTGCTGCCCGGCGCGGCAGGCATGCCCCGGAACATGGCCGACTGGGACAGCTTCGTGACAGCCGTGGTGACCCGCTACAAGGGTCAGCTCACCGGGTACCAGATCTGGAATGAGGCGAACCTCTCCACCTTCTCCACCGGCTCGCCCGCGCAGATGGCTGAGCTCACGAAGCGCGCCTATGACATCGTCAAGAGCATCGATCCGGCAGCGACAGTAGTCGCGCCCAGCATGGGCACCCGCCTGGGCAGCAAGGGCTCGAAGCTCAGCAACAGGTTCACCCGCTTCTTCGGGGCATACATGAAGGCGCTGAAGAAGTACGACTGGCCGGTGGACGTCTGGGCCGCTCACACCTACCCGGCGTCTCTGGGCAAGCCCGTCGATCGGGCGAAGCTGATCAAGGGTTTCCAGCAGGCCCTGAAGGCAGCCGGTGCACCGAACAAGCCGCTGTGGGACACCGAGAACAACTTCGGCCTTGCTGGTCCTGGCCCGCAGAACCCCGATCAGGACATCGTCGACAACCGTGCCTACAGCTGGACAGCGCTGACCTACCTTGACGCGATTCGCTTCGGCATCGACCGCGTGTACTGGTACGCATGGGGGCCGGAGAACGATCTGGTCGGCATCCAGATGTACGAGGGAACGCCGGGCGCCACCGCATACGCAACGCTCCAGGACTGGATCGTCGGCGCGACCTACAAGGGATGCAAGGGCGGCAAGAAGGGCAAGCCCGTCGACTGCACCTTCGTCCAGAACGGCAAGACCACCAAGGTCGTCTGGACCGAGAAGGGCAGCAAGAAGTTCAAGACCAAGGGCTTCAGCGAGGTCTGCTCACTGAACGGGACCTGCACCCCGATCAACGGCAAGAGCGTCCGCGTCTCCGATCCCGTGCTGCTCACCAACTGACGGGCCGTAACCATCGTGCCGATGCCTGGCACCTTCTCGGGGTCTCTTCACACGTGAAGCCCTAACAAGGTGCCAGGCATCGACTTCTGCTGAGCCAACGCTCCTCGGCGAGCCCACGCGCCACTCGCTAACGCTCCTCGGCGAGCCCACGCGCCACTCGCTAACGCTCCTCGGCGATCGAATTCCCGCCGTCCACCACCACGCACTGCCCCGTCACATACCCGGCACCGGGAGTGCACAGCCACGCGATCGCGCTGGCCACCTCCGACGGGTGTGCGCTCCGGCCCACCGGCACGCGCGCTCCCTGCTCGCGCTCATGCTCAGTCTGCGAGCCCGTGGCAATCCAGCCAGGCGCAACGGCATTCACCGTGATCCCGTGGCCGGCCTCGTCAAGCGCAAGTGAGCGAGTCAAACCGACCATGCCAGCCTTCGCCGCGGCGTAGACCGCCTCCTCTGCCATCGCCATGACCGGGCCGGTCACGCTCGCAACGTTGACGATGCGGCCCGATCCTCGGGCGCGGAGGTGGACAAGTGACTCTCGACAGACAAGGAAGGCGGTGTCCAGATTTCGGCTGAGTCCGGCCCGCCACGTCGCAAAGGACATGCTCGCCAGATCACCCGACTCCCCCGGAGCCTTGACGCTGACCATGCCCGCGTTGTTGACGACGATGTCGAGACGCCCATGCTCAGTAACCACTGCCTCGACCAGTGCGCTGACATGAGACTCGTCGGTGAGGTCCGCGACATGACCCGAGGCCCGGACACCCAGCGCTGACAGCTCTGCGGCACGTTCATCGATTCGAGACGTCGTCGACGTGACGACAACGATCGCACCGAGTTCGCCGAGCAGTCTCGCCGTCGCAAAGCCGATGCCATCAGCGGCGCCCGCGCCCGTCACCAGGGCGACATTGCCGCTCAGATCAAACGAACGTGGTGTCACGCCGAGATCCTGCTGACGGCCTCGCGAAAGAGCACAGTGTGCAGGTCGACGTCAGTCGCCTTGGTGTCAGGGCACATCAGGGCCATGTTGTGGAACGGCGTAATCAGCACTCCCCGATTCGAGAGGAAGAGGTGCAGGTACTCCTCGATCAGGTCGTCGTGAGCCGCCGCCGACTCGCTTCCCGTGCGGGGCGCCGGCCGAGCGAAGCGGTACTCCGCCCGCGCTCCGAGTTGAGCGACCGACCAGGGCACATCGAACTCCGAGAGCACGCTCTCCACACCCTCGCGGAATCGCGTCGCGAGTTCGATCATGTGCTCGAAGGCCGCATCGGTCAGCACCTCGCCCAGAGTCGCCCGCATCGCAGCGGTCGACAGGACATTGCCAGCGAGGGTGCCGCCCACCCCGCCCACGTCGACGAGGTCCGCCTCGGCGTGCTCGTTCACCTTCGCCGCCACCTCAGCGGAGAGCCCGTAGGCGCCACTAGGTATGCCACCGCCGATGCTCTTGCCGATGACGAAGATGTCGGGCGAGAGGTCCCACGCGGCCGTGCAGCCACCAGGGCCCGCGGAGATCGTGTGCGTCTCGTCGATCAGCAGCAGGGTGCCGTATTTCGTGCAGAGTTCACGCACGCCTTCGAGGAAGCCGGACTCGGGCAGGACGATGCCGATGTTGGTGAGCGCCGGCTCCATGATGAGCACGGCGACGTCTCCGTGAGCGAGACTACGCTCGACCGACTCGAGATCATTGAACTCGGCAACTCGTGTGGTCTGGCTGACGTGGACCGACGGCCCGACATTCCCGCCGCGCGGCTCGGTGACGCCGTCGGCACCGGAGATCACGAAGGTCTCATCAACCGACCCGTGGTAGCAGTAGGAGAAGGCCAGGACCTTCGGTCGGCCGGTGACCATCCGGGCGATACGCAGGGCCCACCGGTTGGCATCGGTCGCGGTGAGGCTGAAGGACCACAGCGGCATTCCAAACCGACGAGTGAGGTCCGCCGCAACCCACTCGGCATCCTCGGTCGGCATCATCGTCGTGATGCCGCCGTGCTCGCCGATCCGCCGCTGCACAGCCGCGACCGTCGCTGCGGGGGAATGCCCCGCCATGGCACCGGTGTCGCCGAGGGCGAAATCGACGTACTCATTGCCGTCGATGTCGACGATTCGATTTCCGTGCGCGGTCGCAAGGTACATCGGATAGCCGCCGGACCACTTGTTCATCCAGGTCATCGGCACGCGACCCAGCAGGTGATGGGCCGCCTCGAAGGCCGCGCGCGACTTGGCCGTGCGGGATCGGTGCGTCTCTCGCTCGACCTCCACCGCCGCCGTCAGACTGTCGCGATCAATCGTCACGCTCGTACTCCTCGTTTCTGCCCCGTCGGATACTGCGCTGAGCCTCGCACATGAAAGGCTGTCACCCGTGGATGAGAACGCTCAACCGGCCGACCCAGCAGAGGTCGAGCGCGAACTCAAGCTGCACTTCCTGGGATTGTCCTTCGACCCTCATCGCCTCATCTACTCGACGATCATCCTGATGACGGTCCTCGCCATCTACGACGAGGGCGATGAACGGCTGGACTCGGCGACCGTGGCCACTCTCATCGGCATCATGGTGGCTCCCCTGTTCGCCCTGACCATGGCCCACGCGTTCTCCGACGCCCTGGACATGCAGATCAGACTCGGCCGAAAGCTCAACAGGACCGACCGGCGTCGTCTCCTCAAGGCGAACGCCGAGTACATGTACATCGCGATTCCACCCATCGCGATCACCATTGCACTCGCCTTCACGGCCATGCCCGGCAACAACATCATCGACATCGTGCTGTGGCTTGGACTGATCAGCATGTTCTTCTGGGGAATGTTCGCCGCCCGGAAGGCCGAACTGCCCCGCGGTCGACAGGTCCGGACGGGCCTGAACTACGCGGTCATGGGGCTCCTCGTGCTGCTGATCGAGCTGGTCCTGACCCACTGACGAACCAGATCACTGACTGCTCGGCCACCTCGGCACCCCGTCATCTCCGGGACGATCGCAGACTCCGGCCGCCACCCCGCCGAGGAAGGCGGCGCCCAACGCCCCCGGCTCGGCGATGTCGACGAAGGTCGGGTTCCCCAGTTGCTCGCGCTTGGCGGCTGCCACCATGGGGTTGCGCGTCCACCCTCCGCCCAGCACAGTCGACGTCGCCGGTCCGACGACGTGGCTCATCTGCTCCAGCGCCTCTCCGGACATCCGGGTCAGATCCTCCACGACACTGCGCCACACAAGCCCTGGAGTGACACCGTCGGTGATACCGGAGAGGCTGATCGCGTCGTTGCTCACGTCTGCCAGCACAGGCGCGTCCGGCCCACGCGACACCGAGAGTGCCGACTCGGCCAGTGCGCGTCGGGTCTCGCGGTCAGTGGCACCGAGCATGGCCGCCACCCGCTCGAGGGTCAGCCCCGTCAGGCGCCCGGCGAGCAGGATCTGGTGATCAGGACGGACCGACCAGTCCACGTCGATGTCTCGATCGGTCAGCCACTCGATGTCATCGAGGGTGCGTGGCTGGGCGACCGTTCGAATCAGCGCCTCCGCCGTGCCCATCGAATCGAAGAGCGCACCATCGTGCGCAGCGCCAGAGATCAGGACCGCTGCCTGGTGATCCAGGCCCGCCACTGTCAAGGTCGCGCCACGCAGAATCGACGGCACCCGCTCGCCCCGGGCGATGCCCGCGGGATCCCCCGCCCACACGCGCTGACTCGGCAGGAGATCCCCCACCAACTCAACGGCTCCAGCCCACGGGGCCCGCGCGGTGACATCGAGCATCCCGGTACGAGAGGAGAGCGAAGCCTCACTCACCTCGTCGCCGCCCAGCGCACGAACGATCCACTCGGCCACGCACAGATGACGCACCGCTGCGCGGGCGGACTCCACATTCGCCCGGAGCCACATGATCTTCATCAAGGAGGGCTTTGAGTTCAGGCGCCGACCGGTGGCCCGCTGGTAGTCCCGGGGATCGACCACGGCCCGCACCGAGGCGGCATCACCGCGCGGATCGAACCAGGCGAGGATCGGGGCGCAAGGTTCGCCCTGTCGATCGATCAGGGCTCCCGCTTCAGCAATGCTCGTGACGCCGATGGCCATGACCTGTCCCGCTTCGGCCGCAGCCCTTGCGCATACATCGATCGCCACGTCGGCGAGCTCGTGGGCGTCGGCGTCCGCCCACGCACCTTGGTGCCGCCAGGGAGTCGCCGCCGATCCCTCCCCCAGGATCTCTCCCGCAGGCGTGACAGCGAGTGCCTTGATCGAGGTCGTGCCCACGTCAACCCCGACGATCACCTGCTGCCCCATACTCACCTCTTCACGGCCGCACGCTCCGATAGTGTCGAGCCGACGCTACCCGCGACCTGCGCCAGCCACCTGCCTTCTGCGAAAGGAACCCCATGTCCGACGTCGAGTACCGCATGCGCCGCATGTTCAACCCGAACTCCGGCCGCTGCCTGGACATTGCCGTCGACCATGGCTTCTTCGGGGAGAAGGCCTTTCTGCAGGGCATCGAGGACCTTCCCAGCGCTGTGGCCACCCTCGCCGCTGCCCACCCCGACGCCATCCAGCTGACCAAGGGCCAAGCGCGACTCCTGCAGTCCACCGGCGGGCGAGAGCGGCCCGCCCTCGTGCTGCGAACGGACGTGGCGAACGTCTACGGGTCCTCCCTTCCGGACCACATGTTCGATCTGACCCTGCCCAATCCAGCCCTCGCCGGAGTGCAGTTAGACGCGGCCTGCGTCGTGGTGAACCTGTTCGACCTGCCCGGGCGACCCACCGTGCGAGAGGCCTGCCTGCGGGCGGTGCTCAACGCCAAGGTCGACTGCGAGAAGTACGGCATGCCACTGATGGTCGAGCCGCTCGTGATGAAGGAGAGCGGCAAGGGTGGGTATGAGGTCAATGGCGACCTCGAGAGGATCATTCCGGTCGTGCGGCAGGCCGTGGAGCTCGGCGCCGACATCATCAAGGCCGATCCGTGCGACGACCCCACTCAGTACCACGAGGTGATCCAGACCGCCTCCGGCATTCCGGTGCTCGTGCGAGGTGGCGGCAAGGTCGACGACGACGAGCTGCTCCGACGCACTGAGGTCGTCCTCGAACAGGGGGCTGCCGGCATCGTCTACGGACGCAACATCATCCAGCACAGCAATCCTGCGGGCATCACGCGAGCGCTGATGGCCATGCTGCATGACGGAGCCGACGCCGCGGCCGCCTCCACGATCCTCGCTGCATCGTGACAGTCCAGCAACCAGTACGGATCGGGGTCGTCGGCGCCGGTCTGATGGGTCGTGAGCTCGCGGCTGTGTGCGGGCGATGGTCGCAGCTCGTGGACCACCCCGTGCTGCCGCAGGTCGTGGCCGTCGCTGACCCCAATCCGGCCGCGCGCGACTGGTTTCGCCAGGTGGCCACCGTCGAGACGCTTGCCGATGACTGGCAGCCATTGCTTGAGGACGACTCGATCGACGCGCTGTACCTCGCCGTGCCGCATCACCTGCACGAGGACCTGTATGTCGCTGCTGCTCAGGCCAACAAGGACTTTCTCGCCGAGAAGCCGTTCGGCATCGACGCGGCAGCCTCGCAGCGGATCGCTGCCGCCATCGATTCCTCAGACAGCTTTGTCCGGGTCTCAAGCGAGTTTCCGTTCTTCCCCGGTGCGCTGAAGGCCTACGCCTACGCCGCCTCCGGTGCGCTCGGCGACATCCTCGACGTCCGTTCGTCCTTCGCGCACTCGTCGGACATCGATCGCGGCAAGACCATCAACTGGAAGCGCCGAGCGGAGACCTGCGGGGAGATCGGAGTGATGGGCGACCTCGGACTCCATGTCGCGCACGTGCCCCTGCGTCTTGGGTATGCACCCGAGACGGTGTACGCGATGCTCGACAACGTCGTCCTCCATCGACCGGGCCCCGATGGGAATCCCGTCGACTGCGATACATGGGACAACGCACTCCTCGCCTGCCGCGTGCCCAGCAGGACGGATGCACCTCGTGAATTCTCCATGCTCTGGGAGACGCGCCGGATCGCACCGGGACAGATGAACTCCTGGTCCTTCGAGGCGCTGGGGATGGACGGAGGCGTGCGGTTCAGCACGCGGACGCCCACGACCCTTCAGCGATTCACGCGACGCGACGGCGAGCAGGTGTGGGAGGAAGTGCAGCCCGGCAACGTGTCGGCGTGGCCCACGATCTCCGGCGGAATCTTCGAGTTCGGTTTCTCCGACGCGCTGATGCAGATGTGGGCGTCGTACCTCGCCGAACGCGCGGGTGCGCTGGGCGGTCGCTTCGGAACGGCAACCGTCGGTGAGGCGCTCGCCGCTCATCGCGTCTTCGACGCAGCTTTGAGGTCCGAGCGCAGTGGCCGTTCAGAGCGGCCTGCCTGACGACCCCGGACATGCGTCAGGCGTTGAGCGGATTTCGAACGAAATCGCTCAACGCCTGACGCATCACGCAGGGGTTGTGCTTACGGCTTGAAGGGGAGCATGACCGCGTCGACACCGTGCGCGATCTGCTTGTTGCCGTCGTTCACATCAACCAGATCGAGAATCACCTGGGCGTTCTTGAAGGCCGGCGCATAGTCGCGCAGGCGGATGATCGGGCCGTCAAGGACGATCACCTTGGTGTTCTTGCCCTTGTAGGCGGTGGGGAGAACCGCTCCGTTCGCGTTGAGGGCATCCTTCGACGTGATCGTCTTGCCCGGAATGACGTGGTAGAGCAGCACGTTCTCGACAGTGTCGATGCCCAGTCCGGCCACTGCATCGAAGGCATCGGACTCAGACGAGACGGTCGAGCCGGAGAGCGCGGATGCCAGATCCATGAACGCCTTGTCCGTGGGGGCGAAGACGGTCAGAGCAGTGTCGCCATCAGCCAGCACGGCAACGGCCGAGTCAGGCTTGGCGGCCAGAACGGCCTCGGCCGCCTTCGTCAGGATGTCAAAGTCACCCTTGTTGCTGTCGAACATGCCGCTTCCGACCTCGAGCAGCTCCGCGAGAGATGTATTGCCGTCAGCTGCCTGCGCAACCGGTGCAGCGAGCAGGGCCCCGACTCCGAGGGCGGCTGCGGCTCCGAGGGCTGCGGTCTTCGTGAGTGAACGTCGCATGTGAAGCTCCTTTGGTATGACGTAGCCGTTGGCCACGTTCGATCGTCTGTCCGCTACCGCTGATGTGCGGTGTTACCAGTACTTCGACCCCACCTCAGCGATCGGATGCACAATCTTTGAATCATTTTTCGGTGCATCCGAATGGGCGCCTCCGGACGAAGAACTGTTGAGAGCTCCCTCACCAAGGGGGCGAGACGTGCTGGAGGCAAGGGGATGACGCATACTGCTGCAGTCGCCCCTGCTTCCGTGGTGACCATGCCTCGCACACTCGGGGGGAGACCGGTGCACGACGATGACGCGCTCGCACAGCTCTTCAGCGGTGGGGATGACGCTGCCCTGTCAGAGACATACCGCCGCTGGTCACCGCTCGTCTACACCGCAGCCGTGCGGGCAGTCGGCAACGAGGCCGATGCGGCAGATATCGCGCAGTCGGTCTTCATCAATGCCTGGCGCGGGCGAGGTTCATTCGACCCTGAGAAGGGAAGCCTTCCGGGGTGGCTGATGACCATCACCCGGCGTCGGATCGCCGATCACTGGAAGGAGCGCTCACGTGACTCCCGCAAGGTTGAGGCGGTCGCTGCGGCAGACCTCGATGAGTCAGCACCCGCTGCCGACTCAGTTGTCGACCGCGTTCTCCTCGCCGACGAGCTCGAGCGGCTGGGCGACCCGCAGAAGCGGATTGTAGAGTTGGCCTTCTTTCAGGACTTGACCCATACCCAGATCGCCAGCCTGCTGGACTTGCCAGTAGGCACGGTCAAGAGCCATATTCGTCGATCATTGGATCGGCTCCGACGCAGACTGGAGGTGGATGGTGGAGCACTGTAACGATGATGATCTGTCGATCATCGCACTGGGCGAGCCAGCATCGCCTGCGGATGAGGCACACCTGCAGCAGTGTCCGCGGTGCCAGAGTCGACTCGATCAACTGAGCGCCGTGGTGTCGACCGCGCGCCAGATCGATGACAAGGACAGTCTCATGACCCCGCCGCCTGGGGTCTGGGACGCCATTGCCGACGAGCTCGACATGCAGCCGGGCGTCACTTCCCTCAGCTCGCGCCGGCGCCCGCGTTCCGGCTGGCTGCTTGCTGCTGCCGCTGCTGCCGTCGGAGTGGCAATCGGCTCAGTCGCCACCATCGGAGTGACGTCCACGGGTGACACCTCGCCCGCCATGCTGGCCGAGGTCGGACTCGAGCCCGTTGGCGATCAGGCCGTGTCCGGTGCCGCTCGCATCGAGCGCGTGGGAGCCACGACCACGCTCAGTGTCGAGGTCCCAGGACTGCCGGCCGTCGATGATGGCTACTACGAGGTGTGGATGGCGACGGCCGATGCGGGCACGATGGTTGCTGTCGGCACTCTTGACGCGGACGGCACCGGCAGCATCACTCTGCCCGGCGGCATGGATGTCGCGGAGTTCCCGCTTGTCGATGTCTCGATCGAGCACTTCGACGGTGACGCCGGCCACAGCGCCGACAGCGTCGTTCGAGGACTGCTCGCCACGTGACGGGCTAGACCGACAACAGCCTCATCGTGTCCAGAACTGCGCGCACCTGGGGGATCTCGTGCGTGCGAATGACGGTGGTCCCGCCGAGCAGCGCCAGCACGCTGAAAAACGGCTCCGCCGAGCGGTAGTGCTCCTCGAACAGCGCATAGGCCGATGGCATTGCGTTGCAGATCGGCAGCCCGAGTCGTCGGAGTCGGAATGAGTTGAGAAGGACGGTCGCCTGATGGCGAGCACGCGTGGGTGGATCGGTGAGGTTTCCGTAGTAGAAGCCCATACCGGGATCGATGACGATCCGGTCGACGCCCAGTGATCGCGCCCTCTCGATGCGCGGCTCAAAGTGGGCAAGCAGGTCAGGAACCGGATCCTCCCCCACGGTGACATCGACGATCTCGCGCACATTGCCGCCCCCGGAGAAGCACATGATCACCGTCGCTTCGGCGTCCGCCGCCAGTTCCAGCATGCGTTGCTCATGCTCAACGCCCGTCATGTTGAGCACCTGCGTGCCCGCGGCCAGTGCCGCTTCAACGACAGTGGGCTCGTACGTCTCCGTCGAGACGATCAGGCCGTCGGCCGCGAGAGGCGCGATGACCGGGATGAGCGCATCGATCTGCGCCACCGCGCCCACGCGGGAAGCCTTCGCCGTTGTCGACTCGGCGCCGATGTCGATGATGCTCGCGCCTTCGGTTGCCATCACGCGCGCCTTGCGGAGGGCGGACTCCGTCGTGTTCGCGATGCTGTCTCGATACGTCGAGTCAGGCGAGAGGTTCACGACGCCCATGAGCGCGGGGCCATCCGAGAAGTCGAACGTGCGGTCGCCGATGAGGAGTGACGCGACGGGATGGTCGAGGTCCTCTCGGTGACTGCGAGCCAGATCAGCCATCTGCGGCAGCGTGAGCATGCGGGCAGTCTAAGGTCGACTCGCCCTCACGGCAGAGGCGTGCGCGCTGATCTTCTTCTCGATGCCCACGATCGCCGCCATCGCTGCACCCAGGGCGATCATGGCGAGCCACGCTGACCACGACAGCGCGGCGGTGGAGAACACGGCGTTCATGAAGGGCGCATGGACGAACAGGATCTGCAGCACGATCATCGTCATGACTCCCCAGATCAGTGGGCGGTTGCTCCAGAGCCCGACCGTCAGCACCGACCGATCAAGGACGCGACAGTTGATCAGGTAGCCGATCTCCATCGCGACAAAGCCCGTGACAACCATGGTGCGCGCCTCGTCCAGGGGCAGACCCATGCGTGTGGCCACTTCGAAGGTGCCGAACGCACCGAGGAGCATCAGGGCGCCCACACTGATGATGCGTCGCACCACCGCGGCCCCCATGATCGGCTGATCAGGCCTGCGCGGAGGCCTCTTCATGATGCCGGGCTCGCCGGGCTCGAACGCCAGCATCAACCCGAGCGCGACGGCCGTGGTCATGTTGATCCACAAGATCTGAACGGGCAGAACAGGCAGGGTCGTGCCCAGAATGACCGCGGTCAGAACGACCAACGCCTCGCCCAGACTGGTCGGAAGTGTCCAGATGATGAATTTCGTGAGGTTGTCAAAGACGCTTCGCCCCTCCTCGACGGCCGACTCGATGGACGCGAAGTCATCGTCTGTCAGAACCATCGCGGAGGCCTCCTTGGCCACCTCGGTGCCTCCCAGCCCCATGGCGATGCCGATATCGGCCTGCTTCAGTGCAGGGGCATCATTCACGCCATCACCGGTCATCGCCACGATGTCGCCTTGGGCCTGCAGGAGCTCCACCACTCGGAGCTTCTGGGCCGCGGAGACCCGCGCCAGAACTCGCGCGCGACGTAGATGCTGCCTCAGGGTCACGTCGTCCATGGCGGCCATGTCACGGCCGATGAGGACCACGTCATCAGACTCATCACTGATGCCGATCTGCATCGCGATGGAGTGCGCGGTGTTCGCATGATCCCCGGTGATCATCATGACGCGAATGCCGGCACTGTGGCAGGCCGCGACCGCCGCGATGGCCTCGGGGCGAGGGGGGTCCTCCATGGCCTGCAGACCCACGAAACGCGCCTCGAGGGTCATCAGGCTGGCTTCATTCAGGACGAAGTCCGCATCGACGTCTGCCCGCGCGAAGGCAAGCACGCGCAGCGCCTCTCGGCCGAACGCTGCCGCCTCCCCGAGCACGGATGCCTGATCCATATCGCTGAACTCGCTCCTGCGCGAGAGACACAGGTCCAGCACCTGCTCAACCGCCCCCTTGATCCACACCGTGCGCGCGCCGTCGGGTTCCTCATCCAGAACCGCCATCAGTCGTGTCTCCGAGGAGAACGGCACTTCAGTGAGTCGTCGGGTGCCTTCTCGAGTGGTCACCCCGGCGTTGCCAGCGGAGACGAGCAGCGCGATCTCCGTCGGATCACCGATGGAGCCGTCACTATCGAGGCTTGCGTCATTGCACCGGAGTCCCGCGTAGAGGCACGCGCGCTCATCCGACGGCCCCTTCCAGGCGTGCACCCTCTGCACCGTCATTTCGTTCATCGTGAGCGTGCCGGTCTTGTCAGTGCAGATCACCGTGGTGCTGCCCAGAGTCTCGGCTGCCGGGAGGCGCCGAATGATGGCGTGGCGCCGGGCCATTCGCGAGACGCCAATCGCCAGGGTGATCGTCACCGCTGCTGGCAACCCCTCGGGAATGGCACTCACCGCGAGTGCGACCGCAGCAAGCAGCATCTGCGAGGCATCCTCCTGACGCAGTATTCCGATGCCGAACGTCGCCGCAGCGAGAATGACGATGGCCAGCGTGAGCCACCGACTGAAACGCGTCAGTTTTCGCGTCAACGGCGTCTGCACGCCCTCGGCCTGACCCACGAGCTGATGAATGCGGCCGATCTCGGTCTCCGCCCCGGTGGCCACCACGACTCCCGTGCCGGATCCCCCCACAACGAGAGTGCTCGCGTATCCCATGTTGGATCGATCGCCGAGTGACGTGTCCGCGTCGAGACTTCCATCCACCTTCTCCACCGGTACCGATTCGCCGGTGAGCGCCGATTCATCCACCCGAAGGCTGCTCATGCGCACAAGCCGGAGGTCGGCCGGCACACGATCGCCGGCATCGAGCAGCACCACATCGCCAGGGACAAGGTCTGTTGAGTCCAGGCGAGACGTGACTCCCGCACGGATGACGGTCGCCTCTGTGAGTGTGGCCAAGGCCAATGCCTCCAGTGCACGTCCGGCGCGCCACTCCTGGATGAAGCCGATGACTGCGTTGACGAGGACGACCGCCAGAATCACCGCAGCATCGATCGCGTGGCCGATGATGATGGTCGCGAGGGCCGCAGCGAGCAGCACATAGACGAGCGGGTTGTGGAACTGCAGCAGGAATCGAACCAGCGGACCATGGGAACGATTGGGCGGCAGAACGTTCGGGCCGAACCGCTCGCGGCGCTCGCGCACCTGAGCTGCGGTCAGGCCCTGCCTGACGTCCGTCTCCAGGAGCAGCAGCACCTCGTGCACGGCTCGCTCGTGGAACGAGTCGCGGCGGACGGTCAGCTCACCCATACCTCCATGGTCGCCCACCCACGACAGCGATGGCAGGGGCAGACGACAGGGCTGGAGGTCCCGCCCCGCCTTACATCAGGGGCGATAGATCAGGGGTCCGTAGTCACGTGCGCGGGCCGGAGTGTCGAGGAGCCGACCGTCGGGCAGCGGCACAGCCAAGGGCGCACCTGACTCGTCCACGAAGGCCACGGCCGATGCACCCGCTCCCGTCAAGGAGAGCACCACCTGGCCCAGCAGGAGCACCTGCTCCGTCGCGGGCAGGGCCGTGAAGTCCTGACTCAGTTGCACGGTGACGAGGGCTGGATCGAAGACGTCGCCTGTGGTGGTCTCTGGTACGACGATGACCGCGAGCGGTGCGCCGGTCAGCGGATCACTGGCGATCGTGCGCAACCCCTGCGCCACCTGCACTGATGTCGGCCCGACGACGAGAGCCTGCATGACGAACTCCGGATTGCTGTCGACCGGCAGACTGGACTCGACTGCTGCCAGCCCGTCGTCCTGAACGAACCACAGGCGGAGTCGGGCCACGTCGTCATCGGACGGCGACGGCGCTGGAGTCGGGCTCGTCACCTCTGACGGTGTCGCGCTGGGAGTCGCTGCTGTAACGGTGGCCACCGCAACCGGGCTCGGGAGGACGTCCGGCGGAATGGGCTCGGCCTCCGACTGCAACGAGACGCCACATCCCGCAAGCAGCGCTGCGGCAAGCACTCCGCCCACGGCAGATGTCATGCGGCGCATCGTCATCAGCTCGCCTCTTCCGTGATCGGCAGTTCGGCGACGAAGCGAGCCCCGCCTTCAGGTGAGGACTCCACCCACAGGTTTCCGCCGAGCACATGGGACTGCTCCAAGGCGATCGCCAGGCCCAGGCCGGCACCTTGCGTGCGATGGGCCGCATTGCCCCGAGCAAAGGGCTCGAAGAGCCGTTCGCGCAGGGCCTCGTCGACTCCGGCACCCGCGTCGTCGACCTTGATCCGAAACGAGGTGTCGTTCGCGTCGATGCTCACCCGGACGAGGCCGGTGCCGTGATTCTGGGCGTTGTCGACGAGATTGCCGATGATCCGCTCGAAGCGGCGGGCATCGGTCCGCGCGATCGGTTCATCCCCGGTGACCATGGCAACGTCGAGGCCGCGCATCTCCACGACCTCACGGCACAAGGCTGCGATGTCCGCGTTCTCCCACTGCGGCGGGTCGTCGGATCCGATGCGACTGATCTCGAGCAGGTCGAGCAGCATCTGCGACATCCGGCGGACCTGCTGCGCGAGGACGCCCACGAGACTGGCCTCCCGCTCAGGCAGCCGTTCGATGCGCGCCTCCAGGAGTTCGGCCGTGCCGAGGGCCGCAGTGATCGGTGAGCGGAGTTCGTGGCTGACGTTCCCGCTGAATCGACGTTCGCGTGCAATGCGCGCCTGCACGGCTCCCGCCATGTCGTTGAACGAGTCGGCGATCGGGTCGAGGTCACGATCACCGGTGAGTTCGATTCGAGTCCCGAGTTCACCGCCTGCAATGCGCTGAGCTGCAACCCCCAGGCGCCGGACAGGACGCAGAAGGCGGCCCACGGCCGTAGCGCCGATCACGGCGCCGAAGATGCCGGCGATCAAGGTCAGGGCCACCAGGGTCCAGCCGCCCCAGACGAGGATCTGATCAAGGTCTCGCAACGGGAAGACCTCGACATAGACGCCGCCGGTGACAGGGATCGCGACGACGTAGTACGGGTCTCCCCCGACGGTCGTGCGCTGGGTTGCCCCACCATTCTGCGCCTGCGTCAGCAGATCCGCCGGCAGGGCGTCTGGCGGGACGGTGACGCCAGCGGTGTACCAGGTGCCGTCGACACGAAGCATCGGCTGCGAGGTGCCGACCGATGGAATCGACACCAGTGCCTGGCTCGGCGGAATGCCAGCGGCGAGTGCGGCATCCGCGGCGCGAGAGTCAAGTGCCGCGCGGGTCAGAGCCGCAGAGTCGCGCTGGTTGACGAGGTACCACGAGGCGAATGCATACGTGGACAGCGAGACAGTGCCGCCGACCATCAGGGACAGCACCGCGAAGGCCACCGCCACGCGAGCGCGAAGTCCCAACTTCACGGGCTCATCGCCCCCGGAGTCATGCCTTCATCCGGTAGCCGAAGCCGCGCACGGTAGTGAGCAGCTGCGGGTTGGCCGGATCCTCCTCGATCTTGCTGCGCAGACGGTAGATCAAGTTGTCCACGACGCGACCGTCGCCAGCATTGCCGTACCCCCACACCTTGCGGAGCAGATAGTCACGGCTGAGGACTCGGCCACGTGCACCGATGAGTTCGGCGAGAACGTAGAACTCGATCCGCGAGACCGGGATCGGCTCGCCCTTGCGGAGCACCTCGGCGGAATCTGGGCGCAGTTCGATCGGACCGCATACGAGGGCCTGCGGCTGCGGCTCTGGCTGGTCATCCTCACCCGGATTCGCGCGGCGCAGTTGCGTGCGGATGCGCGCCATGAGTTCCTTCGCCACGAAGGGCTTGGTGACGTAGTCATCAGCGCCAGCCTCCAGGCCGGCGACGACGTCATGGCTGTCTGTCTGCGCGGTCACGATGATGATCGGCACCTGGCTGGTGCCACGCAAGCTCCGAACGAGGTCGAGGCCTTGGATGCCCGGGAGCCGGAGATCGACGAGGACAACGTCCACGCGCTCGTCCATCATCAGCACGAGGCCCTGCTCGGCGGTGCCCGCCTCGAGTACGTGGTATCCCTCGTCCTCGAGGTTCGTGCGGAGCACGAGGCGGATGGCTTCATCGTCCTCGACGACCAACACGGTGCGCACCATGCCTCCATTCAACCCTGCGAGCTCGGACACCCGATCGCCGCCCTTCTGCCGTTGCCTACCTGCGACAGACTAGAAGGATTCCGGGATGAGCGTGTGACATTGCCTCGGCGCGTTCATCTCTTCCGCGCCGCTACGACCGCAACGCCTCCGCGAGTTCGCGGAACGTACCGACCAGCAGGTCCATATCCGCCGACGTGTGAGCGAGCGACACCAGCCACTGCTCGTCGAGGCCGGGGGGTGTGAGGACGCCACGGTTCACACCCCAGAGCCAGCTCAGTTCAGCCACCTCGAAGTCCGTGCGCTTGTAGTCACGGTAGTTGCGCACCGGGGTCGTCGACCACGTCACCGCGCCCTTCACGCCCAGTCCAACCGTGTGCGCCGGCAGGTCGAACTCCGTGATGATGCCATCGATCGCCTCGAGGGCGCCGTCGTTGATCGCCTCGGCGGAATCAAGAGCCTCTCGCGTGCAGACCTCGTCGACTGCCATGGCTGCGGCCATGACGAGCGGGTTGCCGTTGTAGGTGCCGAAGTGCGCCATGCGGTTGTCGACGACGGCCTGCATGACCTCCGCGCGTCCGCCGAATGCCGCCAGCGGAAGGCCTCCGCCGATGCTCTTGGCCAGCGTGATCAGGTCAGGCTTCACGCCGAGGCGCTGGGCAGCGCCCGCGTAGCCGGCGGTGAGTCCGGTCTTGACCTCGTCGAAGATCAGGACGACACCAAACTCGTCACATGCCGCCCGCACGGCGGCGAGGTAACCCGCATCGGGAAGCACGATGCCGAGGTTCTCCATGACCGGCTCCATCACGAGCGCGGCGATCTCGCCCTTGTGCTCGGAGAAGACCTCGCGGAGTCGGTCGACATCGTTGTAGGGAACGACGTAGACGGTGCCAGCCTCGACATCGAACGGAGTGACGGGCGTCGGAGCGTTCTCCGGACCCGCCTCCTCGACCGACGGCTTCACCGATACAGACAGGCCGTCGTAACCGCCGTGGTAGCCGCCTTCAAGCTTGACGATCGCCTTGCGCCCCGTGAAAGCCCGCGCCGTGCGCACCGCGTACATCGTGGACTCGGTACCGGACTGCGTGAAGCGCAGCATGTCCAGACCGAAGCGCTCCTGATAGCGCTCGGCCACCTCGGTCGCGGTGGGCGATGGGGTGACGAAGAGGGTGCCGGTCTTCTCCAGCGCCTCCTTCACCTTCTCGACCACCGTGGGGTTGAGGTGGCCGACCAGCATCGCGCCGAAGCCCATGGAGAGGTCGAGCAACTGCCGGCCATCGACGTCGGTGAGCCAGGCGCCGCGCGCGGAGACCACGGAGATGGGGTACGGGTCCCAGTGCTGGAAGGAGGAGGTCACGCCCAGGGGCAGCGACTTGCTCGCGCGCACGTTGTGCTCGCCAGACCCCGGCGTGTTGGCGGTGAAGCGCTCCCACTCCGCCGCCATCAGGGCATCCACGCGGGCCTTGTCCACCGGGGTGGAGGTCGAGGGCAGATGGCGCCAGGTGGCTGGATCGTTGGCCGTGATCGTCGAGGTCATCAGGACTCCTAAGAGAAATTCGTTGCCTCACCGGAGGATAGCCCACGAAATACTTTCTGCATATCCCCATGTGCAACGAAATCCGCAGTTTGGGCACGCAACGTCGGGTTCGTCTGGGGCACGATGCGTGTTACCGTCCGCCTATGTCGCTGGTTGGTCGTCGCTTCGTCACGTCTGCATCATTGCTGACGCTGGTGGCCGCCATCGGGGTCCTCCCGACGCTCCCGGCGGCAGCCGCGACCGACCCCGTGACGTCCGTGGCCGTGGGGGGCAGGCCCAGCGGCGCTGCGATCTCCCCTGACGGCACCACCGCCTACGTGAGCAATCCGGGTGCCAGCACCGTCGACATCATCGACCTCGCCGCCGGGCAGCTGGTGACGTCCATCCCGGTCGGCGCCGGAGTCCAGCCACCGGTCTTGAACACCAGCGGAACCCGGCTGTATGTCACCACGCAGGCTGACAGCTCGCTGCTGATCATCGACACCGCGGGGCGATCCGTGATCGGCCGCATCAAGGTCGGCAGCCAGCCCACGGGTCCGATCATGAGCCGCGATGGCTCTCGGCTCTTCATCGCCAACACCGGCAGCGACGACGTGACCATCGTCGACCTGGCAAGCACGTCGGTTGCCTCGACCGTCAAGGTGGGAGACAAGCCGCTGCGGCCCGTGCAGGGCACCGGCAGTCAGTACGCGTCCTTGGACACGCTGCTGTTCGTCACCAACAGCGGCGACTCCACGATGTCGACGATCGACCTGAGTACGAGTCGTGTCGTGGCCGAGGACGGCCTCGGCGCGGGGCCATCAGTCCCGGCGGTGTCACCCGCGCTCGGTGTCGTGAACAACAAGGTGTTCGTAGCGAACAACACCGACGGCACCGTCACCATTCTCGACCAGACGGCGGGCGGTGAAAGTGCTCAGGTCAAGGCCGGTAAGACGCCGAGCGGACCCGTCTCCAGCATCGATGGGACCGCCCTCTTCGTCACCAACCATGCGGTCGGGACCATCACGGTGCTGAATACCGAGAAGTCCCCCGTCACGACCGCTGCGACGATCACCGTGGGCAACGGCCCGACCCGACCCCTGCTGAGCCCCAACGGACGCATCCTTTTTGTTCCCAACAGCGAAGCAGCGACGGTGTCCGTCATCGACACCAACTCGCTGTCCGTCCGCGGCGCCTACGCAGTGGAGCGCGGACCACTCAACCTCGCCCTTTCAAGCGATGCCAAGACTCTGGTCGTTCCCAACTCGATCAGCGGCACCGTCTCCGTCATCAACCTCACGACCGCCGACCTGCCCTTCCCGCCCCCCTCAGCGAAGGTCAAGGCCAAGGTGAAGCGAGCGACGGTGTCCTGGGCCGCATCGAATGAGGCTGGCGTCACCCGATACGTCGTCACCGCATCCCCTGGGGGCCGCACCTGCTCCACCGCGGCAACGACCTGCACCGTCCGGGGCCTGACCCCCGGCAAGCGCTATCGCTTCGCCGTGCAGGCCGTCAACGAATTCGGTACGGGTGCTGCTGTCATGAGTGCTCGGGTGCGCATTCCCAAGTAGTGGCGCTCGTCGGCTCGCAGATTCCGGTCGTCATCGACTCGGGTCGTCATCGCATGAATCTCGCGTTCGTGCGATCCTCATTCCTATGCGACGAACACTGCTCATCCTTCCCGCCCTGCTCCTCGCCTCAGCCCTCACCGGATGCGGCGGCTCCTCGGTGGATGCCACGTGCGACGTCGCCGGAGTCACGGACGAGGTCGAGCACATCCTCATGGACGCTGACGGTGAACTCGGTGAGGTGACGTCCCTGACCTGCACGGATGGGTGGGCCTACGCCACCGCCACCGTCGTGAACGACCGCGGCGAGACAGAGGACCCGTTCCTCCTTCGAGGATCGGACATGGGCTGGATCCTCACCTCGGAGATTGAGGCGTGCAGCGAGGGGAGCCCGCTGGCCATCGCCGAGGAACTCCGAGACATCGCCTGCCCCAAGTAGGGCGTGCCCAGCCCAGCCCAGCCCAGCCCAGCCCTGAGATCAACGTGAAGACAGTCACCGCATGACACATGCATCCCAGTGTGCAAACCACGGCGATACCGTGCCGCCATGTCCATTCAGATTGCCGTCCGGCTCCCCGACGATCTCGTTGCGCAACGGGACAGCCTCGTCGGTCAGGGGGCGGCCCCCAGCCGCACCTCGATCGTCGAACAGGCCTTGCGGCGGGAACTGCGTCGACACGTGTAGGCGAGGGAGGTCGAAGTACTCCAGCAGGAGTCCGGCGGCGATCTTGATGCCCTGAGCTGGTGGACCGCCAATCACTTCCGGATGACTGACGAGTGAGGCCGATTCTCTTGGTCCAGCTAGACAACCTTCCCCCGCCATCCTCATCACTCGGGAGACGGCCGTTCCCTAACTCACCACCGTCACGGTGGCACCGATCACCAGCCGCGTGCGCGGCCTGGCGAGTGAGGTTGCGGTCGGACGCGCCAACGGCCTTGAGCAAGAGAGCGTCATTGCCTGCGACAACGTCACGACGATTCGCCGCGAACTCGTCGTCCGGCAGATCGGCTCCCTGTTTCCACAGCAGGAATCGCTGCTTGCCGCTGCGCTCAGCCACGCATTCGATCTCAGCGACAGCATCACGTAGTCGGCTCGACCGCCCTAGATGCGGACGACGACCTTCATGGCTGCCGGGTCACGCTTCGCGTGAGTGAGCGCCTCCCAGGCCTCCTCCAGCGAATACGTCATCGACACGAGTGCGTCGAGGTCCACCGCTCCCGAAGCGACCAGATTGATCGCGGTCGGGTACGTGTGCGCGTATCGGAAGGTGCCCGTGACCCACAGCTCGCGACCCTGGATGACTCCCACGGGCAACTCGACCATGGTCGAGGGGCTCATTCCCACCAGCACGACAGTCCCGGCCGGGGCGACGGAGCGAACGCCGGCATCGATCGCGGCGGGTGCACCACTGCACTCGAGCAGGACATCTGCCATGACCTCGTCCGGCAGGGATCGTTTGGTCGGGTCAATGGTGTCGAAGCCCAGTGCCGCAGCCTTCGCCAGCCGCTGTGCGTTGGTGTCACTGAGCGTGACTTGGGATGCGCCATTGGCCCGGGCCACCAGTGCCGCCATGACGCCGACCGGACCAGCGCCAGTCACGAGCACGCGAGTCCCCAGACGAACATTGGCCTTCTGACAGGCCCACACTCCCACCGACAGCGGCTCCACCAGCGCGGCGGCGTCGAAGGACACGTGATCAGGCACCGGATGCGCGAACGCTCGCGGCACAACGACGTACTCGCAGAAGGTGCCATCGACCGGTGGCGTTGCGAAGAACTGCACGTCCGGGCACAGGTTGTAGCGCCCAGCTCGGCACTGCTCGCACGCGCCGCACGGGATACCGGGTTCCAGTGCCACCTTCGACCCCACGGGGAGATCTGTGACGCCCTCCCCGACTGCAGCAACCGTTCCTGACGACTCATGGCCAAGCACGAGCGGAGTCTCGACGATGAAGTCTGCGATGCGCCCATGCTCGAAGTAGTGGATGTCACTTCCACACACTCCGACTGAGTGAACGCGGACCAGCACCTCACCCGGTCCAGCCTGCGGAACGTCACGCTCCTCCATATGCAATGTCAGTTCCGGAGACAGCACGTTCACGCGCTGACTGGTCGGCATCGTGCCTGAGGTCATGACGTGGTTCCTTCCTGCACGAGCCACGCCACCGTGGCGCGTGCTCCATCGCGATGCAGTCTCCCAAGCGTCGCGACATACGGCTCGCGGAAGCGCGGGTCGTCCACCAGGTCGCCGAAGAGCTTCCGGTTGTCAATGAACGCAGTGGGCTCGTCATGCTGCCTCTGCGCGATCGGCACCAACTCGTCCTTGAGTGGGTCGACCACCGTGATGATGCCGCCCACTTCGTCAGTGCCTTCCGCATAACGCGCCCAACTGGCGACGATCGCCGCGGACAGGCGCACGTCCCCATCCTGCGAGAGACGATCACGAACCGCCGGCAGTAGCCACTTCGGGATGCGGTCGGACGACTCCGCACACAGACGCGCGACCGTGTCACGGACCTCAGGGTTGCTGAACCGATCGATCAACTCCGTCTTGTATGCATCGAGGTCAACCCCAGGAACCGGGTCGAGGGTCGGCGTCTCCTCCTCGTCCATGAACCTGCGCAGGAAGATCCGGAGCTCTGGCCACTGCATGGCCTCGTGCACGAGGTCATATCCCGCGAGGTGACCGAAGTAACAGAGCCCCTGGTGGCTGGCGTTCAACAGGCGCAGCTTCATCTTCTCGTAGGGAGCAACGTCGGAGGTCACCTGCACGCCTGCCTTCTCCCACGCAGGGCGTCCCAGGGGGAAGGTGTCCTCCACCACCCACTGGAAGAACGGCTCGCACACCACAGGGCATTCGTCCTCGACGCCCATGGCCGCGGAGACCGCTTCGATATCCGCGTCCGTGGTCACCGGGGTGATGCGATCAACCATCGAGTTCGGGAAGGAGACTTCACGGTGCATCCACTCCCCGAGGGTCGGGTCGAGCACCTCCGCGAACGTCGTGAACATCTGCCGAGCGACATCGCCGTTGTGCTGGATGTTGTCGCAGGACATGACCGTAAATGGCGCGATCCCACGCTCACGACGCAGCTGCAACGCCGCGCACACCACGCCGAACACCGTGTGCGGGATAGCCCCTGGCACGAGGTCAGCAGCCACGTCGGGGGTGTTCAGCATGAAGGCACCCGTGAGTCGGTCGAAGTTGTAGCCACCCTCAGTGATCGTGAGGGACACGATCCGGATGCGGGGATCAGCCATCGCCTCGATTACCGTCGAGGTGTCGTCCGGTGCGAAGAGAACATCGAGGATGCTGCCGACGACGCGGTAGTCCCACGTGCCGTCAGGACTCTTCTCCACCAGTGTGTAGAGGCCGTCCTGCTCCTGCATGCGTCGCGCAAGCCGCTCGTCCGATGGCAGCAGTGCCACGCCACGAATTCCCCAATCCAAGGCATCGCCCTGATTCAGCAGCCGGTCGATGGCGAGAGCCTGGTGAGCTCGGTGGAAGTTGCCGACTCCGATGTGCACGATCCCCGGTGTCACTTGCGAACGGTCGTACACGGGGAGGTGGGTAGTCGGCGACACCAAGGCCAAGGATTGCGGGCCCAGACGCGCCTGAGTGGTCATCACCTGAGTATCGGGGGCCGGAGCCACTCGTGAGGGAGGTTCTGACAGAGTGTGCGGGCTCACCCTCAAGGAGGCCCGACATGCCCGCACTTCTGGCCCTGCTTTCGAGCATGGCCTGGGGGCTCGCTGACTTCGGCGGTGGCCTCGCCACGCGTCGCATCGGAGCCCTCCGCGTTCTGACGGTCTCCTACCCGGCCGGCGCCATCGTCATCACGCTCGTCGCCCTCTTTCTCGTCCCCGGTGAGATCAGCGGCAATGTCATCGGGCTGTCCCTCTACACCGGGATCGTCGGCACGCTCGCCATGCTTTTTCTCTATGCCGCTTTGGCCGTCGGGCCCATGGGCATCGTCTCGCCCCTGACGGCCGTCGGCGGTGCCGCCGTGCCCGTGATCGCGGGCCTCGTTCGAGGTGAGTCACTGACACCGCTGATCGCCCTCGGAATCGTCCTCGCCCTGGTGGCAGTCGTCCTTGTCAGTCGCGAGTCAGGACCCCACCCTCCCGTCTCTGCCAAGGGGCTCCTCCTGTCCGGGGCCGCCGGCCTGTTTATTGGCCTGTATCTAGTAGGTCTGGGGGTGGCGCCGGACGACTCTGGAGTCTGGGTCGCCGTCTTCAGCCGCTGGTGGTCCTCGCTCGGCATGGTCGCCGTCGGACTCGTGGTGCTCGTTCGGCACGGTTCTGCGAGTTGGCGGCCCTATCCGTGGCTGGCGGTGATCGCCGTTGGTGCTCTCGACGGGTCAGCCAACGGCATGTTCCAGCTCGCGGCTCAGGGAGGCGAACTCATCGTGGTCGCGGTGATCGGTTCGCTCTATCCCGCGGCCACGCTGCTGCTCGCCCACTGGTTCCTGCACGATCGGATGTCACGCATCCAGTGGTCGGGCGTCGTCCTCGCCCTCGGTGCCGCTGCCGCGCTCGCGATCTAGCCGAACGACCACAACGTAGGCTGTCGGAGGTTTCCCGCACGGGTCGCCGAGCCTGAGGAGTAGTCATGCGTCGTCACGTCCTGATCCCCGCCGTTGTGGCTGCTGCCGCGATGGCGCTAACCGGCTGCTCCAGCGACGGTTCAGATGCCTCGGCCGACACCACAGCGGAATCCACGACCATCGAGTCTCCCTCTGCTGAGGCTTTGACTCCCGAGGCGACGGATGCACCCGCCGCCGGCGGTGATGGTGGTTCGGTCTCGAGTGAAGAGTGGCTGTCCGCAGTGACCGAGGCGGAGGCCGCCTTCCTGGACTCCGCGGGTGACAGGGCGCTGCGTGTGCAGATCGAGGTGACGGACACGCAGGAGGGATCAGTGACCGCCGACTCCACCTACAACCCTGACGACACCTTCGTGGCCACCTCCAACACGACCACCCCCCTGGGAACCATCGGCACGATGCGCGTGGCCTGCACCGTCGAGGCGTGCTATTACGCGGACGAGAACGGTGAATGGACGCAGACCGATCGCTCGGCCGTTGAGCGCCCCGAGGCAGGCGCTCTCGCCGTCGCGTTGAAGGAGCTGGAGTCCTCCGGCTCCGTCGTACACACCATCGACGGCAGCACCTACACGGTCGAACTCGAGATCCCCGAGGCCGAGGGGCAGCCGGGCGGAACGGCCTCTCTCGTCGAGACGATAAGCGACACCGAACTGGCCACCACCCTCATCGTCAAGATCGGCGAGGACGCCAGCACCACCTCGAGCACGACCACGTTCGTCGATCCGGCGCCCCTGCCGAACGACCTGCCGTAGTCCTGCGTTCCCTGTGGAATCAGGAGCGTTCCTGACGTAGCCTCGAAATATGGCTGCGCGCATGAAGGACGTCGAGCATGTCCTCACGTTCGGTGATGACCACTCGCCGGGCGCAGATCTTGCGTGGGAGTGGGTGTGCTCCCAGACGTGGGACGACTGGTCCGTCGACGTCGTATCGGTGACTGACCCGGCCCCGGAACTGGCCTCACTGTTCACCCACGAACCGTTGCACGAGTTCACTCCTGACACACCCCGCACCGCACCGCCCAGTGCTCAACTGGCCGCCGTTCGCCATCTGACCACTGCGTTCGATCCCCGCATCGTGCTCTGCGAGAAGACTGATGGGGACCTGCTCGTCATCGGAGCGCGAGGCCAGGGGCTGCTGAAGTCCATGCTCCTCGGAAGCACCGCCGAGTGGCTGATGCGCTGCCCGACCACACCCCTCGTGATCGCTCGTGAGGGCAGCCCCGTGCATCGAGTGCTGGTCTGCGTCGACGGCTCCTCCCATGCTGACGCCGCCGTATCGGCGCTCGCGGCGATGCCGTGGATCGCCGGCTGCGACATTGAGGTTCTCGCCGTGTCGGAAGGTGATGATGACGCGCGAAGAGCAGCGCGGCTATCGGCAGAGCGTCTCAGTGCCATCGGAGCAACGGCATCCGCTCGCGTGCTCGAACCTGACCCCGTGATCCTGACGATCAATCCACGCGACCGAATCCTCGAGGAATTGCGCGCGACCGCACCGGACCTTGTCGTGCTGGGCACTTCCGGGCGCACCGGTTGGTCACGGCTCATGGTCGGCTCGGTCGCCGGCGCCGTCGCTCATGCAGCAGAGTGCTCGGTGATGCTGGCGCGAGACCTTTCGGTCGACTGAACGAGTGAGCGACGCTCAGGCAATGACCTCGGGGCGGGCACGTCGCGAGTCCGCCGAGGGAGGCGCGCGATGTGTGCATGGTGCGCTCGACTCATGCCCCGAACAGACCCTCGCCGACGAACCCGCCCGCCGACCCGACGCCCGGGGGGATCGCGAACGCGGAACTGCTGCGGTAGGTGACGAACTGGTTCATCAGGTCAGAGGTCGACAGTTGTCGCTGCATCGGGATGAACTGGCTCTGCAGGTCCCGGTTGAAGGCGAGGAAGAACAGTCCTGCATCCGGCGATCCGCTGGGCAGGGTGCCGTCGACGTAGGTGTATCCGCGACGCAGGATGCGCATGCGCTGTCGATCAATCGAATGCGCCAGGGCCACGTGCGAGTCACGGTCGATCAACCGCGCCCCTGACGCGTCCGTCGCCCGGAAGTCCGGGCGGGTGCGCTCGGAGCCACCGCTCAGCGGGGCCCCCTCGGACTTGGTTCGCCCGAAGACCCGTTCCTGCGTGGCCACCGGCTGTGCGTCCCACGTATCCACGTGCATCGCGATCTTGCGCGCTGCGAGATAGGTGCCCCCCACCATCCAGTCCGGGCCATCGCCTGACTGAACCCACACGTACTCGTTGTGCTCAGCTGTGTCATTCGGGGGAATGTTCGCGGTTCCATCCTTGAACCCGAACAGATTGCGTGGCGTCGGTGCCCCTCGCCCTGCAGATCCGCCCGTGCCGGCCTGAGTCCACCGGACGGTTGCGGATCCGTCAGCAGCTCTGTGGAGGTCGCGGAGCGTCTGCGCAACTGTCTGGGCACCGTTCGCACACACTTGGACGCACAGGTCACCGCCCGAGATGGCCGATTCCACGCGATCTCCCGGAAACGACGGCAGGTCAGTGAATCTCCCCGGCCGAGCGCCCGCCAGGCCGAATCGATCCTGGCCGCCAGAGGTGATGAACAGCGAGGCGCCGAAGCCGATGGTCACCGTCAGCCCCTGCGCGCGATTTGCACTCATCTGTGAATCGGCGATCTGACTCCACGACCGGAGGAGGGCGACCAGCACGTCGCGCGATCCCCCTGTCACATCGAAGGATGCGAAGGTGAGATTCGTCTGGGCGGGCGTGACGATGCCCGGCTGGTGGGATCCCAGGAACGTGGCTGCGTCAGCCTGCCGCTCGTCGCGTCGGGGCGGCCGATCATCGCCGTCACCCTGAGGGCGATCATCTCGGCGGGGCGGTCGAGGTCCCCTGTCATGCGCGGTCGCAGCGCCGGCGCCCACGAGACCGACAGCCCCGGCACCCATGAAGCTGAGGAGCACGCGGCGCGTGACTCCTGCGTGATTGACTCGCAGATCTGACATCGTTCCTCCTTCAGCAGCGCCCGGATAGGCGCCACGGGAGCATTCGGCCAGCACTGTCTGGGAAATTGCTGGGAACGTCCTGGGACCTCGTCAGGAGTGTGTCGCCCACATCCGAACTCTCGGAACCGTGTCGTCTTGACAGAGCCACCTACATCAACAGTTATTGACTCAATGAACACTGAGTCACTGTCGCCGGTCGAAAGCCGTGCGGAGCGAGCGTCTGCCGCTCCAGGCCGTCACGGCGGGAATGCAGGTGGGTGCCATCGCCGCCGGCGATCCGTTCTCGGTTTTCGGAGCCGCGGGACTCGCACTCGGATTCCCCACGGCGCCGATTCTCTCTGCCGGCTATATCGGCCTCATGGGCCTCATGCTGACGAGGCGGCCCGGATTCCTCGCCGTCATGGCACCCGCTGGTCGGATGTCCCTCACGGTCTATCTCGGGGAGTCAGCAGGACTGTCGCTGCTCTTCTGCGGCTATGGTCTCGGATTCTTCGGCCAGTGGGGAGCTCTCGCAGTCGTCGCGTCTGGCATTGCATCGTGGGTCGCGCTCTCCGCGTTCTCCTGGTGGTGGATGCAGCGATTCACACGCGGACCACTCGAGTGGGTGCTCGCCCTGATGACCGGTCGCTCGGCGCGAGACTAGATCTGCGCCATGTCCACGAAACGCGAATAGTGACCCTGGAACGCGACGGTGACGGTAGCGGTGGGACCGTTGCGGTGCTTGGCCACGATGAAGTCTGCCTCGCCTGCGCGCGGAGACTCCTTCTCATAGGCATCTTCCCGATGAAGCAGCACGACCATGTCCGCATCCTGCTCGAGCGAGCCCGACTCGCGAAGATCGGACAACATCGGCTTCTTGTCTGTCCGCTGTTCCGGACCACGATTCAACTGGCTGATCGCGATGACGGGGACGCTCAGCTCCTTCGCCAGGAGCTTGAGCGATCGGGAGAACTCCGAGACCTCCTGCTGGCGACTCTCGACACGCTTGCCACTCGTCATCAGCTGCAGGTAGTCGACGATCACCAGGCGCAGGTCGTGTCGCTGCTTCAGGCGCCGGCACTTGGCGCGGATCTCCATCAAGGTCATGTTCGGCGAGTCATCGATGAACAAAGGTGCCTCGCTGACGACGCCCATCTTGTTGGCCAGCTTGGTCCAGTCACCGTCGCTCATCGTGCCCGCACGCATGTGGTGCAGCGGGACTTGGGCCTCTGCCGAGAGCAGTCGCATGACGATCTCACTTCGACTCATCTCCAGAGAGAAGATGACGCTGCTGAGTCCATGCTTGATCGACGCCGCGCGGGCGATGTCCACGCCTAGGGTGCTTTTGCCAATCGCAGGACGCGCCGCAACGATGATCAACTGCCCCGGATGCAGGCCGTTCGTGAGCTTGTCGAGTTCGGTGAAACCGGTGGGGACGCCGATCATCTCGCCGTTGCGATTGGAGATCGCCTCGATCTCGTTCAGGGCGTCGCCCATGATGTCGCTCAGTGGTGCGTAGTCCTCGCTGGTGCGACGGTCGGTGACGTCGTAGACCTCGGCCTGCGCGCGGTCGACCGTCTGATCGACATCCCCCTGGCCGGCGTAGCCCATCGCGACGATGCGGGTGCCGGCCTCGACGAGTCGACGCAGAATCGCCTTCTCGCGCACGATGCGCCCGTAGTAGCCGGCGTTGGCCGCCGTGGGCACCATCGACACGAGCGTGTGGAGGTAGGGGGCGCCGCCCACGCGGCCGATCTCGCCGGTGCGGGTCAGGTCGGCGGCGACCGTGACGGCATCGGCTGGCTCGCCCCGACCGTAGAGATCCAGGATCGCCGAGTAGATCGCCTGATGGGCCGGGCGGTAGAAGTCGTTCTCGCGGAGCACCTCCACGACATCGGCAATGGCGTCCTTGCTCAGGAGCATGGCGCCGAGGACGGACTGCTCCGCTGCGTTGTCGCTTGGGGGCGTGCGGTCGACGGCAACGTCCTCGTCGGGATGCAGCTCGTAGACACTCACAAGCACACGCTAGGGACAGGGGGTGACAGCGTCCATGAGCCCTGTGGACAGGGTTGTGGACAAACTGGGGACGACACGCGTGGACCTGTTCGTCCACCTGTGGAAAGACTGGGGAATTGGACGAACCTCCTACCCCAATTCCCTCGTGCGAACGGGCAGATCGCTATCCCAAGGCTGTGGAGGAAAACTCGTGGGTAGCCTGAGCCCCGTGACCGACTCCCCGTACCGCATCACCGTCGTCTGTCTGGGCAACATCTGCCGCTCTCCGATGGCGGAGGTGGTGCTGGCCGAGCGGATCGAACGAGCCGGCCTCGGAGATCGGGTCACGGTTGACTCCGCCGGCACCGGCGACTGGCACCTCGGTCACAACGCAGATCCGCGGGCTCGGGCCACCCTCTCCGCCGCGGGCTACGCCCACGATCACACCGCGCGGCAGATCACGCCCGACTGGATGAGCGATATCGACCTGCTGCTGGCGATGGACGAGGCCAACTACCGCGACCTCGAGGTGATGCAGCGGGCCGCTGCGGCGACGGGTGCCGACATTCCGGCGCTGCGAATGTTCCGCGCCTATGACGAGGCCCTGTCCCACCTGCCCGAGCCGCACCCGGACCTCGCGGTCCCCGATCCCTACTTCGGTGGTGACGAGGGCTTCGCCGAATCCCTCGTCATGATCGAGAAGGCCGCCGACGGAATCGTCGACGGCCTTCTCGCAGATCTGGATCAGTGAGAGGTCACTCGGCCCACTCGGGAGCGAGTCGGCGGTATGCCAGGGCATCGGACACATACGTGAAGACAAACGCCAGCACGTAGAGGAACACTGCGAGCACCAGGGCGATGATGCCGAGGATCACCGCGAGGATGCCACCCACGGCATCGCCGCTGAACAGGTCCATGCTCGCAATCGCACCGCCACCAAGGGCACCGAAGACGACGAGCAGTGCGATGCCCAGTGCCGGCAGCACGCCGGTGAGCACGATCCGCAGGCCGAGGTACTTCCAGAAGTTGCTGCTGATGCGATCCCAGCTCGTCGCCAGCGCGGAGAACCCGTTGTTCGCCTGGCCACCGATGAGCGCGTATGCGAAGAGTCCGAGCATGAACGCGATGATGAGGCCGGGGATGATCAGCGCGAAGAGGCCGATGAACACCATCGCGCCGTAGATGAGTGCAGCCACCAGGAACCACCAGTAGTGGCGCGTCTCGAACAGGCGGGCCACGCTCGGGCGCTCACCTCCACTGACGGCGTAGGAATTGCGCAACAGGCCGAGCACCATGAGCACCGCCACCAGAAGAGTGATGATGTAGATGATCGCTCCGACGATGCCGATCAGGGCGCCGAAGAAGCCGTCGAGGTTGCTCGCCCAACCCGTGAGCAGCGTCGAGATGATCTGCAGAACGAATGGCACAAGAACGGCCACGATGATGACGGGCCACCAGGCCCAGTAGGTGCGCTTGCTGAGGGTCCAGGACTCCTCGAGGACCTCGTGTGCAGAAAACGCCATGACTCCTCCTTCATTGCCCCCGGGGAAGTCGGGGATGCGAAAAGCGTGTCGGTCCCCTCACCTAAGTGGGGGGACCGACACGCCGTTACTGAAGAGTAGGAGTCCTAGGCCGAGGGAGTCCCGTAGGCGTTGTCGCCCGGAGTTCCCGCCTGCGCCCAGAGCACGATCATGATGATCCATCCGACACAGGGGATCAGATACATCAGCTGCCACCAGCCCGACTTGCCGGTGTCGTGCAGGCGACGCGCGCCCACGGCGATCGTGGCAAGGATCAGGATGATGGAGATGACCCAGCCGATGAAGCCTAGGAATCCGTTGTCACCCGGGAGCACTGTGAAGATCAGATTCGCGAAGACCTGAAGAATCCACATGGCGAGAATCCACCACCAGAACTCGGGTCGACTCGCGCGGCCATTGAAGTTGCCGAGGTTGGAGAGGTTGTAGGAGATCGCTTGGCCGAAGGTCATGACTTGCCCTTCTCAAATAGGTGTGGTGTGCTGCCGCTGCGGCAGCCCCACTCTAGGCCGCGGGACGTGGCCCGTAGGGATTATCGGCCGATGTTCCATCCAGGGCCCACAGGACGATTAGCGCGATGTTGCCGCAGGGGACGAAGTAGAGCAGGAGCAGCCACGCCGTCTGGCCGTAGTCATGAAGGCGACGCGCACCCGCCGCCAGCAGGGGGATGAACAGGGCGATCGCCACGGCCAACACAACGATGTACCAGATGACCATCAGGGCCGTCATGATCCCGGCACCCGCGCTGCTGTCAGCGGTCGCCGCAGCAATGCCGATGATGATGAACAGCGGGATCATCAGAACGAACTGCACGAGCACGGTGAACAGGAAGAACCACCAGAACTCCGCCCGTGATGCCCGCCCGTTGAAGTCGGCGTACTTGTGCAAGCACGTCCTCACCGAGTCCTTGAAGCCCATGATTCCTCCTTCGCAAGTACCAACCCGATCACCGTAGTCGCTTCACGTGAGCGAAGGGGCATGCCCACGCACGGCCTCGAGTACCGATGACCAATCAGATTCAGAGGTTATTGCCACGAGGATGGACGAAATTCGATTAACTACTGTCCTCCAACGAGAGAAGGGAACAGACATGACCACCCCAAGCCCTCAAGGCGCCACCGCCGCACCTCAGAACGGCATGGGCACCGCTGCCCTCGTGATGGGGATCCTGCAGTTCTTCTGCCTCGGCACGGTGGGATCCGTGCTTGCCATCATCTTCGGCAAAATCGGGATGAACAAGGCTGATCAGGGCCTCGCGAACAACCGCGGCGCAGCCAAGGCCGGGTTCGTCCTCGGCATCATCGGTCTCGCCCTGACGGTGATCGGCATCATCGTCTGGATCATCGTCTTCGCGGTCGCCGCGGCCAACGGCAACCTTGAGGTCACCACGAGCTGACATCTGAACATCAGGAACGACGAGAGGGCCACCCCATCGGGGTGGCCCTCTCGCATGTCAGCTGACGTCAGTCGGCGACGACCTCGAACTTCACGGTCGCGACGACATCGGGGTGCACCTCGACCTTGGCCGAGTGCTTGCCCACGGACTTCACGGCAGAGCCAAGAACGATCTTCCGCTTGTCGATGATCGGGCCGCCGGCCGCCTTCACCGCGTCGGCGATGTCGGCGTTGGTGACCGAGCCGAAGAGACGGCCCTTGTCGCCAGCGTGAGCCGAGACCGTCACATCTAGGCCCTCGATGGCCTGCTTGATCTCGTTGGCGTGGTCGCGGTCACGGACCTCGCGCACCTTCTGAGCGCGCTTGATCTGAGTGACCTGCTTCTCGCCGCCGCGCGTCCACGCAATGGCGAATCCACGGGGCATGAGGAAGTTACGGCCGTAGCCGTCCTTGACCTCGACGACGTCACCGGGGCCACCGAGGCCCTGGACGTCCTGAGTGAGGATGAGCTTCATTGTTGTTCCGTTCTTCTCAGGCGTCAGCGCGCGGTGGACGTGTAGGGAAGGAGGGCCACCTCGCGGGCGTTCTTGACGGCCATCGCGATGTCGCGCTGGTGCCGCGTGCAGTTGCCAGTCACTCGGCGCGCACGGATCTTCCCGCGATCGGAGATGAACTTGCGCAGCAGGTTCGTGTCCTTGTAGTCGATCGGCTTCACGCCGTCCTTGCAGAACTGGCAGGCCTTGGCCTTGACCATCTTCTCGTTCTTACGGGCTGCCGACTGGCGACCCTTGTTGTCTCGTGCCATTCGTCGTGCTCCTGTCGGGGGCCGATGCGCTGACGCATCGGGATGTCTGGATGGGGGTTAGAAGGGAGGCTCGTCGAAGCCAGCGCCGGACGACGGGCCAGATGCCCACGGATCGTCCGCCGGTGCTCCACCTGCGGGAGCGCCGTTGCCGCCACCGCCGCCGAAGCTGCCGCCCTCGCGCTGCACGCGATTGACCTTGGCTGTGGCGTAGCGAAGAGCCGGGCCGACGTCGTCGACCTCCATCTCCATCACGGTGCGCTTCTCGCCCTCGCGAGTCTCATACGAGCGCTGCTTGAGGCGACCGGTGGCGATGACGCGCGTGCCCTTGGTGAGGGACTCCGCGACATTCTCCGCGTACTGGCGCCACACGCTGCATCGCATGTAGACGGGCTCGGATTCCTTCCATTCGTTCGAGGCCTTGTCCAGGTAACGCGAGTTGGACGCGATCGTGAACGAGGCAACTGCCGCACCACTGGGGGTGAAGCGCAACTCCGGATCATTGGTGAGGTTGCCCACCACCGTGATCACGATGTCGCCGGCGGCCATTACTCGGCTCCCACCGTGGCGGGCTCGTCCTGACGCATGACCTTGGTGCGCATGATGGCCTCGTTCAGGGACAGCTGGCGATCGAGCTCGGCCACCGACTCCTTGGTGGCGTCCACGTGGATGAGGACGTAGATGCCCTCGGTCTTGTGGTTGATCTCGTAGGCCAGACGACGTCGGCCCCAGATCTCCATGTCGCGAACGGTGCCACCATCGGCGCGGATGACGTTGAGGAACGCCTCCAGGCTTGGGGCGATGGTCTTCTCTTCCAGATCGGGATCGAGGATGATCATGATCTCGTAGAAACGCATAGACAACCCACCTCCTTCGGACTCAGCGGCCACGGTCGTTCCGTGGCAGGAGGGTGTTTGCGTGTGCTCAGCTAGCTGGGCAACCCCCCAAGAGTACTGGCCAGACAACAGAAGGTGAAATCGGGTGTTTTGTCCGATTTCCTGCCGATGTTCGGTCGTCCGTACTGGTCAACACCGGGGCATCCCAGTGGTTAATACGCTCGTACGGTTCGGAGACAACCATGTCTCCTTCACGCGTGGTGTGGTGTTGAGAAGCCCCGTTGGCACGTTCGTCACGGCGATTTTCGTGGATAGGCGGCCTTGTCGGGGTAGCTCTGACGGCAGCGTCCACGCTCATCGCCCTTCCACCCTCTTCTGCAGCTTCGACGTGATACGCCAATGTGACGTGCAACGCCAACTCCAGTCCTGGCACCAAGATCTCTGGTCAACCTATTCCGAACAACAATGTCATCGTTCAGATCAGCGGCAGCGCGGCCCCTGGGTGCGCAATCACCGACACTGAAGGGGGCTCGGGCCTGGCAGGTGCCGATGGATCCCTCTCCTTCAATGTCAGCCATGGCGGATCGGGTGATCGCATCATCCGAGTCACCTTCACGACGACGGCGAGTTCGGCCAGTGGCCAGTACCAATGCTTCTACTTCTCATCAGACCCGCCCGACGCTCCCACCATCAGCAGCGCGAGGGCGGGCGACGGGCGCGCCACTCTCGTCATTGACTCCAGCGCTTCCGGCTCGATTCCGACGTCGTTCGTTGTCACTCCGTTCAACGTCGATACATCATCCTCACTCGCAAACCAGGCATGCGCCGCAACAATTTCCGGAACGTCGTCATCGGCCACGTGCGACATCACGTCGCTCACGAACGGAACGCGACACACCTTTACCGCTACCGGTACCAATAGCTGGGGCACCAGCACGTCGTCCTCACCCACGTCACAAGTCACTCCCATGGGGACTCAGACGGTGGTGTGGGCGCCGGCCACCAGCCTTACGCCCGCCGCCGATCCGCATCAAGGTCCTGCCGGAGCCATCACCGACCCCGTCACCAACAGCCTCAGCCTCCACCTCGGCACCGACTCCGTCGCCTTCGAGTTCCACGTCCACTCCCGCGACATCGAGCCCGAGTGCTACCCCGTCGAGCAGTACCTCGACGCCACGACCGTCGTCGAGCAGCACAAGCACGGAACCGTCCCCCCGGCCTCGTCGGCCTCGCCTTCGTCGAGCACGACCGGCAGCACCGCAACACCAAGCGGGTCGACGTCTCCGTCTCCGAGTTCAAGTTCGAGTTCGACGCCGACGGCGGATAGCTCGGCGTCCTCGACGCGGCCGGGAACGACCGAGCCAAATCCCTCGGACAGCCCCGCCACGCCAGGGGGCGACCCCACCACACCCACCGACGGTGGAGGCTCCACCGATTCGGCAGTCTCCACACGAGAAGCAACGGTGAAGTTCACGGTCGCTCAGGGTGACCAGACCCTGACCTTCACGGTGCCGATGACGCGCATGCTCGCCATCGCATCGGAGGCAGCCACCGTGGAGCCGGCTCTCGCCGATACGGGTGAGTCGAATCGGGCACCACTGGCCGTGGCCACCGTGCTGGCGGCGACAGCGCTCATGGTGCTGCCCGCGATCCGGCGGCGAAGAGTCCGGGACTGATAATTAGTCCCGTGGTACGAATCCAGGGAATCGTCGCGGTCCTGATCCCTTGGGTCGTGGCCGTCGTGGTTTCGCCTGGATCGCGGGTGTGGAGTCTGCTCGCCCTGGTCGTGCCGCTGGTGTTCGCGGCGCTTCATACTCGGTACTGGATCGCGTGGCTGGCTCCGATCAGTGGCCTCGTCAGCATCACGCCGGGTATTGCCACCTGGGTATCAGCGTCCGTGGCGGTTGCCATCGCGATCGTCCTGGTGGTCTGGCCTCCCGAAGCGAGCAGCGATCGGCTTCCTCGTTGGCTGGCTTCCCCGGCCGTCCGGTGGTCAATGGGCGCCGCACTCCTCGTCGGTGCCGTGGCCATTGCCAGTTTCGGGCTGATTCAGGTGCGCGACCAGGACGCAGCCTTCGACGCCGGACAGGAGGCGGCTGCCGAGTCGTGGCAGGTGGAGGCTGACGTCGATGCGCCATCAGGTGAGTCGCCGACTGAGTCACCTGAGCCACTCGATCCGCTGGCCGAACTGTCCACCACCGAGGGTCCTCGCCTCGTCGGCGATCCAGCGACCGTGCAGGAAGATGCGGCAGAGCCCGCTGCCCCACCCTTCGCAAAACTGGCCTTCAAGCGGGCTGGGTCGCCGGACCCCGTGACGCCTCGGGTTCTCTACGTGGGCCCGGACGTGACCGAGCGTGGACTGGCCTCGGGGCCGGGTCACTATCCAGGAACCGCGAAACCTGGACGCAAGGGGAACGTCGCCATCGCGGGACACCGCACGGGGTGGGGATCACCTTTTCTCCACCTTGATGAACTCGAGCCCGGTGACCGCATCCGACTGACTGACCGCAAGGGCGTTCGCCACACCTACATCGTCGACACGTCGACCCTCGTGGATCCCGATGGGGACTGGGTCCTTGGGCCGGATCCCCTCGGGACCGGAGAGCCGACCCTGACGCTAACGACCTGTGACCCACCCGGAGTGAACTCCAAGCGGCTGATCGTGTTCGCGACGTTGAAGAAGTCTGTACCCCGGACGACGGATACCGCCTGATCTCTCCCTTAGGGTCGTGGTGTGCGCATCGCGACCTGGAACATCAACTCAGTCACAGCACGTCTGGATCGTCTGATCGAGTGGCTCGAGACGGCCCAGCCCGACGTGGTCGCGCTGCAGGAACTGAAGTGCACCACCGACGCCTTCCCCTCGATGCCCATCGCAGCCGCCGGGTATGAGTCCGTCGCGCACGGCAACGGCCGCTGGAACGGTGTCGCGATCCTCAGCCGTGTTGGCCTGGAGGACGTGACACTCGATCTCACCGACCAGCCTGCCTTCGACAACGTCGTGGAGACACGCGCCATAGGCGCAACGTGCGGCGGCGTGCGCGTGTGGAGCCTGTACGTCCCCAACGGCCGCGAGCCCGACCACCCGCACTACGCCTACAAGCTCGACTGGTTCCGGGCATTGGAGAACACCGCTCGAACAGAGATGGCCGCCAACCCAGACCTGCCGTACGCCTTGATCGGCGACTTCAACGTGGCGCCGGAGGACTCCGACGTCTGGGACATCTCGCTGTTCAGCGACTCCACTCACGTCACGCCCGCCGAGCGCGCTGCGCTGGCCGACCTGCGGGCCACCGGCCTCTCGGATGTCATGCCCCGGGCGCTGAAGGGTGAGCCGTACACGTTCTGGGACTACCGCAACGGTGCCCTTCACCGCGGCTGGGGAATGCGGATCGACCTCGTCTACGCGAATCCACCGTTCGTTGCGCGCGTGAGCGATGCGTGGATCGACAGGGAGGCCCGCAAGGGCAAGGGAGCGTCCGACCACGCGCCCGTCGTCGTGGACCTGACGGACTGACGCCAACACCGGAGCCAACAGCTGCAGGCCTAGGGTGACCATGTGACGCTCACTGTCCGCGCCATCACGGCCGACCAGCACCGCGCCTGGATCGCGGGTCGCCCGTCCGTGTCGTTCCTGCAGCTCCCTGAGTGGGGCGAGGTCAAGGCCGGCTGGCGCCATGAGTCCCTCGGCTGGTTCCTCGGCTCCCGCCTCGTCGGCGCGGGACTGGTGCTCTACCGGCCGGTACCCAAACTGCCGCAGCGGTCGCTCGCCTATCTGCCCGAGGGCCCGGATATCGACTGGCTCAGCACCGAGCACCCGTCTGCCTCGCTGTCTGAGTGGCTCGCCCCCCTCGCCACGCACTGCCGTGCGCGCGGAGCGTTCCAGGTGAAGATGGGACCCCCCGTCGCCCTGCGACGCTGGGAGGCATCGACCATCAAGGCCGCCCTTGCCGCGCGGGCCGACGATCCAGGCGCGCCCGATCGCCTGTCAGGGGTCACCCCCGACTGGACCTCGGATGCCGGCAGGGCCCTGGTCTCCCGTCTGGCGTCCCTCGGCTGGAAGCAGGAGGCGGGCGGCGGTGCCGGCTTCGGTGACGTTCAGCCGCGCTATGTGTTCCAGGTTCCTCTCGCCGACCGTTCCCTGGACGACGTCTTCGCGGGCTTCAACCAGCTGTGGCGACGCAATATTCGCAAGGCCGACAAGGCTGGCGTCGTGGTCTCCGAGGGCACACGTGAGGATCTTGCCGCATTCCATCCCGTCTACGTCGAGACAGCAGCACGAGACCACTTCACCCCGCGTGGACTGGCGTACTTCGAGCGCATGTGGGACGCCCTCAACGCCCACGAGCAGCACCTGCGGCTCTACCTCGCCCACCACGAGGGCCACGTCGCGGCGGCGACGTTGATGGTCGTCGTCGGCGACCACGCCTGGTACTCCTACGGGGCTTCCACCACCGCCGACCGTGACGTTCGACCGTCCAACGCATTGCAGTGGCGCATGATCAGCGATGCGCATGAACTGGGGTGTCGCACCTACGACCTGCGGGGGATCGCCGACACACTGGATCCGTCCCACCATCTGCAGGGTCTTGTGCAGTTCAAGGTCGGCACCGGTGGCTACGCGCAGGAGTATGCGGGGGAGTGGGATCTCACGCTGAGATCGTTGTGGGCCAGGGGTTTTCGGGCCTACCAGTCGAGAAGGGGCTAGCAGATGGCGTTCGTGGTCACGGTGGACGGCCAGCGATGGCGAGACCATCAGGACGCCGTTGCCGCAGCAGTGCTGCGGGCAGCGAATGCACCGCTTGTGCCCGTCATCAAAGGCAATGGCTACGGCCTCGGCCAGTCACTTCTCACCGGTGAAGCCGTGCGTCTGGGTGCCGACACCGTCGCCGTGGGCACGGTCTTCGAGGTGCCGGATGTCGCCGCACAGGGCAACCACGACATCATCGTCCTTGAGCCCTATGACCCGCGTGACTCGATCGCCTCCGATGCGTGGTGGGGAGTTGGTCAGGCACTGCACGCGGGTCGGGTGATCCGCACCGTTGCCTCCACCGAGGCTCTGCTGTCGCTCGCTGAGGGCACCGGATCCGTGCGCGTGGTTCTCGAGGCCCAGACCTCCCTGCATCGGTTTGGGATGGATGAGGCTGAGCTCCTTGGTGTGCTGGCCGACCTCCGGATTCGCGAAGCTCTAGAGCGCGGCCGCATCCTGATCGAGGGCCTGACCGTCCACCTCCCGATCGCACAGCCAGCGGATGAGATCGAGCCGGCCGGAGCCAACCTCGGCTCGGCCAAGGTCCGTGAGGTGGTCCGATGGGCTGGCCTGTGGCAGGCCGAGACAGCGGTGTGGTCGGGACACAACTCACCGGAATGCCGGGTCTGGGTCTCCCATCTGGACGACAGCGAGGTGACAGCCGTCGCGTCATCGGTACCCGAGGTCGTCCTGCGGGCACGCGTGGGCACGCGCCTGTGGCTCGATCGTTCCTGCCTCAAGGCGTCCGGAACGGTACTCGCGGTGCATCCCCTGCCCACCGGCACGCACGTCGGCTACCGCCAGCGCACTGGGCCGAAGGACGGCACGCTCGTCGTGGTGTCGGGTGGTACCTCGCATGGCATCGGCCTGTCGGCGCCCACTCCGGCTGCAACCGTCCGCCAGCGCGTGGTCACCGCGGGCACCGGCGCTCTGGACGCGGCCGGGCGAGCCATGTCGCCGTTTCGGTGGCAGGGCAAGCAGCGCTGGTTCGCTGAGCCGCCGCATCAGCACGTCTCGATGATCTGGCTTCCCGCTGGCGTCGTCGTCCCTGCCGTCGGCGACCGCCTCGATGCCGATGTGCGGTTCACGACGTCCCGGTTCGACGCCGTCGTAGGACTGGACTGAGCCAGCACCAGCGACTATTGCTGCGGCAGTAGGTGGGCTGTGATCGGCCTGGCAAGCCCACCTACTGACGCACCAACGTGGGGTCAGCTGCGGCGGAGGGTGAACCGGTCTGGGGCGTGGTCGTAGACGCCCCCGCCGGGATCGTCCTCGTCCTCCGGCTCACCGTCCGTGCGCACAGGGTCGTACTCCGGCGCGAGCATGTCCTGGATGACGAGCACGACGAAGTACACGGTCGCGAGCATGCGGATAAGGATCGCGACCGCATACTCCGGACCGCCCAGCGTCTGGGCGTCGTCCACCCCGTAACCGGCGAGGTACCACCAGATCGCCACGAAGTAGATGACCTCGCCTGCCTGCCACACCAGGAAACTGCTCCAACGCGGACGCGCCATGACGGCAAGCGGGATCAGCCAAAGCGAGTACTGCGGCGAGTAGACCTTGTTGGTCAGCACGAACGCCGCGATGATGAGGAACAGGACGGCCGCAAGACGCGGACGACGCTTGGCAGTGAGCACGAGTGCTGCGATGCCAACGCACAGCAGCACGAACAGACCTGTGGCGATCGCATTGAGGGACTCGGCAGGCACCGTCACGATGCCCCCGATGTTCAAGGCGTACCAGAGGGATCCGAAGTCCTCCCCACGCTCCTGACTGAACCGATAGAAGTAGCTCCACCCCTCGCTGTTCGCGAGCATGAACGGCAGGTTCACGGCCAGCCACGCCAGTGCCGTACCGCCGACGAGGGCGGCGAAGGCCCGCCACCTGCCCGAGCGCAGCGACAGCAGGAGGAATCCACCGAGCAGCAGCACTGGATAGAACTTCGCCGCGACAGCGAGACCGAGCAGGAGGCCCGCGGCGAAGGGATACCTGCGCGACCACGCGAGCAGCGCGAAGCCGATCAGGGCCAGCGGAATGAGATCCCAGTTGATCGTTGCGCCGAGGATCATGGTCGGGGCGAGAGCGACGAGTGCGGCGTCCCAGGGCCGTCGCTTGACCGTCAGTGCCGTCGCGATGACCGTGGCGAGGAATGCAATGAACAGCAGCACCACGTTGACGTCGAAGAAGGCGGTGCTCGTGGCCACATTCGTCACAGCGGCCCATGGCTTGGCAATGAGCGCGGCGATCCACATGAACACACCGGTGAGCACCGGGTACTCAAGATGCTGCCCATCGGCCATGGGCTGCAGATATGGGATGAGTCCGTCTGCGAATCCGCGAAGGGAGTACAGCGGTGCGATATCCGTGTAGCAGAGGTGCTCGTAGTTCTGCGGCGAGATCCAGCCGTCCGCGCGGCAGCTCAGATCGAGCAGGTAGCCGATGAGGTAGGCCCCCGTGGCGAAGAGGACCAGCACCCTCAGCGGCGTCCAGACTCCGCGACCGATGCGCGCCAATCGACCCGGCGCACCCCCGATGAGCTCCGTCGACTCCGCCACGACGGCGTCGTCGCTCGACGGCAGCACGAAGTCGGGGCGCTTCACTCCGGCCGTGCCTCTTCGGTCGGCTGCGCCGGGAACTCCTCGTCGCCGGGCAGAGCCGGCTCCGGTGTCGGATCGAAAACGGAGACGTCGGGGGACTGGCTCAGATTGGGCTCGGGCTCGATCGGCACCTCTCCGTCGACGCCCGGCTCCACGTCGGCCTCACCACCGAACTCGTCGATCGGAGCCGCCTCATCGAACTCATTCGAGAACTCCGGAATCACCTCAGGGGTCGGGCAGCCCTCGGGAACCTCCTCGAACTCCGACGTGATCGAGGTGGGGCAGTCGTCTGGGAACTCGACGCCGTCCGGGGGAGCGGGGAAGTCCTCGGTGGGCTGTCCGTCAAGTGCCCGCTCCATGTAGAGGGTCCAGATGGCTGCAGGGAACGACCCGCCCGTGACCGTCGTCAACCCGCCCGTGCCCGACATCGAGACAGGGATGCCGTTCTCATCCTCCTTGGTCATGAACACGGCGGTGGCCAGCTGTGGCGTGTAGCCGACGAACCAGGCGGACTTGTTGTCGTCGGTGGTGCCGGTCTTGGCGGCCGCGGGTCGACCCAGTGCCCGCGCAGTGCTGCCCGTGCCATTCGTGACGACGCGGTTGAGTCCGTATGTGACGGTGTTGGCCACATCGGCCTCGAAGGCGGTGTTCGTGCTCACCGTTGCCTCGTAGAGAAGGCCGTCGTTCGGGCCGACGACCTGGCTGACCACGTAGGTGGACGCGCGGGTTCCCTCGGCAGCAAACGTCGCATACGCATTGGCCATGTTGACCGCAGACGGTGATGCGGTGCCGAGCACGAACGTGAGGTCGAGCGCATCGAGATCCATGCCTGGCGTGTCCGCAGGCACGCCGGCACGCACGGCAACATCGGCCACCTGCTCGACGCCGACATCTGCCTCCACCTCCACGTACGCGGAGTTGATGCTGTCCTCGGTCGCCTGCAGCAACGTGACCAGACCGTAGGACTTGTCGCTGTAGTTGGTGAAGGTGTAGCCGTTGACGGTCGCCGGGGAATCACCGTTCCACAGCGAGCTCATCGGTATGCCTGCCTCGGTGGCGGCTGCCAGGGCGAAGGGCTTGAAGGTCGACCCTGCCTGCGCGAACTGACGCGTCGCATTGTTGATTTGGTCGTCGATGAAGTTGTAGCCACCGTAGATGGCGACGATCTCCCCGGTGCCCGGGCGCACCGAGGCGAGACCGATGCGCAGGCCTTCCTTGCCGCTCGTCGGCCCCGCCTTGCGGACGGCCGCCTGGGCGCCTCGCTGCGCCTTGCGATCGAACGTCGTGGTGATGCGCAGCCCTCCGCGCTGGATCTCAGTCTCGTCGAAGCCGAGGGAGATGAGCTCGGTCTCGACCATGGACAGCAGGAAGCCCGTCTGGCCACCGAGTCGGTTCTTCGCCTTCTCCGCCAGGATCTCCGGGAACACGGCGCGATTGCGCTCGCGCTGGGTGATCCAGCCGCGCTCGGCCATGCCATCGAGCACGTACTCCCAACGACCCCGCAGTCGCGCGAGCCCGTCCTCCTCGCCCATGTCGCTCGGGGACTTCAGGACGGCAGCGAGCACGGCGCCCTGCTCGAAGCTGAGGTCGCGCGCCGGGATACCGAAATAGGCGATGGACGCCGCTTCGATCCCATCGGCCCCACGGCCGAAGTAACTGCTGTTCAAGTAGTTCTCGAGGATCTCTTCCTTGGAGACCAGTGTCTCCAGCTTCGTCGCGAGGAGGGCCTCGCGGAGCTTGCGCTCCCAGGATCGCTCCTGCGTGAGGAAGGCGTTCTTGGCGTACTGCTGCGTGATCGTGGACGCACCCTGAGTGGCACCGCCGGTGACGTTGTTCCAGACCGACCGGACGATGCCGACCGGTGAGATGCCGCCGTGCTCGTAGAAATCCCTGTCCTCGGCAGACAGGACCGCCTGCTGGACCGGCAGCGGGATCTCGTCCAGTGTGACCGACCGACGTGTGGACTCCCCGAGGCGGCCGATCTCGTTGCGGCCGTCCGCCCAGTAGACAACGGTCGCCTCGCGCGTGATGAGGTCATTGGGGGTGGGCACAGTGGTGCGCGCCACCAGCAGCGCGAAGATGCCCACCGCGGCAGCGCCGATCAGCACGATCGTGATGATCGTCCACCGCAGCCAGTGTCGCTTGGGCTGCTTGGACGGCTTGGGCGCAGGCCGACGCGCAGGCGGCCGCGCAGGCGGCTTGCGGCGCTGGGTGGCCATGGTGATCCTCGCGTCTCGTGGGGAAGTCCCGTGGGGAAGTCGCGTGCCTCAGCCCACGGAAACGGGACTAGTCAAGGAGATCACGAGGGGTGGGCAACGCCCGTCGCGGCACGCCGTCGCCGAGCACATACGTGCGCAGCAGGAAGTTCCAATGGCACTTCTGGCAGACCTCGACCACATAGACGCTGAATCGGCCGAACTCATGGGCCATCCGAGGCAGGTCCTTGGTCTCGCGGATGCGTCCGGAGTAGGGGCCGAGTTCATCCCCATAGACATAGGTGACGGTGACCAGGCCCGCGTCACGGCAGGCGGGGCAGGCACCGGCAGCCTCCTCGCCGTGGAACTTGGCCGCCTTCAGCAGGTACGGATCGGCATCGCAGAGATCGGAGTCGAGCATGCCGCCGCGGAAGAGGCGCCTCAGCGCAGCCCGGCGATCCAAGGCGTGATCCACCACAGCACGCGGCCGCTCGGGATCGGCGACGTCCTCCGGCTCGGCCATCCGCTGCCGCGTCCGGGCCTTCGAGGGGGACTCTCCGCGCGCGATGGTTCCGCGAACAGCGGACTTCCGGGGCGCGGCCATTCCGGAATTCTACGTTCGGGCGGCCATCCCGGCCTGCCCGCGTGAGCGCACAGGGTCGTATGGGCCTGCGCACGTACGTTCGTCAGATAGCGTCCGAGCCATGGTGGCGCTCCCGGCCCTGCGTGAGCTGTTGCGCACCCCGGACTTCCGACGGCTCTACGGCGTCCGCCTCGTGAGCCAGTTCGGTGACGGCCTCCTGCAGGCCGCGCTCGCCACCTACGTACTGTTCTCCCCCGAGCGCCAGCCCGATGCGATCAAGGTCGCGGCCGCGTTCGCCATCCTCCTGCTGCCGTACTCGATCATCGGCCCGTTCGCCGGGGTGCTGCTCGATCGATGGCGTCGGCGCACAGTGCTCGTGCGGGCCAACGTCGTCAAGGCCGCACTGGTGCTCCCGATCATCGCGCTCGTGGCCGTCACGAACGACGGCCCGCTGCTCGGGCTCTCCGTCCTGATCGTCCTCGGGGTCGGCCGGTTCGTGCTTGCCGGACTCTCGGCGTCACTGCCGCACGTCGTGCAGGGGCCGAACCTCGTGACGGCCAATGCCCTGACGCCGACATCCGGGACGATCGCTGCAGCCGTTGGCGCAGGCTTCGGCGTGGCACTGCGGAGTGTGGTGGGAGGCGGCGACGGAGGAAGTGTGGTCGTGCTCGCGGCCGCGGCGCTGACCTACCTCGCGGCCAGCGGCGTCGCGCTGCTCATCGCGCGAGATCGGCTCGGCCCGGACGGGGATCGACCCGGGGAGACGCCACGCGCCATCGTCATAGGACTCGTCGACGGCATGCGCGTCCTGGCACGGCACGGGCAGGCGGCGCGCGCAGTGTCGATCGTCGGCGTGAACCGCATCTCGTTCGGACTGCTCACCGCCGGTGGGCTGCTCCTCGTGCGCCTCACGTTCAACACCGCTGAAGAGGCGGACGCCGCACTGCAGGAGTTCACCCTGCTGACCGCGGCTGCCGCCGTCGGCGCACTGGCCGGCGCGATCGTCACTCCCGCGGCCACGCGCAGATGGGGAGTCGTGCTGTGGTCCGGCGCCACCATGCTCCAAGCGGGAGTGCTCGGTGCCGGCCTGGTGATCCTAGGCGCGATGCAGCCCTCCTTCGCGGTGCTGCTCGCCGGCGCGATGAGCTTCGGCTTCGCTGGACAGTCCGTGAAGGTGTGCTCGGACACTGTCGTGCAGCGCGATATTCCCGACGATCACCTCGGTCGCGTCTTCACCCTGTTCGACATGATCGTCAATGTCTGCCTCGTCGCCGGCATCGTCATCATGGCGCTGGTGTCCCCCACGAATGGCCAGGCTCCCGTCCTCTACGCCCTCACTGGTGCAGGATTGATTGGCGCAGCCTTGTGGTACTCGCGCTTCCATCCCCGTAGAGTCGGCGGGTCAGCGTGAGAGTCGGCCGTCATGCGGTCCGGATAGAGGAGTTGGGTTCATGAGCGAGGGCAGACGCTGGGGCGCTCGCTCCATCTCCTCTTTGATCGTGTTCGTGCTGGCCGCGGCGCTGACGATCCCCGCATTGGTGGGGCACTGGGGCCACCGCACCGTCATCGATGCTGGCAGGTACATCGAGACTGTCGGGCCGCTCGCCAGCTCCCCGGAGGTGCAGGAGGCCGTCGCTGACGCTGTGACCCAGGCCGTGCTCGACAAGGTCGACACCGAGAAGCAGGTCGACGAGCTGCTGACCGGCCTCTTCCCCGACCGCCCCGTCATCCAAGGACTCTCCGCTCCCATCGCCGCTGGCGTGAACAGCGCGATCGCGGCCCTCATCGACCGATTCGTGACCTCCGACGCGTTCCAGGAGGTCTGGCTCAAGCTCAACACCGCACTGCAGCGCGGGATCGTGGCGGTGCTGTCCGGTGAGACCGACGGCACCGTGAAGCTCGAGGGCGACCAGATCGTGCTCGACGTCAGCAGCCTGCTCGGCGATGTCCAGACCTACCTGGTCGATCAGGGCATCTCGGCTGCCGGCAACATCACAATTCCTGACAACGACCGCACCATCGTGCTGGCCGAGGCGCCGGCCCTCGCACAGCTGCGCCTGGTCTACAGCCTGACCTCACCGCTCCTGGAGTGGCTGCCGCTGGTGATCGCCGCGTTGTTCGCGCTCTCGATCTTCCTGGCGCGGCGCCGAGCCCGCACCACCGTCGCTACCGGCATCGCACTGCTCGTCGCCGGCGTCCTCGTGTGGCAGGGCCTAGGCATCGGCGAGACGGTCTTCGTCGACCAGCTTGCTGGCACCGTCTTCGCACCGGCCTCCACGGTGTTCTGGAACACGCTGTTCGCCTACCTCGTGGCGGGAACCAAGGCGATCAGCCTCATCGGCATCGCGGTCATCTTCGCTGGCTGGCTCAGCGGACGGACCTCGTCGGCGCGCTGGGTGCGCGGTCACATCACGCGCGGGCTGAGCGAGATCAGCGGCCGGATGCCCGAGAACCTGCAGGGAATGCTGTCCGACTCGATCGTCGCCGTTCGGTGGGCGATCTACGCCCTGGGCACGCTGCTGATCATGCTCACGGACGTGCTCTCGCCGACCTCGGTGCTGTGGACGGTGGCCCTGACCGCCGGCCTCATCACCCTCGCCGAGTTGCTCGCGGTGCCGCCCCGTGGTGAGGCCGAGGTCGTGGTGGAGGTCACCGAGGTGGTGGAGATCACCACCGACTGAGGTCGCAGGACCCCCTCATCTGTGATCTTTCTGCGACATTGGTGTGACCTGTGACGGACATCTCAGGTTCATGACCCGTTGACAGCGGCGTCATCCGAAGGGTCGACACTCGTCCATGGCGAGACCCGCCACAGAGAGGACACCCGTGAACAACACGACCCTGAGCGCGTTCCCCACAAACGGAACCTGGCTCTCCCGCTGGAACGGCGTCTACACCGCGGCGCCCGCGAGCATGGATCGCATCGACGTCCCTGTCGTCGTCCTGCCTATGCCTACGACCCTCACCGCCGCCGCCTGACCCACGCCGCTGGCGCACTCAGCGCCAAACGGACCCCGGAGCAAGGTGCCCGACGCCATAATGGGACAACACTTGAGAGGGGAGAGCACCCGTGGGACATCTCTGGAGAGGTCATGCACTGATCCTCGCCGTCGTATCGCTGTTCGGTGCCTCCGCATCGGTCGCGGCCGCTGCGGAGGGCACTGCTGAGGACACCTCGCCCGTGTCCGTCTCCCTGACACCCAAGGTCCACCACCAGCAGTCGGTGTTCGTCGTCCCGTTCGAGGCTGCACAGGCCAAGGAACGGCGCTTCATCACCAGCCTGCTGACCGTCAAAGACACCACCGCCAGACTCTTCCTAGGCCAAGAGCTGTCCTGCACCAGTCCCTCAGGGGCCACCGTCGCCGGCATCGAGACCGGGCGGAACTTCTGGCAGGACGGCCTCGGGGCGACCGTGGCGTCGTTCGTCCTCCGCGTGAACGAGGCCGGACAATGGACGTGCACGTCCACCGTGAACGTCTGCGAACCGGGCAAATGCTCATCCGGCACCGGGTCCGGCACCCTCACGCTCGACGCTGGCGCAAGCACCCCACTGTCCGTGATGAAAGTCAGCGCACCCCTCGATCTCTGGTCCACCAGCACCAGGCTCCTGTCCAAGGACATCGCACTGCGACCAGGTAAGGCAGTCACCCTGAGCAAGACCGTGCAGGTGGGCAAGGGGTCATCACCTGCCGTGGTGGCCGAGGTCTCCTTCAGCAACTGCATCGAGGCTGACTACCCCGACGCTTGCGGATCGCTGCCCTCACGCAAGTTGAACGGGTCCGCCACGGCATCGATCTCAATGACGGCCACGCAGATTCCATCAACGCCGGGAACCACATGCTCCAGCGCGAAGGCCACTCGGGGGCAAGGCGCCGTCACACGCACGATCTCGGCGCAACAGCACCACGCGACCTTCTCCATGGAGATCCCCAAGATTCAGATGAGCACGGCGCCGGGCTGCTCCAACAAGCTGCAGATCTCGGCGACCGTCAAGTCGATCAAGGGCAATGGCATCGCGGTCGAGAGCGGCTCACGCAAGAAGCCGATGTCGCTGGTGAGTGTCGGCCAGATCGACTCCTCCTATCAAGTCGTTCCGGTCCTGTCCGCCGACTGACGCGGGCATGGCGCACTCCCTCGTTATCCACGTAGGTCCACGCAAGACGGGCAGCACCTTCCTCCAGCGAGCTCTCGCCGGTGCGGCTCCCCAGCTCGCCGACGCCGGCATCCTCTACCCGACTCGGCTGCTCGGTCGGGGGCGCTACAACCACGTCTCCGCCACGTACTCAGTGCCCGGACTCCGTAACGGACGCTCGCCGGAGATCTGGTCCAGGCTCGACGAGTCGATCATCAATGACCTCGTCGCCCAGGTCGTGGCCTGGGACGGACCCGTCGTGCTCTCCTCGGAGGCACTCGGCGGAATGACGTCGCACGAGGCACGGCAGGTCCTCGATCGCCTCCCTGCCGTACCCACGCACATCATCGTCACGATCCGCGCCCTGCCCGATGTCGCGCTGTCATCGTGGTCGCAGCACGTCCGCAACCTCCACGTCCCGACACTGGACTCCTACCTCAAACGTCGAATGGGCGAGCGCGACGGATCGGCTCCCGAGGAGCGTTGGACCCGATGGGATGACAACCCGCGCTCCACCTTCTGGCGTGCTTACGACTACGCCTGCCTCGTTGACCGGTGGCAACGTCAGGGTCTCTCCGTCACCGCGGTCATCGTCCCTCCCAGCTCGACCGATCCCGACGTCCTGTGGTCGCGCTTCCGCCAGGCCACCGGGCTCGCCGGGCTGCCCGAGGCGTGCCCGACGGTGGCGGAGTCCCGCGCCAATCGATCCCTGGGCATGGAGGAGCTCGAAGTGCTCCGCAACACGGTGCTCGAGGCTCGCGAGCGGGGCATCACGACCGCCGACCTGCGTTCCCTGCGAGGCCACCGCTGGAAGGTCTACCTCGATCGCTCGGTCACGACCTCCCGGCCGGGCATGACGCCCGAGCAGGCCGCGCAGTTTGAGGCCTGGGCCCGAGAGGACCTCGAGCTGATGACGCGCAGGGATGCCGACCTCATCGGTGATCCGAACGAGCTCCTCGCGCGCGCACGGATCGCGCAGGCACCTGAACCGCATGCCTACGCCGTGGCGGCGGGCTTGCTCGTCGCCGACCGCGTCCGTGCGGCCCACGCTCGCCGTCCCCCCTTCGCGCGGCGCCTGCGTTTCTGGCGCCGCCGACTGCTGCGACTCGGCCGGCGGTGTGCGCGGTCTGTCGCGCGGCGGGTGGCGCCATGAGCGGGCGCATCCACCTGCACATCGGACCCCGCAAGACGGGCACCACCTACCTCCAGAGGTGCCTCGTCGCACGGCAGGATGCCCTGCGCCAGCTCGGATGGACCTATCCCCTGGGGGCGATGGCAGGGGAGCGCGGGCTGAACCACGAGTGGCTGCTGATGGGCGCGAGCAGCGCTGAGCCCGGCGACCGCGAGCGTCTTCTGCGGCGGGGTCTGGCCAAGGCGAAGGGTGATGTCATCCTGTCGGGCGAGGCCCTCGCGACACTGCCTGAGGTTCGGATGGCCCGACTCGTGGCCCGGCTGGCCGGTCACGAGACCCACGTGGTGATCACTGCCCGAGCTCTGCACCGTGTGCTGCCCTCCCTGTGGCAGCAGCACGTGCGCAATGGTCGAGGCATGGACTTCGAGGAGTTTGTCGGGTTGACGCTCGGGCCGTGCGCGCCCGCCCGCGAGTCCCGACGTGTCGACGAGGGCAGTTTCGATGACTTCTGGCAGGCCTACGCGCTTGCTCCGCTTATCGAGCGGTGGCTCGGGGTCGCCGGTCGCGTCACTATCGTGACCGTGCCGTCTGTCGAGTCCTCCCCGACGGTGGTCTGGGAGCGCTTCCTCGCGGCGGTCGGCCTCGACGACGGCCAGCGCGCAGCACTGCCCGCACCCGAGTCCGTCCCTGGTCACCCGGGCCTTTCGCTCAGCGAGGCGATGGTGCTCCGCGAGATCAATCGCCACCTGCGCAAGGCAGGAATGGGGCGGGGGCAGAGGCGTGCGTGGTCGATTCGACTCGTCGACGAGGTCTTCGCGACCCGTGCCAATCGTGGTCAGCCGTTGACCGTGCCGACGGACCACTGGAGTCGCGTGGTCGAGCGGACACAGGTCGAGTCCGAGCAGCTTGCCGCCGTCCTCACCGATGACCGTGTCCGCCTCGTCGGCAGCATTGACGACCTTCATGTGCCGGAGCTGCCGCCGCGCGAGCCGGACGGCAGCCTGCTCGCCGAGGAGATTGCCGTGCTCGGGGGCCAGTGCATCGCGCACCTTCAGCGGGTGAACCGATGATCGTCGTGGTGTGCGGCCAGCACCGGTCCGGCTCGACCCTGGCCTGGCAGATCGCCCACGAGCTGCTCAGCGGGTCCCGGTCGGTATCCGCGCCGATGCGCACGCGGTCACGCCACCTGCGACTGCACGCCCTGCGCCCACGTCACGTGCGGATGATCAAGGTGCACTTCTCGTCCTCCCTGCGTACCCGGGACTTCCCGCAGCGTGGCGCCAGGTACCTCTACACGTACCGCGATCCACGCGATGTCGTCGCATCCCTCATCCGAAAAGGCCGATACCAGGTCGGCCAGCCCAAGCGCAGCCCGAAGGCCCTTCGGCAGCTCGTGCGCCGGGAACTGCGCGGTGACGCCTTCTGGCGCACGCGCGACTCGGTGTGGATCGGTCGGTATGAAGACTTCAGCCGCGACATCCCAGGGCTCGTGCGCTCACTCGCCGCCTTTCTGGGCGTGGCGGTCGACGAGGGCGACGTCGCGCGCATCTGCGACTTCGTCGACGTCGAGCGCCAGCGGGGGCGCGTGGCGGACGTGTCATCATCCGGGATCGACCCGGACCTGCGGATCACGTCGAACCACATCACCGACGGCGAGGAGGGCGCCTGGCGGCGGACGCTCACGCCGGAGGAACTGGCCGCCGTCGAGCGGGTCGCCGGCGACTGGATGACGGCCCACGGCTACCCGCGCGAGCTGCCTCCTCGATAGCCGCCACGAACTTCGGGGCATCGTCGTCCCAATTGTGCGTCGTGCGCACGGCCTCGACCCCGTTGGCTCCCAGCCGGATGCGTCGCTCGTCGTCCTCATGCAGTGCCACGACCGCATGGGCAGCGGCTCGGGGGTTGTGAAAGGGCACGATCACGCCCGCGTCATATCGCTCGACCAGGTCCGCGACGAGCGGCAGCGGAGTCGCCACGGCGGGCACACCGTGCGCGAGGTACTCGAACACCTTGGTCGGATGCGAGTGCCGGTAGTTCCGCTCGTTGTGTAGCAGGGACAGGCCGGCCGTGGCACCCCGCATGCGGAGCACGACCTCCTCGTGCGGAAGTCGGCCATGCCACCGGATGTCACCATCGAGGTCGGCCCGTCGAAGCGCATCGTCGACATCGGCTGTCGCCGGGCCAATGACGTCGACGACGATGCCCTGCGGCCTGAGCAGACGCCCGACCTCGATCACGTCCAGGGCACCGCGCGCCCGGGTGAGTGTGCCGACGCACACCGCTCGTCCGGGTCCCGGGAGAGGCGCCTGCGCGTCGATCAGGGTCGAGTTCGGCACGACCGCATGCGGCTGGCGGAACCTCCCCGCGTACGCCGACTCGGCGAGCAGCAGGGAGAAGTGGCGTTCGGCCCACCTCTCCATCCCGCGGACGCCGACGGCCGCGGCACGACTCAGGCCGCGCGGGATCCAGTCCTTGTAGGCAACGGCGACGGCGGTGTCCTCGTGCACGTCCCACACCACGGCCGTGTCGGTCACGCCTGCGGCCGCCACGACGAGCTCCGGGTCGTGGATGAGGACGACGTCGTGCTCGGGCGCCCACTGGCGGATCATCTGACGCGCTGTGCGTACCGAGCTCAGCCGGTGGCGTCCGGATGAACGGGGGAGGTCGAGAGCACGGACGCCTGCCGGGGGCTCGACACCGAAGGCAGCAAAGGGGGCCGCGTAGGTGACCTCGTGTCCGGCTGCGGTCAGTGCCGCGATCTGACGCACGAGGATCCGGGTGTCAAGCGGGTGGTGCACCACCGTCACGACCAGGATCCGCGGGGCAGTCACGGTCGTGCCCTACGCCGCTCGCGGCGAGCCTGTCGGCGCCGGTGAGTGTCGTCCACGTACTCGGTGATGACGTCATCCACCGCACCGTCAGCGCGCACGGTGCCCTTGTCGAGCCAGACCACACGGGTGCACGACGCACGGATGGCCGAGAGCGAGTGGCTCACGATCACGACGGCATCGGCATGGTCGCGCAACTCGCCCATGCGCTGGATGCTGCGCTCCTTGAAGTCCATGTCGCCCGTGGCGAGGGCCTCGTCAAGCAGCAGGATCTCGTGGACCACGGAGGATGCGATGGCGAACTTGAGTCGAGCTGCCATGCCCGAGGAGTAGGTCGACATCGGCAGGTCAATGCTCTCGGCGAGCCCGGAGAACTCGATGATCTCGTCGGTGCGATCCCGGGTCTCGGCGCGGGACATGCCCAGTGCGAGGCAGCCGAGTTTGATGTTCTCCCGCCCGGACAGGCGCGGGACGAGAGACTTGCCCACCCCGAGGAGCACCGGCGGCGAGCTGGCGTAGACGGCCCCCGCGTCGACCGGCACAAGGCCGGCGACGGCGCGCAGCAGCGTCGACTTGCCCGCGCCATTGCGGCCGATGACACCGAGGCACTCGCCCTCGTGAATCTCCAGGCTCACTCCTTGGAGGGCATTCACCTCCATCGCGCGCCGCGTTGGCATGGAACCGTGTGGCAGGACGCGATAGGAGACCTGCACATGATCGACGAGCAGCCGCAGTGACGCGACATCAGTCCCGGCCATACGTTCCCTCCCCCCGCCAGAAGACAACCAGACCGGCGCCGAGCGTCACGATCGCCCACAGCACCGCCGCGATCCAGTTGCCGGCAGCCCCCGGAGGGTCGTAGGTGGGCAGCAGTGCGTCACGCATGATCGCCAGGTACACGGCCCCCGGGTTGTAGATCACGAGCGCGTCGAGCCACTCGGGTGCGTTCATCCTGGCCACTCGCTCTGTCACCGGGAGCATGACTCCAGAGGCAAGTCCCCACAGACGCAGCACGAGGGGCAGTACCCCACCGACATCGGGCACCCCGCTGACCCAGCGGGCAAGCAGCAGCGCACCTCCCCAGGCGAAGGGGATCATGATGGCCAGTGCCAGCGGCGCGAGGAGCCACGACCACGCAAGCGGTTCACCGGTGAACACCAGCACAGCGAGAAGCACCGGTACCGAGATGAGGAACGCACGCACCTGCTGCGCCACCGCGGCTGTCGGCAGGATGATCGCGGGTATGGGCAGGGACGACACCATGCCGCGATTCCCGAGAACCGAACGAGATCCGGACTGCAGGGAGCGACGGATCACCGCGAAGGTGAACACCCCCACAGCGAGGAAGCCCAGATAGTTGGGCACGGAGGCGCGGGCGCCGAGCAGCAGGCCGAAGAGGATCCAGTAGGTCACCATCGTGACGACCGGGTCGAGCAGCTCCCACAGCGGGCCGAGGCGGCGTCGACGGTGGCCCGCCTGGGCCCGAGCGCGCGCATAGGCCCAGACGAACTCACGCCTCATCCACAGGCCGGCCAGATAGTCGCCCAGTCGGGGGCGCTGGCCCACGAGCGTCAAGCCCGCAGCACGTGCGCGGTCAGCAGCGGAGTCCACCTCTGAATCCTCCTGCCGGGTCACAGACGGGCAGTAGCAGCGTACGCGGCCGAATAAGTCGTGCACACATGCCTCCAGCGGCGCTCCCGCTCCACCCACGCACGGCCCGCTGTCCCGAGGTCGCGGTGGTCGTCGACCATCGCCAGTTCGATGGCCAGCGCGGCTGCGTCGTCGGGCTCGACGAACCGAGCGTGACCACCGGTCGCCTCGCGCAGCGCGGGCAGGTCACTGGCGATCACAAGCCGAGCTCGGGCAAGGGCCTCCACCGGCTTGAGCGGGGTCACCAGCCGAGTCACGCGGGAATCGATCCGTGGGACGACGACTGCATCGAGGGCGTCGTACCAGTCCAGCGCCTGACCGGGTGCCACGCGCCCGATGCATCGAACGGTGCCGTCGTCGGGCAGCAGGCGCAGCACCTCCGCCCGCGCGGGACCGTCACCCACGATCACCGCGCCGACGTCGAGGCCGCCGGCACGCGCCAGCCGCACCGCCTCGACCAGTGTCGGAAGCCCCTCGAGGTGATGGATCGACGTGACGGAACCGACCCACAGCCGCTCCGGCTCCAGGCCCATGAGCCTCTTCATCCGCCTCGCATCGCGCACGGGATCGAGATAATCCTCGGCAACGCCATTGGGCACCAGCCATACGCGGTCGCGGGCCACACCGCGAGAGACGAGGTCATCGGCCATCATCTCGCTCAGGGTGATGACGGCGTCCGCGGCAAGCATCACCTCGGTCTCCCGCTCGCGGGCCGCACGGTAGCGCTCAGTCGAAGCGGCCCGCGCGTCACCGCCGTGACGGCTGGCCCAGGAGTCCTCCAGGAATCCCCGCACCTCGTAGACGAACGGCAGGCCCAGCCTTCGCGCCGCGATCAGCGCCGCGTGGCCGTTGACGTGGTCGGTGGCAGCATGCAGCACGTCCACATTGAGGCGCTGAGCCAGATCGGCCAGGCGACTTCCGTAGCGATCGACATCCGCACCCCGGGCACTCAGCAGTCGGTGGTAGCGCACGTCATCGACCACCTCGCACCGGGCGGCCAGCGCACCCTGCGCGACCGGGAAGCCCAGTCGCGTGACGACCTGCGCATCGATGCCCTGAGTCAGCTGCGCGCTGACGATCGCCTGCGTGCGCAGGGTGTACCCCGCCTGCACGTGCGGCAGGGACGTCTTGACCACGTGCAGCACGCGCAGAGGCTGATCATCGCGTGGAGCCCGGACAGGTGTTCGCTCGCCAGGCGCGGCCCGGCCTCCTGGGGGTGTGCTGCCGAGCTCCTTGCGCCACGAGCGCGCGCGCCGGATCACGCGACGGGCGCGGGCCCGCCCCGTGGTGGCACCTCGCGCCGCCTGTTCGGCGAGGGTCACCTCACCGGCGAGCAGGAGCACGGCGGCCTCCAGGGACGGTGTCCGGGGATCCTGAGCCGGCATCTCGGCGAGCAGGCCTTCGGCCTGTGCGAGGTCGTCGCGCGCCACCGCTTCGTCGATCCGACCCGGCAGCGGGTCCTGAGGGTCACGCAGTCCGCCAGCCCAGCGCAGGCGGATACGATCGGGCTCAGTCAGCGCACGGGCGCCCCCGGCAGCGAGAAGCCACGGCAGACTAAGGAGGCGCACGCACCCACCGTACGCGCGCCGCAGCCGCTCACGAGCGGACCGGAGGAGGGGAGTTGGTCATCCTGTCTGGTCAGGTGGTACTCCACGTCGTCGGGGCGCGGCCGAACCTCCCCAAGGCAGCTCCCGTGATACGGGCTCTGGACGCCGCCGGAGTGTCGCGCGCGATCGTCCACACCGGCCAGCACTACGACGACGCGATGTCCGCCTCGCTCATCCGCGCGCTGGACATGCCCCAGCCGGACGTCGACCTCGGAGTCGGGTCCGCCACCCACGCGCAGCAGACGGCCGCTGTGCTCACGTCCATCGAGCCCGTGCTCCTTGATCGGGCCCCCGCCCTGGTCGTCGTGTACGGCGACGTCAACTCGACCCTCGCCTCGGCGCTCGCCGCGGCAAAGCTCGGCATCCCGGTGGCCCACATCGAGGCAGGCCTCCGCAGTCACGATGCCTCCATGCCGGAGGAGATCAACCGGAGGCTCGTCGACCACCTGAGCACGCTGCGGCTGGTGACGTCCCCCGATGCGTGGGCGAACCTGCGTGCGGAAGGGCTGGCCGATGAGGGGTCGATCGACGTCGGCAACCCGATGATCGACTCCCTGGTGCACATGCAGCGCGATCAGGACCTCGACCGGCGCCGTGCGGACCTGCTCGTCCTCCTCGGCATCGAGACCGACTACCTGCTGGCGACGATCCACCGGCCCAGCAACGTGGACGACCCGCGGCAGGCCAAGGCGGTGCTCCGAATGCTGGAGTCCCTGGGCGCACGGCTGCCCGTCGTGCTGCCCCTGCACCCTCGATCGCAGCGCGCGCTGGATGCCGCGCACCAGCTCCCGGGCGTGCACGTGGTCGAGCCCCTCGCGTACCCGGACTTCCTGGCGATGCTTGCGGGGGCGCGGGTCGTGCTGACGGACTCCGGTGGCGTGCAGGAGGAGACGTCCTTCCTCGGCGTCCCGTGCGTCACGGTGCGCAGCACCACGGAGCGCCCGGTCACCATCACGCTCGGCACCAATCGGCTCTCGACCCTCGACGATGCGCCCGCTGAGGTCGACGCGGTCCTCGCGGCACCGCGGCCGGGGCCCGCCGTCATCCCGTTGTGGGACGGCCGGGCCGGCGAGCGCATCGCCGCGGCACTGGTCGACTGGCTGGATGGGCGGGCATCTCATGTCTGATCCGCGGCCCGATCTCCCCGACAGCGAGTATTCGCCGATGGATCCCGGCCACCTGCTCGACGACCTCGAGGCGGCACAGGACCGTGCGGCGCAGGCCGAGCGCGCACTGGCCAGGCTCCAGGGCTCGTTCACGATGGCGGTCGGGCAACTCGTGATCGACGCCGGCCAGAGTCCACGCCGGATGCTGGCGCTGCCCTTCGCCCTGCTGCGCATGCGTCGATCGCGGCGCAGCCTGCGGGCCCAGCGAGCATCACGCCCCGTGAGCTCCTTCACCCCGCGCCCGCGCGATGCCAGCCTCGCCGTCAACGCCGAGCGTGTGCTCCTCCCGCGCCGTGCCCTGACGTCGGATGCCCGGATCTCGCTCGTGGTGGTCGGGCCGTCCGGCTTTCGAGCATCCCTCGCCGCGAGGGCCCACGTGAGCGCGGCGATGCCGCAGGACGCCGTGGCACTCGTGCGCACCCTCGACCCAGACGCCGTGCTCGTGCATGCAGGCGTGGGCGAGCCCGGATCGCCGTGGTTCGCCCTCGGTGACCCGGGAGAGGCGGTGCGCGAGCGCGTTCTCGTGGCCGTCCGGGACGAGTGCCGCAGGCTCGGCCGGCCGATCGTGCTCCTCGCGGACCCGGTCGCCGCTCCCGGGCTCGCCGCGTTCGCCGAAACCTGCACGAGAATCCTGGACGTGGCCGACTCCGACCACGTGCTCGACCTGATCACCGACCTCATCGACGGCCCCCATGCGTGATCGGACCCTGCGCGCCCTGGTCTACGGCGACGTCAACCTCAACCTGATCGACGGGTCCGCGGTGTGGCTGGCATCAACGGCGGAGTGCCTCGCCCGCTGCGGGGTCGAGGTGACGGTGCTGCTCAAGGCGCCGGTCCAGACCGATCGACTGCTGCGTCCCCTCGCATCACGACCCGACGTCACCCTGCTCGAGCCGAAGGGGGCCCCGCGCACGCCGGAGGAGGCAGCCGACGAGGTCCTGCGCCTGCATCGCGAGCGCGCCTTCGACCTCGTCGTCGTCCGCGGATCACGCGCAGCGAGTGCGATGGTGCGCCTTGACGAGCTCCGATCCGTGCTCTGGACCTACCTGACCGACATCCCCCAGAGCGTCACGGCCCTGGACGATGCCGAGCTCACGCAGCTCACGAGGATCGTCCGTGGCAGCAGGCGAGTGCTGTGCCAGACACCAGAACTGCGCACCTTCCTCGAGGCGGTGGTGCCCGCCTGCGCCGGACGCACCCTGCTGTGGGAGCCGATCATCCCCGACCTTGCCTCGACGACTGCAGCCGATCACCAGCCCAGCGCCGATGACGACGGCCGGCCGCTGCGCGTCGGCTATGCGGGCAAGTTCGCGCCGTCCTGGCTCACCGATCGCATGCTCGACCTGCCCGCATCCCTGGCAGAGCGCGGCGTGCGGATCGATCTGGCGATGGTCGGCGACAAGATCCACCGCGACGATCCGGACTTCGTCCAGCGGATGGAGGCCGGCCTGGCCGACCCCGATCGGGTCCGCTGGCACGGAGGTCTGGATCGCGCGTCAACGCTGGCGCTCATGGCGTCCTGGGACATCGGCCTGTCCTGGCGTGACCCGTCACTCGACAGCTCGCTGGAACTCTCGACGAAGGTGCTGGAGTACGCGTCGATGGGAGCAGCGCCCCTGCTCAACCGCACACCGATGCACGTGCGACTGCTCGGTGAGGACTACCCGCTCTTCGTCACCCCGACGACAAGTCCGACCGACCTGCTGGCGGCTGCGTCACTTGACCGAAGCCTCGTCACCACCGCCGCCCAGCGCTCCCACGAGGTCGCACAGCGCCACACGATGACCGCCGCCGTGGCGCGGGTGACGCGAGTCCTCGAGCGAGCCTTCCCTGTCTCGTCGACATCGTCATCCACCAAGACGCGACCGCTGAGGCTGCTGATCGCCGGTCATGACCTGAAGTTCATGCGCTCGATCGCGGACCTGCTGGGCGCACGCCCGGACATCGAGTTGTGCATCGACGAATGGGCGTCGCTGGGCGTGCACGACGAGGAAACCAGTCGGGAGCTGCTGGAGTGGGCCGACGTCATCGTCTGCGAGTGGGCCGGGCCGAACGTGGTCTGGTATTCCTCCCGACGCAGACGGGACCAGCGCCTCCTTGTGCGACTGCACCGCTTCGAGCTCACCGCGCCATGGATCCACGACGTCGACCCCACGGCAGTGGACGCAGCAGTCTGCGTCAATGACCACTACCGAGAGCGCGTAATCGCGGAGACCCGCTTCCCGGCCGACGCAGTGATGGTCATCCCGAACGCCGTCGACCGCGACTACCTCGATCGGCCGAAGGCCCCAGGAGCTGATCGCGTGCTCGGCTTGCTCGGCATGGTCCCGTTCCGCAAACGACCCGATCGCGCGCTGTCGATCCTGCGTTCTGTGCAGGAGCAGGCCCCCGACTTTCTGCTGTCGATCAAGTCCGGTCTGCCCTGGGAGTACGCGTGGATCTGGCGGAGTCCCGAGGAGCGGGCGGCCTACCGGGCGCTCCTCGACGAGATCACCCGTGATCCGGTGCTGCGCGGTTCGGTCGTGATCGAGGGCCATGGCGCCGACGTGCCTGCATGGCTGCAGCGCACGGGCTGGGTCCTCTCGGTCTCCGAGGACGAGAGCTTCCACCTGGCCCCCGCGGAGGGAATGGCCGCTGGCTCCGTCCCCCTGATCCTCGGATGGCCGGGTGCTGACGGTGTGTACGACAGCAGGTTCGTCGCAGATCGCGAGTCCGAGCTCGTGGAGCGCGTGCTCACCGCGACGATGGAGGGTACGTGGGCGGCGGCGAGCCGCGACGCCCGCGATGCGTTCCCGGCCGAGTTCGACCTGCCGGCGGTGGCCGAGCGGTGGGCCTGTCTGGTCCGGGGCGATTCGTGACACCGCCGCATGTCGAGCAGGCCGTGCTGGTCGGCGGCACCGGCCGCAGTGGCACCACGATCGCGGGCCGGGTGCTGAACCACCATCCGGCACTGGCACTCACGCGCCCGGGTGAGGTGCGCTTCCTCACCGGCGCGGGCGGACTGATCGCCGCGCTGGGCTCCGCCGTCCCGAGTGACCTCGCACCGGTCGATCCCGCGACGTTCGCCGAGAACCTGCGTGGACGCTTCTACCGGTGGCGCAAGCCCTCCGGCATCCACGAGGGGCTGTATCGCACCGTCCATCCCGAGGTGGTCGACGACGCGGTTGCCTCGTACCTGGCCCATGTCGACGGCGACCCCCTCGGCGCCTCGCGGGGGGTGGTGTTCGCGATCCTGCCCCATACGCTCCAGCACCCCGACCGCCGCTGGATCGACACCACCCCGACCAATGTGCGTCTCTCGCGCGCCCTGCACACCCTCCTGCCGGAGGCCCGGATCGTGCACATGATGCGCGACGGCCGCGATGTCGCGGTGTCGTTCGCCGGGAAGAAATTCGGCCCGGACGATCCACGCGAGGCACTCGAGCTCTGGGGCGAGCGCATGATGCGGGCCAACGCGGAGGAGTCGGTCCTCGAGCCGGGGGTCGTCACGCGGGTGGACCTCGCCGACTGGGTCGGGCCGGAGGCCCTCGATCACCTGCGGGAGCTGTGCACGGACCTCGGCCTCGAGCGTGACGACGGCTTCGAGGTGTGGTTCACGAAGAACGTCACGTCCGAGGGGATGCATCCCGGGCGCTGGCGTGCGGAACTCGATACGCGCACGGCCACCGAGCTCGATCGCCGCTACGACGAGTGGTGCAGCGTGCTCACCGAGCACTATCCCCAGTTCCCCCTCCCTCGACCCAGTTGATCGACGAGGTGAACGTGGCTGACCTACCCCGGGAACGACACTGCAGGTCCCAGGCCTGAACCGGTACCACGCCCGCATAGGACGTGACCCGAACAGGTACCGGTGCTAGCAGGATCCCCGACTCCCGGCACTCCAGGCGAACGCGGGATCCGTTCGGCAGCACCATGTCTCCCGTGGCGACGCCCGACTCGTCAAGGAGTGGACGCCATGCAGGGGCGAACTGCCAGTGCTGCACCCAACGACTCGGATCCTCTGCCGACACTCGATCGACCACCGTCAGGAGGTCCGGGGAGAAGGTCACCTCACGGCTGCCGTCGGTCCCATCGAGCAGGAATCGATCGGGGGCGAGGCGACGCCCGCTCGTGCTGCTGGACACTCGGGGAGCGCCTCGTTCGATGATCGAATGAGCCGTGCCGCCTCGCGACCAGTCCAGAGCCCGCTTCCGCCTTTTGGGAGCAGTTCCTCGATCCGAGAGCACCGCCGTGCCGTGGGTGAACCAGGTCAGCGAACCGTGATCGTCGTGGCCGTGGCGGGTCTTCCTAGGTCCGAAGCGCAGTGTGTAGTGCATCCCCCGCGCCGTGTTGGCAGCCCATCCGAGGTCCCTGCACCAGAGTTCGCCGCCCCCCCTCTTGCCCGAGCGATACCCCCCATCCCCGATCGCCTCCAGCACTCCATCAGGGCGCACGAGCGATCGAGCGGCAAGCAGTGGCCGGGATGCGTCAGGAATGCTCAGGTTTCGCGCGACGCGCTTCCACGTGGCCACATTCAGCCACTGGTAGGCACTGGACTGCTCGTCACTCATGCCGCACTCGGCAAAGGCGGCCTGCCTGTCGCGGAGTGCACGGGCGCGGGAGGCGTCCACCCACGCGGGGCGGTCGAGTAGCCGGCCGGCGCGGGCGAGCAGCACATTGGCCTGCGCTCCGTGATTGTGCGGGGGGTACAGGGGAAGCCCGTAGTAGCGGCGGTCGTCCAGCAGCGCATCACCCAGTTCGCGCGCAGCCCTCGCGATCACCGGCGATCCGGTCCGGCGATACAGGCACTCCAGGGTCTCCAGGCGACGGCGGATCTGCCCTTCACTCCATCCGCGCGCCCTCTGCACCGCACGGCGCGCGCCCGCGCCCGGATCCGGCAACGCCGCCGTGTAGAGCTCGACCGCACCGATCGCGGCCTCCGCTGACCGCTGGGAGACCGGCAGCAGCCACACGAGGGAGTGGAACCACAGCGCCTCCTGTGATGAGGCCGGGCGCACGCTCGACAGGCCCGCCTTGGTGAGCGGGATGCTCCGTCCTCGCAGGGTCACCGAGGTGGCCAGGTCGTCCACGCGCAGGCCGTACAACTCCGCACGCTCGGCGAGAGCGACGCACCGGCTGCTGGAGCCGACCGCAGGCAAGGCTCCGGACGGCGGCGCAGCGGCAATCACCAGCAAGGCTCCCGCTAGTGCCGCTGCCGACCAGGGTCGCGACCGGTGGCCTTCATGTCTGGACACTGGTGCATTATCTCCATCAGGGTAGGTCGGAATCCTGGAGGACTCTTGGCGGGACCAGTCGTTGCGGTGATCGGTCTCGGCTACGTGGGGCTGCCCCTCGCCGCCCACGCCGTCGAGTGCGGTCTGACCGTCATCGGTGTCGACGTCTCACCGGACATCGTCGACGGCCTTCGATCGGGCCGCTCGCATGTGGACGACATCAGCGACGCGGAGGTCCGCCGCATGCTCGACCGCGGCTTCCGTCCCCTGCGCGCCGACGAGGCGGCACCCGCGGCCGACGTCCACGTCATCTGCGTCCCCACACCCCTCGGCGCTGACGGCGGGCCGGACCTTGCCGCGGTGCGCTCGGTCGGCCGATGGATCACCCCGATCCTGAAGCCCGGCGCGCTGGTGATCCTGGAGTCCACGAGCTATCCCGGGACGACGGAGGATGTCCTCCTGCCTATCCTGCAGGAGAGCGGGCTGCAGGCTGGCCGGGACTTCCACCTGGCGTTCTCACCCGAGCGCATCGACCCCGGCCGCTCCACGCACGCCTACCGCGCCGTGCCCAAGGTGGTCGGAGGCCTCACGCCGGCCTGCCGCGATGCTGCCGCAGCGTTCTATGCGCCGCTGGTCGACACGGTGGTCACCACGCGAGGACTGCGTGAGGCGGAGATGGCGAAGCTGCTGGAGAACACCTACCGCCACATCAACATCGCCCTCGTCAACGAGATGGCGCGCTTCTGCGACCTGCTCGACATCGACATCTGGGATGCCATCGACGCTGCCGCGACCAAGCCGTTCGGCTTCGAGCGCTTCCAGCCCGGACCCGGAGTGGGTGGGCACTGCATCCCCATCGACCCTCGGTACCTCGGCCACTATGTGCAGGAGCGCACAGGCGAGCAGTTCCGCTTCGTGCATCTCGCACAGGAGATCAATGCCGGGATGCCCGACTACGTCACCTCACGCACGGAACGCATGCTCGATGAGCGCGGGATCGCCATGGAGGGAGCACGCGTGCTCCTGCTGGGAGTCACCTACAAGGCCGACGTGGCCGACGACCGAGAGACACCAGCCCGACCCATCGCCGCGCTCCTCGCCGAGCGCGGGGCCCGTGTGCTGGTTCACGATCCACTGCTGCCCGACTGGAGCCCCCCCGAGATTGACGTCACCCCGGTGTCGAGTGATGACCTGGCCGGGTGTGACATCGCGGTCCTGCTCCAGGCCCACAGCTCCTTCGACCTGGACGCCATCGCCCGCACCGTGCCCGGACTCCTCGACACCCGCGGTGCCGTGCCGGCCGGAATACCGGGAGTTCAGCGGCTCTAGCCGCGAGCCGCCCACCAGGCACGCAGGGCCGCCTCGGCCATGGCCGGATCCATCGGGCCGCGGTCGAGACGCAGGTCCAGCAGGAACTGATACGCCTCGCCCACCTCGCGCCCGGGCGGGATGTCGAGGATGCGCATGATCTCGGTGCCGTCCAGATCCGGACGCATCGAGGCAAGTTCCTCCTGCTCCGCTAGCTCGGCGATCCGCTGCTCCAAGGAGTCGTAGGACTTCTGCAGGGCCATGGCACGGCGGCGGTTGCGCGTCGTCGAGTCCGCGCGAGTGAGCTTGTGCAGGCGCGTGAGCAGCGGCCCGGCATCGCGCACATAGCGCCGCACCGCCGAGTCGGTCCACTCCCCGGAGCCGTATCCGTGGAAGCGCAGATGCAGTTCGACCAGCCGTGAGACGTCGTCGATGAGGTCATTCGGGAAACGCAGCGCCTGCATGCGCTTCTTCGTCATGCGGGCACCCACCACCTCGTGATGGTGGAAGGAGACCCGGCCGTCGTCCTCGAACCGACGCGTCCGGGGCTTGCCGATGTCGTGCAGCAGGGCGGCCAGGCGCAGCACCGGGTCGGGGCCGCTCGCCGGCTCGTGGGCAGCCTCCAGCACCATCGCCTGCTCGAGCACCGTGAGCGTGTGCTCGTAGACATCCTTGTGATGGTGATGCTCGTCGGCCTCCAACCGCAGCAGCGGCAGCTCGGGCAGCACGTACTCCGACAGTCCGGTGTCCACGAGCAGGGTCAGCCCCCGCCGCGGAGCCGGCGACATCACGATCTTCATCAACTCCTCGCGGACCCGCTCCGGCGACACGATCGACAGCCGCTCCGCCTGAGCCGTCATCGCCTCCACCACCTCTGGCGCCACCTCGAACCCGAGCTGGGCGCTGAACCGCGCAGCACGCATCATCCGCAGGGGATCGTCGGAGAAGGAGTCGTGCGGGGTGCCGGGCGTGCGAATCACTCCCGCGGCCAGATCCGCACGGCCCCCGAACAGGTCGACGAGCTCGAGGGAGGGCAGCCGGATGGCCATGGCATTGATGGTGAAGTCGCGACGGACGAGGTCCTCGTCGAGCCGAGTGCCGAAGTCCACCTGCGGCTTGCGGGACTCCGGGTCGTAGGCCTCCGCGCGATAGGTGGTGATCTCCACCTCGCGTCCGCCCACCCGGGCACCGATCGTGCCGAAGCGGATGCCGACGTCCCACGTGGTCTCCGCCACCGACTCCAGCAGCGCGAGAACGGCGTCGGGATGGGCATCGGTGGTGAAGTCCAGGTCAGCCTCGGCCTTCGCGAACCGACCGAGCAGGGCATCCCGCACGGGACCACCGACGAGGGAGAGTTCGTGGCCGGCCTGCTCGAAGACCCGACCCAGTGTCGTGAGCACGCCCGCCGCGTGGATGAGCTGCGCCTTGGCTGCCTCGTCGAGGGGCAACGTGGGGATCTGCTCGTGGGATGTCACGTGGCCTGAGCGTAGTCAGCACCGCTGTCACATACCGGCGCTGGCCTATCCTGCCTGTATGGCCGACACCCGCGATGCTCGCTCGCGGCGAAGTCAAGGCCACGCCTCCGACCGGCAGGCCAGTGAACAGACCTCCGCTGGGGGGATCGTGGTGGATCTCTCCGGATCGACGCCTCTGGCGGCCCTGATCGCCCGGCGTGACCGACGGGGAGTCCTGCGATGGTGCCTGCCCAAGGGGCACATCGAGCCTGGCGAGTCCGCTGAGCAGGCGGCCGTCCGCGAGGTCCGCGAGGAGACCGGGATCGAGGCCGAGGTGGTGGCACCCCTGGGCACGATCGACTTCTGGTTCAGCAACGACGTCGGTCCGATCCACAAGACCGTGCATCACTTCCTGCTCCATGCCCGCGGTGGGGAGCTCTCCGACACCGATATCGAGGTCGACGAGGTGGCATGGGTGCCCCTTGCTGACGTCGCTGAGCGCCTGACGCACGACGACGAGCGTCAACTCCTGGCGAACCTGCCGTCCGAGCTTGCGGGTCTCACGTGATTCGCGCCGCGCTCGCCCTTCTCCTCGCCGCGTCCGCCACCCTTGCGGCACTCCCGTCAGCCGCGGGTGCTCCGGCCGTCACGACCCTCCCGGCCCTCACAACCCTCCCGGCCGTGATGACCCTCCCGGCCGCGGAATCCCTCGGCCCCCTCCGCGTCGTCCTCGAATCCCTTGCCCCCGCGATCCCCGGCCCCAAGGCGACGCTGCGCATCAAGGGGCGCATCATCAACACCTCCCGCGAGACCATCGATGACGTGGGCGTGCGCTTGCGCCGCTCGTCCTCCCCCATCAAGCAGCGAGCCGACGTCGTGGCAGCCGCCGACACCCCGCTCACCGCCGACGGACGCGAGCCCACCGACGTGCCGTTGCCCGGCACTCGAGTGCTGGTTGCCGACCGCCTCGCACCCGGGGAGCTTCGCGCCTTCACCATTCGCATTCCGGTGTCCGCCATCGGCTTCACCGATCCGGGCTCGTATGCGGTGGCCCTGGAGGTGCAAGGCCGTGCGGTCGGCGTGGACGAGTTCGACTCCCGCAAGGGCATGCTCCGCACCTTCGTCCCATGGTTCCCCGACGAAGACGACATCGAACCCCTCTCCCTCGCCTGGCTGTGGCCGCTCGCCAGCTGGCCAGCCGTGACCTCCGAGGGTGTGCTGCTCGACGACCAACTGCCCACCGAGCTGGCGCCCGGCGGTCGACTCGAACGACTCGCCTCGATCGGTCAGCGACATCAGGCGACCGTCTCGTGGATCGTCGATCCGTCCCTGGTGCAGACAGCCGAGCAGATGACCCGCGGGTACCAAGTCGTGCGCGACGGATCGATCGTGGTGGGCGACGGCGACGAGGACGCATCGCAGTGGCTCGATCAAGTCGGACAGTCCACCCGGGTCGCGGGCGTGGCCACCCTGCCCTACGCCGACGTCGACGCATCAGCTCTCACGCGTGGTGGCCTGTCCACCGACGTCGTGCGGGCCGTGACGCGGGGTCCGCGCATCGCATCGGCCGCCCTCGGTGATCCGACCGACGGGGAGGTCTTCTGGGCTCCCTTCGGTCGCCTCGACCAGCCCACCTTGAACGTCCTCGCCTCCAGCGGAGTGCGCGCGGTCGTGCTGTCCGCCGACGCCATGCCGTCCACCAATGAGCAGGAGGTCGTGGACGGCCAGGCCACCGCAGCGCTGCCCACCGACTCCGGGGCCGTCACGGCCGTGCTCACCGATCCGGGCCTGACGCGCATCCTCAGTCAGCCGCAGCGGACACCCGGCGAGGTGATCGTGGCCCGGCAGCAATTCCTCGCCGAGACCGCCACCGTGGCGCAGAGCCTGCAGGAGTCGAAGGCCACCGGACGAGCCCTCGTGGCAGCCCCCGCGAGCGTGCGCTGGGATGGAGTTGCCTCGCTGCTCTCGCCCCTGCTGCGGGCCACTCGATCCGCACCGTGGCTGCAGCCCATCACGCTCGACGCACTGGTGGACGAGCCACTGCCCAGCACCAACCGTCGACGGGGTGGGTACGGGGAGAAGGCGAAGGAGGACGAGCTCGCGAGGGCCTACGTCGGCAGGATCGCGCGGGCGAGCGAGGACCTCAGTGCATTCACATCGATCATCGACAATCCCACCGGCGTCACCGAGCCATTCTCCGAGGCGCTGCTGAGAGCATCGTCGGCGGGCTGGCGCAGTCAGCCGCAGACCGGCTCGGATCTGCTGACCACGATCGAGGACTCCCTGAACGAGGAGACGGCACTCGTGCGCGTGCTCTCCGAGGGCACGATCACGCTGTCGGGTGATTCGGGCAAGGTGCCTGTGACGATCACCAACGATCTTGATCGCTCGGTCACCGTCGGGGTCGCGCTGCAGGGCCGTCCCGCGCTGCGTCTGGACTCGACACCGACGCAGGGGATCCCCATCGAGGCGGGCAAGATGGCGAGCATCGACCTTGATGCTCGCGTGATCGGCGGTGAGCCCCTGACGGTTGCCGTGCAGCTGCTCGGTCCTGACGGCGAGGTCTACGGCAAGCCCGCCCTGATCACGGTCACCTCTACGGCCTACGCACGCGCCGCCGCCTGGGTGGTAGCCGCTGCGTTCGTCGCGATCGTCATCTTCGTGATCGTGGGAGTGATCCGACGCATCCGCAACGCACATCGTGACTCCGTCGCCAAGGCCAGTGACACATGAGCGACGACAAGATCATGAGCGACGAGCCCTCCTCCCCCGGGGAGATGAACGAGCGGGACGAGGGCCACGTCGTCGCCCGCAACAGCGCGGTGATGGCCGCGGGCACAGTCGTGTCGCGCATCACCGGCATCGGTCGCGACATCGCGATGACGGCAGCACTCGGCTTCTATCTCGTCTCCGATGCCTACTCCCTAGGCAACTCCCTGCCCACGATGATCTACATCCTCGTCATCGGCGGCGCCCTGAATGCCGTCTTCATTCCGCAGCTAGTTCGGCGCATGAAGGACGACGCTGACGACGGCAAGGCCTATGCCGATCGCCTGCTCACCATCACTGCCACGGCCCTGCTCGTGCTCTCGGTGGTCGCGGTCGCTGCAGCGCCCTGGATCGTGGACCTCTACACGCCGGCCGACTACCCGCAGGCCGAGTACGACCTGGCCGTCGCGTTCGCGCGACTGTTCCTGCCGCAGATCTTCTTCTACGGCCTCTACACGATGCTCAGTCAGGTCCTGAATGCGCGCGGTCACTTCGCCGCACCGATGTTCGCGCCGATCGCCAACAACATCATCGCCATCGCGACGTTCACGATCTTCCTCGTCATCGCCGGCACGTCAGCCGCCGCTGACGGCGAGCTGTCGACCGACCAGGTTCTGCTCCTGGGCATCGGCACCACGCTCGGCGTCATCGTGCAGGCGGTGCTGCTGCTGCCCGTCCTGCTGAAGTCCGGGTATGTCTGGACCCCGCGGTTCGACTGGCGCGACTCGGGGCTCGGCAAAGCAGCGAAGCTGGCGACCTGGACGGTCGCCCTCGTGCTGGTGAACCAGATCACGTACCTGTTCTTCACCCGCTTCGCGGCGCAGGCCAACGTCAATGCGTCCGCATCGGACATGGTTGCCGCCGGCATCACCACGTACCAGAAGGCGCATCTGGTCTTCATGCTTCCGCACAGCGTGATCACCATCTCGCTGGTGACCGCACTGCTGCCGTCACTCAGCCGCGTCGCGCACGCTGGTCTGCTTCTGGACGTCGGACGAGACGTCGCGCGCGCCATGCGGGTGGTGTCGGTTCTCATCGTTCCCATCGCTGCAGTGCTGGCCGTCAATGGAGCGGCCATCTCCATCCTGCTGTTCGGCTACGGTGCCGCCACTCCCGAGCAGGCAGCGTTCATGGGAATCACCGTCACCATGTTCATGGTCGGCCTTCCAGCGTTCACCCTGTTCTACGTGCTGCTTCGGGGGTTCTATGCCCTCGAGGACACACGGACGCCGTTCTTCGTGACGGTCGCCTTCAGCGCCGTCATGCTGCTGCTCGCCTACCCGCTGTTCAACCTCATGAGCGGAGGCGGAACTCAGGTCGCCGCGCTCGCGCTCGCCTACTCGCTTGCCTACTGGGCAGGACTGGCGATCGCCTGGATGACCTTGGCACGGCGCCTGGGCACGTTGGAGTCCGGACGAACTGTCTGGGCGCTCGTGCGAGTTCTGCTGGCCGGGGCCGTGTCGATTGCCGTCATGCTCGTGGTCACCGCGGCCGCCTTCTCCGCGCGGGCGCCGAGCAGCCAGGTGACCCTCGAGGTGCGGCTGAACCTGCTGCTCACCGTCGCCGTCGTCTCCGCCGTCGGACTGGCGGTCTTCGTTCTCGCTGCGTGGGCATTCCGGGTGCGGGAAGTGTCCGACGTACTCTCGTTGATGAAACGAATGAGCCGACGCTTCACCGCGCGGTCATCGCAACGAGAGGACAGTGCATGAGGACATCGGAGCGACTCGGTCGCTACCGACTCCTGGCCTGTGTCTCGGAGTCCGTCAACGGAGTGTCCCTGTGGCACGCCTACGACGACACCCTGGATCGTGCTGTGTCGATTCGGGTCGTCCCGCTGTCTCATCCGCGCTCGGCCAATGTCGTGGCGGCCGCGCAGACCGCGGCCCTGGTCGATGATCGGCGCCTCTTGCGGGTGCTCGACATCATCGCCCTGCCCGCGACCGACTCCGCTCCCGCCGCCAACGGCATCGTCAGCGAGTGGGCCCAGGGCCGCACCCTCGCCGAACTTCTCGCCGGTCGTGACGGAACCCCCATGGCCGCGTCAGAGGCCCTCGACCTGGTGGCCGATGTGGCCCGCGCCATCGCCGCGGGGGCACCGGAGGGCATCGGGCACGGGCGGCTGCGCCCGTCGAGTGTGTTCGTCACGGACGCAGGTGAGATCCGCGTCCGTGGGCTCGGGGTGGATGCCAGCGTGTTCGGCACCGATCCCATGTCGAATGGGGCCGCGGCAGAGAGTGTGGCCGAGGCCGACGTCGACGCGCTGGGCTGCCTGACCTACCTGCTGGCCACCGGCTACTGGCCCGGTGGCGTGCCGCTGGGTCTGGCCAGCGCGCCGCGGACCGGCGAGCAGGTGCTGCCGCCATCCCAGGTGCGCGCCTCGGTTCCGGAGAACGTCGACGACGTGGTGGCACGTTCCCTTGCCGTCGCACCCGCCAGCCGGGGCCGCGACGCTGTCGACTCGGCCGCGGCGTTCGCTGCTGCCGCCGGGGCTGCTTTCGATCACGTGACACCTGTGACGACCAGTTTCAAGCCCGTCCACGTCGGGCCGCCGTCCACGCGGCGACGGGTCCTCGGCGTGGCCGGCCGACTCGTTGCGGTCGCACTCGCGGTCGCCCTGGTGACGGGCATCGGATGGGCCGGCTGGAACCTGCTCACCACCGACACCGCAGGGGAGGACGTGCTCGCGGATGAGAGCAGCGAGATCCTGACCTCGCCCGCACTGCCCGTCGACGACTTGGAGGTGGTCGGGGTCGATCAGCCGTTCGAGATCGTCGGCTATCGCTCCTATGACCCGTATGGCGACGACGACGGCAACGGCAAGCCCGACAAGCGCAAGGGCCGCGAGAACGACGAGTTGGCCGCGACCGTCAACGACGTCGATCCGGACACCGCCTGGCTGACCTCGCGTTACTCCAGCGCCGATCTCGACGGCAAGGGCGGCGTGGGGCTCATCATCGATCTGGGTGAGAATCGCGAGGTTCGGCAGGTGTCCGCCAACCTCGTCGGACGTGGCACCGGGCTGGACGTGCGCGTCGCGGATTCCATCAAGCGTGATCCGGCGCTGTGGACTCCGCTGGGCTCGGCGTTCGCCCCCGGGGATCGTCTGGATGTGCGAGCGCCCCGGGCGGTCCCGGGTCGCTATGTCCTGCTGTGGTTCACGCAGCTACCCCCCGAGGAGTCCGGCAGTGGCTTCCAGGGCGGCGTGCGCAGCGTCGTCGTCACCGGCTGATCACTGGCACTCCCCGTGCCCCCTCACGGGGGCGCCGGGGTCGTCCCGCCCGCCGTTAGGCTCTTCGTGTGACCGCCGACCCCCGCAGCGACGCCGATCTCCTCGGCGCGCATGTGGCCGGGGATCCCCTCGCCTTCGAGACCCTGGTGCGTCGGCATCGTGACCGTCTCTGGGCCGTGGCCCTGCGCACCACCGGCGATCCGGAGGAGGCCGCCGACTCCCTCCAGGACGCCCTGATCTCCGCCTACCGCCGGGCCGAACAGTTTCGCGGTGACTCGGCCGTCACCACCTGGCTGCACCGGATCGTCGTCAATGCGAGCCTTGATCGACTCCGTCGCCGGGCCGTGCGAGCCGCGTCTCCCCTCCCCGACGACAACGAGAATCTGCCCGGGGCGGTCGTGGCCGATCCGGTGGATCACATGGACCGCCGCGACACCCAGCTGGTCGTGACCGCGGCCCTGGCGGAGCTGCCGGAGGACCAGCGGGCCGCCATCCTGCTGGTTGACGTGGAGGGCTGGAGCGTCGAGGACGCCGCTCGGCAGCTCGGCATCCCGGAGGGCACCGTGAAGAGCCGGTGCCACCGTGGCCGGGCGCGTCTGGCAAAAAGCTTGGACTTCCTGCGGAACCTTGACGCCACAGGTGCCGTCACACCCGATGCGGAGTCCAATTCTCGCGAGTCTTCGAGCACTCGAAGCGATCAGGAGAGGGGAGGTGGAACAGGGCGTGAGTGACGATCAGTTCCCCCTGCACGACCCTTCCGACGAGAGTGACCCCGCGGTCCTTGAGCAGGTTCGTCAGGAGCTCAGCCGACTGAGCTTCCTGCGACCTGAAGAGCCCACAGAGGGGTTCCAGACGGACGAACCGGGCGATCCGATGCCCGATTGGGCCTGGCAACGCCTGTCCGCCGCCATTCAGGCAGAGTCCGGCACACCCCACCGCTCGCCCGGCTGGCTGCGCTGGGGTGGGGGCCTGGTGGCCGCATCGATCGCTGTCCTGGCGATCGGGCTGGCCGTCACATCCTTCTCCGGCTCCAGTGAGCCGTCCCTCGTGGCCGAGGGGGCCCCCGACGCGAGTGTCGAGGCAGCCTCCGACGCGAGTGTCGAGGTGGACTCCGCGATCGCCCCGCGGGCTGCAGCCGCCGAGCCGACCATGCTCTCCTTCGCCGGAATCGTGCCCCCGGCTCTCAAACTCGTGGACACGCGCACCGACTACACCTCCGACGAGCTCGGCACCCAGGTCACAGAGGTGCTCCAGGAGATGGGCATGGAGCCCGCCGCCGCCGAATCCGCCATGGCTGACATGCCGGACGAGGTCATGGTGCCGGTGCCCGAGCCTCAGGGGATCCTCGCCTCGGCCACTCGCCTGCGCGACTGCATCACCGAGCTGACCCAGTGGGCGACCTCCACCGCTCTCCTGATCGACTGGGCCACGTTCGACGGCCAGGACGCCGGGGTCATCGTCGCCCCCGACTACCCCGCCGGTGATCAGTCCCGCCCGGACATGCAGGAGCTGGACATCTGGGTCGTCGACCCCGAGTGCGACGTGAAGGTCGACCTGCACATCCGCATGAAGTGAAAACGGCTCTCGATTCCCGCGCTGTTCAACCTCCCGATCACCGCATGATGTGCCTCGGAATACTCCGCCCCCTAGGATTGTCGTAGCCCGCAGGGATACCCCCTAGGGCATTCTTGACGACGGTGCTTGAGTGCGCCGCCTGACCACTGCTCGAGTCCACCACTTGGGAGCATCACGTGAGCGAGATCCGCAACGTCATCATCATCGGTTCCGGCCCGGCCGGCTACACCGCCGCCGTGTACGCCGCCCGCGCCCAGCTGAACCCCTTGGTCTACGAGGGATCCGTCACGGCCGGCGGTGCCCTCATGAACACCACCGAGGTCGAAAACTTCCCCGGCTTCGCCGAGGGGATCATGGGCCCGGCGCTCATGGAGCAGATGCGCGCCCAGGCCGTTCGATTCGGCGCCGAGATCGTCACGGACGACATCGTCAGCGTGGACCTGACCGGTGACATCAAGACGGTGACGGACGGGTCCGGCAATACCCATCAGGCGCGGGCGATCATTCTCGCCATGGGCTCGGCCTACCGCGAGCTGGGGCTGGAGAACGAGAAGCGACTCTCCGGTCATGGCGTCTCGTGGTGCGCCACCTGCGACGGGTTCTTCTTCCGCGATCAGGACATCGCAGTCGTCGGCGGCGGGGATTCCGCGGTCGAGGAAGCCACGTTCCTGACCCGCTTCGCGAAGTCCGTCACCCTCGTCCACCGTCGCGATGAACTGCGGGCCAGCAAGATCATGGCCGAGCGGGCCGAGAACGACCCCAAGCTGCACTTCGCCTGGAACAGCGCCGTCGAGGACGTCCTCGGCGAGGACAAGGTCAGCGGTCTCGTCCTGAAGGACACCGTCACGGGTGAGAGCCGTGAACTGCCGGTCACCGGCCTGTTCGTCGCCATCGGTCACGATCCCCGGTCCGAGCTCGTGGTCGGCCAGGTCGACCTCGACGACGAGGGCTACGTCCTGGTGCAGGGCCGCACGACCGCCACGAACCTCACTGGCGTGTTTGCCTGCGGCGACCTCGTCGACCACACCTACCGGCAGGCGATCACCGCCGCCGGATCCGGATGCGCCGCCGCCCTGGATGCGGAGCGCTTCCTCGCCCACCACGGCGAGTAGCCTCAGCACGAGCAGTCCTCAGCCGAGTCAACCGAGTCGCAAGGAGCACCATGGGAGCCACTAAGCAGGTCACCGACGCATCGTTCGCCGACGACGTCCTGATGAGCGAGAAGCCCGTCATCGTCGACTTCTGGGCCGAGTGGTGCGGGCCATGCAAGATGGTGGCACCGATCCTCGAGGAGATCGCCAAGGATCACGATTCAGTGGTCATCGCCAAACTCAATGTCGACGAGAACCCGCAGACGGCTGCCTCCTATGGCATCACGTCCATCCCGACGATGAACGTCTATCAAGGCGGACAGATCGTCAAGACGATCATCGGTGCGAAGCCGAAGGCAGCGCTCCTCGCCGACCTCGCCCCGTACTTGGGCTAGTCGAACCCGTCTCGAGTCCTGACCCGATGTCTGCCCTGCTGCGGCGTGGTGACGTCGGGTCCGCCATTGAAGAGGTCCGAACTCGTCTGGCCCACCTGGGTCTGTGCGACGACCGAGTCGCTCATCCCGAGGTCTTCGACGAGGCCCTCGATCAGGCAGTGCGCACGTTCCAGCAGGAGCGCGGCATCACCGTCGACGGCATCGTCGGGCCGAACACCTTCCGGCGACTCGATGAGGCCCGATGGCAGCTCGGGGATCGCGTGCTGTCCTACGTCCCCGGTCATCTCATGTCCGGAGACGACGTCACTGAACTGCAGCGACGGCTGAGTCAGCTCGGCTACTCCCTCGGACGACCGGACGGCATCTTCGGCGAGCAGACCGACAGCGCGCTTCGCGAGTTCCAGCAGGGTGTGGGCGTGACCGCCGATGGCACCTGCGGTCCGGACACCTTCCGTGCCTTCGAACGACTCGTCCGCACCGTGTCGGGTGGCAATGCCTCACAGTTGCGCGAGCAGATGACCTTGGCTCAATTGCAGTCCGGCATCGCCGACAAGGTCGTCGTCCTCGATCCAGGGAACACGGTGGACTCCGCCCTGTGTCATGCCATCGCGGTCCGCGTCGAGGGTCGCCTTGCGGCACTGGGCACTCAGGTGCTGCTGACGAGGCCCGCCAAGGCAACGGCAGAGCGCCCCTTCCCTGACGACACCGCGCGCGCGCAGTTCGCCAACGAGGTGGGCGCCGACCTCGTGGTGTCGATCCACGTGGACAAGGCCACGAGCCCGCTTCCGCATGGCCTCGCCACCTTCTACTACGGCGACCCCCGCGGTGGGCAGCACTCCTCGAGCGGACGCGTCCTCGCCCAGCGCCTGCAGGAGGAGTTGGTCGCACGCACTGACCTGCTCGACTGCCGAGTGCATCCACGCACCTGGGACCTGCTACGGCGCACCCGCATGCCCGCCGTGCGCGTGGAACTCGGCTACCTGTCCAACGCCGACGATGCCCAGCGGCTGATGAGTGCGGAATTCCAGGACGCTGTCGCCGACGCGCTCTCCGTGGCGCTCACCCGCTTCTGCGCTCCGCGAGTCTGATCCCCTCTACCCGCGACGCGGTCGAGGCCAGTTCTTCTCCCTCTACCCGCGACGCGGTCGAGGCCAGTTCTTCTCCCTCTACCCGCGACGCGGTCGAGGCCAAATAAGTCGGACGAGGAAGCCAACCAGCACCCCCACGACCACCAGGCCGATCAAGCCGAGCACACGCCGCATGAGGGTCTCCCTTCCGTGGGCCCTACTCTAGGCGGGTCGTACAGCACAGCAACAGACCTGATTCCCAGGCTGCCCGGATCGCCAAGGAGGTGAGCGGTGTGACGACGGAAGGTTCCCGACTCGACCCTTGGGTGGATGCCTACGCCGCCCGCGCCAACGCGATGCGTGCCTCGGAGATCCGTGCGCTGTTCGCCGTCGCCTCCCGCCCCGAGGTGGTCTCGCTGGCCGGTGGCATGCCCTACGTGCAGGCACTGCCCATCGACATGCTCACCACCACCGCCCAGCGACTCCTCGTCGAGCGCGGTCCGGTCGCACTGCAGTACGGGTCAGGCCAGGGCGACGAGGGCCTTCGTGAGCAGATCCTCGAGGTCGTCGGCGAGGTCGGTGTCACCGCACACCCGGATGACATCGTCGTGACAACCGGATCGCAGATGGCCCTCGATCTCGTCACCCGAGTGTTCTGCGATCCCGGCGACGTCGTCATCGTCGAGGCACCGTCCTACGTGGGTGCGCTCGGTGTCTTCCGCGCCTTCGAGTGCGAGGTCATTCACGTGGCCATGGACGACGAAGGCCTCGTGCCGCAGGCACTTCAGGAGACACTCGTCCAGTGCTCGCGCGAGGGCAAGCGAGTCAAGCTGGTCTACACCATCCCCAGTTTCCACAACCCCGCAGGCGTCACGCAGGGTCCGCAGCGACGAGCGGAGATCCTGCAGATCGTGCAGTCGGCAGGGGTCCTGCTTCTTGAGGATGATCCCTACGGTCTGCTGGGCTTCGAGGGGGAGCCCCCGCGGGCGATCCGAGCTGACGATCCCGAGGGGGTCATCTATCTCGGATCCTTCTCCAAGACAATCGCCTCCGGCCTTCGCGTCGGTTGGGCAGTGGCTCCCCACGGTGTGCGAGAGAAGCTCGTGCTGGCCGCCGAGGCAGCCGTGCTGTGCCCGTCGAACTACGCCCAACTGACCATCTCCGAGTACCTGGCCACCCAGCCGTGGCGTGAGCAGATCAAGACCTTCCGTGAGGTCTATCGCGAACGCCGTGACGCTCTTCTGGAGTCTCTCCAGGCGCTCATGCCTGAGGGCACCACGTGGACCATCCCTGCTGGCGGCTTCTACTCATGGCTGACCCTGCCCGAGGGCCTCGACGCCACGGCGATGCTTCCGCGGGCCGTCGCTAATCTCGTTGCCTACGTGCCTGGCACGGGGTTCTACGTCGACGGTCAGGGCCGGCAGAACCTGCGGCTGTCCTACTGCTACCCCGAGCCGGATCGCATCCGTGAGGGCGTGCGCCGCCTCTCCGCGGTGATCGAGTCCGAGCTCGAGCTCGTCCACACCTTCGGCACGGCCCATGCGCTGAATCCCGTCACGGGGTCAACCGTTCCCGCACCCGACCTCGCCTAGGAGCAATTCATGCATGTACTGGTGCTGGCTGGTGGCCTTTCCGCCGAGCGTGATGTCTCGCTGCGTTCGGGCCGACGTGTCGCCGAGGCCCTGCGCACCGAGCGTCCTGACTGGGAGGTCCAGCTCGCCGATGTCGACGCCCAACTGCTGGACCACCTGCGCGACCATCGCCCCGACGTCGTGATTCCCCTTCTGCATGGAGCAGCAGGCGAGGACGGAGCCCTGCGCGACGTTCTGCAGAGCCTGGGCATCCCCTTCGTCGGGTCCATCGCCGCGACGAGTCGGCTCGCCTTCGACAAGCCTGTCGCGAAGCGACTCATCACTGATGCGGGTCTGCGCACCCCCGACTGCGTGGCGATGCCCCAGTCCACGTTCCGAGAGCTCGGATCCACAGGTGTGCTCACGGCCGTGGTGGAGCGGCTGGGCCTTCCGCTGGTCGTCAAGCCCGCGAAGGGCGGATCGGCTCTGGGCGCGTCGATCGTCCATGACGCATCCGACCTGCCGGCCGCCATGATCGGTGCCTTCGCCTATGGGGATGTCGTGATCATGGAGCAGTTCATCTCCGGCACTGAGGTTGCCGTGGGCGTGTTCGAGCGTGACGGGGACGTGCTTGCACTTCCGGCCGTCGAGATCGTCCCCGAGAGCGAGCTGTACGACTACTCCGCGCGCTACACCGCGGGCACGACAGAGTTCTTCTGCCCTGCGCGGTTGACCGATGAGCAGGAGATGCGGGCGCAGGCCGTCGCGCTCAACGCGCACGTCGTGCTTGGTCTTCGCGACTGGTCACGGACCGACCTCATCGTCGACGCCGATGGTGAGGCGTGGTTCCTCGAGGTGAATGTGGCCCCGGGTATGACCGAGACTTCCCTTGTGCCGCAGGCACTTTCGGCTGCTGATGTCACTGTCGGAGGAATCATGTCCGAGTTGGCGGAGGTTGCTGCCCAGCGCTAGGACTTCGTGTGCGACGTCTCGCACAGATCCTTGGTGAGCGGAGCGCACGTGTTGAGCCGGGCGATCAGTCGAGGAGGTCGACGATTCGTCGCAGGTCCTCGATGTCGGCGCACTCGATGACGAGCGTCCCCCGTGCGCGTTTGGTGCCGAAGCCCTTGGCGGTGATCCGGGTGTCCAGCGCATCGCCCGCGCGATCGGTGAGTTCAGCCACGACATCGGCGACCTCGGCATCGGGCTTGGCTGAACCCCGGGATCGTGACTTGCGCGACCGTGATCGGCCATCGCCGTCACCGACAATGATGATCTCCTCGACCGAGCGGACACTCAGTCCCTCGGCGACGATTCGGGCGGCTAGCACCTCCATCGCGGCGGGGTCATCCAGGGACAGCAAGGCTCGCGCGTGCCCTGCACTGAGCACACCGGCCGCTACTCGTCGTTGGACGTCGGGCGGAAGTTTCAACAACCGCAACGTGTTTGAGACTTGCGGACGTGACCGACCGATGCGACGCGCTAGCTCTTCCTGCGTACAACCGAAGTCGGACAGCAACTGCTGATAGGCCGCTGCTTCCTCCAGCGCATTCAGGTTGGCGCGGTGCAGGTTCTCCAAAAGCGCATCTCGGAGCAGATCCTCATCGTCGGTCGCGCGGATGATGGCGGGAATGCTCGCAAGGCCCGCCTCCTTGCTGGCACGCAGTCGACGTTCACCGGCGATCAGTTCAAACTGCTCGTTCCCCACGTCGCGCACGACGATGGGCTGCAGGAGCCCGATCTCCTTGATGGAGAAGACCAGTTCCGCCAGCGCCTCCTCATCGAAGACCGTGCGTGGCTGGCGCGGATTCGGGGCAATGACGCCGATCGGGAGTTCGGCATATGTCGCGCCCGCGATCGGGGCCATCTCCGACTCGCTCGATGGGCGTGCCGCTGGTTCTCCTGGCTGATCGGGATGTGCCACTGGAGCAGGCCCTGATGGGATGAGCGCGCCCAGGCCCTTGCCAAGGCCGCGCTTCGGTGCTGACGCCATCCTCATCCTTCCGGGGGATAACTCGGGTGTTATGTACTATTTATAGGTTTATGTCTGTGGATAACTCTGTGCATAGTCAGGCGTCAACGCCATCAGCTGGGCCGCCGCCTCCTGATAGGCGATGGCGCCTGAGGAGGACGGATCGTAGGTGAGGACGGTCTGGCTGTACGACGGAGCCTCGGAAACCCGCACTGACCGCGGAATGACCGTGTCCAACACCTGCTCCCCAAAGTGCGTGCGTACCTCGGTGGCCACCTGCGAGGCCAACCGAGTGCGGCCGTCATACATGGTCAGCAGGATCGCCCCGACTATCAGGGAGGGATTCAGGTGGGTGCGGACCATGTCGATGGTGCGCAGCAGTTGGGACAACCCCTCGAGTGCGTAGTACTCGCACTGGATCGGCAGCAGCACCTCCTTGGCGGCCACCAGCCCATTCAAGGTGAGCAGGCCCAGGCTGGGGGGACAGTCCAAGATCACGTAGTCGAAGGATCGCTCCTTCAACGCCGCCTCAATGGCGCGGGCCAGCCGGTACTCCCGAGCCACTTGGGCCACCAGTTCGATCTCGGCTCCGGCCAGGTCAATGGTGGCTGGAGCTGTCCACAGATGCGGTTCGTCGGGGCAGGCCTGCACCACCTCCAGCAGTGACAGGTCCCCTGTAAGCACCTCATAGACACTCGGCGTGCCCTCGCGATGCTCAGCGCCCAGCGCCGTCGAGGCATTTCCTTGGGGATCCAGATCGATCACCAGGACCTCGTTGCCGGTTCGGGCAATAGCGGCGGCCATGTTCACAGTGCTGGTGGTCTTGCCGACGCCGCCCTTCTGGTTGGCAACGGTGATGATCCGAGTGCTCATGAGGCCTCTCCTGGCCAGCCCAGACCCACAGGGGCGGTGGTGGATGTTTCACGGGAAACCATCGGTACCGCATCGGCGCCCGGAGGGGTGGGCCAGCCCAGACCCGACTCGCGGGGGGTCTCGCGGGGGGTCTCGCGAGGAATGGTGTCGACGTCGGAGGGGCGGGTGCTCACCGCGCTAGTCTGCCGCACCGCGTCGGCCCGTCACCACAGTGGTCGGCGGATCGACGACCCCGATTCCCACCTGCACCGCGTGCACGTCATGCAGGTGCCAGGTGCGCAGCTCCTGGGCCGCCTCCTCGATCTCCTGCTCGGCAGAGCTCCCCTTCAAGGCGACCAGATGTCCTCCCTCTTTCAGGAGGGGGACCGTCCAGCCCACGAGCTTGCTCAGGGGGGCAACTGCTCTGGCAGTCACGACGTCCACGCTTGGCACAGTGTCTGATCCTGCCTCAGCACGCCCACGCCAGACCACCACCTGCGACGTCAGGCCCAAGGCCTCGACGGTCTCCTGGAGGAAGGTCGTGCGCCGAAGGAGCGGCTCGATCAGCACCACTGAGATATCCGGGCGGGCAATGGCCCAGACCAATCCCGGCAGTCCGGCACCTGAGCCCACATCACCGACGGTGCATCCTGATGGGACGAGGTTCACTGCCGGGTCGGCGACCACTGCACAGTTGAGGAGGTGGCGCTCCCAGAGTCGCGGGACCTCCCGCGGGCCGATCAGCCCACGCTCTACGCCGGCGCTGGCCAGCAGGTCGGCATAGGTGGACAGAAGATCAGCGCGCTCGACCAGCCACGTGGGTAGGTCGGGCGGTGGTCCCGATGTTTCACGGGAAACCATGCTCAGGAGGTCCTGATCACCACGCGCCGTGCGGGCTCGTCACCCTCGGACTCACTCGTGAGGCCTGCCTCAGCCACCACATCGTGGACGACCTTGCGCTCGAATGGGGTCATCGGGTCCATGCGTACGGGTGCACTCGTGCGCTGGGCCTCGGCAATCGCCGTGCGCGCCAGTTCCTCCAGCTCCGCCCGTCGGGCGGCCCGGAAGCCGGCCACATCGAGCATCAAGCGAGAGCGCTCCCCGGTTTCGCGGGTTGCGGCCAGACGGGTGAGTTCCTGCAGGGCGTCGAGCACCTTGCCATCCCTGCCCACAAGGTGCTTCAACTCACCCTGGGTGGCCTCGACGACCGACACCATCGCGCGGTTGCCTTCGACGTCGATGTCGATGTCACCATCAAGGTCGGCGATGTCGAGGAGAGCCTCCAGGTAGTCCGCGGCTGCGTCACCCTCCTGCTCCAGTTGCTTCACCCCACCGGACTTCTTCGGCGTGGGTGCCTCGCTTTCCACGGTTGTCGTCTCGTCCACTTCGGTGGTGATCTCGCTCGTCATGTTCACTCCCCTGTGCATTCAGGTCTCTGGGCGGCTGGCGCCGCTGCTACTTCTTCTTGCGCTTGCTACGGCTGCTGCGCTTGGGCTGCTGCCGCACCGGAGTTTCCGACACAGTGTCGGTAACCTCTGGGGTGTCTGTGGTGGCCACGGCTCCCTTGGCCTTGGCTGCCCTGCGGGCCTCTTTGGCCTCATAGGCGGGGGTCCCGGGCTGGGGATTGTTGCGAATGACGTAGAACTGCTGGCCCATCGACCACAGGTTCGTGGTGAACCAGTACGTCAGGACGCCGATCGGGAAGTTGATGCCTGACACGGCGAAGATCACGGGGAACACGTACAGCAGGATCTTCTGCTGCTTGACCATCGGGTTGTCCGGCGCACTGTTCTTGACGATCAACTGGCGCTGCGTCAGGAAGGTGGTCGCCGTCATCAGGGCGATCATGATGATGGCCAGAATGCGTGTGGCCGTCGGACTTGGGGTCTGGTCGGCATCCATGAAGGTCGCGTAGAGCGGCACACCGAAGATCTCGGCGTCGTGCATGGACGCCGTCAGATCCGCGTACTGATCCCACGCGAAGACGCCCGGGGCCACGTAGCCCGGGTCGTCCCCTGGGTTCTTGGGGTACATCGCCACGCCCTGCAGAACACTGAACAGGGCAAAGAAGATCGGGGCCTGCAGGATGATCGGCAGGCACGACGCGAGGGGATTGGTGCCCGTCTCGCGGTAGAGCTTCATCATCTCCTGCGACTGACGTTCCTTGTCGCCGGCGTACTTCTTCTGGATCTCCTTCATCTGCGGCTGGATCAGCTGCAGCCCCCGCTGGGCCTTGATCTGCTTCACGAACAGCGGGATCAGAAGGACGCGGATCACGATCACCAGGCCGACGATGGAGAACGTCCACGTCCACCCGCTGTCGGGGTCCATCCCGATGGCCGAGAACAACGAGTGGAACTGGACCAGAATCCAGCTGACCGCAGTCTTCAGCCAATCGAGGATGAACACGTCAAAGCCCTTCTAGAAGCCATACCGTCGGAACGGTGAGTCGTCATCGTTCCATCTCGTCCAAACGATGAGGTGCCATCGTTCCATTTACTCGCAACGATGAGGTGCCATCGTTCCATGCCGCCGATCCCCGTTAGCCAGCACGTCCGGCAACCAGTACCCACGTGCCGGCACCGGGTCCACCCCGCCCCGGTTCCAAGGGTTGCATCGAACCAGTCGCCATGAGGCCAGAACGAAGCCTTTGACTGCTCCATGCACCTCGATGCTCTCCACCGCGTACGCCGAGCAACTCGGATACAGCCGGCAGCTCGGCGGTGTCAGTGGTGAGATCACTCGCTGATAGGCGCGAATAGGCAGGATCAGCATCCATTTCAGCAGCCAGCCGATGCTGTGATCCCAGGCCCAATGCACGCCTGACCACATCGAAGAAACCGTTGCTAGCCAACGATTTCCGCCCCCTGTCTGCCCGCCAGGACTCTCAGGCACGAGAGTGCTCCTGAGAACGTCCTTCAACCCGGCGCACGGCCGATTCCACAGCCGTCACGACATCCGACCTCAGCGCTTCATCGTTCGACGCGCCCGCCAGCACCCTGACCACCACCAGATATCCCGCAGGCAGATGCGTCATCACCGGCGCGAGTGCTGCCCGAATCTGACGGGAGACCCGGTGCCGGACAACCGAGTTGCCGACCACCTTCCCCACGATGAGCCCTGCCTTGGCTGGACCGTCAGAACCGGAAGGGTGCACATACGCCACCACCCGGCCACGGGACGAACGTGTCCCGTTCCGGGTGGTGATGGTGAAGTCTGAACCGCGCCGCAAGCGGTGCGCGGGGGGCAGCATGCCGATCAGGCGGAGATGCGCTCGCGACCCTTGGCGCGACGGGCGGCCAGGATCGACCTTCCTGCGCGGGTGCGCATCCGAGCCCGAAAGCCGTGGTTCTTCGCGCGACGGCGCGTGTTGGGCTGGAACGTGCGCTTCATGATGTGGCTCCTGATCAGGGAAGGCCCTGATCGTTCACAGGGCGGAGTCCAACCTTACGGACATCGCCCCGCGAGGGTCAAACCGGGTGCCACTTGTGAAGGGGCTCCCTCGTGGCTAGTGTCGCCAGACGGGTCCACACCTGTGGATAACCGATGTGGACATCATGGGTATAGAAACGACGGGTAGTCGGGAGCAGGGGAACTACGTGGACGCCAACGACGACCTCGCTGAGATCTGGGCGACCGCTATCTCCTCCCTCGCGGACGGCAGCCTGACCCCACAGCAGCGCGCCTTCGTCGCGTTGACCCGTCCCATGGGGCTGGTGGAGGACACCGCTCTCATCGCCGCCCCGAATGAATTCACCAAGGATGTGCTTGAGACCCGGCTTCGTCCCCTCGTCGTCCAGGCCCTCACCGAGACCCTGGGTCGAGAGATTCGCCTGGCTGTGACCGTCGACCCTTCGATCGCTCCTGCCATCGACGAGTCGACGGACGAGGTAGCCGACGCCACCTACGCGGATACCCCGAGTGACCCGGTCCTGGACGAGACCAGCCGCCCCGGCACCGGTTCGCCTGGCACCCGCAGTGAAGATGGCCGGCTCAACAGCAAGTACACCTTCGACACCTTCGTCATCGGCTCCAGCAACCGGTTCGCCCATGCCGCCGCTGTTGCCGTCGCCGAACAGCCAGCCCGCGCCTACAACCCGCTGTTCATCTACGGCGGATCCGGGCTGGGCAAGACTCACCTTCTCCACGCCATCGGCCATTACGCCCGCACTCTGTACAAGGGCACACGTGTTCGCTACGTCAGCTCCGAGGAATTCACCAACGAGTTCATCAACAGCATCCGAGACGACAAGGCCGCCAGCTTCCAACGCCGATACCGCGATGTCGACATCCTGCTCGTCGATGACATTCAGTTCCTGAGTGGAAAAGTCCAGACACAGGAAGAGTTTTTCCACACCTTCAACACTCTGCACAACGCAAACAAGCAGATCGTCGTCACCTCCGATCTGCCCCCGAAGCAGTTGCCTGACTTCGAGGATCGGATGCGTTCCCGTTTCGAGTGGGGACTGATCACTGATGTTCAGCCCCCCGACCTCGAGACCCGCATCGCCATTCTCCGCAAGAAGTCGGTGCAGGAGAGACTGGTTGCCCCGCCCGAGGTCCTGGAGTACATCGCGTCGAAGATCTCCACCAACATCCGTGAGCTCGAGGGCGCCCTCATTCGCGTAACAGCCTTCGCCTCGCTCAATCGCCAACCCGTCGATCTGGCAATCACTGAGATCGTTCTCAAGGATCTCCTGCCGAATGAGACGGGTCCGGAGATCACCGCGGCACAGATCATGACGGCCACCGCCGCCTACTTTGGAGTCACGGTCGATGACCTGTGCGGGTCAAGCCGCTCGCGTGTGCTCGTGACGGCTCGACAGATCGCCATGTACCTGTGCCGCGAGCTCACCGACCTGTCCCTGCCCAAGATCGGACAGGCGTTCGGTGGCCGTGATCACACCACGGTGATGCACGCCGATCGCAAGATCCGCCAGCTCATGGCCGAACGGCGTAGCCTGTTCAATCAGGTCACAGACCTGACCAGCAGAATCAAGTCCCAACCCCGCACCATCTGACCCACCTGCCACATCCATCCCCATAGTATCCCCATAATGTGGATAACTCGTCCCCTTGGTGTCCGTAATATCCGATATTTCTGTCCCCAGATCACGGATAACTTGTGGATAACTAGGAATATTGCTTCGTGCTCTTCCACAATCACTGTGTATGAATCGCACCCCACGGTCACATGTCTGCTGTTCGGCCGACTTGTCATCCACGTCCGTCCCCAGGGCCCGTCCACTCATCCCCACGCTGATGGTCGTGAGACACGCCTGATGAACAGGTCATTCGGCACCTGTCCACAGTTTCCACAGGACCTATGACGACTACTACCTCTTACTGATGATGATCAGAACTACATCAACACGGCACGCGCCGTGGATAAGGCGATCACGGCTGTTCTCACCCCTGCTAGGCCAATGCCCTGCTTTCCTGTCAGACTGACGCCTCAAGTGTCGAGAGGAACAACCGTGAAACTACGAGTCGAACGCGACCAGCTCGCTGACTCCGTTGCCTGGGCTGCCCGCACCCTTCCCTCGCGGCCATCGCTGCCGGTGCTCGCTGGCCTGGTCCTGACTGCCTCCAGTGATGGGCTGACGATCAGCGGATTCGACTACGAGGTCTCCGGTCGCGTCGATGTTGAAGCGGATGTCACCGATGAGGGCACCGCTCTTGTATCCGGACGCCTCCTCGCCGACATCGCTCGCTCTCTACCTTCCGCTCCCGTGGTCATCGACAACGAAGGTTCTCGACTGTCCATCACATGTGGTCGATCCTCCTTCACCCTTCCCACGCTGCCCGTCGAGGACTACCCGCAACTGCCGGCGATGCCTACAACGTCGGGGTCGATCAGTGGCCGCGCCTTCGCTGAAGCCGTCGCGCAGGTGGCCATCGCCGCGGGCCGCGATGACACACTCCCCACTCTGACGGGCATTCGTCTGGAGATCGAGGGAAGTTCGGTCACCCTTGCTGCGACCGATCGGTATCGCCTCGCGGTCCGCGAGTTCTCCTGGCACCCGCAGTCGCCATCCATCTCCGCTCACGCCCTGATTCCGGCTCGCACTCTCGCTGACACAGCGAAGTCACTGGCCGATGTCGATGAGGTCTTGATCGCGTTGTCCTCGGGTGGATCAGGGGAGGGTCTCATTGGGTTTGAAGGCAACTCCCGCCGCACCACGACGCGCCTTCTTGATGGAGAGTTTCCCAAGTATCGATCACTCCTGCCCACCGAATCCTCAGCAATGGCAACGATCGAGACGTCCCTGCTCGCCGATGCCGTGAAGAGAGTGGCGCTCGTTGCCGAACGCAATACTCCTGTGCGCCTGGCGTTCGAGTCCTCGGAACTCACCCTTCGTGCCGGTGCTGGTGATGATGCGCAGGCCGTCGAGGTTCTCGAGTGTGCACTCGACGGTGACGCCATCGATATCGCGTTCAACCCGGCTTACCTGCTGGACGGACTCGCGGCCGTCAACGCCTCCTCTACCCAGTTCGCCTTCACCCAGTCGACGCGTCCTGCTGTCCTCACCGCTCATGGCGATGCCGACGCCGCTGACTCCTACAAGTACCTGCTGATGCCGGTGCGCCTCACCGGCTGATCTGCGTGTGGGTCTCCTCGCTGCGACTCACGGACTTCCGGTCCTACGAGCAGGCGGACATCGCACTCACCACGGGTGTTACCACGCTTGTCGGTGCCAACGGTCAGGGCAAGACGAATATCGTTGAGGCGCTTGCCTATTCGTCAGTGCTCGGCAGTCATCGCGTCGCCTCGGATGCACCGTTAGTCCGGGCAGGTGCGGAGCGGGCGATCATCGGGGTGACCATCGAACGACCGGATCGCTCGGTCCTGGTGGAGTTGGAGATCAACCCAGGCAAGGCGAACCGAGCACGCATCAACAGAGCCGCGGCCACCCGCGCGCGCGATGTCCTCGGCCTGCTGACCACCGTGGTCTTCGCCCCGGAGGATCTCGCGCTGGTGAAAGGTGATCCCTCGGATCGTCGCCGCTTCATGGACGAGCTGATGATCCAGCTGAGTCCACGCATGCAGGGGGTCAAGAGCGACTACGAGCGAATTCTCAAGCAGCGCAACGCTTTACTGAAGTCCGCGCAGTCCGCGAGGCGCAACAATGCTGACGAGGTAGTGCGAACGCTGGAGGTCTGGGACGAGCAGCTCGCCACCACAGGTGGGCAATTGGTTGCCACGCGTCATCTGCTTCTTGATCAGTTGACCGAACCGTTGACACAGGCCTATCGCGTGATTGCTGGTGGAGACAACGCCGTGAGCTCCCCGCATTTTCGCCTCGACTATCAGGCCAGTACCCGCCATCAGCCGACGAATCCAGCCGATCCACTGGACTGGAAGCAGGCGATCCTGCAGACGATCGAGGATCGTCGACGTGACGAACTCGATCGCGGCATCACCCTGGTCGGTCCTCATCGAGATGAGCTCGCCCTCACGCTCGGTGAACTTCCTGCGAAGGGCTATGCCTCGCACGGAGAATCGTGGTCCATGGCCCTCGCCCTCCGCCTGGCTTCCTTCGACCTCCTGTCGAGCACAGGGGACGAGCCGGTCCTGATCCTTGACGACGTGTTCGCTGAGCTCGACACCTCCCGACGCCGAACGTTGACCGAACGGGTCGTGGGGTGTCGTCAGGTCCTGGTCACCGCCGCGGTCGACGAGGACATCCCTGAGAGCATGCAGGGCAGGCGGTTCGACGTCACCAAGGGGACCGTCAGTGAGCGAAAGAACTCCCATGAGTGATGAGCCCACCGAGCAGAGTGGCTCTTCCGAACATGGGGAGACCTCGTCGCCAGACGCGGCCAAGGCAGCGATGGATGCCCTGCGTCGGGCTACTCGATCCACAGCACCTCGCCGGAAGACGCCCACGCAGGCCTCTCGATCGGGTGGTTCGAGGGATCCACGGCCGGTGTCCGAGGCCCTCGATGCTCTCCTCGCCGAGCGGGGGTGGCAGGACGACTCCGCGATCGCGCTGCTGATGACCAATTGGACGACTATCGCTGGAGCCGACCTCGCCTCCCATGTGACCCCCACCTCCTTCGAGGCGGGGGTGCTCACCCTGCAGGCGGAGTCCACCGCCTGGGCCACCCAGATCCGCCTCCTGCTCCCCGATCTGCACAAGGTGATCGATGCGGAGATCGGCCGGGGCAAGGTCACATCTCTTCGCGTGGTGGGTCCCTCTGCTCCCAACTGGACGAAGGGGCCCCGAAAAGTCGCCGGACGCGGTCCAAGAGATACCTACGGATGAGCCCTGTGGGGCCTGTGAAGCGCTCGTGAGGGATATCCCGTATGACGGGTCGTCCCCTAGGGGGTGAATGGCCGAAAACCACCCGAAATGGCCGTGGCGCGGGAGGCACTGTCGGTCTGAGCCGATAGACTGACGCGAGCATCAAGGAAGTGCTGCACCACTGCTCCACCCGACGAAACCAGGTCACCTGACCCGGTTGCCGCTATGAAGGGGACCTGACTCACGTGTCCTATGACGCCAGTGCGATCACTGTCCTCGAAGGCCTCGACGCTGTTCGCAAGCGTCCGGGCATGTACATCGGCTCCACCGGGGAGCGTGGTCTTCACCACCTCGTCTACGAGGTTGCTGACAACTCCGTTGACGAGGCGATGGCCGGGTACGCCTCCCGCATCCAGGTGACCCTCCGCGCCGATGGCGGCGTGCAGGTGATCGACGATGGTCGCGGGATCCCCGTCGACGAGCATCCGATCGAGAAGAAGCCGGCCGTCGAGGTGGTCCTCACTGTCCTGCACGCGGGCGGCAAGTTCGGTGGCAGCGGCTACTCCGTCTCCGGGGGCCTGCACGGCGTTGGCGTCTCGGTCGTCAACGCCCTCTCCATACGACTCGATGTGGAGATCAAGCGTGATGGCTATGTCTGGCGGCAGACCTACGTGCACGGTGTCCCTCAGGCGCCACTCGATCGAGGTGAGGCGACCGACGAGACAGGCACGAAGGTCACGTTCTGGGCCGATGGCGACATCTTCGAGACCCTGCACTACGACTTCACCACCTTGGCCCGGCGCTTCCAGGAGATGGCCTTCTTGAACAAGGGCCTGATCCTGGAGCTCATCGACGAACGCGCCCCGGCCATCGTCGACCTCGACTCCGATGCCGACGAGCCCGTCGAGGAAGTTCGCCGAGTGGAGTACCACTACGAGGGCGGCATCGCGGACTTCGTGTCGCACCTGAACGCCAGCAAGGGCGCGGCGAATCCGTCCGTGATCTACCTCGAGTCTGAGGCGGAGGACCGACGGATGAGCGCCGAGATCGCCATGCAGTGGAACTCGACGTACTCCGAGTCGGTCTACACCTTTGCGAACACGATCAACACCACCGAGGGAGGCACCCACGAGGAGGGCTTCCGCGCCGCGCTCACGTCGTTGATGAACAAGTTCGCGCGCGAGTGGAACATCCTCAAGGAGAAGGACCCCAACCTCAGCGGCGAGGACATTCGCGAGGGCCTCACCGCCATCGTCAGCGTCAAGCTCTCCGAGCCGCAGTTCGAGGGTCAGACGAAGGCGAAGCTCGGCAATACCGAGATGAAGGCCTTCGTCCAGAAGGTCGTCAACGAGCAGCTCGGGGAGTGGCTGGAGAAGAATCCGGCGGAGGGCAAGGAGATCGCCCGCAAGTCAGTCAACGCGGCCACGGCTCGCATCGCCGCGCGAAAGGCGCGGGATCTTGCGCGCAACCGCAAGGGTCTCCTCGGTGGAGCCGGCATGCCGGGCAAGCTGATCGACTGCTCCAGCCGTGAGCCGGAGGAGTGCGAGGTCTTCATCGTCGAGGGTGACTCCGCCGGTGGATCCGCGCGCCAGGGCCGCGATCCCCGCACGCAGGCGATCCTTCCGATTCGCGGAAAGATCATCAATGTCGAGAAGGCCCGCATCGACAAGGTGCTGGGCAACAACGAGGTGCAGGCCCTGATCTCCGCGCTGGGCACGGGCATCCAGGACGAGTTCGACATCAATCGGCTGAGGTACCACAAGGTCGTGCTGATGGCCGACGCCGACGTCGACGGCCAGCACATCCGCACCCTGCTGCTGACCCTGCTGTTCCGCTTTATGCGCCCCTTGGTCGAGCACGGATACGTCTATCTCGCCCAGCCCCCGCTGTACAAGATCAAGTGGTCACGTGAGGTGGCCGATTTCGCATACACCGAGCGCGAACGCGAGGCCCTCATGGAGGCCGGCCTGGCTGCCGGGCGTCGCCTGCCGAAGGAAGAGGCGATCCAGCGCTACAAGGGTCTCGGCGAGATGAACGCCGACGAGTTGTGGGAGACGACCATGGATCCCTCGCAGCGGATTCTCCAGCAGGTCACCATCGATGACGCCGCACAGGCCGATGAGATGTTCAGCGTGCTCATGGGTGAGGACGTCGAATCCCGCCGCAACTTCATCCAGCAGAACGCGAGAGATGTCCGCTTCCTCGACATCTAGTGCGTCCCCCATTCCTGACTTTCCCGCCACTGCACTGAAGGAGGCCCCACGTGGCTGACGACATCGAGACTGTCGAAGAGGTCGGTCCGCACGGACGCATCGATCCCGTCGACCTCCAGACGGAGATGCAGCGCTCGTACCTGGACTACTCGATGTCCGTCATCGTGTCGCGCGCCCTTCCGGATGTTCGCGACGGCCTCAAGCCCGTTCACCGCCGCGTCCTCTACGCGATGTACGACGGTGGATACCGACCCGATCGCAACTTCTCCAAGAGCGCGCGTGTGGTCGGCGACGTCATGGGCAACTACCACCCGCACGGCGACAGCGCGATCTACGACGCCTTGGTCAGGCTGGCCCAGCCGTGGAGCCTGCGATACCCGCTGGTGCAGGGTCAGGGGAACTTCGGCTCCCCCGGCAATGACCCGCCCGCGGCGCAGCGCTACACCGAGTGCCGCATGGCCCCGTTGGCCATGGAGATGGTTCGCGACATCGACGAGGACACCGTCGACTTCGGTCCGAACTACGACGGCCGCACCCAGGAGCCCCGGGTCCTGCCGAGCCGATTCCCCAACCTGCTGGTCAATGGCAGCTCCGGCATCGCCGTCGGCATGGCCACCAATATTCCGCCGCACAATCTGCGTGAGGTGTCCGAGGCGGCTCAGTGGCTGCTGGCCCACCCCCAGGCCGAGCGCGAGGAGCGTCAGGCCGCGTTGATGGAGATCGTCAAGGGTCCTGACTTCCCCACCGGCGCCCTGATCGTTGGCCGCCGGGGCATCGATGACGCCTATCGCACCGGCCGAGGCTCCATCACGATGCGCGCGGTCGTGTCCGTCGAGGAGGATGCCCGCGGGCGACAGATCCTTGTTGTCACAGAGCTGCCGTACCAGGTGAACCCCGACAACCTGCTGCTGCGCATTGCCGAGCTCGTCGGCGACGGCAAGCTCACCGGCATCTCCGACGTGCGCGACGATTCCTCGTCCCGCACCGGCATGCGGCTGATCATCGAGCTCAAGCGCGATGCGGTTGCGCAGGTCGTCCTCAACCAGCTCTACAAGCACACACAGCTGCAGGACAACTTCGGCGCGAACATGCTCGCGCTGGTCGACGGCGTTCCGCGCACGTTGACCCTCGAGCAGTTCATCCGCCACTGGATCAGCCATCAGATTGAGGTAATCCAGCGCCGCACGCGTTACCGCTTGCGCAAGGCCGAGGAGCGCGCGCACATCCTGCGCGGTTACCTCAAGGCACTCGACGCGCTGGACGAGGTCATCGCACTGATCCGCGCATCGGCAACCGTCGACGACGCCCGCACGGGCCTGATGAGCCTGCTCGAGATCGACGAGTTGCAAGCCACGGCGATCCTCGACATGCAGTTGCGCCGGCTCGCCGCTCTGGAGCGTCAGAAGATCATTGACGAGTACGAGGAGTTGATGACCCGCATCGCGGACTACAACGACATCCTCAGTAACGAGCCGCGCCAGCGTTCCATCGTGAGCGAGGAACTCGCCGAGATCACGGAGAAGTTCGGCGACGATCGCCGTTCGCAGTTCGCGCCCTGGGACGGTGATGTCACCGACGAGGATCTGATCGCCGAAGATGACATCGTCATCACCATCACTGGTGGTGGCTACGCCAAGCGCACCAAGCGGGATCTGTACCGGTCTCAGCGTCGTGGTGGCAAGGGTGTCAAGGGTGCGGCGCTCCGCCAGGACGATGTGGTCGAGCACATGTTCGTCACCACCACGCATCACTGGATCCTGTTCTTCACGAACAAGGGTCGCGTTTACCGGGCCAAGGCGTACCAGTTGCCCGATGCCGGTCGTGACGCGCGTGGCCAGCACGTGGCGAACCTGCTCGCGTTCCAGCCAGACGAAGAGATCGCTCAGGTGCTCGCGATGGCCGACTTCGAGTCCTCCGACTACCTGGTCATGGCCACCCGCAAGGGTCTGGTCAAGAAGACCAGGCTCTCGGAGTACGACAAGAACCGCCAGGGCGGCATCATCGCGATCAACCTCGCCGATGACGACGAGCTGATTGCGGCGAGGCAGGTCTCGGAAACCGACGACCTGATGCTTTTCTCCCGCAAGGGGATGTCCGCTCGATTCACAGCGAACGACGCCACGCTGCGACCGATGGGCCGCGCCACCAGTGGCGTCATCGGGATGCGCTTTCGTGCGGATGACTCCCTGCTGTCCATGGACGTCGTCACACCCGGGGCGTTCGTGGTCACGATCACCGATGGCGGATTCGCCAAGCGAACCCCGGAGTCCGAGTGGTCAGCCAAGGGCCGTGGAATCCTCGGCGTGCGCGCGATGAAGCTCGTCGAGGAGCGAGGCTCTCTCGTCGGGGCCATGATCTGCGATGCAAGCGATCAACTCTTCGCCATTGCCTCCAACGGCATCGTGATCCGCACTCGGGTCGAGGAAGTGCGACCCTCGGGTCGAGACACCATGGGCGTCACGCTGATGAATCTCGCCGAAGGTGATTCGATCGTTGCCGTCGCTCGTGGCGATGAGGCCGATGAGGCCGACGATGAGGCTCCCGATGATGAAGTGACGGGCGACGAAGTGATGGGCGACGCGAGCGACGACACCGCCGAGGTGGTTGTAGGCGATAGCGACGGTGGCGACGGAGGGAATCCGGCATGACCGACGTGGCCCGGGCGCCCAAGCGCGCGCGGCTCTACGTCACCCGACTCGATCCGTGGTCGGTGACCAAGGTCGCGTTCTTGCTGTCCTTGGCCATCGGCATCCTGCTGGTGGTGGCGGTGGGCGTCTTGTGGTGGGTGCTGGACGTCACCGGGGTGTTCCTCACCGTGTCGGCGACCGTCGATGATGTTGTGGGCACGGCGGCCACCGGGTTCAACCTGATGGACTACGTGGAGTTGAGCAGGGTGATGGGCGTAGCGGTTGTCGTGGCGTCCATCGAGATCGTGCTGGTCTCTCTGCTCTCGACGATCTTCGCGATCCTGTACAACCTGACCGTCGGGCTGACGGGCGGGGTTGAGGTGGTCCTGTCAGACGACGTCTGACAGCCCCTCTATGGCTGATCCGGGGGTGAGGACGGACCCACCGGATAGTCCGATAGCATTGCGGCTCGCACGAGGGCCTATAGCTCAGTTTGGTTAGAGCGCTTCCCTGATAAGGAAGAGGTCGGTGGTTCAAGTCCACCTAGGCCCACTCTCCTCCCTTCGGTCCGGTACCCCTTCTGCGGACAATTCACCGAGCCCTGTGGTCACGCATGGGAGGGGGAGCCCATGACGCCGATGTCGTACTACATCTCCGATGCGATCCAGGCATCTGTGCTGCTGGCCGTGGCACTTCTGATCCGGAGGGGCACGATCCCACCGCTCTGGTCGTCAGCGGCCTTCACTGTCGCCGTTGTCGTGAACAACCTGGCCCTGAACTTCCAGTACACACTCATCGGCTACAGCGCTGTGGGCGTGATGCTGCTGGTGATGGCGGCCTATGCGGCCGTCACCTTGGTGTGGCGTCCCTTCCTCATTAGTGCCGCGATTATGTCGATCGTCACCACCTACACGTTGGTGGTCAATGATCCGGAGAACGGTCCTGGCTGGGTCGTCACGATGTTCACGGCACTGGCAGTGTCAGGCGTGATCTTGTACGGACTCCACTACGGAGCACGCGCCCTCGCTGAGGCCAACCTCGCGATCGAGCGCCTGGCCACGCGTGATGAGCTGACCGGACTCCTCAACCGGCGTGGCCTGCAGGAGGCGGGTGACACGCTGCTTGCGTTGGCGGCCAGAGACGGCAACTCCGTCTTCGTCGCCTTTGTGGACATCACCGGCTTGAAGCAGGTGAACGACCAGCACGGGCACGCGGTGGGAGATCTGGTGATCCGTCGGTCTGCTGAGGCGCTCGTGGCGCAGTGTCGGGACTCCGACGTGGTCTGCCGGTGGGGTGGCGACGAGTTCGTGGTGGTCGGCCAGGGATCACTGCCCGATGCCCCCGGACTGGCCGGACGCATCCAAGCGGGGGTGGCCACGGAGGGACTCGAGGGCGTGTGGAATCCAGGCGTGTGGGTGGGCATCGCTGCGGCCGGGGCCGAGGGGATCACCCTCGACAGCCTCATTCGGCTGGCCGACGAGGCGATGTACGCCAGCAGGTCGCCCCGATGAGGGCAGGCGCGGGCGCGGGCTGCTGGGTGGGGCGGGTAGGATCCGCGTCATGAAGAAGCTGCTTCTCCTCGTCGTCCTCGCCGGTGTCGGCTACCTCGTCTACCGCCAGATCATGGCCAACAAGGCCGAGCAGGATCTGTGGTCCGAGGCCACAGCCGAGCCCGATCTTCGATAGCCGATCCTCCTCCCGTACCACTCGGGGGCTTAGCTCAGCTGGTAGAGCGCTGCCTTTGCAAGGCAGAAGTCAGGGGTTCGAGTCCCCTAGCCTCCACTTTCCAGATTTGCACCGCTTCCCGGTGCAATTCGGCGGAATTGAGCCGGAATCACTCGGATTCTGCGGATCTGAACCGCCCCCCGTCACAGGTGTGACGCATCGTCACGGTGGGCCACGCGCTCGTAGGGTCGTGTCCCATGGGACGCCGTGTCACCGCACTCACGACAGCGCTCGTGCTTTCCGCGGCAGCCGCGATCCTCACCTCGTGCTCGGGTGATGCCGCGCAGAACGTCGTCCAGAAGAAGCTGCACGACGACGCCATCGTCAACGCCGACCTGTGGAGCGACCGCCCCGAGATCCTCGGCGCGGGGCTGGGGTTCACGGGCATCAATGGCGTCCCCGGCCTTACCCTGGACGACCTCGAGACAAGTCAGCGTCTGGCGCGTCTGGCCGGTGGTGCATGGAACACGGTCGAGTGCGCGGCCGGTGAGGAACCGACCCTCGGCAACTACACGGCCACCGTCACCCCGGATGCCGTCGCCAGCATCTGGGGCACGCCGACCTATTACGCCGACGGCTACCCGATCGAGTTCAGCTGGCCGGTACTGCCGTCGACTGTCGATCCGACGGACTTCGAGCTCACCCTCAACACCGGGGAGAAGGTCATGCCCGAGGTCGCGTCGATCTACCCGAATTGGGAACTGAACGAACGCAGCACGGTCGTGATCTTCGGACACTTCGGCAATCGGCTCCCACCAGACTCACCGGGGCTGATCTGGCCGGTCTCCATCGAGGTGGTGGAGGACGATACGCCGTTGCAACTCCTCGGACCCGACGGGCCGGTAAGTGCTGTGGGGCTTACGAGGCAGTCCCCTCCGCCGTCGTCGTACACCGATCCAGAGATCGCCCCGGAGAAGCGAGGGGGACCCACGCTCGTCGCGGCGAAGCTCTCCCGCATGTCGACAGAGGGAGAGGGGTGGCCCGACGGTCCGAAACCCCTCACCGGCACCAGTCCCAATGACGGTGTGACGCTCTACGGGGACGACGCGCAGTACCGGTTGCGGGTGTTCACCTCCGGCGGCATGACCCCCGACGGCGTGCGGGGGCTCTTTCCCACCGACTACGAGAACTACTTCCGTGTTCGGGCGGTGGACAA
>Ga0181556_1000027_pt1 | contig 123452 bp, 83 predicted proteins | sample 011ome_14_FD_148651 | JGI IMG/M metagenome (GOLD analysis project Ga0181556, IMG submission 148651) | Coastal salt marsh microbial communities from the Groves Creek Marsh, Skidaway Island, Georgia - 011505AT metaG (spades assembly) | ecosystem: Environmental > Aquatic > Marine > Intertidal zone...
CTGAAGAGCAGCAATAAGAACGGGGTGTATTGGATCGAACCAAAGGTATTTATTGTTTGAGATATAAAATTTCTCTTTCTCTTTTGCTCTCTCTTTTAAGAACTACAACAACAACAACAGTACGGTGCTCACCTCTTTTCGTCTTTGTCTTCTTTCCAACAGAACAACGCGACGGTGACGTCTCCATTCACCGCAAAATTCGGCGTCAAAGGCTACGAGGTCGTCCCAGCCTCCGCGGAATTCGAAGAAGGCACCGGACATCATCACATCATCGTCGATGGCGAGTACATGGAGAAAGGAACCGTCGTCCCGTTTGACGCCACGCACTTGCACTACGGCAAGGCGCAAAAAGAAGGCGAGATTACTTTAGAACCTGGGACGCACACGTTGACGTTACAGTTTGCCAACGGGAAGCACGTGAGTTACGGGAAGAAGTTTGCGTCGACGATAACCGTGAACGTCGAGTAATCGATCGACTTTAGATGGTTGTTGTTTTAATATTATTATTATCTATGTAGAAAGAACAACGAGAGAAGAAGAGCATTTACAGATTTACCACACTTTAGTATTTTTCCCTTTTCGAAATTACACTCGTACATGTACAAGACAAGAAGAAAGAATAAGGACTGACGAAGCGTAGTACTCGGGAAAGTGTTATCCGGCGCGCAGAAGAGGAAGAAGAAGAGGGAGAAAGAAAAGCTCGCCGCGGAAATGGAGCGGTTGAAGCTTGGACCGACGGAGTTATGGAACGGATTGGTTTTGCATCATAAGGATGTGTTTGTCTCGCATGTGCTTCCGAAATTGAATAGGACAGATCGGTGTTTCTTTTCAAAGGTGAATAGAGAGAGTTTGGATGTGCTTAAGTATGCCGGGGTAGACGTATCAGGATTAGGTTTGATTGTTTACGAATGTTCATCCATCTCGACGTTGGAATGGGCGTGGAATCACTATCCCTGGGGAGAGGAATTTGAAGATGGAAGAGTGATAGATCAAGCCTGGTTTTGCGCGGGAGTTGCTGCAACGAACAAACTCGAGTTTCTCAAGTGGGCGAGAGAAGTGAAACATTGCGAGTGGGATGAAAAGACGATTACTATGGCAGCAGTTAAAGGTAATCTCGAGATGCTGAGGTACTGCTTCTCTAATGATTGCCCGTGTGATAAAAAAGAGTCGTGTGAACAAGCTGCTGCAGGAGGACACCTCGACTGTCTTCGATTTCTTTTCGACAAAGTGCAACCTTCGCGAGAGACGGAAGAAGAAGCGGCAGTACAAGCGGCATGCGGTGGTCACGTGGACATCTTGAAATATTTCGTCGAAGAAAGAAAGATATCGGATGATTTGAAGCTCGACTGCGTGGGAAACGCTACAACGTATGGCGGACTCGATTGCATCAAATACTTAGTCGAAGAGGTGAAAACGCCTCTTAACCGCTGGGATTTCATCGCTAACGCTCGTTACCACGAACAACCCGACTGCGAAAACTACTTGCTCGAAAAAGGGTGCCCAGAACCAACGGACGAAGAATACGCTTGGTTTGTCGAAGACAAGGAAGAACAGCAGTAGAACACCAAGAGCAGCACTGAAAAGAACTATCACACACACACATACACTTTTTTAATACTAATGAATAAGAGAGAGAGACTTACCACCGCGCGTAAAGGCGTATTTTACCTCACACTTTAAAACTCGTTTTTCTTTCTTTCTTTCTTTATAATTAAGAAGAAGACATGGAGTACATCGAACCGGGCACTTCGATTACCATCCACGGATTAAACGCCCGACCAGATTTAAACGGATTGGATGGAATCGTTCTGAATTATATTCCTAGTCGAGAGCGATACCACGTCAAAGTTCTTTCCGGTGTCGTTGTCCTGGATGGAGAAGAAGAGAGGAAGAAAGAGGAGGAGATTTTTCTCCGACCGGGGAACTGTTCTAAGAAGAAGAAAGAGACGACGACGACGTCGGAAGAAGAAGAAGAGAGAAGGAAAAGGAAGGCAGAAAACGACGGCGCATCAGGGAGAGCAGTAGACATAGGAGAACCAAGCAGCAAAGTAGCGAAAGTAGCGGAGGACAGAGAAGAAAAAGAAGAAGAAGAAGAGAAGGCGGCGATTGCGAGAGAGAATGCGACGACGACGACGGGAGTGACAAGAGAAGGTAAAAAAGGAGTCGTGGAAAAAATCGAAGAGTTGAAGGACGACGAGACGCTTTTGAAGGAGTTTTTCAAAGACGTGTCGCAAACAGATCGCGCGAGTGAGGTGGAGAGAATCTTATCGTGTTTCAAGTTGAATCCTTACGAGTATTTGAACGTTCGATTCGACGCGACTATACAAGAAGTCGCGAAGGCGTTTCGTAAGGTGTCCTTGTTAGTGCACCCGGATAAATGCAACCATCCGAAAGCATCGATCGCGTTTGATGCCATCGGGCAGGCGCAAAAGCTACTCACGACGATTGATTTCAAGAAAGAAATAGATTTTAATCTCGACCAAGCGAAGAAGAAAGTCGTGGGAGAGTATAAGAAAGAGATGAAAGGAGACACGCTGTTGAGAGTTCGATTCAACGGAGACAAAGGGAAAATATTGGAACACTTTCTCGCCTCGGACGAGTTTCACGAGCGATGGAAACTTGAAGGACGGAAGTACATAGTAGATTTAGAGTGGAGAAGACGAAAGATGACGTTGAGATTAAAGGACGAAGAGAAGAGAGTGGTGAGCGAGGAAAAAATTGAAAATCAAGCGCGCAAAAAGACAGTCAACGCGGAGAAAGGATGGAACGAAGAAGAGGCGAGAGAAACTCGAGTGGGTGGCTGGAGAGATTTCACGAACGGAAAGAACAAGAAAAAGACAAAAAAAGAGAAGAAAGGGTTGTCTGTGCCAAAAGTTAGAGCGGAAACGGTCGAGAGAAAAGACATGCCTAAATTTGCTCTCGGCCGAGACCGCGTTTTACGTCCGGATGAGATTAATTAGCTCGTTCTTTCTACATGTACTATGCGTTGTACAAGATACCTAATAACTAGTATATAAAACTATATGGCTATTATTATTATTATTGTTTTGTTGTTGTTAATTATCGCTGTCGTTAAGAGTTTGCGCCATTGAACTCTCTTCTTCTTCTCGTTGTTCGATGATGCGTTTTTGAATCAACCGTAATCTCTGCTTACGAACTTCCTCCAAAGCAGCAACGTGCGCATCCGCGACGACGTCTAATTGGGACGCGCTTAAAGATTCTAGATTTAGACCCAACAGATGTTCGATCGTTACGTCGAGATCTACAGATGCGGGGTGTTTCTCTTCGAATTCAATCATCGCGCGTTCTAACCATGGTGGAGAAGAAGGAGGAAGAGGAAGAGCGGGAGGAGAATTTTTATTCTGGTCATCGCGCGGTTTCACTTTTTGTTGCTGCTTTTTCTTTTTCGAGGTTGGCTCCTCGACAACAGACCGATGATGATTCGGCGGCGACACGGATGATGATAACGACGGAGAATGATTCTGGTCGTTCTGCGGTATCACTTTTTGTTGTTGTTGTTGTTGCTGCTGCTTTTTCTTTTTGGACGTGACAACCTCGAAGGACGAATCGTCTTCGAACAGAGAAGCGGCGGTTCCGTTCGCGGCGTTTTTCATCCACGCGGAAGAAGTTTTCGTCGTTTCTGTGCTGGTATCTTCTTCTTCTTCTTTACCTTGTTCGAATTCCTCTACTTCTTTGTCTTCATCCTCGCTCTCACCGTTCGGCTTTTTCTCTCTTAGATCTTCCTCTTCCTTGTTCTTTTTCTTCTTTTTGTTCTTCTTCTTCTCCATCTTGCGTTTCTCTTGCTCTTCTCTTTCTTCCTCCTCTTCGAGCATTTTCAAAAACAACTCCTCTTGCAACTGCTTGCTCTTTTCCATGCCTTTCCTGAGCATTTCCATGAGCTCTGGATTCGTCACCGCGTTACCACTATTACTACTACTTCCGTTTGAATTGACGCACTCGTCCAAAGCGGTTCGACCGTACGAATCTTTCCAAGCCGCGTTTACTTTCGCTTCGTTTAACAAAAACTCCACCGCTCTCACATTCTCACTCGCCACGGCGTAATGCAACGCCCTCCTTCCTCTCACGTCCGTGGTTTCTATATCCGCACCTTTCTCGAATAAATATTTAATAGTCGTCGTCGTATCCATCGCGCACGATGCCATCAGCGCGTCCAATCCATCTCTGTTTCTGTGTCTCACATCTGCGTGTCCCATTTCGCACAACAAGTTCACGCACTCGTAGTGACCTTTCGATGCCGCGTGTAACAACGGCGTATCGTTCGACGCGTTCACGCAATTCGTTATCGATTGTATTTTTTCTTTCGAGTAGTTTTTTTGTTTCAAAGCTTCCAAACACGTTTGCAAAAATTGCACTTCCCCGGAAAAGGCGGCGATGTGTAACGCGGTGTTTTTCGTCTTCTTCTTCGTCGAGAGGAGGAGCTCTTCGAGCGTGATGATTTGATTATTAGTATTTAAAGGTTTGTACTCTTTATAACATCGCGTTCCTTTGTGTTTCTGGTTGGGATTTTGGACAATTTCCGCCGCTAAAAACGTATCGTTCAACGATAACGCCTCCAAAAGAGTGCACGAGTCTGGGTGTAGTTTTTGATTCTGTTTTTGTTGTAACTCATCATCCATTTTGCCTTTCGATTTATAATACCAGTAGATGATATCTTTTTATAATACTACTAATGTTATCATCGTACTCGTTAGTAGTAGTTAGTTGTTTATTGAATTGACGACGAAATTTGTGACGCAACATTCAGAATTAGTAGTTTACAACAGGCAGAAGAAAGAATATATTAAAAAGATATCAATCACAATCAATTTATTATTATTAGCATCACTTAGGAGGTTTCGACGACTTCGGTGGCGTTCGATTTCTCCTCGACGGCATGTTCGTTATCGTCTTTTGTCTTTCCGATTGCACGTTTTCGGAACTCTTTTTGTTCCCGAGGTAGGCGAAAACGGCGAGTAAACCTAACGCGGCGATATCGACCACGCCAGCGAAAGGGGATATTTCTGATCCCGCCGCGGCAGCAGCTTCTTGCGCCGCAAAGGCGGAGAATACCATGGACGATTGCGACGACACGAGGAGAGAAGTTTCCACGAGAGAAAGTAATACCATTCTTTTTTTTCTATTATTGACTCCTTCTTTTCCTTCTCTTCCTTGTTGTCGATGATATTGATGATGATGATATTGAGAACAACGACTCTTTTTTAAAGATGACGATGACGATGATGATGATGAAGATGATGATGAAGAAGCGGTACAAAGGTGAAGAGAGTGTCGAGCGAGAACATGAGCAGCGCCGGTCATTGTGTGTGTCGTTGTGTTTTTTTTATGTCGTCTCGTTCTTTGTCTTTTAGTAGTTTTTTTTGTTTTTGGTCTAAAAAAAAATGTTTCTTTTCATATATTGTAATCCCCAACCCTAACCTCTAGTTAGTTGCAACACAACCCCACACACAAGAATCTCTTACACGAACGTGTAAGGGGGAGGTCTCGAGTTCAATCCTCGAAGAGAGCAATTCTCGAAAGAAATAGCTTTCTTAGCATGTGAGTCTAAAAACTAAAAGTCAAAAGAATAGAAACTTATTGCTTCTTAATTAGAGTGGTATTGGTGCGTTCCAAATATAACTCAATATAACTCCATGAAACTTATCAGCCATAATAGCGCCCCCTTCGTAATTGAAGGTCGTTGAATCAACGATATCTTTTTTTGCTCTTTTTGTTGGAACAGGAACAACGAACGAACGCGCTCTCATTCGATTACTCTACTACTACTACTACTACTACTACTACTACTACAGCAAAGACGGTGGTGCAGCAGGTGATGTTGTTATCGATGTTGTAGTCGCAACAACAACATCACCCTTCTCCTCCTCCTCCTCGTCGTCATTTTCATCATCTGCCTCCTCCGCAGCCGTTAGTAAAGAAGAATACGAATCGCCGCTTTCCCGCGTTTCCCGCAACTTCATCTCTATCCCGCGCTTCAAAGCCTCGTACTTGTTCGCTAAATTTTTGTACGATATCAGAAGCGTTTTTATATCGCCAATGGTTAAATGCTCGTGGTCGGCGTTGATGAAGTGATAATCGCTTTCGTTGCTTAAACTCAGCGACGCGCCCATGGTTTCTATTATCTCGATTTCGTTTTGTATGTTCATCGTCGCCAAAGGAGGAGTACCGGTATCGTCATCGTTCTGACCACCACCACCACCACCACCACCACCACCATTGGAAACAACAAATCCATTGAATGGTGGCGTCCTCGGTTGTTCAGGGGTGGTGAGATGAGGACTACGCGCCACTTGCTTTTTATCTTCTTCTTCTTCATTATCTTCTTCTTCTTCTTCTAATTCTCTCGAAGCGCTGAAAGAAACTAAAAGTCCATCGACCGGTTCCGGAAACGCGTCGTCTTTTTCGTCGGAGAATATGTTCAGCTGTTCTTTACCACACGTGCCTAGAAATCGCGCACCACTCTCGACGTTGATGAAGAAATACGCCGCCTCGCCTTGTTCTAGTCTATCTCGAAGTCTAAATCTTTCTATGTATTTGATATTCTTCCATAAGTTTTGGACGTTTGCGTGCGCTAAAGAATATATGAGGGACGGTATGAAAGCATCCGCCCCGCCTGAAAATCGCAACACCGCGTTACTAATGATTCGGCACGCGTTCAATACGCAATTCATCTTATCTCTCGGCGCTTTGTACGTGTTCATTTTCTCCAGCTCCATGGATGCCAGCCGTAAACTTTTCGGGATGTTGTTGTTTTGATGTGGACTTTTATTATTATTATTATTATTATTCTCGTCGTTGCTGCTGCTAGAAGTCGGGGTCGTTGGCATTCCATCTCCGACGGCGGGTTGACCATTACCTTCGTCCGCTCCTCCTCCTTCTTCTTCTTCTTCGCCGAGCAGCAAAAACTGTTTCCTCGAAACGTCCAACATTTCCGGCGTGAGCGGTAGATTTCGCAACGCTTCGACGCGCTTTTGTAAAGCGTCGTTAATCGCGTCGTCTTCCTCCCCGTACGCGTCGAATATCGTCGAGTACAGCTTAGTGCATACGTATTTCTCCAATCCTTCCGTGGATGCCTGTTGAAGAAAAAGCGTTGTTTTAGTATTTAATGTATTATCGATGACGATGAATAATAAAAAATGAACCCACCTCAACTTCCTCCGGAGAGCAGTTTCTCCAAAGCGAGTGTCTCCGAAACTTCTCCTCGTACGCTCTCAGAAACCGTTGAATTTTCTCCGAATCTTTCGCCGAATCTCTTTGTTTATTTTTCTTCTTTCCTCCTCCTTCTTCTCCTCCTTCTTTTCCTTCTTCTTTGTCTTCTTCTAAAACGAAAGTGTTTATGAAGTGCTTGATTCCGCTGACTAATTCTGCCGCTAAAGGCTGTCGCATCTTCTCCAGAAAGAGTTGAAACGGCATCGCGCGTTGCTGCTGCTGTTGATTGCGAGAAGAAGAATGAAAAGAGGAAGAAGGAAAAGACATGATGATGGTGTTATTACTCTCCTCTTCTTCTTCTTCTTTTTAAACGCGCAAAACGCACGCACAAAAGTGCGTTTGTCTTCGGTTGTGTTGTTCTCTCTAAACTCTCTCTCGGAATGGAAAAAAGAATGAAGAAAAATTCAGCAGCAGCGGCAGCAACATTTCGCTTCTGATGAAATCATCTCAAAGAGCGCGGACGAGAAACTTTTGTGGTTACTGCGCATCATCATTTCCATCGAAGAAGGCTATTTATCATACGTGCACACAACACGTGTGATGCGTTAGGTGGTATTAAAACGTATTCATCTCTCTCTCTCTAAACTCTTCTATTTTATACATAAAATCATCATCATCTTATATTAAGATTTCCCACCTCGCAACGCTTCCACGACGCTCTGCGCGGACGGTGGCCTCGTCGGTTCCTGATCTGCTCTGAGCATATTCCTAATCGGTGGGACGCACACCGGTAACGCCGCTCCAATCGCGCCCAAAGCGCACGACCACACCACGATCGGTTCTCGTTGCAAGAAAGTCGTCCAAAATCCAGCCATTATTTTTGACTCCTTCTGCTTCGACTCCTCTTCTTTCTTCTGAGGAGGAGGAAGTGAATTTGAGAACTCGTCTCTCTCTTGTCTTTTTTTTCTCGCGAGAAGGCAGTCCTTTTTTTTGGTGAAGAGCTGTTCAAAAGGAAATTTATTATTAAGCGGAAGAAATCATCAAAATCTTCACTTTAACAAACACGTTTGCCCCTCTTTTGTTGGCTAAGGCGATACACCCATCGCAGCTTCGAGTTTTTATTCTTAACGCGCATTAATTAAACTTTCAAATGAAATACGTCGCCGCGTTCTTGTTGGTACGTTTTTCTTCTCTTAGAGCCATTCATTCGTATTGGGATTTTCTTCTTTTGTTGGGGTCTCTCTCTCTCTCACGCTCTCGCCGTGTTTTCTTTAAGGAAACGAACTCGCGAGCATATATTCGCTCGGATTCGCTCGGATTCGCGTGGAGGAGTATTTGATCGACTCGGAGAGAGTTTAGAGAGAGAGAGAGAGAGAAAGAAAAGACGCGCGTTCGCGCGCGGACTGTCATTTCTCATCCTCATTTTCATCGTTCGAGAGAGAAAAAGACCTCTTCTTTTCCTCCTCCTCCTTTTCTCAGAATTTTCTTCGAACAAAGAAACTCACATGTATCCTTCTCTTTTACTGTCTTTTACTTAAACTACTACAGGCGCAACTCTCCGGTAAGGAATCTCCGTCCGCCGCGGACGTCAAGGCGGTTTTGGCCGCCGCGTCTGCGGAAGTTGACGACGCCAAGCTCTCCAGCTTCATGTCCGAAATCGAAGGCAAAGACGTCGCCGCTTTGATCGCGGAAGGTAACGAGAAGCTCGCGTCTGTGCCGTCCGGCGGTGGCGGTGGTGGCGGCGGCGGCGGCGGCGGTGGCGGCGGCGGTGGCGACGGCGGTGGCGAGGCGAAGAAGGAAGAAGAAGTCGAAGAGGAAGAGGAAGACATGGGCTTTGATCTCTTCGATTAAAAAGAGAACCGGAGACGCCGCCCTGAAAACCGATGTGCGAACGAAAAGGTTTCCTAGTCTAGACTTTATCTCGTCGGTCGGTTCACGGAACGTGTGGTTATACTAGTAGAATATATATATAATAACTATTATATAACTTAGTTCTTAAACAAAAACAATCGTCAACGCAAATAATAATCTATATTGCCGCAAAAAGCTCGTTGTCGCATTACACTTTTTCTTTCTAAAAATCAATAACAATATATTTAATCTCTCTCTCTCTCGTATTATTCATCCACGGAAGAAGTCACTTCAGCAGGCGCCGACGGGAACAGATAACTCGCCGCAACGCCTCCAGATAACAACGTCGCGACCACCGCTAAACTCGCTTCGGTGGACATGGGGTACCCGGCGTAATCCGCAACCATCTTCACGCCAATAAATCCCAAAACCACAGCCACGGAGGTTTCTAAATACTCCAACTCCGATACGACCGCGGAAACGAATCCAAACAACGATCGCAAGCCGCAAATTGCGAATATGTTCGACGTGTACACGATAAACGGATCTTTTGTGACTCCAAATACCGCCGGGATTGAGTCCACGGCAAAGACCACGTCCGAAAGCTCAATGACCGCCACCACTAACAACAAAGGCGTCGCCATTTTCGTCACTCCGTCTTTTGCAGTCGTCCAAAAATTATCCCCATCGTACTCGTCCGATACCTGAATCATGCTCGAGCAAAACTTTACGATGGCGGAATCTTTCAAGTCCTCCTCTTCCTCCTCTTCGTTGTTCGCGAGTAACTTGTAACTCGAGAAAATCAAAATGCCGGCGAAGACTAACAACACCGGCTCAAAGTCCTCGATAGCCGTCGCGCCGGCGAGAATCATCGCCGCTCTCATGATCATCGCTCCGACAATCCCGTAGCTCAGAACCTTCGGTTGCGTCGATTCCGGCACTTTAAAGTAATCAAACACCAAAATAAAAACGAAAAGATTATCCACCGATAAACTTTGCTCTAACAAATACCCGGCGAAATACTCCGAGGCTTTATCCACGCCTTGGACGAAGCCGATTCCAGCGCCAAAGAGGCAGGCAGCGCCGACCCACAGCGCGACTTCATTCATGTTCGCTTTTTCGTCATCATTTTTTACTGTTACTGCTTTTGTCTCTGTTGTTGTCTCAGTCGAGGATGATAATGGGGACGACGAGGACGACGAGGACGATTCCGTCGTCGGGATCTCTCCTTCGTCGAACGACGAGGACGAGGACGCTCTCTTCGTTTCCGTCCTCGTCGTTCTTTTCCTCCCAGAAACGAACGAATTCATTTCGCTTCTTTGGCTACTCCTTTTGCTGCTCTTCGTTATCGTCGTCGTCGTCCTTCCTCGTTCTGACCCACCAACAAAAAACGACGACGTACACGATTTCGAGGAGGTGACCCCACAACAACATCTTTGCTTATAAGAAGTCGTCGCGGGTGGATTGATGTTCGTCGCGAACGCGCGGTCGATGAACGACGACGATTTCGACGACAACAACAAGTTGAACATTATTAGTATTAGTATTCGTTTATTAGTAGTAGTGTGAGTATAAGCAGCAGCGGGTGCTGCGAGGTGTTCTGGGGAGAAAAGAAGGAAAAGAAGAAACTCGTCGACGTGGTCTGGTTGTGGTTTTTTTCCTTTTTTTTAGAAAATCGATTTTGTTGCAAAAAAAGAGAGAAGAGTTGTGCGTGTTGTTTGGTCGCTTTAGTATTATTATATGTATTATGACTCTTGTTGCCCTATACTACTTATACCACTACTACTCCGATGATGATGATGATGATGATGATGATGATGATGTGAGCTGGAAGAGCGCGATTGCAGTCGCCACGCTGACGTTTAACGACTCGACGCTGGTGGTTTTGTTGTTGGTATTCGTCGTCGCGTTGTTTTCATCATCGCCGCCGCCTTCGATTTTAGCAATCCTCGAACACGCTCTGCGAACGTTCGTTCGTAAACCAGAGCCTTCGTTTCCTACGACTAAAACCGTTGGTTGATTCAAAGATAAGTTGGAGACGTTTTCCGCGCCGCTTTGGTTGGCTAAACCGATGACGTTGAAACCGTCGTCGACGCACTTGGCGAGAAACTTGTGCATGGCGTTCGTTTGGTACACTTTAATCGTTTCCATTGCCCCAGAAGAGGCTTTGGAGACGACTGGTGAGAGAGGCGCGGAATTCTTCGCGCACACGACGACGCCGTCGATGTTTAAAAAGTGCGCCGTTCGGAGAATGGCGCCGAAATTTTGCGGGTCGATGATTTCGTCGAGCGCGAGCCAGAGAGAATGTTCGCGGTTCCTTTCGGTCTCCGCGGCGTTCTTTCCACTTCCATTTTCCTCCAACAAACTTTCGATGTTTTCCATTTCCAAAGGCGTGCAATCTAAAGCGACGCCTTGGTGCGGTCTCGATTCTGTCAGCATGTTCAAATCGTGTTTCGTGGCGTACGAAATCGTACATCCCAACTCTTTCGCTCTGGCAATCATCTTCTCGTCCGACGAATAGCTTCCCCCGTCGCCTTCTTGGATCCACAGTCTGTAAAACTCGTCCCTCTTATTTTGCAACAACGCCTCTTTCACGGGATTCTGTCCAAAAATGACTTCACCGAGAGCCATCTCTCGTAAGGTTGGTTGTTCTCTCGTCGCTTTCCGCTCCTCTTTTCTTTGTAAATACGCCGGCTTGTTATCGTTGTAGTTTCCTCCTCCTCCTCCTTGCCGGTCGCGATTGTTATAATAATAGGGAGAGCTATTCTCGTACTCGTCGTTTCCGTAATAACTGTTGTTGTTATTATTCCTCGTCGATGTTTGTGTTTGCGCTCGTCCTCGTCCTCTTTCTCCTCCTCCTCGACCGCCGCCGTTGTTGTTGTTGTTAAAATTTTTCCTCCCTCCTCGTCCTCCTCCTCTGCCTCTCCTGTTGTCGTACGAGTTGTTCTCGTCGTCTGAATCGTCGTAATAGTCTCTTCTTCTTGATGTTGAAGCGGCGCCACCCGAACTCGTCCGTTTTTGCTGTTGTTGTCGTTGCTTTTGTTGCGAATCTCCCATCTCGTTATTGTTCACGTCGCCGCCGTCGTCCATTCGCCAATTCATCATCGTAATCAAATGTCGTCCTCCTCCTCCTCGGGAAAAAGTTGATGATGTCGACGATCTCATCAACCTCCTCCTCAGACCACTCCTCAACGACGACGACGACGACGATGTGCACCCAGCAGAGGAAGACCTTGCGAAGCAAAAGCGCATCATCAACATTTTTTTTTAATTTGTTTTTTTTTTGTTGTGTGGTGTCTCGTTTTTTTTCACAAGAGAGAGAGAGAGAGAGTTTCACACAACCAGAAAAAGGACGAAAAGGACAAAAAGGAACACAGGGCAGTTATTAAAAAGAGAGATTTGTATCGAAAACGTGTCGCACTGCGATTAAGTCAAACGCTCTCTTCTTTTCCGTTTTTGTCCGTATCTAATCCGAAATTTTTTATCACCTCTCTACACACATATCACACGCACTACTGTGAACATGCTGCTCACGTCGACGTCAGTATCATCACCATCGCTCTCCTTATCCTCCTGCGCGACTCCTCGCGGAACTGCTGCTGCTGCGGTTTTCATCAAAGCGTCGAGAGGGATTTCATCATCATCATCATCATCACACAGATGTTGCCGAGTCAGCAAAAACAAAAATCATCGGTCGATTGCGTTTTCGTCGTCGTTTCATCGTCGTTTAAACGTCGTCGCGTCCGCCGCCGCGGTTCAAGAAGGAGTCGTCATTCAGCAATACGGGGACAAAGTTTTCGACGAAGAGACGAAGAAAGGTTTCAACTCCGGAGAGTTGTACGTGGCAAACTTTGAACAAGGGAGAGTGCTCTGGGACGACGGATGGGTTTTCCTTGACATCCGCAACGACCAGGAGAGGGAGTTTTTCGGGAAACTTCCGAATCCACCGAAAGGAACTATTGGAGGCGTGTCTGAAGTCGTCGTCGTTTCTGGGCCAGAGTGCGTGGCAAATATTCCGTTGGTCACGTCCACGGGGTACAGGTTTGACGCAACCGCGGGCGGGAAGGTGTTTCAGAACCAACATAAAAACGAGAACTTTATCGCAGAGGTGGAGAAGAGGTTCCCGGATAAAAAAGCAGCCAAGATTGTTGTGGTGTGTTCGGATGGAAGGCAAAGAGCGGTGCACGCGCTGGACATGTTAGACGAAGCTGGATACGAGAAGCTGGTCTTGTTGAAAGGTGGATTTAATTTATACAACAGAGGGTGGGATGGTAAATTGAAAAGACGAATGCCGCACGGGGAGTTTTGTAGCGATTACGGCAAGCCCGGGGACGTGCAACAGTTTTCTCGAGGCGATAAAGCCGGGAACGCGAACGATGCCATCGAGTTTGGGCCGTGGCAAGATACAACCGATTGGAAACCAGTTTTGGAAGGTGGTAGTAGTCACATTCACGGGCACCACGAAGAGCCGCTCAAGGAGATGGTTCTACACGACGCCTCGAATACCGAACACGATTCGTTCGACGAAGACGACGAAACCGTAGAGAAAGCGGCGCGAATGCAGCGAGAAAAGGAAGAAGAAGAGGAAAAAGCGAGAATCATCGAGGCTGAATTGAAAGCTAAAGCCGAAGCCGAAGCGGAAGCGGCGCGCGTAAAAGCGGAGGAAGAACGCCTCGGAGGGAAAATACTCTCGTGCGGAGCGCGTTTGTATACCTTTTAATAGAGAGCAACAAACGAGAGTGTAGTATAACAACAAAACAAAAACAAACGCAAGAATGCCAGCAGTTCGTAAAACTCGTAATAAATTATATCGTCGTCTGAATCATCGTCAAGTATTTACCTGCGTTTGTTTGCGTACCTTCTTCTGTAGTAGTATTAGTATGGGACTACAGTATTTTTGGATCCTTCGAAAAGACTTCTTCTTCTTCGAAATTCGAAAACGTTTTCCTCATTTTATTCGTAGACTCATTATTCATCATCACTTCTCTCGATCGATCGATCGATCGATTCATTAGTAGTAGTAGTAGAAGTTTATCATCATCATCATCATTGTTTTTTGATCGCTTTTACTTTCAAATCATCTCGCATAATGTCCACGAGAAGAGCGAGGGAGAACGACGACTTACACGATGTCGGAGGAGGTCCGTCCGACCCGCGAAAACGATCTCGCGCTGCTGTACCAAACGACGACGACGTAAACAAAGACGACGCTTTGCACGCACCGCCACCACCACAAGGAGGAGGAGTGACTATTCCGTCCACGGAAGCGTTGCAGTCTCTCTTGCAATCCGTGAATAACGCCGCCGCTGCTGCTGCTGCCGCGCAACCAACATCATCAACGCCGTCAATTCATCACCAAAACGGAACGACGACGATTCAGGCACCGAGAGACCCGAGGAGTCGAAGCAGCACGCGAGCGGCACAAGCAGCGCAAGCGCAAGCGCAACAACAACATCAGCACGTCGTGGGGGTGGGGGTTGTGCCGCAATACGGAGCAGTAGCAACTGGTGGTGGGCCTCCTCCGAACGTGTACGGAGGTGCGACGACGACGCTTCCACATCAGATGATGCATCAAAGAGTGCCTCCGCCTCCGCCGGCGCAACAACAACAACAACAAGTCGTACACACGCAACAGCAGACGGTATACTTGCAACAACCACAAACAACCACAACAACAGCAGTATTACATGGCGGTGGTACGGTTCAATACGCGTATCCGCCGCCGCCTCCGGGGCAAACGACGACGACGACGACGGTGCTTTCGGTGCCGCCGCCGCCGCCGGGACAAGGCGTCGCGGCGGGGACGGCGGCGACAGTTCCGGTTTCGATTTTGCGGCCGGGGATGATTTTACCGTCGAATATGCCGAAAGAGTTACCAATTGGACACATCATCGAGCAAATTCCGTGCCCGCAAGAGAACGCGGGGAAAGTTATCGGGCACGGCGGCGAGAAAATTAATCAGTTGCAACAAGCGACGAAAGCGATCGTGAAAATACAATCCTCCGCGGATGTTCCGAAAGGCGCGCCGAGATTAATCACCATAGCTGGCGCTCCAGAGTGCGTGCGACACGCCATCGAACAGTTGTTGCCCGTAGTGAACGCGTCTAAAGCACCACCGGCGAATAATATTCCGGTGTTCCAAGCGAACATGGGAGCGCCGCAACAACAAGTGCTTGAAATTAGAATCGCCGTCCCGGATAACATGATTGGAAGAGTCATTGGACGCGGAGGGGAAACAATCAAACGCATCTCGGACGAATCCGGGGCCAGATTACAAATTGAGCGCGAATCGAACGAAGTCTCCGCGAAAGGCGACGCTTCGCAACTAGAAATTGCTCGAATGCTCATCCACGACATCGTCACCGCGCCGGTTCGACAAGCGCCGGCGCCGGGCGCAGGGGCGGGTACTTCCGGAGAAGGGAAGCCAGAATACGTCGTCATAGAGATTGATTCGCAAGGACAGGAGGGTCGCATCATTGGAAGAGGCGGTGAAAATATCCGAAGCATGGCGATGACGTCCGGAGCGAAGATCCAAATCGACAAAGAAACGAAAATGATTAAAATAAGCGGTTTCAAAGATAAAGTCGAAACCGCCAAACACATGTTAGAAGCGTTCATGGCGGATTACGTCCCGAGAGATCAACAACAATACCAAAAGACCACCGATGTTGCCGCTTCAGCGGCCGCTACCACTGCAATCTTTGGGCAAACTTTAGAGCAACAAAACGCCGCCGCCGCGCACGAAGCCTCGTTGAAAAAAGAAGAAGAGGAAGAGAAGCCGTTGTGGGAGACGCATCAAAGCCCGGAAGGATTCACGTATTATTACAACACGACGACGGGTGAAACGCAGTGGGAGATGCCCGACGATTACGACGGTTTTAGTTAAAAAGAAGTTAGACTCTTAATATATATAGTTTTAAGTCCAGCGCGTTCGCGAGTAAGTATACACACATATCATAGACACATAAAACGAGAAAGAGACGTATTTTACGAGAGAATTTAGAGAGATTATTATTGTTATTTTTGTGAGCAACGAAGCGTCACATAAAGAGTTTCTAAGAATAAAAAAGTACACACACACACATACACACACACACACACACAATATGAAACAGTAGGAACAAAAGCAATGTCGCAACCACACCACATGAAACGCTTCGACGTCGATGGCGAGAGTCAAAAAGAGGGAGAAACAACGAAGAGGAAGAAGAAAAATCTGACGCTCAAAACCAAACGCCAACGAGAAAAAGAATTTCATTCAGAAACAACAAACGAGTTTAAAAGAAGAAGAAGATCAAAACGAGAAGAAGAAGACGAAAAGAGCGACGAAGAAGACGAGAGTATGCGTTTCAAACACTCCATGTCTCAGTTTGCCTCGCAACAAAACCAGCAGAAAAAAGTGGAAGTCATATGCGAGGTGTGCGGAAACTCAGGCCTCGAGAATTTCGAGGAAGACCAGAAAACTGGCAGTTATTTCTGTAAAAAGTGCAACGCGAAGACGGATGCTTTGGTCGTCGCACCAGACGCGGAAGCTTTGGCGAGAGCTTTGCCTGGCTTCGGCGGAGAACAAGGACCGATGTCTTTTCACGGCGCGAGAAGAAGACGGGTCGGTTTTGGTCATCGAGTGCACGATTATTCGCAACAGTTTACCAAAGAGGAAAGGATGATGGAAGAGAAGAGAGCGCTGAGAATCGAAGAGAGGAAATTTACGAAAATGGTGGACTTGCACTGCGAAACGATGACGAAATTACTCAGAGCGCAATGCGAATTCTGCGTGGAAAGGTACGTGGAATCTTCTTCTTACGGCGACAAGGACGAAGAAGAAAGAGAGAAGAGACGAAGAGAGAAACGCGCGAACGAGTTTCGAAAGGCGTGTCGCTCGATTTGGTTTGCACTGTTAGCCGCAAAAGATGAACTTTTCTCGATCGATATGGACGACATTGGCAGCGTGAACGATGCACTCAGAACTTCGACGTTTGTTATGAACACGAGAAAGCTACGGAAGGAAAGGAGAAAAGCCATCGCCGACGCAAAACGACAAAAGGAAATGTTGGCGTATTCGGACGACGACGACGACGACGACGGAGACGAAGGGGGAGGAGAATTAGAATTAGAAGAAGAAGAGAACATCGAAGATAATAACGATGGTGAAGATTATCAAGAAGACGAGGATGATGACGCCGAAGATGTCGACGGCAGAAAAGACAAAAACGGAAAAAGTTTAAAAATGGAGGCTGAAGAAGAGAGGCAACATCTCAACGCCGTAAACTCTCTCATCATGGCGCATTTACCACAGAAATTGACGCTTGGAGTATTGTTCGTTGCCACGCGGATGTGTTTTGCGGACGAAGAATCGTTCGGATTCACCTTTGCGAGAGACATTTCAACGCTTGCATCGACCGGAAAGTTGCCGTACTTGCGGCCGACGACGAATATCTATAACATGCGCGCGTGGGGAAAAGACTTGTTGAGACCGAGAACTATGCCAACGAGCACGGACGTGATCCAAGTGGCTGAATATATTGTCGCGAAAACCGGTCTGCGTGAGGACATAGTATTTGAACGAAATGTTTTCAATCTTACCAGGGAATTAGTACGCAGAGCGTTCCAGTCTTCGTTTCCGGCTTTTCTGCATCAACAACCTCACAAACCCGCCGAGGCTGTCGTTGTCGCTAGAAACGACGAGAACGTAAATACCAACGCTGACGACGACAACAGCGAAAGCAAGGCTGTAAAAAAGAAGACACAATCGCCGCTTTTGTCTCGCGTTGCGGATGCTTATTGCGAGAGCGCCGAAAACTTGATGCAATTCTTGGGTTACGATTTCCTCCTCGACAAGGAGAAATACAAATTCGAGGCTGGTCAAATGCCTCAGATTAGCAGAATGAAAGAAGCGGACGCGCGTAAGATGTTGAGCACATATCCAGCTGAAGTGCACGCGTCTGCAATTATCGTGGTAACGCTCAAACTTTTATTTGGTCTTGACGGAAGAGTCAAGTCTCTTCAACGTAAACGGACGGCGTCAAATCACGTTCCCGATTGCTTCCCAGTCGACGAAAGAGAAAATAGCGCGCTCAAAGCACCCGCAGATGGGTGGCTCGTATGGGCAACGAACGCTCGAAAAGCGTTCCAGGAAGAACTCCTTCGAAAACGTCGCGCTATTCCACCAATTTTGGCGAAAGATAAACGGAAAGATGATGCGAAGGACGTTAACGCGTACATCGATTGGTGCGAGGCGAACATATTCGACGATGCGACGAAGAAGCTTTCTGGCCGGTTCAATATCGTGCGCGATAAATTGTGCAAGATGGCGGCGGGAAAATCAGCGGCAAAGATAGGAAAAGATTACAGAGACGACGACAACAACGATGGTGCAATAACATTACCATTGAAAGCCGATGCGGGTGCAAAATTATACGAAGTCTACGTGGACGTACCTTTCACCAAAGGCAAGAGCGACAGAGCTTCAGCAGCTGCGGTAGCTCATGCAGACGGTAACATCGGCTTCAAACATGCTGGATCGTTCGTGCACACTTACTCACGAATCGATTTGAACGCACCGGAGTACATCGCCGTATTAAATTGGGCATCGGAAGTGTGCGGCGCAAACTTCAAAAGCGCGCACCACTGCGTTATGATTATGGAAATGCTGCTGCTGTTAGAGGACAATAAGTTTGCGAATCACATTAAAAACACGTGGAACGTTGCACCACGCTCTGTGTTGAAAGAAAGAGAGGAGAAGACGGCGATGGCGACGACAACGATAGGGAAGAAGACGAAGAAAGAGAAGAAGAAGGAAAAAAAGAATAAGAATAAGAAGAGCGCGGCGGCGAGTCCAAATCCGCCGCCGCCGCCGTCGCTTATTAGGAGGTCGCCTCGTCTAAAAAGAAGCTCAAAGTAAAACTCGTTTCGTAGAATACGCGCGCGTAATAGTAACAATGCATTTAATACGCGAATTAATTAGATAGAATACATACTACACTTATTATATTTTGGAGAGTACACAAAAAATACATCATCCTGCTGCTAGGATGAGGTTGTTTCGCTTTTGGAGAGCGTGCTCTTCTTTTCGCGCGGCGGCGGCGCTTCCGCGCTCCCGCTCATCGCAATCCCCGCTCCTCCTTCGTCTCCTCTTCTCGAGCTCGCGCTCGAGCCTACTATTCCTACTGTCCCACCTCCTAATCCATCACTTTCTACTTTCTGCGCTGCTGCTTTCGCCGCTCTGTTCATGTCTCGTAAATGTCTCCGCGCGTTGGCGAGTTCTTTCTTCTCTCGCTCGATATTCGCCAACGCGTCTGCAATCACGTCTAATTTTTCGCACTCCGATAAAGTTCTCTGTCTCGCTCTTTCTCTCTTAATCGTTTGTAATCGCGAGTATTCCGAGGACATCATCGCTCGTTCAAACGCATCGTCGTCCTTTTCTTGTTCTTGTTCTTCGTTCTTTCCTCTGTTCTTGTTCGTCTTTTTTGTTTTCTTTTTCCTACTCTTTCTCTTCTTCTCGTCTTTGTCCTCCTCCTTTTCATCCGATGATGATTTTGATGATGATGATGATGATGGTTGAGAGAAGCACGCTCCCATCTTCACCGAAAGAAACCACAAAAACCACGCCTTATATCACACGCAATGCTCCCTGAGAAAGAAGAAATCGATGAAAATCAACAGTATTAAAAGATCTCTCTCTCTCTCTTTATTCTTCGATGAGAAGATAGATAGTATTATTACGTTTTGGGGGGGTGTATAGAGTAGGTTGTGTGGCACTTTAATTTTGTGTTGACGATATGCTTAACAACAATACTCTATAACGCTCTTTTGCCAGAAGAACCTTCGGTTGTTCTAGAAAAATAACGCTCCACGAAAAGAGCGTTCTAAAAATTGAACAACTTCCTTCCAAAAGAGCAGTTTTCAAACACCGAACACCACGGGACAAAAAATGAGTGCCTCTCCTGCTCCTTCTCCGAACAACACCAACAACAACAACGAAAGTTATTCATCGACTTCTCCTCCTCTGCCGGTGGATTCGGGAGGACCCGGGAGTCGATCGTACACTCCTGCTTTGTTAGATATGTTTAATAAGTCGTCGTCGTCGTCGTCGTCGTCCAAGAACAACAACAAGAATACTACTTCTAGTACTAATAATAGTAACGATGATGATGGGACTTCTCATCATGCGATGATGAATAACAACCCAAACAACGGGGGGGTTGCGAGCCGAGGAGGCGCACCAAATTCGGATTCGAAACCACCGAGACACGCGAGTTTCAACTTTCAAATCCAAAGTAAACAAAACAACAACAACAATCAAATCGGAAATTCTTCCGAGAGTAGCCCTTTACAGCCGTTGCCGCTGATTAAAGATCAGTTGCAAGTGGTCGAAGTGACCAGGAACGGGAGGACCAGAAAGGTTTGTTTTTTGTTTGCTTTTTCTTCTTTCTTTTTGAGTTCAACTCTCAAAATCTCTCTTTTAAAAACAATATATTAATCAACAACATCTCTCTCTCTCTCTCTCTGTACCTAAACAGGAAATCAAACGATTTGAAACGCAAGTCTCGTTCGATAAAGGGTTTTATTTAACCATTCGGGCGATACAGTTGTTGAAACAGGAGATTAAAGGAGGGTTGATTGTGGTCGGCATCGCGGGGCCGAGCGGCGCCGGGAAGACGGTGTTTAGCAAGAAAATATTAGAGTTTATGCCAGGTATTGAACATATATCGATGGATATGTATAACGATGCGAGCGTGTTGTTGGAAGATAACTTTGACGACCCGAGATTGACGGATTACGCGACGTTGTTGGAGAACATTCAAAGTCTAAAAGACGGGAACTCGGCGGAAGTTCCAATTTACGATTTCAAGTCCAGTAAACGGGTCGGGTATCGACACGTCGAGGTGCCGAAAGCGAGAGTGGTTATCATCGAAGGTATTTACGCCTTGAGCGAACGTTTGAGACCGTTGCTGGATTTAAGAGTTTCCGTGACTGGAGGCGTGCATTTTGACTTGTTGAAACGCGTGATGCGAGATATTCATCGATCTGGACAAGCGCCGGAAAGTATCATCCATCAGATTTCGGAAACCGTGTACCCGATGTATAAAGCGTACATCGAACCAGATTTAAGAACGGCGCACTTGCGCATCGTAAATAGCTTCAATCCGTTCGCTGGTTTCCAAGATCCGACGTATATTTTGAAATCCGATAAAGTCCCCACGGACGAGGAAATCGAAAGCGTCTTGGACCACTCCAATCCGGAATCTCCGGTGACGAGAACGGACGAAGTTGAAACCGCGGATATTTATTTGTTACCTCCGAACGAAGACCCCGAGCAGTGCACGAGTTGGTTGCGTTTAAGAAATCGAGACGGACACTATTCGCTCATGTTTGAAGAAACGGTTACGGACGGTCCTATCATGATTTCGCCTCGCATTAAATTTGGCGTCGGCGTGCGCATATTAGGCGGGTTGATGGCGTTAGGGTACGAAGTTGGGGCGATTTTGAAACGTCGCGGTCGCGAGTGGTCGGATGATTTGCTCACGATCAAAGTCGATTGGATCGAAAGTTTAGATCGAGCGTACGTGCAGATTCAATCGAAATCTCGCGTCGCCGCGGAGGAAGCGGGTGAAAAATTAGGATTGGAAGGCACGTACATTCCAACGAGTTTTATCGAGCAAGTGCAAATGGAGAAATTAACGTTAGAGCTGCGCGAACAGATGACTGAAGAGATTAAGCACAAGTTCAGCGGGTTGTTGTCGATAAATCGTCCGAACGGTACCGGCGGCGGGTACGACATCGAAACGAATCACATCGTACCGCCAGCCATGGGAAGCAACGTTTCTTCCAGAGCGAATTCGGTGCACTCTGGAAGTTTAAAAACGCACGAAGATGGGAGCGGTAGGCATCCTTTACAGGCTGAACTCGAGTTGAGTGCGGAGAGAATGAATGAAATGAACGCGTTGAATCGCAGCGGAAGCGACGGCGAGGGCCGTCATTATAACGAGGCGAGCAGTCCGCGCCATAGCTACGGAGTTAACGGGGAGAGCACGCCTTTTGGTCTCAGCAATAATAATACCAGTAACAACAACAACAATAATAACGGAGGAGGATATTCAAGCGAGAAAGAGCAGCGCACTCCAGATAGAAGACGTCCGCAAACGCCGTTTCGACAACCGAAACCGGATCAGATTCCCGGCCTCCATCAGCGCGACGTTTCCGGGCTTTCCGAAGATTACGGAGGGAACGGTGTACGCAACACTCCCACGCCACACTATTACATAGAAGGTAGCTCGTCGAGTAATCTGGAGCAAAAGTTCGATTGGTTGTCGAGGAAACTCGAGGACGTCGTCACCGCCGTTTCCCAAATCCAGCAGCAACAACAAATCCAACAGCTGTATAACTATCAACAGCAGCAGCAGCAACAACAACATTCGTCCCCGTTAGCTTGGACGACGCCGCGGGAAGGTTTTTCGCAACAAACGCCTCCACTTCCTTCAACTTCCTCCTCCGCCTCCTCCGTGGGAGACGCTTTGCGAACGCTCGAATCAAAGTTGGCGAGAATAGAAGAAAACGAAAGGAAACTCGCGGCGAGGCATTCGGCGATTAGTTTAGGATTAGCAACTTTCGTAGGCGCGGCAACCGTGTTTGGTTTGCTCGCAAATTCGAGAGAAAAGTAGTATTATTGATACACATAATAATAAACATAGAGAATACAATTTCAAAGAAAGCATCGTCATCAATAATCAGACGAACTTGAAGTTTTTACTGACATCCTCTAACACGTCCCAAGTGCAACTCAAGCCTTTCTGCATTTCCGCGAAGTCTCCCGCTTCCAACGTCACCGCTTCCTCTGGATTCTCGTCTGGAATGACCGTCACTTTACCTTTTAAGATGTAACACTGTTCAGTCTGCCCGTACGTCCACGGAAACGTCGATTGCGCGCACCCCCAAACCGGCCAGTTTTGGAATTCTTCTTTCCTTCTGTTTTTCTCCACGCGGATGATTTTTTTACCGGCACTCCTTTTTGGCGTCCCACTACTGCTGCTGCGACGCACTGATACGATTTTCTCGGGGTTCTTCCGTCGGAAAGGAAAAGGAGGAAAAGAAGAAGACCAAGAAGAGAGGATGTTTCTTCTTCTCGGTGCAGCAGTTTTGCGAAGAACAAAAGGAGTTTTTGGAGGTTTTACAGTTGCAAGAGAGACAGAAGGAGTTACTCCCATCTTTATGTCCTCAAAAAGAAGGAAAAAAAAGTGCAGGAAACTCTGGATGATTTTGAGTCTTTTTTTTTTGTCTTTTTTGTGCGAGACCTTTCTTTCTTTCTCTCTTTTCTCAAAAGAGTGTTGTTTTGAGGTTTTTGCCTGCTGTGTTTTATCCTGCATTTTACCGCATAAATTAATAATAGCACGACGCTCGTAAACACACGACGCGAACACTAGATATCACATTTAACCGCTCATTTACGCATAAAAGAATACTCAGTCCGATATGTTTACCTTAGCATCATCTACTGTACAGTTATCCGCGAGAGCGAACGTGACTTTCGCGGCGTCGACGTCCAAAATTTCCGCCTCCTCTTCCTCCTCCCAAATGGCGTCTCCGACGAAAATCTCCACGACCACAATCTCTAAGGTTTTGGAAGGCAAAGTGGTCTCCAGAGCAAACGAGAAAACGGCGATCGTTCTGATCGAGAGAAAAGTACCGCACCCGCGCTTTATCAAGCGCATCAATAAGAGCAAAAGATTCGCCGTGCACGACGAAGAGAACGAGAGTAGTGTCGGAGACGTCGTGGAGATTCAGATGTGTACGCCAAAGTCAAAGACCAAGAAGTTCGAGTTGAAAGCCATCACGAAGAAAGCTTAAGAAGAGGATTGAACACGCGCGCACACTTCGAGAGAAAAGAGAGAGAAGAACGACCTTCCATCCCGTTCGTTGTATACAACTCAAAGGAAGGCGTTTAAAATAGTAGGTTCGAGAGCGTTGTAATCTTAATTTGACCTTTATACACTAGACATTTTATCCTTTCCGAATACTTCTCACTCGTACTCCTACACTCTAATAAAATATTACACAAAACACGTCGCGCTAAAAAATCTAGAAGTTAGTTGCTCCGAACGACTCCTCTCACGCGCTCGACGAACTCGCCTAAGTTTCTGCGAAACCTTCTCTTGTTCATTCGATCGACCTCGGCGTTTAAGCCTCTCGCCGTGGTCAACTGGCCGAGCGCTTCGCGAACGACGACGCCTCGACCGCCTTTCTTCTCGGCAGCTTCAAACGTCTCCTCGCCGAGACTCATGAAACAGGCATTTTCTATTTGTAACAAAGGCAACAAGGCGTCGGCGGCTTCGTCTACGATGGCTGAGTTCTTCTCACCGCCAGACGCGTCCACGAACAGGAGTCGTTTCCAGACGATTCGAAGGCATTTACCCAAAGGCGACAACGGAAGCTGGACCATCAAAGCGTTTGGTTTGGTGTTGTCTGCCGTCGCCGATCCACCCTCAACGATGAAGCTCGCGACCGTTTGCGTCGTTTGCATCAACAGAGGGCTATCGGTAGCGGCACCACCACCACCACCACCATTCTTCTGCTTTCGCAATTCCGCCGCAGCCAACGCGCCGAGGGCGACGAGAGATTCTCGGCAGACGTTTTCGTCGTCGTTGTCTAAACCAAACTCTAACGTCGACAGTATCATGAAAAATAACGCGTTTGGATCTGAAGCACCAGCAGCGGATCCATTGATGTTGACGACGAGCTCTGACATTCTGTTTGCGTTTTTAACGATGATATCCGCGAACGATTCCATCGAATACGAGAGCAAAGAAAAGTAGCAGTTTCTCAACTTTGGGAGCAACAACGCGTCCGGAGTCAAGAGAGGGATGACAACTGCCAGTCCTGAAAAGACAACCGAGGCTAATTTTTCTTTATCTTCGTCGTTCCACGCGGAAGCTAAGTGCGTTAACGCTCTCAAAAGCGATTTTAAACACTTGTAATTCGCCTTAATTTCTTCGTCTCGCAATCGCGTCAGCGTCGCCGCGGTCATCTTTGTAGGTTCGGATTTCGCGAAAATCGAGACAATCGAGAGCGTAAACTCGCGTATTCTTTGCTGTCGATCCGTGTTCTCTTCATCCATTGCAAATATTTCGCACAAGGTTTCCGATAACTTCATCGCTCGAGAGATGACGAGAGAAGAGTTTGCTGAAATTGCATTTTCAATCACTCTGGTCAGAGGCGAAAGCATTTCAAAGAAATGGTTCGTCGAGAACTCGTGCCTTTTACTCAAAGACGCTCTCGCCACACCTCTGAGCGCTTCTAAAGCACCCATCGTTCGGCTTTCACCGGTTGGATGTTCGATGAATTTCTTGTTCTCTATGGCTAAAAGCAAAACCTTCGAAGGTGGTTCTAAAACGTACCGCAAATACGTGTTTCTTTGATCGTTTTCTTCCGCGATGCCAATCGCAGCTCTCGCGAGCGATTCAGTCAATCCGCAGAATATTTCGCTCGGAAAACCACCGTTTACGTTTTCGTGCGCTTGACCGGTTGAGAATAACAACGTCGTCCACGCAGGATCGTTCGCGACCGCTTTACACGGCGCATTGCGTCGCGTCAGGGAAGGAAGTAATCGAAAGCTTGCAGATTTCCTTAAAGACGTTTCGCCGTCGTAAAAGGATATCGCGACAGTTGCTAAACCGACCAAAATTTTGGCAGCGTATGCACCTCCCTCGCCTTCAAACGGGTCTGGAGATTGGACGCTGCCGTTGATGGACAAATTATTATCGTTGAGTAACACGTTGCGCACGCGCCCGCCGGAATCTTCCGGGAACAGGTGCGTATCCGCCCACCTCGCCGCGCACCACACAACCTGTTCGACAACGCGAGGCGATAAAAACTGTTTGACGCTTTGATTCTCGCACATTTGGACGCACAGAGTACCGATGAACAGTTCACCAATTTGACGCAAAGCTATTCTGGTTTGTTCGTTTTCGTCAAACTGTAACGGCCGCATGGGCGTTTCGCCTCGACCATCGTCCGCGACGACGTGGCCTACGAGCCTTAACAACCACCACAACTCTTCAAACAACTCTGGAGCGCGTTGTAAATCCGCATGCGCGGCGTTATCGGTCGTTAACGCGGCTAATTGTAACAAGAAATTAATTTTTTCGTGCAACGCTGCGGCGAGCATTGGCACGGACGACGACACCGTCGCGCGAAACAACTCTGCGACGACATCTAATGCGACATCTAAAGCTTCGATACCCGCCGCACCGTCTTCTTCGTGGCCGTCGTCTTCGTCGTAAGCAGACTCTCTCGCCGATTGTAAACCAAACTCGACGTACCTTTGGCATATCTTTGCAATCTCTTGGTTTATTTTCATCGCCATTTCCGGCGACTCGGCTTGATTTCGCTCAACTTTTGATGATAACACTGCAAACGCATCAAAGCAATTTTTCATGACGAGATCTAAACACGATCCGTCGTTTATCGCTCGCAAACTGCCAGATTCAATCGCTGCCGAGCAAATGTTCGTCAGCGCTTCTAATACGCTACTACCTGTCGCCGCACACGGCGCCACTAAGAACGTCCAATGGTGCGCAGAACACAACGTGCCTAACTGCTTGACGCAATCTAAAACTTCTCCTTCTCTTTCGTCGACGTTGTTCATGGCATCTTTCGGGTCCATCACCGTTCGCGTTTTCAAGAGCGATTGGGCGCACCGTTGGAAGTGCATGGACTTCAATTGCTTGTGGACGTCGGTTTCAGGAAATATCGATCCACTCAAAGCGCAAAAGCTCGAAAACAAACTTCTCGTCTCCTTGGCGACTTTCGTACCCGGCAATATCGCGCTAGATCCGTCCGCGCTGTTCTGCGCCACGCCGCTCGGCGAGTGCATGGCTTCGTGTAAAGAAAAAAGCCACGCGAACGTGTCATTCTCTCCAGATTGCAACAAAACGTCTCGCCACGTTTCCCCAGGCGTCACTGGAATGAAACCATCGGATATGGACGCGTTTTCTAAAACGTTTCGACCTCCTTTGCTATTGCTATTATTATGATTATCGTTGCTTGTTGTTCCGTTCTCATTCTCTACGCCTCTTGCGCCGTTTTTACCGAACCCGCCGAACCGAGAGAAATCCCACGATAAGCACGCGTTCAACAGCCGTAAACTCGCAAAGAAACACTCCTCGTCTTTCCCTAATTTCACCATTTTCCCTCCCTCAACCATCAGCACTTCTCTGGCGATGTTCCCGGCGTGCGAGAAAAAATGGACTAAAACTTCCTTTTCGAGCGCGTCTCGAACTCGCTCGTGAAACTCCCAATTTAAATGCATAGGCGAGCTCGTGCTCGGTGCACACTCCAAAACGACTTGCGTGAACACGTCTAAACCGAGTTTCCTCGCTCCAGCGGTCGCTGAAGACGACACCGCGCGTTCGCACTCTTCCAACGCCATCTGTCGTTGCTTCCCGTCGTCGTCCAGCCACTGTCGCTTCAACACAACCGCCAACACGGAAACAATCTGCGAGCTGATGACGTTGCTCATCCGAGACGAAGATGAAGACGCTTCTGTCGTCGTCTGTGAATGCAATAAATACTTCAAGCAAAACTGTCGAATCTCCGCGCGCATATCGTTCGTCATCACGTCCCATTTTTGTAAAATCGCAAACCGTAACGCGTTCGACGCTTGAAACTTTGCATCGATCGATTGCGAATTGATGAGTATATCTTGACACAAATACAACGCCTCCGGTGATTTACGAAAGGAGAGTAACGTTTGTTCCGAGTGTTCTCGAATCGATTGCGTTCGAGAGGAGAGGTTTTGAGCGGCGTGTTCGATTTGTTCTCTACTCGTTGTCATATTCGTTAAATGTTTTCCGATTCTGATTTTTGATGATGAAAATAATGTTTCTTTTTATTCCTTCTCGATCGATGACTCCTCTTCTCTTCTCTCTCTCTCTCTCTCTGACGACGCCAACGACTGCTCTGTTTCTGCTGCTGTTTCTGTGTTGTTGTTGTTCTTCAGGGGTTTGTGAGGTCGTTTTTGATGACTGCAGCTTTTTAAAAGGCTGCAACAAAGGAGAAAGAGAAAGACTGAAGAAAAAGGAGAAGTTTCAGAGAAATTTGGAGGAAAAGAAAGGAATTTAATTGGAGAAAAAAGAAAGAATTTCCACACACACAAAAGACACAAACTTCGCTTCACGTCAAACGCACCTACTCATAAATAAATAAATGAATAAATAATGTTTGCGACGACCAAGAAGAGTTTTATTACGACTGACGCGAACGCTTTTGGTGGTGGAACGCTGCTGTTGTCCTCGTCGTCTCTGTTGTCGAGGCGAAGACCGAAGAAACAGACGGGAAGAGGCTTTGAGTTTCTGACGGCCCGGCGGGATGAAGACGACGAGGATGAAGTTGAAGTTCAACAAGAAAGACGACATAGACAACAAAAACGACGTAAACGACGAGAGATTATGACCAAGACACTCGCGTCGTGTGCGTTGACAGAGATGATGCTCTTTATTACGCGAGAAGAACAAGAAGGAGAAGCTCGAGCGGCTGATGAAGGAGGAAAAATGTCTGACTTCAGCAATCTGAAAATACTCCTCTCGGAAATAAAGCGAGCGGACGCGGAACTCTCGCAAATGATTGGGCAGCTACAAAGAGCGAGCGATGTTGGCACGGACGCGCCTTTAGAGCTCATGTCGTACGTGTTTGAAAACAGAGACTCGGCGATTTACAATTTCCAAAAGAACGCTCTGAAGCTGGACGCGTTCGTCGACGCGGAAGAGTTAACGCCGATTGAAGCCGCCGTGTGGGACTCTATCCCGCAAAAGAACGGAGGGGGCGTGCACACGCCTTTTATAGTGACGCCGAACGAGTTCGTGTGCGCGCTTTATTCGTGCGTGAATAGTCCAGACGCACCGCCGTCGACGGAAGCGGCGTTGACGATTGACATGTTGAGAAAAGGCGTAGCGATGGGGAAGAGGAAAGATAAACGCATCACCTCGGAGGGGTTGTTGTTGACCGCAGAAGACGCGAGAGGAAAAGTGCAACGGTATTTAGAGATTTTAGAAAGTAGCGGGATTTTTAGTAGAAGCAGCAGCAAATAAGTACAGTACTAGTGAATAGACACTTGACAACAACAACAAGTACTACGACACATTTAGGTTTCTCGTCGTCTACATTCCCTCGGATTCGATAAGAGTTAACATGGCTTTAACGATTGAGTTGTCCATGGATATGGGGCCGGGTGAGTTTACTTTATTCGTCAAAAGTTGATCAATTTTCTTGCGCAACTCACGCGCTAACACGCCAATCTTTGCCGGGGCATTAAATTCGCACCAATCGTCGAGAACTAATTTGCCTTGTTCGTGTTTCACGTCTAATTCGCCTCCGAACAAGAGCAGCGGATAGCTTCCGACCATGGTACAATCGCGAACAAAAACCTTCGAGGTTTGAACGCGATCACCGTAAACTAACCACGTCGATTCGTACTTGCCGACGTTGAAATTTACACTCGTTGGGTGCAAAAATACTCTGCCGACGTCTCGAGAGTAGTATTTCATCTCTCTCCCCGAGGCCATTTTCTCGACGGCGCCGCCGATCGTCTTGGCGTATTTTGCAACGGGATGTTGCGCACGTACGAGTTTTGGGTACAGTCCAGCAACGAGCGCGGCTTTGATGATTCGAGAAACGTTCGAGTTCACGTCCACTTCGTCTTTTAAACCACCTCCGATGTTGCCATAACTACTATTCGTCGTGTCGTCTTTCGCGCGCCCAAATCGTTTGACGCGAAGCGCATAGTTTCGCGAAACAAATCCCAAGTCGGACAAAATCTGCGCAAAGTCCACTCGCGATTGCAACACAGCCTCTAAGGCTTGACTCGAGAGATAATTTTCGTCGCAAAAGCGTCTCTCTGCGCCTCTTCCGCCGCGTTTCTTGGCGTTTAACCACCCATCAAAGGCATTGACGACGGCCAAGTGGTCGGATTTACCAACCGCGAACGCCCGTTTTTTCTTCTCGGCGTCTTCTCGATTATCTTTCGGAGAGTAAAACAAAGGACGTCCGGACATTGCGCTCGCGATGGTTAACATCGGGTCTAAACATCCCAACAAAGAAGCGTAGACGAGCATCTTACCCAGTCGCGGGTCGCACGGCATGTGCGTTAAATGCTTACCTAACGGCGTGACAATTTCTTCGGTGTTATTTACGAGCGCCATCGCTTTCAAATCCTTCAATTCTTGAACGGCGAGGTCCAGCGCATTTTCATCCGGAGGCGTCAACGCGAGCGAAAGCGTTTCTTTCGCCGTTCCAGATTCTGGCGCCATACTTTTAATATTCAAAACTAACGACTGAAGTGGCGTTCTTAACATTTCCGGTGCTTGCGTCTTCTCGAAGTTTGCAAATTGCGTGCGCGAGAACAGTCGAAAACACGCGCCCGGCGTCGTTCTCCCGGCTCTCCCGCGTCTCTGCTTCGCTTGAGCTTTGGAGACCCAGCAGTCTTCCAAGCAAGACAGACCTCTCTCCGAATCGTATCGCATTTCTTTTTGCCGTCCCGTATCGATAACATATCGAATATCGTCGATTGTAACTGAAGTTTCTGCGATATTTGTCGCCACGACAATCTTACGCACGCCGAGCCTTGGCTTTTGAAAAATTCTTCGCTGTTCCGCCGCAGAAAGCTGACCGTACAAAGGAAGAAAGTCTAGCTCACCGACTTCGGAAACCTCTAGCAAGCGCGATTGCTCGAGGACGCGAATGAGCTTCAAAATTTCAGCTTGGCCAGGCATGAAGATTAAAAATGCACCGTACGTATCTTTCTCCATCGGTTTGCCTCCTTTCGGGACGATGCTTTCCATGCCTTCTTTGAATTCTTTACGAATAATCGCAGAGAGTGTATTTTCAATCAGTTCATAGTTCAAAACGGATTCGTCCACGTTTTGAATGGAGCGCTTTACATCATCGCTGTAGTCCTCTTCCAAATGCTTTCTCGCTAAAGCGAGTTCGGTTTGACGCTCTCGTTCTTCCTCTTCTTTCCTTCGTTTCATGTTTTCGTCCGCGGTAGTTTCGTTGTTGTCGATGTTGTTATTGTTCGTCATGGGAGAAAGCTTCGGAATAGACGCACGTTTTTTTGCAGCCTGGTTTTTATTCAAAGCCCAATCCTCTGCATCATCGTCGTCGTCGTCGTCGTCACTATCCGATGTGTCATCCTCGTCGTCTTCATTATCTTCATCATTTTTGTTCTTCTTCTTTTGTTTCTTGGAAGAAGCGACAATTTCGTCCAGCTCGGCTACGTCCCAGCTTTCTGGGACTTCACGATCGGCTTGTCGGTTGTCATCGTAATCCTCGTCGTCAGAGGAAGACAGAAGTGCATTCGGATCAACGATGTCTTCCTCGTTTTCAAGCAGAGCTAGTTGCCTTTTCTTTTCCACCGCGGTCTTGGCGTACTTTGATTTTTGACCAACTAAAAATCTCGTCTCTTGGAACACGTCTTCTAGGTAGTATTCTTTCACGGGGTGCGTGAACCCAGGAATGGTGATTTTGGACGTTTCCACGGCTTTGATTGCATTTTCGTTCGCTCGTTTTGACGGTTTTTGAAAGTAGTCAGCAAACAAATCCGCATCGGCAGTCGCGGACATGAGAACGAGTTTCAGATTTGGTCGCTTTTGGACGACGCGTCTGAGAAGTAGAAGTAAAACGTCCGAATCGACGGAGCGTTCGTGAACTTCATCTAAAATGACGTGCGTGACGCTTTCTAAAGTTGGATCGCTCAGCAATCTTCTCAGTAAAATACCAGTCGTGCAAAACAACAAGCGCGTCTCTTTACTCGTTTTCGATTCCAGACGCACGGAGTAACCGACGACGCCTCCAACTTTTTCGTCTCTTTCGTTTGCCACGCGCTCGGCTAAACCAATAGCGCTAATCCTTCGAGGCTGCGTACAAATAATATTCGTTTCGCCACCTTTTTGATTAAAAATCGCGTGCTCGAGAATAAACTGCGGTACTTGCGTCGACTTCCCGCATCCAGTTTCCCCGGAAAGTACAACCACGGCGTTACTTTCGACGAGTTTTGTAATTTTATCTCTGGATTCCGACGCGGGTAAGTTGTTTCGAACGGTTTGCATTTTAAAAGCCGCCGAGTGCTTGTTGGATTTGCAATCGCGTTGCCATAAATCATACGCATCTTTCAAACGCGCGCTTTCTTGTTCGATTTGAGCTCGCGAAAGTTGATTTCGCGCGTTGTTGCGTTTTTCGTTGTTCTTGTTTCTGTTCGTGTCTCCTTGCTGGTTTGCCAAAAGTCGCGGCGGCGGTGTAAATGCTGCCGCGTTTACACCTCTTGGTTTTGGTACCGCTGAAGACGACGACGATAACTTTTGCGTTGCTTTTGTCGTTGCAGATGATTCGGTGTTGCTGTTGGTAGATCTCATTTTGCTTAACTCCGTGCTGATTGCATCGATGACTGAATACATGCACGGCCCCGACCCACTTTCCACGCATTCCAACGCCGCTGCGACCGCTACTTCCAAACACGTCGCAATCATTTCCCTATCACTACTATTACTGCTACCACCACTACTACTACTGCTATCTATATAAGATAAATATATCAGTGGAGGTGCGGTTTGGGGATAACCAAGCACATTCGTAAATGTTACGAGCACTTTATTCTCCACGGATACAGAAATAGCGCATTCCTTATCGTCTTTCTTCACGTTCTCATCTCCGTATATAGATTCAATCGCGACAGTTTCGTCTTCCCAATCTTCGTTCTTTTGTTTCTCTAGACGAATCGTAAATTTTGGACCAACTCTATTTCGATACGCAACAATCATCGGCGATACTGAAGAAGAAGCAGGAAGAGAAGAGGCAGTTTTGACTGCATTCTCTGATTCTTCGACGGAAAATCCGCGTTCCCAAAGAATTCTAATATCTCCGCTATCTTTCGCGGGAACGCTATTACTCTCTTTCCTAGACGCCTCCATCGGTTTATTAGCGTTGTTCAACAAAACTATTGGATCGTTCATAGCTTTTGGTGCAAACTTTGCCGGTAATCGCGATTCTGGAATGTTAATGACTAACCAGTCCAAGGCGCTCTCGTAGGCAAAATCTTTCGATTGTTTCACGGCGATGGTCGCGTCTGATTTCTCAAAACCACACTCTTCCAATCTCTTCGTCAGCGCTTCGACTTCCGGGTTTGCAATTTCTTCGTCCGTTTCGTGCAACACGGAAAAGTCGTCGTACGATCGGTGATGTTGCGTAATCGTCAAAGACTCTTCGCTTTCAAACGTTCGGAGTAGTTCTTCAACCATCAACCTTTTCTCTTCGGACATGTGTAACGTCGGAATGACCCGTTTCGGTTTCGGTTTCCTATTTTTCCTCTCTAACTCTCTCTTTTCTCTTTTTTCCTTCTTCTCTAATCTGGTTTTCTCTTCCTTCTCGTAATTTTCAAACCTCTGTTTATAGTCGTGCGGAAGCAACCTTTGCAAAGGGAGATTCGTCGCGTATCTCGCCAACGCCAACGTCGCCCCTCTCTGAATCGCCTCTTCTTTTGACGGCGCCGCGTCGTTCATCCACAACACAATATCTGAATCTGGTTTATATTTATCCGGCAAAACAACCTTACAAATCCATTTATTATCACCGGTAGTAGTACTACTCTCTTTCTTCTCTTGCGGCACGTATCGCGGCTTCCGGATGTCCTTCTTCTTATTCGCAAACTCCTCCAAGATCGTTCTCGGTTGTTTCACCGACGCTCTCACCACCGGTGCCGTATCCACGATAATTTTCTTCGCGCTTCTATCTTTCGGATTTGTTGTCGTTGTATTTATATTTATTGCGGACGGATCGATGCCTTTCGCTTTATCGCTTTGCTGTTTGCTCTTTTCCGCCAACTTCATTTCTAGCAAATCTTTCTGCTTTTGCGCCAACATCTTCACCGCATCTTTCGCATCTATTTTTACTTCTTTCCCACCACTTTCCGCATTAAATTCCTTCTCTAACTCTTCCTTGTGATGTCTTTCGATGTGCATTTTCAATCGGTCTCTCTGTTTAAACGGATCTCGATCGCAATACGGACACTGTAAATCAATTTTCTTCAACTCCGACCAATTCGCGTCCGCTTTGTTGCTCATCCCTCCGGTGGCGACGATGCCTTTTTTCTTCTTCATCAGCTCTTTCCTCGGACCGCCCATTTTGTTTTTAAGATTACTCCTCTTTAAAACGTACTCATCTTCGTATTATTGTTGCGCGATGATGCCATTCTTTATGTCTTGGTGAGGTGATGATATAAAGAGAGAGATACTAATTATGTGGACGTTTCTACTAAATATTACAACATGGCGGCGAGTTCATCCGCGGCGGAACTGGTCGCCTCTTTCGCTTTGACTTGATTTTTAATCGCGGTTAAATCCCTGGGCATTTCATCTTTCGCGAGGAAGTTTAACCATTGATGTAAAATAGCCTTCTTTTGCCCGCGGTATCGGCAGACGGTTTTCAATCGCAAAGCTTTGAGTCTCGTTTCGTTATCGTTGTTGTCGTTGTTATCGTCGAGAATAGAAACGCACTGCTCCATGATTTGGACGTCCTCTTCCATGGACGTCGGTAAGCTTTGCAGTAATTCTGTGATTCTTCCGATTAATACTTGTCGGTAGAGCTGGTCGTTGTCGTTGTCCGGTTGCATGACGTTTTGCACGATGAAGGAAAACATCGCGTGGTGCGCCTCGTCCCTCGCGAAATTCCATCCTGCGCGTATGCTTTCGTCTAAACCGGACTTATCCCAATCAAACTTGTTCACGTCGGCTTTATTCTGACCCATGGCTTCTAAAATGTGCTGACGACGTTGTTCGACGATGGCATACGCAACGCCTTTGGAGTATTCGAGAGGAATAGCCATGGCGTTTTGCTCGGAACTTCCGGCGTCGACGAGTTTTTCCGAAAGCCAAGTGGCAGATTCCGGTAACGTTCTCCATAACTCAACCGTATCGCGAGGGTTTCTAGATTCCGTGACGAAACCACCGAATAGGAGAAACGTGTCTGAATCCGCCACGGCGTACGAGACGGTAATTTCATCTCCGGGTTCTAAATCTCTTCTGGCGACGAGTTCCACGCCGTCTGGTTTGTTCTTTTCCTGTTCTTGTTCGGACGGAGCTTCTTCGTGTTGTGACGTTGTTTTCAAGTTCATTCCTTCTATTTCCTTTTTCTTCTTTTCGCTATAAGCTGGCCGCCAAAACGCCGCCGGGTCCACGTGCGTGTGATTACACATGTCGATAAACGGCGCCACGAACGCTCCTGACGGAGGCATTCGTCCCTCGTTATTCCCCACGTCTCCAATGTCCGCGTCAATCTCAACCGCTCTCGATCGCGCGTTCGCCATCGCCCACGCCCACTCTTTTTTCGTCCAATTCCTACAACTCCTCGTCGCGGTCGTCTCTTCCTTTTTAAAGTGCATCTCCACGTTCACCGAATCCCTCGCCAACGTCTTCGCACACGTCCCGATGGCGTCCGCGAATTGCATCTCCTTGATCTCCTCCGTCGTCCACGTCCCGCACGTCGGCGAATCGATAACTTTCGGCAACGCGTTAATGTACGGGTAAAACTCCGATTTCTCTTTCAAATCTCTCTGTCTCAATAACTCCGCCGCTAACCGTTCCGACGACGTCGCTTGCTCGAACGGAGGTAAAGAATCACCGCCGGTGCCAACGCGTAATCCTTGCGTCCCGACGCAACACGCAAAAGGGACGAACAAAATTCGCTCTCCTTTTTTAATCATCGTCGGGGCGTCAACATTAGTATTACTGTTGTTGTTGTTATCATCATCATCATCCGCAGTTCTGCAATACACTCTTCGATCGAACTCTTTCTCACCAGTAGTTTCGTCATCATCACCATCATCGAGGAGTGCGAGGTGTCCTTTAGGGGTTTCCACTTTATAAGAGTCGATGGATTTGATGTGGACTTTGCTCAACTCGCACCCTTTTTGTTCGCACCAGAGAATAAACTCTCGCAGACGTCGATCGTTTTTATTCCCAAAAGCGAGAGTGGTAGCAGTCGCAGTCGTAGCATCTGACGACATTATTATTCGGGGTGTCTATTTGTATCGTTTTGTGATAGAGTAAGAGATTGTATTCTAGAAAACTTCTTCTTTTTTCTTCCTCTGCGCTTTCGTTGTGAAAAAAAATTGAAGTTGAATTTTGCATGCACAGTAAATCACATTATTAAAAACGATAAAAGTAAACGCTATATCATCAATCACCATCATCTATCTCTCTATCTATTTTCGCATCATCAAAAATTTAGATTCCGTCAAAGGAGTAATGCACATCGTCGTCTCCTCTTGGTCTTTGCAAAACGCTTGTTTCATCTTTCGCATTTCCTCGCTAATATTTTCGAGAGATTTGAACGCCGCTCTCGCCTGTTTTTTGTAGTGTTTGGCTTTTTCGTCCGCTTTGCGCGAGTTTTCGAGAACGAGTTTTGCCGTCAAGGCGGTTTCTAACAGGACGGAGGAGTTTTCGTCGTCGTTGGTATTCATTGGAACTTCCGTCGTTTCCGCGGGTGTGTTTTTAGGAGCTTTGTAACCGTCGAGGATTTCGGAGGAGGAAGGTGGTGGAGGAGGAGAAGATTCGTCGTTCTTCGCCGCGCCAGTTTGCGACGGCGTCTTGAACGAGAGCGATTGCGCCGGAAAGTCCACCGACGTCGCAGTCGTCGTGGCAGAGCTGCTGCTATTCTTCTTGCTGTTGCTCTTTTTCATTTTTGTCGACTTCTTTTCTGATTCTTTGTTCAAGGAAGAAGAGCGTTTCTCCTCCTTCATTCTCGCCGATAATATTCTCTTCTCTTGTTTCATCCGTAACAACTCTCGCTCTTCCAATTCGCACTCTTTACGTAAACGCATTCTTTGCGCGTCTAAGTGATAAGATTCAATGGCATTTCTGTGTAACGGCGGTAATTGTCCTTTCGGTGCGAGTGGATACACAGAAACTCTTTGAGCGTTGCGACTTTGGCGGCGGTGCTGATGGAAATCGTCGTCGACGTCGTAAAACATTTCATCCTCTTCAGTCGTCGTCGCGTGTCTCGCGTGCGGTGGAAGATGCTGCGATGGATTATGCACGTAAATGATCTTTTCGCGAACCGCAGTGGCGTTGGCTTCAGATGACGATGGACGTCCATCTTCGATGGTTTTCGTCGACTGCGACGTCTCCTTCGGCGCCGGAGACTTCATCGCCTTCAACTTTTCAATTTCCGTCTTCAATTCTTTCACAACCATTTGCATGTTTTCTATCGTCGTCTCGTAGTGTTCGCAGGACTTTTCTAAAGCTTCCTTCTCTTCCATAGTTGCAGTCAATCTTTCTAACGTCGCTTTATGTCGAACAGCGAGCTCGTAATTTTCACCTCGAAGCGTTTTCGCATCCTCTTCCAAACTCGATTTGTTCTTCAAAATTTCAATTTCAGCTTGCATCTGCGTCAATTCGCTCGTCTTGGACGCTAAAAGTGCCGTTAACTCTTCGTTTTGCGCCTCGAAATACTCTTTGATGGCGCTCGTATCCTCTTCATTCTCATAGATTGGATGCATTTCTGCTTCTTGATGAATCTCTCCTCGTGGCGCGGCGAGTTGCTTTTCAAGCGTCTGTACTTGCCGTCTCGAAACCGTCAATAAATTTTCGAGCTTTTGTATTTCATTCGTCGCTTCTTCCAACTCGCTGGTCATTTGCGCCGTTTTCTCCACCGCATTTTCAGTCATTTTCTGCATTTCAGATGATTTCATGAGCGCAGTCTTCGCTTCATCTTTCAACCCGTCGGTTTCGTGCATAGTATTTTCGAGTCGCTGCGATAAACTCTCTTCCACCGCTTTCGAGGCGGTCAATTTCTCCATCAATTCGATATTCTCGAGCTTCAATTCTTCATATCTCGCGGGAATCTTAGCGTAATCGTACGAATCAGAGATATTAGTATCATCGTCGTCACCATCATCAATTTCACCGTGAACTTTTGTCTCTTTACACCACGCTTCGAGAACTTTCACTCTCGAGTTTGCTTCGTCGACTTCTTTTCGCAAGAAATCGCGATCGCTATTGGCGGATTCAATCTCTTTATCCAACTCCTGTATTCGCTCGTACGATTTCTTCAAGCGAACGTTCAACGTTTTATTCGTCGTGTCGACTTTTTCCAAGGCTTCGTCGACTGCTCGCTTTTCTTCCTTGAGTTTCGCTACGTCCAAGAGTAATTCCGTGCGTTCGTCCTGTTCTTCGTTGACGCGTTCGAGCTCGTCTTGTAAGCGCTCTATTTCGTCTTCTAAATCAGCTGCGCGCGTATTTTCGAGCTCTGCTTTCGTCCACCAAGTAAACGCTTCGCATTCGTACTTCTTCATATCGTTCCCGAGATGATTTATCATTTCAAGCATGTCTTCCTTCTCTTCGTTGTATTTCGAGATTAAATCTATTTTCTTTTGCTTCTCTTCTTCAAAGAGATGTTCAAAAATTTCCACCTCATCCGCCAACAGACCGTTACGACTTTCCATATTTTCGACTTCCTTTTCGTTCGCTTCTAATTCTGCAAAAGATTGCTTCAAAGTCTCCAACGCGGCGACTTTGAAAAGCATTTCAGACTGTAAATCTTCGTATTTTTGTTCCCACTCGGTCTTTTCAGACTGCACGATGTTGAGCTCGTGTGTGCGTTCGGTCAACGCCTCCTTCAAAGATTCCATCTTCATCTCTATTTCGCCTCCACCTTTTACTCTTTCTTTCAACATCTCAACCTCGTGTTCTGCAGACTCCAAAGCATCTGCGAGGGTAGCGCACGCGTGCGAAAGTTCGGAAACTTTCTCATCTTGCTCTCTGTACTCCTTCGCGAGTTTCGAAAGCTCCGCGTTCTTCGCGGACATCGAATCCGCCAACTCTTGCTGCAACTGAAGCATCTGCACGTCTTTACCTTCATTCTCTTCTTTGAGCGATGCAACTAACGATTCGTACTCGTCGAATTTACTATTACTGTTACTTTCTTCCACTTCTTCTGTTTGCACGGATACACTCGCGACGCTTTTCTTCTTATCTTCCATCTCCTTCATTTTTTGGCCCAATTGCGTCCGTAACGCTTCGTTTTTCCGTCGCTCACTCTCCAAAGTCTCCACCGTTCGTTTCGCTTCGTCTGTTTTCTCGTCTAAGAGTGACTGAACTTTATTCAAAGCTTCGACTGCTTTCTCGTTGTCCTTCTTACGCTCGTTTTGTTCCTTCTTCAATAATCGATTTTGCGCATCATCGTTTTCCTCTTCGAACGTTTTCAGTAAATCCGATTTAACCCGGTCAACTTTAGTATCGACTTTTTCTTTCGTCGCGATAGCTTCTTTTTCTCCTTCCTTCTTTTTGTTGTCTTTAATAAATAAGAGTTGGAAGAGCGATTTTATCGAAGTGTCCGCTTTATCCGCAATTTTCAAAACTTCTTCTTCCTCGTTCTTGTCTCCCGGCTGCTGTTGCTGGTCTCGCGTAGGAGCAGAAGTACTCGCTTCTTCACCACTGTTCATCGTCGTCGTCGTCGATATTCTCTCTCTGAGCGTCAGAACGTACTCGTCTAGGGAAGCGAGCAAACTCTTAACTTCAACTTCGTTGTTGGAATCTCTCAAGGCGTCGGCTATGGAGTTTTGCGTCTTTTCGATCGCCCTGACTGATGGTTTCGCCGTCGTTGGCGCCGTCATTCTTTTACTACGATGGAGTTGTTGCGTCTGTGCGACCGTGTTCAACGCGTCGACGAAAATATCCTCCTCTTCATCTTCAATCACCATCGTTCGCGCTTTTCCGCCGGTAAACGGAGAAGCCGCCGTGCCTTTCTCGCTCGAAAGCGCTCTCAAACGTTCTGCCGTTTCCGTCGCTGATTTCTTCACCGCTTCCCATCTCGGCGAGGCAAAGATTCCAACGTTGTTGTTACCATCGTTGACTGTCGAAGTTGTTGCAAAACGAAACGAAGATGACGACGACAGCGATGATTGCTTCGCTGGAGCCGTTAAAGGCGTCTTGGCGCCAAAATCGGTATCGACGCTCGCGCTTCTCGCTCGTTCCGCCGCCGTCATCAAACTCTTCTTCTCCTCTTCCAACTTCGCAATCTTCATCTCTGCTTTCATCTTGTCCTCTTTTAACGTCTCGTACACTTGAGTCACCTCGCTCATCTTTCTCGACGACCTCAACGAATATTCCACCTCGTCTGATTTCATCCGTTCCAGCATCAACTTGTAACTCGCGTTCTCTTTCGCCGTCTGTAACAAGTCCATCAAAACCGTCTTCGTTTGACCCTCGTTCGATTCCTTCAACAGCTGCTCCGCGATTTCCTCCACGCTTTTTGTTGTTCTTTTATTATTATTATTATCATCGTCAACGACTGATGGTGATGATGATGATGGAGGCGGGGTCGTCATCTGTTCCACGTACACTTTCAAGCTCGGTCTCGTCAATTCTCCAGTCGTCAAATGCCTTCTCGTTGGCGTCGTCGCGTTGCCTCCTCCATCAGAATACTCCCCGGAATGTAAGGGCGACGATGCGTTATTCGGAGAGAGCACTTGCGAGAGCGGACTTCTCCTCTTTCTCATCGCGTCGTTTTCGTCGTCGTCGTCGTTGCTCTTCTTGTTCTTAGTAGTAGCATTAGGGGACTTTGAAGAAGCGGTCGTTCTTTTTTCATCCTCTCTCGTCGTCGTCATCTTCGAGACCGACGACGACGAAAAAGACTTTGCGGTGGTGTTCAAACGACTCTTATTCCTCGTCGAGATTGTCATCTAAAATTCTTCTTAAGTCTTTATTGTCTTCTTCGTCAGAGCAGCTTTCGCGCGGTTTGTTATTTGGAGGATAAATACGCGGGCAGTAGAGTAGTAGTCGTGCGCGTTGCTTCGTAACGAGACAATTTTGTGACCGTTTAGAACTCTTCTCTCATCGCAGAAAAAAAAGAACAAAATCATCTGAAATGAAAAAATGAGCTGTCGCTTGTGTTTTTAAATTTTTCTCATCCTCAGTCAGTTTCTCTGCTCTTTTTTTTCCTTCTTTTTGCGCTCACATTTTTGCTCTCACTCTCACTCACATCGTTTGATTTCTCAATTCTAAATTATATACACCATCATAAACGACTAAAAGCGCTTTGCGAGTAAAAAGAGCGTTTGATATCGTTTTATGGCAGAAGAAGAAGGATTCTTCCTCCCAGGAGCAGGAGAAGAAGAAGAAAAAGAAACGATGATGAGAGCGAGATGCCGAAAGGAAGCGTTCGAGTATTCCGGGGTGATTCCTTCGCAATTGGTCGGGAAACATTTATCAGCATCATCAGTTCTTCTTTCTCATCAGAAGACGAACGATTCATTAGTAGTGTCGTCGTCTTCGTCTTCACTTTCTTTCGAGCAGCGCGTGATGCAGACGCAAGAGAGGTTGTTAGAACGCTGCGAGAGAAGAGAAGAAGAAGAAGACAAAGAAGAAGACAAAGAAGAAGAAGAAGAAGACAAAGACGAGAAAAAGAGAAATTCAAACGCCAACACCACCACCGAAAACACCAACCCGTTCGTAAAAACGCTGGAAAGAAGACGAGTCGAGGACGTTTTGAGAGAGAATTTTGAAGAGAACAACACCACCACCGCGAGCAGCGCGACGACGACGACGACGAGCGCAGCCTATCGACGTCTAAATAATAATAATAATAATAATAATGGGAAGAAGCTGGACGCGAACGTCAAGTGTATTCTGGACGCGTACGAAGCGTCGTTGGATACTAGAGATTCTTCAACCGCGGGGGGTTCACGCGTGAGAGTAGATTTCTTTTGCTTGTTTTTGTTTATGCACGGCATAAACTTACCGTCGGCAAAGTCGCCGATGAAAGCAAACGCGGAGTGGTACTCGAGCTTAGGAGGCGGGAACTCCGAGGAGGGTAATGATTCAGCGGAACAAAACAACGAACAACAACTAAAACAACAACAACAAAGAAGCGAACGCGATAAAGAAGAATTCGTGCGAATGAAGTTTTTAATCTCGCATTGGAACGATATTAAAACGATTGCGACGAAAACGGACGACTTGATCGATTCTCCCGGGCTTATTAGCGCAAACTCGTGGGAGTGCTTCAAATACGTGTTTCAATTTTACGACGCGAACGAGATGAGAGAGATTGATGCCAAGAGCGCGAAAGAGAAATTGCAAACGGTACAAAACATCTATCGATTATTAGAGGACTCCTTGTCTTCGAAGATTTCATCTTTTTCCGGCGCGTTGAAGAAACCTTTCGAGTTGCGCGTGGAAAATTTGAAAAAGCAAACGTTTGCGCGCGAGTTAGTTTCCTCCGCCAACACTAAAGAAGAAGAAAGCGATGATGATGAAATAATCTCCTCGTGCTTGATTGCGAATTGCTCGGAGAGTACCGTGTATGTCATGGCGCCCGTGAAGCACGTTCGAATCGATAACGTGGTGGATTGTTCCCTATTCATCGGCTCGGTATCCTCGACAATATTTCTCACCAGATGTGAGCGCGTCCACGTCGTCTCGGCGTCGAAATATTTATTTAGCAAAGCGTCGCACGATTGTAACTTTAACGTCGCAGTGGAGAAACGTCCAATTTTCGTCGGTGACTCCCGAGGTTGCGTCGTGGGACCGTACAATTCCTACTACGGCGGGTTGTCGACGCACTTGAAAAAGTGCCGGTTGCATCCGGATTCGAAGGACATGACGGAGAGTTGGAAAAGCTCTCGGGTAATTAGCACAAATCCCGATCCCGATTCAGGTTCAGAGTCCGATAGCGACCTTAACAATAGTAACTTTAGCGTCTGCGTGCAGAAACCGGAAGATTTCGGGCCTTTCATCGTTCCGTTTTTGCCGTCCGAGGAGATTGCGTCGGGAACCGCCGCGGCGGCTGGCGAAAAAGGAGGAGGGGAGTATAATCAGTCGCACGATCTCGCGCCTTCCGCATCAATAGCATCACCAGTAGAAATTACGAGGGCGAACCCATTTCGCATTCCCGGTGAATACGTCACGTCTATGGACGAAAAAAACGAGCTCGTCGCCACTTTTCGCAAAGACATGGTTGAGAAAATGTCGAGCGGCGCGGACTCGGAAAAAGTCGCCATGATTCAGCGCGAGTTTCGAGACTGGTTGAAATCCACCGGTAACGCCAGACACGTCGGCGATTTGCTCAAGATGGAACGAACGTCGACGAGATAGAAGATACATTTTGTATTGTATTGTTGTTGTTGCTGATGTAAAAGTTGTAAAAATATTTGTGCTAACAGTATACTAGTAACTCTAATGCGTTGCGTGTGATAAAACACCCCTAAAACTACTCATATCATCGAGATGCCATTGGATTCGCGTGAATAGTCACCCTTTCTATCTTCACGTCCGTCAACGGTCTCATGGATTCGTCCACCTTCGCTTTCTCCATCATATCCAAAACCGGAAATCCATCGATGACTTTCCCGAAGATGGTATTCTTCCCGTCGATGTGCGGCGCTTTCGCGAACGTGATGAAAAACTGACTTCCATTCATATCTTTCCCGGCATTCGCCATGGCCACTATCCCTCTGTTCGTGAATTTCAAGTGCTCTCGTATTTCGTCCTCGAACATTCGTCCTCCGTCGTAAATCGATTCGCCTCCTTTCCCAGTTCCGGTCGGGTCGCCGCCTTGCGCGATGAACTTCTTGATGATGCGAGTGAAAATCGTGCCATCGTAATAGTTGGAGGCGGCCAAAGCGAGAAAATTAAAGCAGGTCGCAGGCGCGTCTTCGCAGAAGAGTTCGAGTTTCAAGTCGCCGAGGGAGGTGTGTAAAGTCACCGACATTTATGTTATATAAGAGCAAAGCTCGTTTCTGAAGAATTAATTAGGGGAAAACAACGGACATGTATGAAAGAATGGAAACGATTCGAAAATCTTCACTTTACTACTCTAACACTGATACACACTGAACAACATCAACATCAACATCAACATCAACAACGAGAAGTACTATGAGACGAAAGAATCCGCATCCTAAACGAGCGGAAAATGCGAGGACGGTTTTGAAGGTCCCGAAGGGTGAGAGAGAAGAGTTAAGGGAAAAAGAAGAAGAACCGTTGGTGTTGTGTTTGCAAATACCACCTGACGATGATGATGATGAAGATGATGATGAAGATGAAGAAGAAGAAGAAGAAGAAGAAGAAGAAGAAGAAGAAGAAGAAGAAGAAGATGATGAGTATGAAATGGACGAACATATACGAAAAGAAGAAACTGCTTTTAGGAAAGGATCGAAGAGAAAGAGAACGCAACACGAGTGCGATGTGTGCGAGAAGGTGTTTCGATATCCATCTGCATTGGCCAGACATATGCGTTCTCACACGAAAGAGAAACCGTATGAATGTGATGTGTGCGAGAAGCGTTTTACTCGAGCTAGTGGTTTGAAAATGCACATGCGTATTCACACGAACGAGAAACCGTACGAATGTGATGTGTGCGAGAAGCGTTGTACTACGGCTGGTAATTTGAAAGTCCACATGCGTATTCACACGAACGAGAAACCGTATGAATGCGATGTGTGCGATAAAGCTTTTCGTGATTCTGGTGCTCTGACAAACCACAAGCGTATTCACACGAAAGAGAAACCGTACGAATGTGATGTGTGCGAGAAGCGTTTTCGTCAATCTCAACATTTGAAAGCCCACAAGCGTATTCACACGAACGAGAAACCGTACGAATGTGATGTGTGCGAGAAACGTTTTGCTCGAACTTATAGTTTGAAAGTCCACGCGCGTATTCACACGAACGAGAGACCGTACGAGTGCGATGTTTGCGAGAAGCGTTTTCGTGAATCTGGTAATTTGCAAAAACACGTGCGCACTCAGCATTAGCTCATTTGTAGTCCTAACTGTGCACATATACATTGTATTCATTTACTACCGATCGAAGAATCAAACGAAATACGCGCGCGACATTTTTTCCAATGTATAAATAAGAAAGAGAGCCAAAGTTCTTCACTATTTTCTTGTTGTTGTTTCTGTTGCTAGAGAGTGAGTGAGTGTATCATAAAACAACCTTGAGTTAGAAAAGATGATGACGACGACGACGTCGTCCTCGTCTTCGTCTAGTCAACAGCAGCAGCAGCAGCAGCAGCAATCTTCTCTGATGATGAGAGAGTTGATCAAGAAATGCACCGGTCCCGAGTTGGAACGAGCGGATGCGATTGAGAAGATGATTCGTTTGATTACGAATACGAATACGAAAGAAGGAAACAACAACAAAGAGAGTTCACCGTTGAGTCAATTTTTCTTGCTGAAAGGGATGCAGTCGATAACGTTCGCGTTGAACGCGTCGTCGTTGGAATCGAAGACGTGCGAGAAAGGGTGCGAGTTGATTTGCGTGTTATCGAAGAAGCATAAAAACAGAGCGAAGATGACGCAATTCGGAGGGAGCGGGAACGTGGCGAATTTGTTGCTAAGGATTGCGCGGAAATCGGAGAATATAGACGGGGAAACCTATTATCTCGCGATTAAAAGTTTAGCGAATTTCAGTCAAGAGTTGGATTCGAATCATCATCATTCTTCTTTATCTTCGTCTTCGAGTCACGCGGGGTCTCTTCCGTCTTCATCGTCTTCGTTTTCCGCCGGCGGAGGGAACGAGTATTTCCCGGTGACCAAAGAGAGTTGCCTTTTACTGGTAAACTGCTTGATGTCCAAACGATTGGAGTGCGCGGAAGCCGCCGTGATTGCTTTGATTCATATTTGCAGGGCGAAAACAAACAACAACAATAGTAATTTTGCAAACGCGGTTGGGGGTAGCGCGAGTAGTAGTAATAACGAGAAGAACACGAAGCTGATTTTGAATCACGGCGTATCGGAACCGCTGGTGACTTTACTCCAACGCGCGTTGGTACAGTCGCAACAAAAGACGACAAAAACGACGCACTTGCTGGATTATTGCGCGAAACTGATCGTGTTGTTATCCGGTCAAAGTTTAAAAGGTAGGCACATGTTGAGGCAGGCGAGAGCGATTGACGCTCTGACGAAAGCGTTGTTACAGTTCTCTCCGAGCGACGAGGCGACGGAGTCCTTAATTTGGGCCATAGCGTCGCTTTGTAACACGAGCGATAAATCTTCCACGTATTCTTCTTCGAACGAGGTGTCGGAAACGATGGTGTTAGCGATTGGCGAGGAGGCTATTGAAAGCGTCGTTAAAATAGCCGAGGCGCATTCCGGAGCTTCGGCTATAGCTCGACATCGGGCAACTTTGACCAGTTATCGATTGTCTTCGCTTTTAGAAAACAAGAAATATTTACAGCGACACGCGAAAACAACCTTTGCGACGTTGTGCGAGACGTTTGCGAGAGAAAGTAGTAATAATAGTACTAGTTATAACAACAACAACAACAACAACAACAACGACAACAACAGCGGAGCGGGAGGAGGTGAACACAGCGCGACGAACAAGGAAACGTCCGTGCTAGCGTTCGCGACGATTGCTCGCATAGTCGACGACAAAAATTACGCGTGTGAACTGTTGAAAAACGACCGATTGCCGATTGGTGCGTACATAGGCACGTCAGTCGCGAGATGGCTCGGTTTACGAGTCGTCGAGAAGAACGATCCGGCGAGGACTCTAGGGGTGTTGGATTTACTCAAACTCGCTGCGATTATAGGAAGAACTGCGCAAACGACGAAGAAGACGAACCCTCCGAGTCAAGCAGCGAGCGCATTTTGCGCTTCAGGAGGTGCGTACGTTTTATGCGCGTCTTTAGAGCCACCCGAACACGATTCCGACGGTGAGAACGACTCGGAGAATGGTGACGGTGGTGAAGACGACGACGATTTTTACGACGACGATTTTTACGACGACGATGGTTTCGGTACTCGAAGGAGTACCCACAAGAAGAAAAATGCCAACAGCGACGACGACAACGAAACCGAGCATCAGTCTTCAGCCGCACTTGTGGACGCGTGCCGCGCGTTATCTGGTTTATCGTCTCATCCCGCGCACCATTCGGCTTTGCGCGCGGCGAATGTCGTGGAAGAGCTTCGCGCGATGTTACAAACGGCAACGGGAAGGGCGGGCGATCCGGTTCCTGCTCTCGCTCAAATGTTTGCAAAGGAGTGTTTACAGAGATTAGTCGGTCCAAATGGTACGATAAACACGGAGTCTGCGTCATACGATGTCGATAGATTCTTAACGCGAAGTTTGAGCAGGGAGGAGAAACCGGAGAAACCGCCGACGACAAAAAAACTCGCCACCGCTTCGTCTTTGAACGCGCACAATAATAAACTTTCGACATCTTCGTCGACGATGATGTCAGAAAGCTTATTAAAAACGGCAAATTCCTCCAACATCGACCGCATGGAGCTGGGCGAGCACCGAATAAACACGCAAACGATGTCGTCACAACATCAAAAGAAACGCAGACGAGGCGGTTCTCGTTTGTTCACTCGAAGACGGTGCATCGTTTTGCTCTGCTTATCGAGCGTCGTGCTCGTCACGTTCAGTTTAGCCGGGCGATTGACCGAAGCTATTTTGGCGTTAAAAAGCGTCTTATCTGTCGGGAACTATTAGCGATTTTTGATGCGAGTGTTGTGAAAATGAAAATGACATTTGCGCTGTTACATTTTATACTTGTTGTTTGTTTACAAAACTGCTGCTGCTGAATATCTTTGCCGCTTTCTCCCTTTTTTCTCTCTCTCTCTTTTTCTTCTATATACACGCGTTGTTTACCCACACATCACAAAAACACGCGACGATGCGTCCTTCGCGTGCGAGACAGAGAGAATGAGAATGAGAGCGAGACTCAGAGCGGCGATTTAGAGTCTTTACGAAGAGCGAGCAAAAGAGAGAGAGAGAGATCAATTTGAATCTCTTTACACACTACTAATCCATCGACGACGCGCCATTATTATTCGTATTATTATTATTATCTTTAGACTTCTTCAACTCTTTCCGATTCCCGCAGCACGAATCCATCCCAAACATGCGCGCGTACCAAGGCATATTCGCTCGTTTTACTCTCTCCTCCTCCGCGAGCTCTGCTTCCGATTTCTTCTTTCGTCCGAGGCCAAGGAATCCCATTTTGTTGTTGTTAAATCTCTTTTGTTTTTTTTGGTGATTGGTGTTCCTTCTTTTTCTGAGGAGAAAAAGTCTGCCTTCAATTTTTTTTTTCTTGCCCAAGCAGAAAAAGCAGAAAAAACAGAGGAGAAATTTCAATGCAAAAATAGTTTCTTTCGAAGAAGAGAGAGGCACAAAAAAACAAAAAGAGGAAAAAAAGAGAGACAAGACAAGACTCTCTTTTTTATTCTCTTTTTTTATATCTCTTCTCGGAAAGAAAGAGTACACACACACACACAACAACACAAACACGCTCTTGCTCGAGAGGTTAAAAGAGAGAGATGACTACTCGTGGTTCTTCTTTGACGTCGTCGTCGTCTTTATTATTACGCGTTCGAACTTCGGAACGACTGCGAGGAGGAGGAGAAGGTTTTCTTCGAAGGAGGAGTCAACTTTTACAACAACAACAACAACAACAACCTCATCGAGTTCATCTGCGACGAAAGAAAACTTTTGCTTCGAATAACAATAACGACAACAACAACTCCGACGAGGCGACGACGACGACAAAAACACAAAACGAATACTTCAATTGCACGATACTCTCAAACGAACCGATATCTCCGGACGAGAGTTTTCGGCTACTGACGGTGGAAATCGACGACGACGTGGCGACCGTGAGCAGAATGTCGAAACAGTTAAAAATGAACAAAGAAAAGGCAAACGGGAAGACGACGACGGGGAGGACGCACACACACACGACGCGAGATTCCACAATTGACGGTGGATACGTGAAAAATGAAGCAGATTTTGAGAGCGAGTGGTTGTTGCGGTATAAGTTTCCAGGACAAAGCGCACAATTTAAGCTGTTTAAAGAAGAAGATTGGTTGAGAGAGGACGTCGTGGACGAGAGTCTCGGCCGATTAACGCACAAACTGCCCATCGCGCAATCGCCGACGAATTTACACATGGCGAGAAAGCAATCGCCCGGCGCGTCGACGTATACGAAAGCAGAATTCATCGTCGATGGTAAAAAAGAGGAGGAGGCACACTTAGCGAAATTAGAGCCGCAGGCGAAGATGAAAATTTCCAATCCGCGAGGCTTTGGATTTTCCAACCCGCTGTTTTCAAACGAAAAGACGTTGGATAACGCGATGATGTCCGATACAATCAAAGTTCCCATCGTGATTGTCGCGAAAGAATCCGAAGGTTTCGCGTGCGCGAAATCTTTACTCTCGTCGCCGGCATTACTCGCGCACGCTTCCATAGCTCCCGTGACTGTTTTCTTTCTCGCGGAATCTACCAGTCGCTTACCAATCACGGTGGACGAAATCGAACGATGGAAGCGAGGGGGCGTCAAAATCATAACCTCGGTAAACGAAGACCCCGACGGTATCGTCGATTATCACTCCCTGACGATTCGTTCCGCGCTTTCTTCTTCTTCCACCGGGGAAGAGGACTTTGAGAATTCCGGCGGCGCGTTTCCTAGAGCCAATATCGTCGGCGAAACGCGTTTGCAACATAACAAGTGCGTCGTGTGTTTAGCCGGAGTCAAAGGGAAGAAAGCGGTGGAGTGGACGACCTTGTTTGAGAACGCCGGGGTGAGAAGAGTGAACTTCTTTTCCGCCGCTTAATAAAGAGCTTTTGCACACAAGCGCTTCTTCTTCTTCTTCTTCTTGATTTTAAATATAACATAAGTCTAATACTATATACGCGTAGTAGTATCGCGCTCGTCCCGTGATACCTCTCACTTTATTGAAAGCCTTGGTTTGCCCTCTTTCAAAAATCTCTTTCCCACACAAAAACACATATAAACGTATAAATATATATTTAATAAAGATGGGAGGAAAGAGGGACGAAACTGCGGAGGAGCGCTCGAAGCGCAAGGAGAAGGAGAAGAGAGAAGGTGCGTCGAAGAAAAAGGATAAGAAGAGGGACGAGACTCCCGAGGAGCGAGCGGCGAGAAAAGCCACGGCGAAATCATCATCCGCCGATGGGAAATCAAAAGACGAGCGCAAAGAAAAGTCGGCGAAAGCGTCGAAGCAATCTCAAAGTGGACAGGCTGCTTTGAAAGAGAAGAAGCAAAAGTCGAGAGGCCCGCCGGTTGGGATGATGATGCAGGAGAAGGGTGGGAGCAAAAACGATTACTTAGCCGGGATGGACTTACCGTCCTCCTCGGACGACGAAGACGTGGAAGAAAAGGTGGAGAGAGATTTAACCAAGAACGCGTTCGACGGACCTTCGGATAAGGAAGCCGCGAAAGCGAGGAAGAAAGAGATCGAGATGGCGAGGAAAGAGGCGATGGCGAAAGAAGAGGCGATGCGAGACGACGACGACGCGTTTAACGTTCGATTACCGGCTATGGATGACCAAGCGATGGCGCAAATGGCAAACTCGCGCGATATCAAGATTGACAATTTCTCGGTTTCCGTGAGAGGGAAGCCGTTGTTGACGGATACGAACATTACGATCGCGCACGGGAGACGATACGGGATCGTTGGGCCGAACGGGACCGGGAAGACGACGTTGATGAAGTTATTAGCGAGGCGTAAGATTCCGGTGCCGGAATTTATTGACATTTTGTTGGTGGAGCAAGAAGTCGTCGGCGACGAGAGAACGGCGTTGGAATCCGTGGTTGCCGCCGACGTGGAACTCATGGAGTTGAGACAGAAGAAAATGGAGTACGAGCAGTTGATGGAGAAGATGGCGCAAGCGGACGAGAGCAAAAATGAAGCTTTAATTAAGGAAATGAACCAGTTGACGTTCAAAGACGAAGAGACCGGGACCGAGATGGACGCGTCGCAAGCGTTGACGAAGACGTACGACCAGCTGAAACTGAAAGGCGACGATACCGCGGAGGCGAGAGCGTCAAAGATTCTGCACGGTTTAGGTTTTACTGTCGTCAAGAAAGGCGAAACGAAAGGCCCGGATCGATTTTCCATGCACAATTCGACCAAGAGCTTTTCCGGCGGTTGGAGAATGCGGATTTCCTTAGCTCGAGCTTTATTCATCGAACCGACGTGTTTGTTGTTGGACGAACCGACGAATCACTTGGATTTACGAGCGGTCATTTGGTTAGAAGAGTACTTGATGCGTTGGAAGAAAACTTTGATTGTGGTTTCGCACGATCGCGATTTCTTAAACGGCGTCACGACGGATATCATTCATTTGCACGACCACCAACTCGATCAATACAAAGGAAACTTTGAATCCTTCGAAGAGATGTACGAGCAAAGACGCAGAGAGGCGAACAAAGAGTTTGAAAAGTACGAAAAAAGAATCAAACAAGCCAAGCAACAATCGAACAAGAAGAAGCAGGAAGATATCACGGCCCAGGCGAAGAAGGATGCGATGAAAAAGAACGAGAAGAAGAAGAACAAAGGGATGATGGACGACGCGGACGACGCTTTGAACACCGCGAGAGCGCCGACGAAATGGAACGATTACGACGTCGAGTTCAACTTCCCAGAGCCGACGGAATTAAATCCGCCGTTGATTTCTTTGCAAGATTGCTCGTTTCGGTACCCCGGTTTGGAAGGTTTCAGTTTGGATAATATCGATTTAGGCATCGATATGGGAACGCGCGTCGCGATTATTGGGCCAAACGGCGCCGGGAAATCAACCTTAATGAATTTGCTCGCCGGAGACTTAAACCCAACCGAAGGGGATTCGAGACGGTCGCACGCTTTGCGCATCGGTCGGTACTCGCAACATTTCGTGGACGTTTTAGCCATGGACGAAACGCCGGTGAGTTATTTACAAAGAAAGTACAAAAGGGCAGACGGGGGCAGTTACAAAGACCACGACATTCGCGCAATCTTGGGGAAATTTGGTTTGCCTGGACACAACCATTTGCAACCGATCGTGAAATTGTCGGGTGGTCAAAAAGCTCGAGTCGTTTTCGCGTCGATTTCGTTATCGAACCCGCACATTTTGCTCATGGACGAACCGACGAACCACTTGGACATGCAATCCATCGACGCGTTGGCGGACGCGTTGACTGCGTTTGAAGGTGGCGTCGTTCTCATCACCCACGACGCGCACATTTGTTCCAAAGTGTTAGACGACGAGACGAGTGAAATCTGGGTCGTCGATGATGGCGTGGTGACGAAATTCAACGGCGACTTTGAAGACTATAGAGACCAACTCGTGAAGGAAATCGCCGCGGAGCTCGACGCGCCGGTTGACAAAAACGAAGATTGATTTTAAGAAGAAGCGTAATTGATTTTAATACAGAGTATCAACGAAAGAACAAAACATATACATATATATACACACGCACACACTCTATACATATCTAACTAATTATAAAGTTTTCATCAAATACTCTACAACCTCTTCCCGCGTGCTCCCGGTTGATTCTAAATACCCGACCATTTTCGCTAAGTTTTCGTCGGCTCTCAATCCCAACAAACTCGGTCGTCGTTGCACCTCCTTCGCGAAATCCGTCCCGGTGATCCCCAACTCCTTCTCCACGTACACAAAAAGTGGTTCTAATCTCGTTTCCACGTCGTACGCTAACACGGACGGAAAATTCGTGATTAATCCCCCCAACTGTTGTTCTCGTATATCTCTCGATTGTAAAAACTCCACCACTTTTCTGACTTCGTTCTCGTCGAATTTCACCGACCCATCGAGTGTCATCCCCATCTTTGCTCTCTCGGCTTCAAATTGCATCGTCGCTTGCGACATGACTCTCAACGCTGCCGATTTTGCCACCCCAATCGTCTCCAAGTACTCGTAAATCCCAATCGACTCTTTCTCTCGTTCCATGCGAAATTTTCTTTGCTCGACTTGCCTACCAGGACGGATTCGAGATTCAATAATTATTGTCTTCGTTTTTGTTCTCATCATTTGTTTTCTGTTAAAGTCGTCGTTGTTTTTGAATACTACGAAAGGAGGAGGAGGAGTAAAAGAGCGTTGAAAAGTAGCGCGTCCAAACATCGTCGTCGTCTTTGTAGTAGTAGTATAATAGTAGTGTGTGTGTGTGTGTGTTTGTGTGGTTCTAAAGAGTTGGTTCGTCTCTCTAATTTTTATTAGGGGATTTCAACAGAACAGCAGCCGTCACAAAAAGAAGAAAAAAACTCAGAGTCAAAACTTTCAAAACAAGAGAAGAACTCAAAAAGTCTCTCGCCTGATTAAAAAAAGTTCATTCATCGACGACGACGATTTTTTTCCCTTTGCAACTTTTCTTTTCTCAGAAGAAGACACAAGAAGAAGAAGTAAAGAAGAAGAAGTCGTCACCAAAGTTACCACCAAAATCATCATCGTTAAGTGTACATATATAAATGCCGCAATCATCGTCGTTTAAGAAGAAAAAACAAAGCTCGTCTAACTCTGCGTCGCAACAACTCGCGCTGGCTTTGAATTTTAAAAAGAAACAAATCGCGAAAAACCGACACGGGAAACGCATCGAAACTCGAAAAGGCCAGTTTCTTAAGAAGACGAACAAGTTGACGGATAACTTGAAAGCGTCCATAAAAATTACTCGAGAGGTGAACTTGAAGAACGAGTTAGAGTTTGCGAGAAGAGCGACGAGTTCAGGTGGGACTTTGCGCGTGATTAAAGCACCCGAAGGGACGGAAAAAGGCGACGGAATTAAAGGTCCGAGACCGAAGAAACAGAAACCGGTGGTGAAAATTGGCAAAGGCGGGAAACGCATGTAAAAAGAAGAAGAACACGAAGAAGAAAAGAAGAAGGAGAGTGTTACTACTACTGTACTGCGTTTTACCAAAATGATGAAAGGATTTTTGAACGCGTTGAAATCGTCGCTCGATCCGGACGGCGGCGGGATAGACGCTTCGATAGACAAAATAGACATCCGAGACGCGATGGAACTTCGCGTTCGGCTCATACACGATACTTCCGCTTTTATTCGTTTGCCGTCGAGAGCGTGCGAAAGTTTGCTCGTAAAAGCTCCAAAGTTCCCGTTACCAATGAAAGTGAAAGTTATCGAGAGAGGCGCGCATACGAGTGGTAGTAGTAATAATAATCGAAACGGGGGCGCGCCTTACGATATTCCCGCGCACGAGAAAGAGAAAATATTCTCGGTAATTAAATACGTTTCTTGGGCAGGCTCGACGTCGGAGTTGGGAGGACAGATATTTATGGACGTCCCAATCGCGGCAGCGAGATGTTTAGGTTTAGAAGACGGAGACTTGTGCCGAGTTTGGCCCGTCTTTTTTGCGCCGATTGCAGCCGCCGTTCACGTTTCACCCATGCGAAAAGACGATTGGGACGTTGTGTTCGCACAAAGCGACCGGGTGGAAGAGTCTCTGTTGAAGCAACTTGGGAGTGCGTACGATGGAATGAAGTTTCCGTTTTTTCCAAGTGTCCAAGCGGGCGGGAAACCGGTCGTGTTGAAATGCACGAAAGTGGAAGCTTACGTAGAAAGTAGCGAAAATAATAGTAAAAATAGTCAAGTCTTTCCGTCGGTCGTTCGATTAGCGCCGAACACCGAGCTCATCGTCGCACCACCGGCGAAGGAAGACGTAACGGGCGATGAGCTACGAGACGGCGACGACGACGACGACGACGACGGCGAGAAGGAAGAGGAAAAAATGAAACCGTTTTGCGCTCGCGTGCAAAGTCCGACGTATCACATTTTGGATGAACTCGCGGTGAAAGTAGATCGCGATTTTAAAGCTATGAATGATGCAACTATCGACGATTTCAATTGCGAGTTAAGTGGGGTCGCGTTACTTCGAGTGTCAAAAGATAAAAACGAGCAAGAGTTACCCTGTCGAGAAGGCCAGTTGTGTCGCGTGAAAATATATTCGGAGGAGAAAAAATTTCGCAACGACCGCTCTGCGCTCGTGCGAATAAAATATTCCTCGCACGAACACTTACGACCAGGCCACGTGGCGTTGTCGAAAGCAATCATGAATCTTCTAGGAACCGTTCAAGGCGATACGGTTGTGTTGAGTAGAGGTCCAAAACCGTTAAAAGTGGATGATTTCGCGCAAGTTGTCATTCAACTTCGACCGATCGTCGTGAAAAAGGAAAAGAAAAAATTCAAGATTCACGAAGACGACGAAACAAGCAGCGAGGACGAAGCAGATGGATTCGATTCGGACGATTCCGAGGACAGAAATAGAAAGAATCCCATATTCAACGACGCCGGGCTACTTCCAAAATCGAAACCGTTGACGGCTGCTCAAATTCTCGCGAGAAAACTCACCGCTCCGCAACGCATCGCGCTCGGTTTGGGTCATCTAAATGTCTTAGCAACGGACGAAAGCGATTACGACAGCGATGACGAAGAGGAGGAAGCATTATCTGATTTGCGTTTGATTACACCGGAATCGTGTAATTCTGGTGCCAAACATGTTCTTCTCGATTGGCTCGAGGCACACGTGAAGTATACCGGTTCTGGCGAGTGCGGAGATATCGGCAACAGTCGAAATGGTTTTAGTAATGATAATGATAGTAATACTAGTAACGATGGCATGCATTTGAGTTCGGATTCTAAAATCTTGTTATCGAGCGATGAGATTGGAAGCGGAGGGTATTTGCCGTTCGCGAGTTTTGAAGTGACCATTAGCGTGATTGGAGGGAAAGCGACGTATTTATCCGAAGACGCGATTCCACTGATTTATATCACTCGTGACGATCTCGTGAAAGAAAACTCGCGCGTAAGGGTAGAACTCGGGAAAACGACTGTTTATTTAGACCCGAGGAAAGAGCACGCGAATTTACTCGAACCTTGTTTAGGCGTGTCCGTGATGCCTTCATACGGGCGGTATAAACATCTCGGTGACGTTGCGCCTGGAGAGAGTTACAAGAAAGTCGCGATTGAAGTTTTGAAACGCGTGCGAGTGTCGTTATGGGAGGAGGCCCAAATTATGCGAAATGAACAAAATTGTTTCCAAATCCCAGGAGGCTCTATGCTTTGCGGTAAACCTATTGGATCGCATCGAGACCCGCTGGCGAAAGGCATCGCGTGGAGCATCGCGAACGATCCAAACTGTTACGCGAGCGTCGTCGAAGTGAAATGTAAGGATTTACCAACGCACCCTCGGAAAGCGATGAAAGCGTTACGACACGCGTTACAAGCGGCACATTTGCGAGCACCAGCTATTTGTTTACTTTTAGATCTAGACGCGGTGTGTAAAAAACAGCCAGAAGGGGCTGAAGATGCGGGTGAAATGGACGACGCATATCACATCGCGGCGTTACTCGCGGATGAGATTAAATATTGCGTAAACATGGAAACCGTTTGTTTCGTGGCTACGGTGCAAGAAAAAGAGAACGTGGCTAAACCTTTGCTCGATCAAGAGGTATTTATTAAGTTTCAGGATATTGGACCTATGGAAGACGACGCTCGTAAAGAGTCTTTAATGTTAATTTCCGCCGGCTTGAACTTTTCCACCTCCGAGGACGTTGCGGAGGATATTGCGCAAGACAGAAAAACAATCGGATACGACTTACGGGATTTAGACATTCTCGTCACTCGCGCAATTCAAAACGCGTTCAAACGGTTAAACTTAGACGAAGATCCTGAGTTTCAAAAGCGAAAACACGGTGGAGATCACGAGTTCATCCCATTAACGGTAGACGATTACGAAAAAGCGCGAGTGGACATCAAACCGAGCGGCGACGAAGGTTTAAATCTCACGGATCCATCCGTGTATACAATCGAAGGTGGTCTAAATGCCATTGGTGGATACGAAGGGGTAAAAAAGTTACTCGAGGATTGCATGATTCTTCCCGGACAGTTTCCGGAAGTTTTTGCGCAGTGCCCTTTGCGTCTGAAAACGAATGTCCTCCTTTATGGCCCTCCAGGTGTCGGGAAAACGTTCGTCGCGCACGCGGCGATTACAGAATCCGGCATGCGATGCATAAAAGTCCGAGGTCCTGAAATCATGTCCAAATTTATCGGCGAATCCGAGAAAGCCATTCGAGAAGTATTCAAACGCGCGCGCGCCGCTGCGCCGTGCTGCTTATTCTTCGATGAGTTTGATTCTATATGTCCTCGAAGAGGCTCCGATAACGCCGGCGTCATGGACCGATTAGTCAACCAGTTGTTGACGGAAATTGACGGATTCGAAGAGTTACGAGGAGTGTACGTCATCGCCACGTCGTCGAGACCGGACACGATGGATCCCGCTTTATTACGTCCGGGCCGTTTAGACAACTTGCTCTTCTTAGACTGGCCAACGGAGAAAGAGCGATACGACATCATGTGGAAACTCACCAGAAATATCAAGACAGACCCAGACGTAAACCTTTGCGCCATCGCGGCGAAAGAAATGCCGAACGGCTCCACCGGCGCCGACATCAAAGGTTTACTCAGCAACTGCTCAGTCAACGCCGCCACGCGCGTGATTCAAGCGCACGAAGAAGCTTTGAAACTCGATCCTACTCTCCCAAACCCGACCGAAGTCCCGTCCATTACCGCCGAGGACGTTCGCTTAGCCCGGAAAAGCGGATTCTCGCGCATGCGAGAGGTTGATCGAAAACAGTTGGATATCGTCTACGAAAATTTCAATCGAGCGAGAAGTAAAAGCATGAAGGATAAGAAGACCGCGATTATAGACGAGAGAGATTTGAAGCAAAAGTTTGCCAGTTGATGATGTGATTCATCATCACTTTCGCATTCAACAGTTAAAAGACGAATGAAGAGGTTCAGAGTGTTGTAGTAGTAGTTTTACATTTTCTTGTTGTTGTTGTTGTTGCACTAATTAGCCGTTTCTTTCTGTCTAAATTCATTTCATAAATATTCACGCGAATAAAGAAGTGCGAACAAAGCACAACGAGAGAGAGAAGAAAGAGAAGAAATAGAAGAGAGAAGAAAAAAGAGAAGCGCTCCGTGTTGTTGTTGTTGTTGTTGTAAACGACGTAAAAATGGCGGGTGGTTCATCGTCGGATGCTTCTTCTATTCACCCGAACGCGCCGTTAACGTCTTCCTATCAGTGGAGCATTGGAACAATCTTGAGGAAAATCTTAAAAACAGTCTGGGTGATTCTCAACCTTTTGATTTTGATTGCCATCCCAGTCGTCGCGTACCAAATGCACAAACACGATTACGAACAGTTATACATAGCCTGGTTCATCGCGGGCGTTTTTGCGATGCTCTCCATTCCGATTACGTTTTACGAAGTTATTTTACATCTGGAAAACTATCGAGCTCCGAAATTGCAAAGGCACGTTATTCGGATATTGGCGATGGTACCGGTGTACGCGATTGATTGTTGGTTCGCGCTGAGATATAAGAAAGCGACTATTTATTTAGATACAGTGAGAGAGTGTTACGAAGCGTACGTGGTTTGGAACTTTTACACGTATTGCATGGTGTATTTGCAAGAGTTTTGCGTGCCCGGGTTAGAACACGCGTTGGCGAGGAAACCTAGGCAGCACCATTTATGGCCGATAAGCGTTATATTAGGACCACCGAGGGTAGGAGAGCCGTTCGTGCGGTTTTGTAGACACGGGATCATACAGTTTGTGACGTTGAGACCGTTTTGTGCGTCGATTGCGTTTTTAACCGAAGCGAAAGGGGTGTACGGCGACGGGCAGATTATGAATCCGTACGTGTCGTACCCGTACTTGGCGTTTGTGAATAATTTGAGCGCAGCCTGGGCGATGTATTGCTTAGTTTTGTTGTACCGGGCGACGAGAGAAGAGTTAGCGCCGATTAGTCCTTTCTATAAGTTTGCGAGCGTTAAAGCGATCATTTTCTTTAGTTTCTGGCAATCCGTGTTGATTGCGTTTTTAGTCAATCGAGGCATCATTAGGGTGAATTGGATCGATCCGACGTGGTCGGATTACGACAAGGCGGATTGTGCGAATGCAATTCAAGAGTTTTTAATTTGCGTGGAGATGTTTTTCTTCGCCCTTTTGCATTTATACGCGTTCCCGGCGGATGAATATAAAGCAGACGGGGGAATAGGACCGGTGGGCGGCTATAACATCGGGTTGAACTCGACCATGTCGAGAAGGAAATTGACGGATAATTTGTTCGATTTGTTCGACGTCAGAGACGTTTTGTACGACATCAAAACGTTCGTAGAAAACAACACGGAGTGGATACAGAGAAAGTTTAATCGATGCCTGGGACGTGGTGGACACGGGTCGGTACCGAATTCACCCGTGGCAGGCGCCGGAGGAGGAGGAGGAGGAATATTAGGTAATTCTCCTCGGAGCGGGACGGATTCAAAGAAGAAAGGGAAGATGAATTACGTCAAGTTCTCGAACGATGACGACGACGACGACGACGACGACGACAAAAACGGCGGCAATAACAAGAATAGCGATAGAAATCCCTTAGTAGCAAACGGGTCCAGTCATCATCAAGTCATCGTCGACCTGGAGAAAAATGGTGACGAGTATTCCCTCTCCGAAGAAGAACTCGCGCGAGGCGACAGCGTCCAACTGATGGCCACATCTCCCAGAGCTGGTGCGACCGCGATGTCGCCCGGTCAGTCCTTCGAGTTAGTCAAGAGCAGGAACAACACGAAAGGAGGTTTAGACGATCAGTTGTAGTGTTGTAATGTAGAGAAGAATAAGAAGTGTGAACTCGTATTCGTATTTTATTAAAAAATGTCTTTCTCCACTTTCATCAAGATAATCCAAAGACGGCAAAATAGACTCATAAAAATGGGCGCACCACCTCCGAAAAGGGAATACCGCCGTCGTCGACACCGAGCGAAATTCCTTCTCTGCTGTTTCTCTTTTCTTTTGTTCTCGTTGCTTTGTGCGTTTCTCTCTTCTTCTTCTTCTTTGTCTTCTTCTTTCCGGGGAAACAAAGTCGCCACCCCCGCGATTGAGAATGATGATGATGAAGTTGATTACAACAACAACGCGCAGCAGCATGAGCAACATGAGCAGCAAAACGACGACGATAACGACGACGATAACGAGAAGGAGGAGGAGGAACACAATACGTCGATTTTGCTAAACAACAACAACATCCATCATCAGAAACGTAATAATAATAAGCACAGGATTGGCGGCAGCGGTACGGGCGCTTCCAAACAGCTCGGGTTTATGAACGAGAACTTGGTTTCTAAACTGAAAGAGTTAGGGGAGAAACGACAGTTAGAAGAAGAAGAAGAAGAAGAAGAAGATTCGAAGAAGCCGTCGTTCAAAGGGTCGTTCGTGATGAACAAACGCAGAAGGAAAATGAACGAAGAGATTCCGTTTCCGAGGAAAAAGTTGAGAGATACGTTGCAGCATTACTCGTTAGGTAAAGCGAAGAGAGATTTGATAAGAGTCATTCCGGAAGAAGACGAGGTACGGTTGACGTTATTGACGAGGAGCAATAGAAAAAGTAGTAGTAGTAATAATAATAATAATAGTTTTAGAAAGAAGAACGTGTGCGCGGTTATCGGCAACGGAGGGACGTTGTTGGCGTACGATTTAGGTGAAGAGATTGATAGCGCGGATGTTATTATTCGCTTAAACGCGGGGCCTATCAAAGGCTTCGAGAAGAAAGTAGGCTCGCGAACGGATTACAGATTAGTGAACAGATTGCACATGGGCTTTAGGGAGACGAAAGAGGAAATGGTTCTGCAACATTGCACAACCCCGGACGCGTTGGACGAATGGACGAGATTTAAAGTCAAACACGAAGACGATATAAACGTGAAGAAAAAATTGTTCGCGATTGACCCAGACTTCCACGAGTTGGCTATTTCGTACACCGACAAAGGCGTCGTCTCCAACGGGTTTTACGGTTTACTCTTAGCCACGGAGCTCTGCGACCAAGTCAAAGTCTACGGTTTCTTCCGCAAGTGGAAAGGCAACGTGTATTATCACTATTACAACGGCGAAGCGCCAAACGAAGGTCAATCGTTTCGAGACGATAAAGAAGGCGACCGGTTAGAGATGTGGCTGAAAGAACGCCACGCGACGCACAAAATGGGCGAACCGTGTTTACAACAAGAAAGTGACGAAGAATGCAAAAACTGCGCGCCCGGATTGGTGTGCGCCAAGACCGCCTGGCATCCGGTGCCCAAACCCGGGTACTGTTACGACGAGAAACACCCGGAAACGCCGGCAAATGCGAAAGGTTTGCCCAGAGCTAATTGTGCGAGAAAATGCGGTAATTCTGATATATGTCCAGGTGGTAAGCGTGGGTTCTGTAGTAAGTCGCTCGTGGAGACGTCGGAGTGCGTTTTTAGTTCGTTCGTTAGATAGTTCGTTAACAGCGATGATATAAGATTGTTCGTTAGGGGAATACAAACGAAAATTTCTCCACAAGCCACAAAAAAAAATAATCTTTCCGTCTTCTTCTTTAGATGATGATGATGATGATGATGCAAAGCCGAGCTAATCCTCCTCCTCCTTTTACTCGTGCTTCTGCTGTTCATCGTCGTCGTCGTCATCCAATCAGCAACACGAGAAACATCATCACTTTTAGAAGAAAAGCTTTTAGGAAGAAGAAAAGCGCAGTAATACCAAGAGGAGGATTCTTGGAAGACGCGATGGAATTCGCGAAACAGAAATCCTCGGAAGTCGAAGAGACGATTAAATCTGCTGTCACAACATCAAGGAGTAGTAGTAGTAATAAAAGATTGAACGTGGAAGAGTTGAAAGAGGCGCTTTTATCCAAAATCGCAACCGTCGAGCGAGGCGCGAGCGCGAGCGAAGAGGATAAAGAAGAGATTGACTTACTGGCTCAAAAAGTGGAAAACACGCAGAAACGTAAAAACGCGTTAGAAACGGAGGAGATAAACGGGAAATGGGAGTTGATGTACACGACGTCGGCGTCGATTTTAGGCTTGACGAAACCGAAAATTTTTCAACCGTCTGGGCCGATTTACCAAACCATCGACGCGAGGAATTTACGAGCGTTTAATAGCGAAAGCGCGCCATTTTTTAACCAAGTTAGCGCGGAGTTAACGCCAACCACGAAATCGAGCGTGGATGTACAGTTTAAGAAATTCGGATTGTTCGGCGGGTTGATTAAAATCAACGCGCCGGAAAGCGCGAAAGGGAAATTAGACACGACTTTCGTAGACGAGGATTTAAGAATTTCGAGAGGCGATAAAGGAAATTTATTCGTGTTGCTCATGCGAGACCGATCGGCGAATTTAGACGCAGAGTATTAGCTTTGACATCATTTCAATATTAATATCCCATTTCGCAGCGAGCGCTGTCGTTATGGTTGTTATAATCTGCTTCCGCCGCCGTTCCTTTTGAACTGTTCCAACGCGTCCGCGACGTCTCGTTTCCCGTATTCTTTCGCCAATCCTAAAGCGTCCAATCCTTGTCTATTTCTTAAACCGATATCAACACCTCGCGCGTTCAACAACTGCTTCACGACTTCCAAGTGACCAAACCTGGCGGCATCGTGTAACGCGGTATCGCCATCGGAATCTTGCGCGTTGAGAGGGACGCCCAAATCGACCAACGTTTGAATCGTGTGCGCGTGTCCCCAATACGCGGCTTTGTGCAACGCCGTTCTCCCGCTCCCTGGATCACCCTCTCTCACGTCCGCACCCTCTGCTAACTTTTTAATCTCCACGACACCGTGCATCGCGCTCTCGCGAAACTTGGCCGATTTCCGTTTCATCTCTCCAGCTTTCTGCGCTTGCGCGTGCGGACAGCAGTGCGGGACGCCCAACGCCAACAACCGCGAATACGCGTCCGCGAAATCGCGAAAAAACGCCTCTTGATCCTTCGCGTATAACTCCACGTACTTGCGAAACGTTCCATCTCGTATCAACGCCACGTCTGTCGGTAACATCATCAGCGTTTTCGTCTCTTTATCCGTGTATTGCATCTCTCCGTCCCACTCTCTCGGTACCCAGGTCAAGGACACCAAGTTTCGAAAATACTCGTTATCAAACTTCAGAGGATTGTGCGTCCAAGGACCATCGTATCCGCTTCGAACGAAGTGACACCGTCCTAACGTGTGCGCTCCACTCAACGCAACGATGTCTCGATCGCTCATGCCCATTCTGTGGAACACGTCTCTCAAATGGTCTTTTCCTTGACTCGCGTCCGGTAACCGTCCGTGCATAGGGCACCTCGCGTTCGTCGAATCGTCCGTCCTCCCGAACAAGTACGGCACGTGCGGCCCACCGGCGAATTCCACCGCCAACGCCCCGGCGTAGGTATACAAATCCGCCTCGGATATGTTCGGGTGTACTTTCTTCACCTCGTGAAGCATGTCTCGAACGATGCCTAACCCGTTATTCGCCGGGTCGTCTTTCTCTGGGGCAAATCGCATGGTCGCGCCGTTCGACCCACCGGTATTACTGTGTTTATCGTACGTCCCGGAGGAGTGCCACGCTTGTCTGACTGCGATCGGGAACGCGATGACTTTTGAGTTTAACAGAGCTTTGTGCAAATCTCTCTTTAATTGATCTTTATCGTTCATAGTTTATTCTTCTTCTTATGTGTGTGTGTGTCGTGTGTGTATCTAATGCAGAGAATTCTCTTAGAGATATTTTTGTCATGCGACAGCCGCTTTTTTCCTTTTTTCGCTCGAATCTCAAAAACTAACTTTTCTCATTTTCTCATCACTGCAGTTGTTTGTTTGTGCGTCATAAATAATAATACCAAACGAATACTAATACTAATACTAATAATACTAATACTAATAATGGTAAAGAAGAGAGAAGAAGACGACAACGATGATAAGAAAGCCAACTTGGCTTTGAAGACGCGCGATACTGTGTCGTTGGAAATGAAAAATAATGAAGACGATATCGATGAAAATGATGATGATGATGATTTCATGTACTCGGAGATGGAAAAAAAAGCACTCGAAACCGAAGAAGAAGAGGAATGGAAAACGTCTTCGTATAAAATAGAAAACATGCAACTCAAACTCTACGTGGACGTTCTGGATAAACTGTGCAAAGAAGATAAGATCGAACAGTTCGTGAAAGTATTCGCGCCTCCCGATTTAGAGGAAGAAGATAGAGTATATTTCATGGAGAGTTTAAAAGGGACGATGGAAAACGGCGAGAGGTGGAAACGGATGAAACGAGAGATTGAGATTTTACAGACGGGGAAATATCGCGGGATATCCGGGGATCAAGAAAGAGGCCCGGTGGAATTTAGATTCGATATGATGGTAGACGAAGACAGAGAAGAAGACAGAGAAGATAATAATAATAGTAAAATGAAGAAGAAGAATAGAAATAGCATTCACATCATGCGGGAAGTCGTGTTTCGGAAAACGAACAACGTGTGGCACGCGGAAGGATGAAACCCTTCTTTTGATAACAAAGCAATACTATAGTTTCTTAATATTAACCTTATTATTATTATTATTTCCTAAACGTCTACTTTTGATGTTGATGTTGTTGTTGCTGTTGTACTTGTTGTTGAAGCGCTGCTAGTGTTGGACGACGGCGAATCTCTTTCTTCTCGTTTCTTTCGCATGGCGCCTCGACTAAATCTACCGACGATGCCGGATTTACCATCTAATCCTAAAGCCGCGTTCGACGCTTTCGTCTCTTTATTCTTCATCCAATAGCTCTCCTCTTCTTTATTAATGACCTCTAAAAGGTTTGGATCGACTTTAATTTTACTAATCAAAGTTGGTACGAATGGATTTTCATCGCCTTCTCGGTTCCTCGCCAGTAAACGCCGTTCTTCTTCCGCTTCTTTCTCAACCAGTTCCCTAGCTTCTGCTTCCGTATATTTTCGTCCGGATGGATATTGCTTCGTCCTAATTAACGGTTGCGCTTTTTGGTTCATGTATTCCAACTGTCTCAATGCAAACTGTCTCACGAAATGTCTGCCTGTATTTTTGTTCTTTTTCGAAGAGGACGACGAAGAGGTTTCTTCCTTTTCGTTTCTCTCACCTGCGTGCATATCGATCGCTTCCAACTTTGCCAACGGCCTTCGATTATAATACGCCCTGATTAACTTATCCTCGGGATAGACGATCTTCTCTTTCTTCTCGGCGAGGAAATCGTTCATCCCAATCGCCGTGTTCGCCGGGTGAACCCGTTCCATCGCCTGTAACCATTTTGGTTTTTCGATGATGCCTTCGCCCGTCAGCTTTTGCGCTAAGGGAAACAAGAGATTTTTCGCCTCTCGTTTCCCGGTTTTCGTTCTCGAGCGGAACATGTCCATGGTTAATTTGAGCGCTTGATTCGCAGACGACGCCGCGCCTCGCTTCATTTTTTGATGATGTCGTCGCTCTTTCGTTTTCGTTTTATTAGAGAAGTAACTACAAGTGGTATTCTGTGTGTGTGCGTATGTGTTGTTGTTTATTTATTCTGTGCGTTACGTTTTCTTTGTGTCGCCCTTTTTTTGGCTTCTCTTTCTCTCAAGTCTCTCTCTCAGTCTCTCTCTCTCTTCGTCGCTATCAGAATCCCGGAAATCCCGCTAACCTCGCAATCGCTGTTCTGAAGCGTAGTTGTTGTTGTTCCTCGTCAAACAAATCGTATTCTTCGTCCGTTGGTTCTGGAGATCCTTTTTCGAGCAAGTAGTTTAGGCAGTCGTGGTGCTTTAAGATCCGAGCCGAAGCGATGTATCGCCAGTTGTCAAGAGGCACTTTCGCCTCTTCGACTAAGTATTGAAGGCAATTGAGGTGGCCTTGCCACGCAGCTTGTCCCGCGCAGGCGAGCTTTGCTACATCAGATATCTTTCTTTCTTCGACGATATATTTCAAGATCTCCACGTGACCAGCACCTGTTGCTTGTCCTGCCACTTCTTCTTCCATATCTCGCGAAGGTTTCACTTTGTCGAAAAGAAATCGAACACAGTCGAGGTGTCCTCCAAGAGCAGCTTGTTTACACGAAGCGTTTTTATCACACGGGCAACCATTATAGAAACAGTATTTCAACATCTCGCGATTACCTTTAGCTGCTGCCGCTTTAATCGTCCATTCATCCCACTCGCAGTGTTTCACTTCTCTCGCCCACTTGAGAAACTCGAGTTTGTTCGTTCCAGCAACTCCCATGCAAAACCACGCTTGGTCTTTCACTCTTCCACTTGTACTTTTCTCTACTTTCTCTCCCCAGCGTATGTTATTCCACGCCCATTCCAACGTTGAAATAGATGTTAATTCAACAATAGAGTAACCTAATCCCGATACGTTTACCCCGGCATACTCAAGCACACCCCAACTCTCTCTATTCACCTCTGAAAAGAAAAACCGATCTGTCGTCTTCAATTTCGGAAGCACATGCGAGACAAACACATCCTTATGATGCAACACCAATCCGTTCCATAACTCCGTCGGTCCGAGCTTCAACCGCTCCATTTCCGCGGCGAGCTTTTCTTTCTCCCTCTTCTTCTTTCTCTTCTGCGCGCCGGATATTATCTTTTTCCCACCCATTCGTTGTCGTGTCAACTTTCTTTTTCTCTTTTTCTTCTTCACATGTACATGTGTCTTTTCTTTTGGGGGCCGTTTTCCGTTTTATTCGTTCTTTCTCGTTGACTCAAAAAAACTCTTCTCCAATTTTTATTCATTTTTATTCCCCGTCGTCGTCGTCGTGTAGTATATATTATATTATAATGAAACGCGGCGCACTGGTACAACTGAAATGCGCTATTCAGCATTACGATTGGGGCGTTTCCGGACAAACCCCGAGCGCGGTGGCTGAACTCGGTTCTTTAAACAGAGAGGAAAAAATTGATGAAGAGAAACCACACGCGGAGTTATGGATGGGGACGCATCTGAGCGGACTGAACGTGATTAAAGAAACTGATTCTTCTGATTCTTCTTCTTCTTCTTCTTCTTTAAAGCAACACGTGGAAGCGAACGCGAAGGAAACGCTCGGGGAGAAATGTTTAAAAAGGTTTGGGAACGATTTACCGTTTTTGCTGAAAGTTTTATCCGTGGCGAAAGCGCTTTCGATCCAAGCGCATCCGGATAAACAGTTAGCGGAGAAGTTACACGAAGAGAAACCGCACATGTATAAAGACGCGAATCATAAACCGGAGATGGCGTTAGCGGTGACTGAATTTGAAGCCATGAGCGGTTTTATTAGCGAACCGAAAGAAGCGTTGGAGAAGTGCCCGGAATTGAAACTTCTGACCGGGATTCGTTTGGAAGAGATGGATGCCATGAAAGAAGATAAGAAAGCGCAGATGAAATATTTGTTCACGAAAGTGATGTTGGCGGAAAAAGAAGAGGTGGCGAAGCACGTGCGAGCGCTGGTGAAACGATTAAAGGAGGAGGCAGAAGGAAAAGGAGGAAACGACGACGACGAGAGAGACCGGTTGGCGTTGAGATTGAACGGGCAATATCCAGACGACGTCGGCGTCATGTGCGCGTACTTGTTGAATTACATCAAGTTGCAACCAGGAGAGGCGGTATACATGGCGGCGAACGAACCGCACGCGTACTTGGACGGCGAATGCGTGGAAGTCATGGCGACGAGCGATAACGTCGTGCGAGCCGGGTTGACGCCGAAAGCGAGAGATACGGAAATCTTATGCGACATGTTGACGTACAAGTTGGGGAAACCAGAGGTTCTCACGGGAGATGTCATCGATAAAAACACGAAACGATATTCGCCTCCGTTTGACGAGTTCGAGTTGGAAGTCATCTCGTGCTCGAAAAACGAAACCGCGGAATTGACGGTAAGCCAAGGACCTTCGATTTTGCTCGTGAAAAACGGGAAAGGTACACTCAACGACGACGTCAGGATTGAGAAAGGATCGGTCGTTTTTGCCAACGCCAACGAGAAGATGACTTTGACGAACAGCGACGACGGCGAGGTTTCCATCTATCGAGCGCAAGTCAACACTCGCGTCTTTTAATTTTTGATATTTTTTGCTTACTTCGACTGTACATTTTTTTGCATCATCTTCCTCGTTAAGAATCATCATGGCATGGCTAAAGGCGGTCACTCGGACGCATTCCTCTTCTTTAACTTCTTCTTCTTGGTATTCATCTCGCCGCGAGGTTCGCCGCCAAAAGGTTCCTCCTCGCATTGCTTACTGTGCTCTCTTAAAGAAGGGAAAAGCAGACGACGAGAAAGATTTTGACGAGTTCGTTACGAAACATTCCAACGCTCGCGCTTCCATCGGGTACGATAAAACGACTCGCGTTCGAGGCTTGTTCGCGTCGAGAGAGATTAAAGCGAAGGAGGAACTCTTCCACGTTTCGTTGAAGAAAGAAGACGAGAGAGTGTTCATCGACAATTACGAGAACGAAGACGACGATTGGGCCGCCAGTTTAGCCAAACAGATATTAGTGAAAAGGAGGAGAAGTACTTTGAGTGATGATGAAAAGAAAGAACTAAAGATAGCGTACGCGAACGCGCTGCCGAAGGAGATGATCGGCATCGCGAATAAGTGTTGCTTTTACGACAATAACACGCGATACGAACTCGTTTGCAAGTTTTTCGAGGCCACGGGCGATCACGACGCGAAGGAGGAGTTGATAAAGTATGAAAAACAAGTGTCTTCGCGAAGCCGCCGCCACGGCGAAGAAGAAGAAGAAGAAAAGTACGGCTGGGCGTTGAGTCAAGTATTTTCGAGGACGTTTCGAATTGAAGACGCGAGAGGTAGGAGAGCGCCGCGGAGAGTGATGATTCCAATCGTCGATTTATTAAACCACTCGTCCGTGGAGGAGGAAGTGAACGTGACTTGGAGAGTGAAGGAAGATTTGAGCGCGTTTATCGTCGAGGCGAAAAGAAACGTCGGGAAAGACGAGGAGTTGATTCTTTCCTACGGCGAGAGAAACGATCAGCACTTTCTGTTATTTTATGGATTCTTACCGTCCATGAACCCGTGCAATTCAGTCATGATGTGGGAAAACGTCGACGAGTGCTTGAACTGGTACCAAAATCTCTGCGGCGCGGATGAAAACGATACAAAATGGGACGCGATGAAATACAAATGCAAACGAGCGCTCGGTTTACTCAAGAAGAAAGACGAAGGAGATTTTATCGACGATGATAACGATGAACGGCGTCGATTTATCCTGAGTCCAAACGCGAAAGTCGATAACACCACGTTACTCGTACTCAACGAGATATCTGGAGATAACGATATGGCAATAGCCGCTGTGAGAGTAAGAGCGGAGGAAATTCTTTCGCAAAGATTTGCGTCGGACGACGACGCGAACATTGAAAGGATCTTTAAACACTTACTTGAGGAAACACAGATGGATGAAGGCGATATCGAACTGTTGAGGGCGTATAGAAATAGAAAAAGAGATATTCTTAGAGAAATCATTTAGATGTAGTTGTAGATGACTTTAGAGCAGATTAGATGTAGTTGTACCAGTAGTTAAAAGTTTTTTATGACAGAAGATGCTTCTTAAGGACACGCGCTCAAGAGACTGTTAACCACGTGCACGACCAAACGCGCGGCGGCTTTTACGCTGGGCGAAATGTTCTGAGAACTCGATCCTAATTTTCGCAAAGACTCGTAAACGGCAGTCAATACCGGTCGCACGTGCAACTTCAACGCGGGGTCTTGAGGATCGATAGCCAAGCACGTGTCGCGAATCCAATCGAGCTTTCTCTCCGCGTCTTTCGTCGTCAAATCCGAAGAGAGCTGTTGCGCCAGCGAAAGTAGCACGAACGGCGACAACGGACACGGATGCTGTCCAAACACGCGCTCTGGAGCTACTTGAGAACACAACCACGAGACAATTTCGAGATTGGAAGTACCTAACGCCGATGAAAATGCAGCGTCGAGATTGCCGGTATTCAACAATCTCTTGATCTCTAAAGTAGGATCCTGTGGCGCTTGCGGCGGCGGTTTCCTTTGCTCCAAGTCGGCGAGTGAACGCACTCCTCCTCCTCCACCAGCTTGTGGCGGCATTTGCTGCTGAAACATTCCTTGCGATGGACCAGATTGTTGTTGCATACCTCTGAATGCGTTGGAAACGGAAGATTTGAGTGCAGAATCTAAGGACTGCGGTAAACTTCTCATTTCGTTCACAGTTCTTTGCAACTCTTGGACGAGAGGCATCGCGTTTGCTTGCACCGATTGATCTCTAATTTGCATCAACTCGTTGTTTAGTTCACCTATAGAGCGCTCGAAAGTGTTTGCAATTTGGTTAAACATGTTTTGCGTCGAGCGTTCAAACGCTGGAATCATGACTTGTTGCATAGCTTGTCGAATTTCGGATTGAAGAGTCGTTTGCACCGCTTCCTTTGCGGCGGCGACGGCGGCCCGTTGCGAAGCTGCCGCGTTCGTCGCAAGAGCAGCTTGCACTGCGGCGGCATTTTCACCCAACTGCTCCGAAACTATTTGAGATATCGCGGTTGGTAAATCTTTTGTGGTTGCTTGCGACATCAGCGCGATTAATTGCTTTTGTCGTTCGCGCTCCGCATTGTCTCTTTTCTCGCGTTCCTTTCGCAACTTATCTCGATCTTGTTTAAGTTCATTCTTTAGTTCTCTGATTAACTTTGCAACTTCTTTATCACTACCACTGTCGCCACTTGTAGTAGCGGTAGTAGCAAAAATACTTGGCGCTGAAACAGGCGCCGCGGCCGGTTTACTCGCCTGTTGCTGCGCAATTGGAGGCGGAGGTTTATCGCTCACCGATGGAGAGCTCGGTGCGAGTTCCTCTGCGCTTGCCGATTGCGACATAGATTTCTTAAACATATCCGGGGTCAAGAGTCCCGAAACAACCGGCGAGGCAGCGCGCTGAGGAGGAGCATCGGTGATAATGGAAGGGAGTTCCTGTTGTACTTGTTCCGCAATAGTCGAAGAAGGGCTTTTACCCTTCGGTAACAATCGCACGCAATCTAACATCGGTAAACGCAATTGCTGAATCGCGCCGGTTTGCATACAAAACAGACCAAACTGCGCGCTTTGTACATCATCGTCTTCATCCGAGACATCGAGAGCTACAAGCGATAAAATCGGTTGCGACACGCTAAATTGAGAAATGTAATTAAATTTACTCTCGTGTTCATTCACAGAAAGAGCGTATACGACGTTTCTCTTGGAATCCGCAAACAAAAAGCACTGCTTATCTTTATACCCGACCCTGGCGAATTGAAAAGAGTTCCAGAACCACTCGGAAGAACATCCAATTTTAATCGATTGAGTCGTTTTTAGAGTTTCTGATTTTTTGTCGTAATGCAAGCATTCGATGTAAGCACAGCCCGAACTCGCGTTTACAGTGGTGGCTACGGCCAACGTGTTCTCATTCATCCATCGCGCCGCGCAGTTTCCCATTGACTCCCTTTTTAACAAAGTCGTCTTCGTGAATCCTAAACCTTGCGGTTCTAACTCAAACACTACTATACCATACCACCCTGAGACGTCCCTTTCAGTCGTCGCGACGATTCGTCGCTGGTTTGTAACGTCAATCGAAGTGATCGGGCCGTGCAAGTCTACGTTCTCTTCAAACGGAATCGGCGATTGGCCGCCGGCATCTTCATTTAAATCTACGGAAGATTTGAAGATTGCGTTCCCATACGCGATCAAAAATTCCGCTTTGCTGTCGTTGGATGATTTTCTAGGAAACCAGCGAAAGCTCGGCACGATTAAAGAGTCGTTCGAAGTGGTCGTTCCGCTCACGTTGTCCGCTTCGCTCGACACGTCCAACTTCAACAGCGTCGAGTCGCTGATCGTTTCCGAACTCTCGTCCTCGTTTAGTCTTCTCACAAGCAACGTCCCATCTTCGCTCAAGGTTGCCAAAATGTTCTCTTCCTCGTTCGTGGACGGTAAAAAACTCATGCTCGCGATTGGCGTCTCGTGCCCTCTGAGAAGCGAGCGCGATTGACTCACTTGACTCAACACTCTGACTAACCCGTTCCGAATCCCGTAGCAACAAAACGTCTCGTTCGCGGCTATCTTTATAGCGTTTGACTCTTGATATTCCGTCGCGTACACCGTAATCGGAGACGCTTCCAGTTGATTCTCTTCAGAAGAGGCTCCTCCGAAATCATTCTCCACGTCTATTGTGCTTTCTTTCAACGAATCGTCGATCGCGCAGCCTTTCGTCAAATGCTTCAACGCTTGTTGCTTCAACAATTCTTCGTCCTCTTCGCCGTTCTCGTAAAATATCATTTTACTACCGTTTGTTCCCGATCCTGATCCTCCTTGCGTCGTCGTTTCCGTCGTCGTCGTCGTCGGGAATGATTGCGTTAAAGAGTCCCCGTCGTCCTTCTTCTTCTTGTTCCCAAACAATCCCATCTCAATTGTGTGATTGTGTTTTCTTTGTGGCGAGTGCACTAAAATTTTTTTGTGCGAAAAAATGAAGAGACGAAGACAGAGGAATTTTTAAAAGTGACTCGTACTATTATTATTACATCATCAGTCGTCTGCGCGTCGAACACCATCACCTAAAAATGAAAGTTAACTGGTTGTCTCCCTTTTACTGCAAACCCCACAGTTCTTTCAAAAGTTCGTACACGTAAAACGAAACCGCCGCGGAGGGGAAAATTTTCGTATAGTTTGGAATCAAACCAGCGTAAAGCGCGGGAATACCTTCGGCTCGCGCGATGTGCACCATGCCTTGAACGACGTTTTTGTACTGCGTGGCATTTTTTGCACCATGGGCGAGCGTTTTCATGCCTTGAACTTGCATTCGACGCTGTACGAGCTCGATCGGGTAGACGCCAGTCTGCGCGGCGGCTCCCGCGAGCGCGCCGAAACACAACGTCGGTAAAGGATTTGAGGACTGCGATAGCGTCGATTCGTCTTCGTTGAGGAAACGCACGCGAAACTTTTTGTATTGTTGCTTGCAATAATCGTACACGAAGAAGTTGATGGCGCCGTAAGGAGCAACTCGAATCATGTTCGCGCCTAAACCTTTCCACAACGCTTTCGGGCCTTCGTTTTTGATGAGTTCCGACCAAGCGACTTCGAGGCGCATGCCGGTCCCGGAGACGCGCGAACGAAGCGTATCGATTGGATGCGTCAGAGCAGTTCCACACATGGACGCGACGGATCCACCGATCATGCGTTCACCTCCGCTCAAATCCCCCGCAGCGGTTTTGTTGTTCGTGTTATTATTATTTTCTTTCTCGTTCTCGATTTGATCTTTTTGTTTCATTTTCAACCGTCTCGCTTTGTACGTGTCGTAGACAAAAAACTCAACCGCTTTGGTCGGCGCGATCCTCAAAACGTTCAAAGAGTTACCGCGAAAGAGAGCGGGTGCACCTTCTGTTCTGATGATGCGCTTTAAGGAACCCAGAACGCCACCATCAGCGGCAATTTTCGAAGAATCGAGCATGTATTCAATCTTTACGCGTTCCAACGGAGCGACGACGGTCCGCGATACGCCGCCGGAAATCGCCCCGACGAGCAAATGCAAAGACACCGCTTTCGCTTGCGCTTTCCTCTTTTCGTTTTCAGACGCACCTTTTGGAACGGTCACGAACGAGTGATTCAAATCTGTCATGCTTCGTCCCCACACCTCGACGACGTCTCCCAAATCCGCCGCCGAAGAGAGCAACAGAAAGTCTCGAAACTCGGCAAAATCGATCGCTTTACCCATGGAAACAAATCCGCCTTTCCCATCTGAACTTTTCGGTAACGATTTCGGAGAAAACAAACCTTTTCCTTTACTAAACGCCCCTTCACCTCGTTTTATGCGTTCTACCATTGAATCCACCTCTTTGTTCGTCGCCGTCCATCGCCCGAGCGCGAAGAGCACTCGCTTCAACTGCCACGGCGTCAAGTACCCCAAATTCTGCTTATCAAACTGCCGAAATGTTTTCAACAGTTCTCGTTCTCGTTTTACCGCGTAGACTTGAAACTCGCGAAACGTGAGCGTCGGGCAGTCTTCGAAATGTTCCTTTCGCTTCTTCGTTATTTTGTTCATAAACGACAAGACAGAGTCTCGCGAGGCTGGAAACTTCAACTTCTCCAACGCGACGCGGATATCCTCGCCGGTAATTTCAACTTTGTTCGCGGATAAATCGTTGAACCGTCTTTGTAACGCTTTGAATCCGTACGAATTCGGATCCGGGAGATTTTCATCATCGTTATCATCATCGTTATCGTCACCAGCCGTCGTCGTCGTCGTCTCCGAATTATTAGTACTATTCGTTGTTGTCTTCTTAAAATGAGCATTCGCAGAAGTACTTTTTGAAGAGATGGACGCCGTTAAGATCGATCGCATCGGTTTCCTCGTCCTTCTTTCTCTCTCCTTCTTTCTTTTATCCCTGTCGTTGTCGTCGGTATAAAATTCACACCCATTCTTTTTTGTCCTCTTCTTCTCGTCGTCTTCTTCTTCGTTGTTGTTGTTGTTGTTTTTAAAAGTGTTCGTTACGAATTTGAGTGCAACTCCCCCCGAGGAAGAATTCATCAGATTTTTTAATCCGAGAAATCCACCAGGAAGAGAAGAACGATGACGATGATGCGCTGATGATGACGCTCCTTCACGCGTCGTCATTCTCCCAACAAGTCGTCGTCGTCGTAAAAGTAGTATTTATAAAAGGGAGAGTAATCACAAATCACTATTAATTCGTTTTTTCTCTCTTTTTTTTGTCACGACGGTTCTCTTGTTGTGTCGTTCTTTTACACCTTCCCCTTTTTTTTTTGCCTTTTTGGCCCTTTGGACCTTTCTCTTCGTCTCGCCTTAAAGATTGATGATGACCATCCTCTTTCTTTCTTGCGTGATGAGCTTTTTTGGCAAAAGAAAAGAAAAGATAAAAAAAACCACCCCGAGTGAAACATTGTACCTCACATTCACGCAGACGCGCGCTCTCTTCAAAACAGAGGAGTCGTTTTTTGTACATCGAATCCGAATTTAACTCTCGCGTTTTATATCCATCACGATGTCGTTTGCACACAGAGTCTCCACGCAGTTCGCGTCCACGACGACGAGGTCGATTTCGAAGAACACCGCCACCAAGAAATCAACCTTGTCATCGTCGTCGCGTAAATCCGTCGGTGTTCGCGCCGTCATCACCGAACCGGTCGCGTCCGCGGAAAACAAAGCCGCGTACGATGATTTTTCCGGCATGTTGGGTGACTATTTAGTCGATTACAAGGTAATTTCGCGTCATCGTCTGTCTCTCGCATTCATGGGTTTGTATGAATTATACGCGCGAGCGATTTTTTTCCTCCTCTTTCTTCCCTCTCGACGGCTGCGTTTCAGGTTTTCGCAAAAGCCAGCGGATAAGGAAAAATTAGTAATAATTCTTTCGCCGCTGCTGCTGCTTTTCTCTTACCACGACGACGTAAACCGACACTCCTATCATCGCGCGTAGTACTCACACCACCACGTTCTCTTCTTTCGTAATAAATGAACAGGTTGGCGACAAAATCATGGGTAAAGTCTCCGCGATGAACACCAAAGGTGCTTACGTCGATATCGGCGGAAAAGCCCCTGCGTTGTGCCCAACCGTGGAGTGCTCCTTGGCGTCTGTTCGTAACGCCGCGGCGGTATTCGACGAAGGACAAGAGTACGAATTTGAAATTGTGAAGGGCGACGACGGCGAAGGGTCGATGACGTTGTCCGTGCGCAAAATCCAATTAGAAGCGGCGTGGGAGAGATGCCGACAAGCGCAAGCGGACGACTTGGCGTTGTCGAGCGAAGTGTTGTCGGTGAACAGAGGCGGTATCTTAGTTGAGGTTGAAAACTTGAGAGGCTTCATCCCGCAATCCCACCTCGGCCCTCGCTTAGCTTTGGGTGACAGAGACGAATTGGTTGGACAAACTTTACCGGTGAAGTTTATCGAAGTTGATGAAGAGAAGAACCGCTTAGTCGCGTCGCACAGATTGGCGACTGATTTAGTTTCTGGCGAAGGTTTAGATGTTGGGGACGTCGTCACTGGCATCGTCCAGGCGGTCAAGCCGTACGGTGCGTTCGTTGATGTTGGTGGCCAAAGTGGTTTGTTGCACATCTCTCAAATTTCGCACGAGAGAATTGTTGCGGTTGAAAACGTCTTGTCCCCGGGTGACGAATTGAAGGTGTTGATTTTGTCCAAGGACAAGGAACGCGGGCGTTTGTCTTTGTCCACGAAGAAATTGGAGCCGAACCACGGCGATATGTTGAGAAACCCGAGTTTAGTTTACGAAAAGGCCGAAGAGATGGGTAAATTGTTCAGAGAACGCGTCGCTGCTGCGGAAGCCGCCGCCGAAGGGGGTTCTCCAACGGACGAAGTAGTTGCGAGCTCTGACGAATAAACCATCACGACGAACAACGATAAACATAAAAACAGAATCTTAGACTTACACACACATATTCCTATCTTTACTATTTAATTTGATTGACTGTACTACAAATAAATCTATTAACTACTAACAATCGCTCACTATGCCTATCTATCTATCTACGCCTATCTATCTATCTACGTTCATCTTCTCGTTCATCTTCCGTGCTACTTTTCTTAGGAAGAAACTTTCGCAACTCGAGACTGCCCGCATCGTCCTCCCCGCCGCACATTTCTTTTCGTCTTTCAATTCTGTCTCGCAAAACCTCGACATTCTTCACGTAGAGCTCTTTTGGCGATACGAAACCGATTAATTCTTTAGTCTTCATTTCTTTAGGCGGTTCAACTACCCGACCGCTTGGTTTATCCTGACCAAACGATCTCAAGTTATCGAAACTTTGCACATCCGCGGCGCTGTAGTACTGACTCGGCGAAAGAGTGAGACTGACATCGATCCATCCTTGGACTTTGAAATCGATCGCAATCTTTGCTCGCGAGTCCGCATCGCTCGCATGGTCTTCTCTTAAATCATTCGTAGGATCGACGCCGACGCCGGGAGAAAATCGGGTCATACTTGGAAACTGTTTCTCGAGCCAGTTTTGCAAGGCTGGCGCGTCCGTGACGACGTACATGAAGTTGTCGTCTGGATTCCTCATTTTTGCCCGTCGTTCGAGCGAACGCTTTGAAAGCGAGTACCCGCGGCGATATAGTCTCTCGTATTCCCTCTCAGGCGTGATTGTAGCGTCCAAGCGGTTCTTTATGAATTCCACCGCTTCCGAGGGCTTTAAAATCCGTTCGTTTTCTCCAGGAAGACCTTTATACGTCGTCGCCCGCAATCGAATGTGCCACTTTTGTAACTCTACCGACGAACACGTTTCGTTGAAGAACGTTTCGTCTATGCACTCGGCCATCGGAGGCATATCTTCTGGAAAACAAATCTTATCTTCGGCGTATCCAGTTCTCGCTCGTAAGCCAACTAATCGATTCGCAAACGCAACATCCGAACGTAACAAATGCTTCCAAGCCAGTAGATCCATCTTTGGCCGCAACAACAAATTCATCGCGCATGGAAGACACTGCTCAAATGCCTGCAACGGAACCATGCCTTCCTCTCTCCCGAGACTCTGATGATGATACGAACCAAAACTCTTCGCGTGCGTCCATCCAAATCTCTTCTCTGCCGTTTCCATCAAAGCTTCCCTTAACTCGTCTGAAAAGACAATCTCAGGCGGGAGATTTTTTTGGGTCATCACGTCTGCGCTTCTTCTTTCAATCGGAAGAGCACCACCAGATCCGCTGGATGAATCCCAGAGGATAACATGCTTTGTCTTGAACGCGTGTATTATGCATTTGTTACACGATGGGCAACCGAACGCCTCTCTGGAACCAAATGGACACTCGTAACGCATTTCTTTCTCGGTCAAACATGGCTCTTCTAAAAACTCGCCGTACCTGCATTTGTCCGCATCCTCGCCGTGAAAGCACGTGCCAACATCGACGTCTTCGTCTGGTCCGTATTGGCACTTCGTGTACTTATTCGCATCGCTCGTTCGCCACAGATTGAACCTCGCAAAGTAATCTATTTCCTCTCCGTTTCCTTCTTCGTACTTCTCGTACACTGTCGAACTCGTCTCCTCGCTCAACGCCACGCCTGGGAAATATTTCTCTTGCAGCTCCTCCGTCCATTTAAAACTCATCCCGCCGTTCGTGCCATCTCCTAAATACCCTTCGAAATATTCCGTAAAATCCCACTTACTTTCCGCGTTGTCGAAAAATACCGCGCGTCCAGAATACAATCCAAACATCATCCACCCGGCGGCAACGTTTGCCATGTGTCCGAAACCCAAGTTCTGCCAGTCGTTCCGCACGATTAAGATTGGATGACTTTGTTTGGACGCGTTCCCTTCCTCTTGCATAATGTCTTGGTACCTTCGAATATACGCGAACCACGCCGGTAAGAAATCTTGGCACCAAATAGTTTCCTCTTCTTCAAAAATTTCGTCTTCATGCTGCTCTTTTCGCTCGTCGTCGTCTGAATCGTCGTCGTCTTCGTGAAAAACTTCCTCACTCTCTTTGTCTGCTTTTCTGCACCCGCATTTTAGCAACACTCGGTTGAAAAAATCACTCTCTCGAGGCGAGCGATGTAACAACGCGTACGGACCAGTGATGGCTTCGTTTGTCCACATTTGTCGAGTGCGGCGAGAATTTAGAAACGTTTTATGGTTTCCACATCCAGAGCGGTCGATGGCGTTCTTCGTTTCCGGTCGTATCGCGTGAACTTCGTTGTTGAGAAATACGACGACGAATAAAAATATCAAAGAGGAAGAAGAGAAAAAGAATTTGGAAAAGAATTTCATCGTTTTTCTCCTCCTTCTTCTTCTCAATGTCCCCCCATTATTGTCGTTTATATCGTCGTCCTTTGTTTGGTTTTGGTGATACGTTTGGTCCTCTTTTTGCGTCGTCGGTTTTCAGAGAAGAGGAAGAGGATGGTGAGAGATGATATGAAGTGTGCGTGTGATGAATTTTTGTTGTTGTTGTGTGAGGAGCGTGAAATTTTCTCCTTGAAGAAAACAATCTTGACACGTTATAAACAAACGAGACATTAGTAGCGACAGACTGAAGTCACAGAAGAAGAGTAAGACAAAGAAGACAACGAAGAAGAAGATCGTCGTCAAAATGGTTGAAATCTCAGAAGAAGAAGATGATGATGTCTCGAAGAGTAATAATAATAATAAATCGTTCAAATACGTGTTCATCCCGTGCGACGAGACGCAACCCATCGAGGAGAAACTCTTAGATATTCCACCAGGGAGAGACATGGAGTGTTTGTTGGACGCGTTGAAGAAACATTTTCTCGAGAGTGGGATGCAATCCATGGAAGACACATCGGTCACGAAAGATCAGCAGAACGCGAAGTTGAAAGAGCAGTTGGAAAAGCAATCCGGGCAGAAAATCGACGACGAGATGTTAAAAGTCGCGGCGAACATGCAAATGGTCCAACCGGTGGCGTTACTCCCCGGCGGCACGAAGAATAATTTCATTCACGTGAACATGTACGTGGACGATAAAGGGATATCGAAAGGATTACGTTTGAACAAAAGAGCGAGCGACTTTACGCAATTAGTGAACATGCCGAATCACGTGGCCGGGGACGCGTTCGTGGCGAGGATATTTGACGACGAAAAGAGCGATTTTAAGAGAATAGATTTTAGTTTGGACGAGTTGCGCTCGGACGCCAAGTGGGTGGAAGAGGCGATTAAGTTGAACACGGAAAGAAGACAGAATTTAGGGAACGCGCACGAGAAAATCAGTAAAATGGGTGGAAGCTTAAACACCGAGAGTGGAATGGCGTCGTTTGGTGACGCCGAAGGAGGATTGGGAAGTATGATGACGGAGAACTACCAAGCGCCGCCGACGGAGGCTGATTTAAACCAGGAAATCGCCGTCGAAGGCACGAAAACTTCCTACCCGTACACCTGGATGCAAGACGAAGAGGAGGTGGTTTTGATTGCAAACGTCCCGGGAGACGTGGAAAAGAACTCAATCTCGTTAAAATTCGGTCCAGGGCAGAACAAAATAGATTTATCGTGCGCAAAAATCCAGCCGAATACCGTCGTCTCCGCGGAGGAGACGTTGTTCCAAGATATCGTCCCTGGCGACTCCTCGTGGTCGCTGGTGAAACAAAAAGACGGCACGAAAAACTTAGAGGTGACTTTAGTCAAAGCTAAAGAGAAGTTACGATGGTTGTGTTTTACTTTGATGCGAAGTGGAGAGGAACAAAAGAAATAGTAGTTTTGAGTTTTAGAGTATTTTGGAAAAAGGTAGCAGAGGAGCGTATTACGAGCCTCTGCAGTCTTTGACATTTGACAAATTTTTGAGGTTTTGTTTTTTGGATAAAGCCACCGCCCTTAAAAAGCAAAAACAAAAGCTAATTCGTAATTCGTAAACGCCACTCTTTGCCACGCTCGCGAATATATAAATACCGTTTAATACCGTTTAATTTACTCATTCGTATATCACCGATAATGTTTTCGATGGCTTCCACTCAGTTATCCGCGAGAGCGAACGTCGCGGTCTCGACTTCGTTCCAAGCGAAAAAATCACAATCGGCCACCACGTCGTCGTCGTCGTCGTCCACCAGAGGAAGAACATTTTTAGTCGTCGAGGCGAACAAGAAAGTCGCCAAGAAAACCTCGGTGGTTTTGTTAGACTCGATCGAACACGTCGGTGAAGCCGGCGAGATGGTTTCCGTGTCCTCTGGTTTCTTCAGAAACTTCTTAGAGCCGCAAGGCAAGGCGCAAAAAGCAACGCAGGAGCTCATCCAAGAGTTTAAGAAAAAGCAAGCGGACCAGGTCGCGGCGGTGGAGGCGGAACGCGCGGCGGCGCAAGCCATCGCCACGGCGTTGAGCACGATTGGTAAGTTTGTCGTCAAGAAGACCGTCGGTGAGGACGACAAGATCTTTGGATCTGTCACGGCGAAGGACTGCGCGGATGCGATTGAGAAACAAACTGGGAAAGCGTTGGACACAAAGGGTTTCGACGTTCCCGATATCTCCACAGTTGGTGTTTACGATGTTTCGGTGAAATTGCACCCGAAAGTTACCGGATCCTTCAAAGTTGACGTCCAGAAAGAATAAGAGTCGTGCACTCTCACACGTATTAGATTTTTTGTTAGCGCGCGACGGATGGGCTTCAAACGTCGTTTTCGCTCGCGAGAGAAAACGACGCGCGGTTCTAAACTCGTAGTAAATTGTTTGTTATGTAAAGGTATTCAATATATATATACACATATTATATATACTTTCAGAAATGCGCATCGTTTCCTTCTTCTTCTTCTTCTTCTTTATCTTCTTCCTCGATTACGGCAAAGTTTCTTTCATGATTGCCTCCTTCACTTTTTCCTTATCAAGAACCAAAGGGTCTTTCGGGTCCGTCACGTTCGTCTCGCGGAACTTCAAAAACGGCGCTATCCTCGCTTGCAGAGGCGTTATCGATAAATCGAAGATTGCTTCACAGAGATCCTGAATAGCGTCAGACAGAGGAACGAGACTATATCGCACCGGCGCTAGAAATTGAAGAAGCTTTCGTCCCTCTCTTTTCACTTCTTCTTTTTCTTTTTGGTGCGAAAAAGAGTTCGTGTTCACGAGAAGGTTCACCGACGAGTGTTTCCCATATTGAGAGTTGTGATATTTTTTCTTCTTCTCCGTCGTCGAGCCCGGGTATCGCAGGTTGCGCATCTCTTGCATTGTCACGGCCACCGGACGACCTTGAGTAGCAGCATCAGAGGACGTTGTTGATCGAGAGATGCGCGAGAAGAAAAACAGCAACGCGAAGAGAAGAGCGAGAAGCAGGAGGAAAACTCTTGTCGCGTATTTTTTCTCCTCCTCCTCCTTTTTTAAAGTCGTTGACGACGTCGTCGTCGCTCGAAAAAAACGTTCCCGCTCCTCCTCCTCCTTTTTGTCGTTCATTATCGTCTTCTCGTGTTTCTGTTTCTGATAAGGTGCGCGTCGTCGTGTGTTTTGCGCGCCGCGTTTAAGAGAAAGAGAGAGAGAGAGGAAAAGGTTTTCGAGTATTTTTTGGGGTAAACAAAGTACGAACATAAAAATCTCCTCTTTTTGGCTTTCTTCCCAAAGACACAAACCTCGTTCTCGTCTTCACAACAACGAGTGTCATTGAAAGATTTCAATTATACCTATAGGAGTGTTTGGCTCTTCTCCGTTGATATAACCAGAGCCGCCTGTTTTCACATCAAACATCAATACGTCGTGTATTTATGTTAACATGCCGGTACGTTTCAATTCGCATCGTCGTTCTCTCGACGTTAACCGCGGTTTTTAAGATGATTTTTTTTGTCCGCTTTTTAACAGAAAAAATCGCGTCAGCCAGAACGAGAACTTTCTCTCGTTATGTACGAAAGAGACGAAACGTTGGATTTTTTACCGCAATTTTGTCGTGTGTCTTCTTTTCTATGTACTAACGAACTCGTTGCGAAATAATGCAACTCTCTATCAATCCAGAATCGCACGCAAGTAACAGTGCAGAACGTCCAATCCATGGATGATTTGAGGACGGTGTTTCATCTCCCAATCAACGACGCCGCAAAGAAGGTACGTAAAAAAAGACACGCGCTCGCTCATCCTCGTCAGAAGGAACAAAAACAACAAGAACAAAACGAAAGAGAGAATTTTTTTTGTCTTGGGTTTTTTGGGGGGTGCACTTATTTGGGTGCCATTTACTGTTTGTTTTTTTTGCTCGGAGACCGATTTGGGGGCGTTTCACTCAAAACTCACCGCCTTAATCATTGTCCTCTGTCTGTCCTCCAAATAAAACAGTTGGGCTTATGCGTGACGGTTCTTAAACAGAAATGCCGAGAGTTTGGCATCGTGCGCTGGCCGTTTCGAAAGGTGAAGAAGATTGACATGCTGATTAAACAACTCGAAGAGGAGAAGGAGAAGGTTGTATCATCATCATCGGTATCGGGAAAAGAAGAGGAACCCCCCCGAGGACTTAAAGAACAACAAGGAGAAGAAAGGGGAGGAAACTTTGTCGTCGTCGGCGCGCCGACGCGAAAAGTGATTTTGGAAGACATTGAAAATCGTCTCCAAGAGATGCTCAAAATGCGCGACGAACTATACGCAGACCCGAATTCGAACATTCACTTGTTACCAAACTCTACTGGTAGTGCGATTAACTCGAACGGTGGTTTGACCGCGGAGAAAAGAGGCGAGAGTAACAATACTCGATCGCCGTCGCGCCAACAGGCGAAAGCCGCGAAAGCGGCTGCCGCAGCAAACGCAGTGCAGAAACACCAGCTGCAACTTCAAGAGAAAAGTACCGAGAAAGACGACGACGATAACGGTGCGGAGAAAAAGAAGTCAACTACTGCGACGGTGGCGACGAATACTGAGATGAAAATTGCTGAAAGTACGCATACTTCTCAGGAATCTGATGAAAGAAGGGCGGACGTCGTCCAAATCGACGACGAATTTTCTCTCAGCGCCCCCACCGAGGAAGAGAAGAAAAAGAAGGGAAAGTCGTTCTCTACTGGTAGACTGTGGCAACGAAAGGAAAGAGTCATCGAAAAGGCAACGGCGGCTACGCCTACGCGACCGACGTTGAAGCGACAAGGTTCGAACAGTTGTTCTGGAAAAGACAGCGGGTTACTGTTTGATGCGTTGCTCGACGCGGCAACCGCTTTGGACACCACGAAGAAAAACGGCGGTAAAGGTGAACAAGTCAGTGGTGACGAGAACAAGAACGTCATCAACAACAGCGACGACTACGAATGGGGCAGAAATACTGAGAACGAGGCTGGTCAAGATGAATCGATCATCGGTTCGCCGAGAAAAGTTCGCAGAAGTTGCGATGTACAACGCTCGGTTCGGCCGCCGTCCTCGGACATATCTCGAGAGAAGAAGGGTCTCGAACCTCGTCCAAATTCTGCTCCACTCAATATGAACAACATTTCTGAAGCAGATGTAGCGGCAGCATTCTATCAGCAAATGCAGTTGCAACATGTTCAAAATACTGCCGCAGCTGTGGCAGCTATGCAAGCGGCTATGGCCACGTCTATGAACCCATCTCAGCAGTCGATTCCGCTGATGTATCAAGTCCCGTACTCGTTACAATACATGAATCTTAATTCAAATATGATGCAGGTGCAATGGGCGGAGATGAATAAAAACATCAACGCGACCGCCGCTACTGCTACTAATACCGCTGGGATGAGTTTGCTTGAGCGTCGTGCGGCTGAAGCTGCGGCTTCTATTGGTGGTGGAAATGTTGCAATGCCGCCGTCGTCGTTGGATTTGAAAATACCGACGGCTTCGAGAGAAGGTTCTACGCACTCTGGTACATACTTTCCGTATTACGGCGGCGGAATGTATTCGCCGCGACAATATCATCATTATCAACAACAACAGATGATGTCGATGCCGGTTCTAGATCAATCAGCTGCGAGTGACGGTAATAGCTCCTTGGAGATGGGCGGCGTTTACACCGCCGAAGACAAAAACATCCGCGGAAGCGGCGTTGCATCGCCTTCGAGTATAGGAGCCTTTCCGAGTTCTAACCGCGTGAGTTTTGAGGATGTGACGGAGCACCCCTCTCCAATATCTCCGACGAACACGACGGCGGGAATTCATCGCCCGGTCGCTCTGAAAAGAGGCCACTTGGAATTGCAAAGCAATCAGTTTATTTGAAAAAGATACGACGACGACGACGACGATAATTATTATACACATAACCTGCATATATATTAAGCTATTTGTTAATATTTTTAGTTAACTATTTAGAAGGAAGAGTTAGAAGGAAGAGTGCGTGTGCTACGTAGAGAGAGAGAGAGAGGAGTTTGTGTTGGGTGCGACGATAGCGTGTTTATTATACATATTTTAGGAGCCATTACCCTTTATCATATCATCTTTCTGTAAATTCATTTTTTGTTTTTACGCGTACTTTGTTTTTTCAAAGGGGAACCCCCCTCCCGTGCGTGTAAAAAAAAACTTTTCGTCACAGTTACCGCCTTTGTCGATACTATCATCACAAATACCAACGGTTCAACCACCACCACCCCTCTACGTTGTTTCCTTCTCGCGTCGTCCGTGTTGTAATCAATAAAAACACGCATGGAACGGGAGATATTGGGTGAACTTTCGCTCAAACTCATCAACTCAGAGACGACGACAAAAACGACGGAAAACGACTTTGAAGACACGAGCGGCAAAAAAAGTGATTATTCTTTCTCCTCTTCTTCTCCGTCGAGAATGGGAAGGAAAAGCAGCAACGGCGTCGCACGCAAGAAGTCTCAGCAGTCTCAGCAACAACAACAACAGAAAGCGTTCCCGAAAGGAGGACAAAACGGACCAAGCAGCAGCAGAAAGAAGGATTCAAGAAGAGGAGGGGGAAAAGAAGAAGAAGACAAAGAAGACAAAGACGAGAAGAGGAGAAGAAACGAAGACGAGAACGATGACGATGATAGCATTACAATTCACAACAACATGAACACTTCAGTCGCAGTCGTCGACGTATCCTTCGATGCGTTCATTATCGACGCATCCAATAGAATCGCCTCGCAGTTTGATTCCAAACAAGTGGCTTTGCAAAGAGACTACGAGATACAGTTACAAAGCGAACGCGAGGAAAAGATAATGTTAAACGAACAAATGGAAGATTTAATGGCAGCTTTGGGAGAGATGACGTTTGTATCCGCGAAACAAAGATGGAAATTCGCGACCAAGTTAATCTTGAGCAAATTGAAAGAACAGAAAGCGACGAAAAATGCCGAAAGGCTAAGAAAGAGAGCGCTGAGTTTAGAGGAACAACTGAGACGCGTCGAGCGGCACATCTCAAACGCCGCCGAAGATTTCGATAACTTGAACAGAACTTTAGAGAAGGAAAGAGGAGAAATGCAAAGAGCGAAAGAGTCCGAGAAGTTTGCGTTGGAAGAGTTGAGGAGGAAAAAGTTACTCTTGAAACAAAAAGATGAAGAGGACAAGACGTTGTATAACTTGTCGCCCTCGAAGATGCGAGTGGCGTTGAGAGAGCAAGTGCGAAAAGAAATATTAGAAGAGATGCGAAGAGACGTCGGTGCCCGAGTCGAACGAATAACGAGCTCGGCGTACAGCGGATCGACGTCGCCGTTATCTCCGGATGAATACGCGTCTACTTTCGATCGATTGTTATTATTCGAAAATAAAGTAGGAGAGAAGAAGGGCGAAGAAGACGAGGCGGAGAAACAACAACAACAACAAGGAAATAATAATAATAGCGATACTACTAAAAACAAAAACAGGGAATCGAGCAGCAGACGACAGGCTGCGTCGGAAGCCGCGCGAACGATTGCAAAGTGCGTCGACGAGTTGTTATCGTCCACATCGTCCAGACTGCACAAAAGAAACCAACACGAGCACCGGCACAAAGACGGCGCGACCGAGGACTCGAAAAGGCAAGTCGCCGCGAAGAATATTAAAATGAAGCTCGCTGAAAATAGAAACACTCTCAACGACCCGACGGACGTGTTGAGACTGATGGCGTTGAGCGCGCTCGAAAAGAGTAGCAAATGATAGTACCGCGATTTGAAATCTGCGTATTATGATGATTGTAAAAAGAGTGTGTCTTACACACGTGTATTATTTCGCTCCCCCTTTAAAAGTGATGAGATCCGTTTCTTGTGAGTTTTTGACGACGACGTGGTCGTTCAAAAAATCAGTCAAAACGACGCTTCGTTAAAATTTTCCATCTCTTCAGAAATAATTTCAAGTGCGCGCGCACGAGAGCACACACATAAACATAAAAAGAGAGATCGCTTCGCTTCACCACAAAAGCGAACGAGGCGGTATCTGTTGAACGGCTTTCGCGAGCGTCTCGGTACGTCGTGCGTTCGCATCATCGTTGCTTTTAACACGGTTCTAAAATTGGAATCTCTTTTCCCGCGTCAACACGAACGAGTGGTGTTTGGTCGTCTTCAACGGTAATTTGAAACGGCGTTCCGAATTTTGACTCGCGCGAAATACGCGCACACGCGACGAGGATCTGATCGAAACGATCGAAGAATATCGCGCGCTTTGTATTCTTCCGTATTTATATCTTCTGACCGTCCTCGTTTCTCTTCTTCTGCGTGAAACAACAGATACGAACAAAGAACACGCGCGACGTCTCTTCGTTCAAATCGCTTCGTTTAAACGAGTGGACCAAAGGCACCCTTCTTAAATTCTCTTGGAGAGTACAACAAAAAAAGGGGTAAAAAGTCTCTCTTTTTTAGAGAGAGGGAAAAAAATATGAGTTCCGCCGCGACCTCCGGTTTCGCCGCCGCGTTCTCGTCGTCGCCGAAACCAACGACGATGTCCTCGTCCGTACAGAACAGAATGTCGGAGTCGTACGGGAAATCGTCGTCGCCGGCGAGTTTCCGAAGTTCGTCCAGCGTGAAAGGCGCTTCGCCTTTGCCCAAAGACGTTCCGCAAACGAGAATCTCTGGGTTTGGCGTGAAGGCGCAGACGACAACGACTATGAAGAACAGCTCTTCATCGTCAGAGTTGGCGAAGACACCACCGATGTCGACGCCTACGCGCGTATCTCCGTCCTTGTCATCGAATTCGCTCCATTCCAGCGGCATGTTCTCGCCTTCCTCGGCGGCGGAGGAAGGAGACTTTAAAACGCACGCTGGTTTCGACACGACGACGACGACTAATGCGGCGTCCACGACGACATCATCAACACCACCAAAGCCTTTGACGCATCATTTAAAGCCACCGGTGTCTCCAAACTCGAAAGCGAGCTTGTTTTCAGTCGTTTCGAGAAACACGTCGCAGTTGACGACGCAGCTCTCCAAGGAGCTCGGCAAAATGATAGGGGCGCGTACCTCCGAAGAAGAAGATGCCGGCATTGAGAGTCTTGGATTGAACGAAGAAAACGCTGCTATCTTGAATGGTTTGATTAAAGAATACCCGAAATCGTTCGAGTCGAGAGAAGTTCAAAAAGCGTTCAAAGTGTGCGTCCAAGCGCACTCGGATTTTGGACACCGACCGTTGTTGTTGGATTGCGTCGGCACGGCTAAGATTTTGTGCGAATTGGGAGCTGACGCTGGAATCATTTCGGCGGCGCTGCTGCACGATGTGACGACCACAACTTTACTCAATAAAGACGATTTGTTGTTGAAAGGTATCAGCGAAGAAGTTACGAAGCTCGCGATGGATGTCGGAAAATTGACGGTCGTGTCAAAGTTACACCAAGCGTCGGGGCGTGACTTGGAGGTTGAAGAAATGCGTTCTCTCCGCGAACTGCTATTAGCTATGACAGATTCGCGAGTCGTGATCATCAAACTCGCGAAACGTTTACAAACTATGCGAACGATGAAGGAGAACGTGTCGAGATCGAGACGCGGTAAACTCGCCGAAGAGACGCTCGCCGTGTTTGTGCCCATCGCGAACCGATTGGGTATGGCCACCATCAAGAATGAATTGGAGGATATTTGCTTCAAGACGTTACACCCGGAGCAATACGAAGAGTTATGCGCGCAGTTGAAGCGCGTATCTTCGAAGGAAACGATTCTGAAGGCGATGGAGTCGTTCGAATACGCCATCTCAAACGATACTTCCATGGAAGAGTTGAAGCCGATGGAAATCGTTGGCCGCGAGAAAGGATTGTATTCCGTGTATAAAAAAATGAAAAAGAAAAACATCAAGCTCGAAGACGTTCGCGACGTGCGCGCCATTCGAATCATTATCCCGGACAGTGCTGGTAAGGATGGGTGCGAGTTGGTCATTTCGAAAGTGCACGGACTCATGTCAAAGGTTCAAGGTAGTTTTAAAGACTACGTCTCGAGCCCGAAATCGAACGGGTACCAATCTTTACACACCGTCGTGAAAGATGAAGCCGGGAACAATTTGGAAGTCCAAGTGAGAACGGTGTCTATGCACATGCAAGCCGAATTCGGCGTCGCAGCGCATTGGCGGTACAAAGTGAACGATACTTGTTTGTCGTCTCCGGTGGATGAGAGTGGAATTCGATGGGCTCGTTTCGTCCTTTCTCGTATGCAAGATGTCAAAGATAAATCCAAAGTACGCTTGCCAGGGAAACCTTCGATGGAGAACACCTTCCCGTTTCCGTCGTCGGCGTCGTCGAGCGACAACGAATCAATGGCACCGTTGGACGTTTCCGGTTCTTTCGATGAGTTTACCGTTCTCGAAGATGCCATGAAGAGAGCAAACGTGAATGACGCGTTGTCCTCTTCGCCAAACGCCGGTAGTCCTTCGGCGCCTAAAATGACGTACGTCATTTTGGTCATCGACGGTTCTATGAGCATCAAAGAAGTCGAAGCCGGTTCTCGATTATCGGAAGTTGATTTGCTCGACGATCAAAAGACGATGCCGGCGGTGAGAAACGGTTTTTCGAGCGAGTTTGTCGGCATCCGGACGTTGCGGGTAAATCGCGAGAACGTCGACATCGACGACGTTCACAATTTTGAAATGAAATTAGGCGATGTAATCGAGGTCACGCGGTCTCGAATCTCACGTTATGACTTTGAGGAGAACGAGAGCGTGGTATCGGCAGAGGCGGCGGCATCGGCAGCGAATGGTTCCAACTCCAAAGCCACGTACTTCCCGGATTTGGAAGTTCACGCGATGCCGGTTGCGTGAGAAGAAAAGAAGAAAATATAATACTACGTAACAATAAGAATATTCTTTTGTACCAACACAGAAAAAGAAAGAAAGAAAGAAAAGAATAATACTATACAGAGCGCGCGGAAGAGGTTGAGAGATTGTATATTTCCGCCGCTGCTCTCCACTTTTAAAACGAAAAGTTTATTTGTTGTAAAATATTGTAGACCATAAAAACACCACCTCTGTTTCTTCTGTTTTGTTGAATCTCTTGCATTTGTCTATACCCTAATCGAGAGAGCCTAGAGGAAACTCCCTCTTTGGTTCGCCATAAATACACACAAAATAAACCAACAAAATGATCGCGAGCTCTTTTCAAACTATTGCCTCCGTCTCGGCCTTGAAGGTACGTTTATACTCGCGCGCGCGCGCTCTTTTTTCAAATCTGCTCTTTTGCGATTATCGCGCGACGACGACGAGAGATGGACGACAACGGTTGAGGAGGAGGTGCAGACAACAGAAGACAGAGAGAGAAAGAGACGAATGAGATAATTTTGTTTATCTCTCTCCCTCTCTCTCTCTCAAATATTGGGAGGAGTCCTTTGATGAGGCGTAAAAAAACGCACTCTCTCTCTTATTTCAGAGGGGAGAAGAAGCATTCGAGGAAGAAGCGCTTTGATCCTTATCTGCCACTCTATCTGAAAGCGATCGTTCGTTCGTCGTCGAGGGAGGTTCCTTTAGAAGGAAGGAGTGAGAGCGAGACAGAAGACGATGAGTTTTATTTTTTGGCCACCCCAAAGTAGTCTGCTTCCCTTCCTGCGAAGATACGGAAAAAAAGGAGAAAGATGGCTCTTTTTTAATGAGAGAGAAGGAGAGAGATTTTCCATTCCTCCCGTTTTGTTTTTTCTGGCCAACATCTCCCTCATTGTTCAAAAATACTGACCACCACCCAAACGTACTCGTTCATACTAACGCTATTACAGACGCAAACGACGAGAAGATCGAAGGTACAAACCGTCGTCACCGCCAAGGCGGAAGACAAGGTTGACCGCAGAGCCGCCTTGGCTTTGTTCACAGCCGCCGCGGTCTCCACCGTCGCGAAGAGCGCCAACGCCAACTTGACGATCCCGTCCCAATCTTCCATGGGCGGCTTCGCCAGACGAACGGAATTCGCGGGTGAAGGTTTCGTTGGCTCCTCCACTGCGTCCATGAGTTCGTACACCATGGAAGGTACGGCGAAACTCGGCGCGGACTTGAAATCTCGCCGTAAGACTATGTCGAAGGCGAGAGCGAAGGCGGAGGCGACCATTGCCGCGTCGTCGGCGGCGCCGGCCAAGAAGGAAAAGAAGTAAACAACAAAACCTTTGCTATACTATTATAAAAATTAGAAAGAGAGAGAGAGAGAGAGAGGGAGAGAGACGTATAATACTTATTCACTACGCTGCGGCTACCGTACATTATATCATTAAAAACTAACTATTCTAAAAACGCTATCGTATATTACACCGGCATTTCATCTTCTCGCGATGAAATTTGCGGAAGGACGACCGTCCGAAATGAACGAGACGTCATCTTTCAAAACTTCGAATCCTTCGTTTTTGGTAAAAATTGATCGCAGCTCTTCGTTCGGCGCGATTAAATCTTTCTCTTTGTTTGGCCGGCCAACTTTGGAATGCTCGCAGCCTTTGGCGAAGTGAAACCACGCGAAGAAACAATCGCTCTCCGCGGGCATGTGTTTCACGATTTGAGCGAATAATGGTTTGTGACAGAAGCGAACGCCAAGGACGAGTTTTAACCGAGAAACATCATCGACGCTACTCAAAGCGCACATAAAAGCGTCGTCATTTCTCGCATCCCACTTCAAAACTTTCACCTTATCTTCGACGCCATGAAGTCTTGCCATTTCCTGCGTTCTCGTTAAAGCTTTTTGGTCGAAATCGCAAGCGAGCACGTCGAAACCTTTGGACGCGAGATAAACGGAATCGCGCCCAACGCCTGAACCTAAATCGAGGACGATGCTGCTACTATTATTGTTGTTATTATTTTTATTATTATTCGTCTCTGACGATGATAAAAACGTTTTGTACAACTCCTTAACCGAAGGTGAAGGTTCCCACAACCTCCTCTTATTTTTCTTCTTTTCGTTATTGAGCGCGAGAACGTCGTGCGTATCAACGCCGTTTCCGAGCGACGAATCCTTCTGCATCTTCAGCATTTTTGCGTTCACCGCGTTGATAAAATGCTCGTTGTAGACGAAAGCGTATTTAATGTTCCACTGAACGCCTTTGAAATCTCCTCTCTGAAAAGTTTCTCGTTGGTTCTCAAACGACGACACCAAACTCTCTTCGTCGTCGTCTCTCCCCTCTTCTACGAAAACCGAAAAAGGCGTCTCTCTTGGCGGCAGCAAGTGGAACGAACCGCTGATTTCATCGAACGGAATATTCACAGAGCGCGACAAAGAGTGCTTCTGGTACTTCTCTCTCGGTCTCAAATCTAAAAACCACGCTCGGTCTTCGTCGTCGTCGTCGTCCAGAGATTCAGTTTCAGATATCAGAGAACGAAGCATCTCGTCCAATAAAAGCGTCTGCGTCTCGACGCTTTTCGAATGCGCTAAAGCGCGGAGAAACGCGTCTGTCGTCGTCGTCGTCCTCATCTCAGATGCGTCATATTTCGTCGAAATCTTCTTCCCGTTCTTAGTCTTCTTCCTCTTTTGCTCTCTTTACTCTTTGCGTCGTTCCTCTTTTCGGCGTGCTCATATAGAATACACTTTTGTTTTAACGACTTTTCCCATAAAACTGCTTTGCATGGATAAAAAAATGCTGGTCTTTCGCTTCATTATTGACACGCGCGCGCGTTTAGTAAACGCGAAATCTCCAAACACGACGTAATCATGCACTGATAATAATGTCGTCGCGTTGGTGCAGTCCGCGTTTTGTCGTTAGTAACCGCGCGCGTCGCAACGATTGCTGCTGCTTTTCACGCGGCGTTTTTGGGAGAACAACGAGAAGAATAGTATCGTCATCCTCATCATCATCGTCTTCACCAAAGAAAGAAGAAAAAGAAGGAGGAGGAGGAAAGAAATTTGCGTCTCTGGATGACCACACCATCAACACCATATTAGGTCCGTACGAAGCCAGAGAGTGTTCCGCGTGGACCGACTATCAGCGAATTTCGAACTCTTGGGTGAAGAAAATATCTCAGGAGTGCGACGAGAAAACAAAGAGGAAGATTACGGAGCGACACATCGAAGCGTTATCGATATTGTTCTGTCAAGTCGCCGCCAAAGAGGAAAAGGTTCTGGAGGATCCAGAACGAGTTATTCATAACACCTGTCGTTTGGCGGACGTGTTTGATACGAACGTAGCGAACGTGTTGAGAGCGTTCTCGGTTTCTCCTTTCCTTTGTTTCACCGACGCGACGACGGTGGCGAAATCTATTCTGGCGATGAAACGAGAGTTGCCCTTTTGCGACGTCTCGAATATTCTGACGTATCGTCCGGAGCTCTTAGTATGCGATGGTGAGGTGTTATCCATGCGTATACGCGATACGAAAGAAACGCTGGAATCTTACGGCATGCCTTCTCCTTGCGTGAATTATTTGATTCAAGAAGAGCCCGGCCTCCTCTTAGGCGACGGAGGCGTGGAGAGGCTCGAGCAAATACGAGATGCCGTGGATCAGTTTGACCTGTCGCTTTTGAAATTCAGCGAAAACGGTCAGTTTTTGGACGTAGATTCGGAGAGATGGTTTGTCAATAACTTTGTAAATTTTTACTTCGGTTAATAGAGGGGATACCGAATACAAAAAAGTTGCTGTACAATACAAATTAGTAATATAGTAAGAATAGTAAGTTTAATAAATTCAATCACAATTGCTGCTAAGTTTTTGTATATACACACACATATTCTCTCTCTCCCTCTTTAAGCTCTCCTGTTGTTAGTAATATTATTTATCTGCTAATCGTTAAAGTTAACTTCCATAAATGTTTAGCAGTTTTTCCCGACAATCTTCGCCGGAGCTACACGAATCAAGTTGCCCTTCTTACCCGGGACGTTTCCTCTGATAATGATGCAATCATCCTCCACTCTCATGATTTTCAACTGCTTAATCGTCGTCGTCTCGTTACCCATGTGACCGTGCATCTTCTTCCCCGGAAAAATTCTACCTGGGTACGTACCCGCGCCGACGGAACCGTGTTGTCTGTGAGACTTGGAGCCGTGCGTCATCAAACCTCTGGCGAAACCATGTCTCTTGACGGAACCTTGGAAACCCTTACCGATGGACGTTCCTCGAATATCGACGTAGTCGCCCTCCTTGAACATTTCCGGAGCGCTCAACTTCTGGCCGACGGTGATGCCGTCCGCCGGCGCCGCGAGACGGAACTCCTCCACGTGTCTCATCGGCTTCACGCCAGCCTTCGCTAAGTGACCGACTTCAGGCTTGGTAATTTTGTGTTCCGCGACGGCGTCGTACGCCACTTGCACGGCGTTGTATCCATCAGCGTCCGCAGTTTTAACCTATTTTTTAATTGTTATTTCATTGATGAGAGATGATTTGATGATAATCAGTTTGTTGTTGTTGTTGTTGTTGTTGACCCTTTTTCCCTTTTTCGGAAAAGGAAAAAAGAGGAGAAAGAGAGAAAAGAAAGAAAGAAAGAAAGAGGGTTTGAGACACGAGGGCGAAAGAAGAAGCAAAAATCGCCCTCCTTTTCGCTCGAAACCAGCGGCTGGAAACCATCACGCGAACGCACGCGCGAGGAAGAGAGTGGACATTCGCGAGAAGAAGTACTCGTTACGAACGAATGGATTCTTTTTTGGATGGGTTTCAATCCTCCTCGTACCAAACGAGCGCGAAGAATGCGCGCGCGTAAAATGCACACCGCCACCATTTTGCCTTGTAAAAGTCCCTCTTTTCGCGGCGGAAAAGATAAAATTCTATAGAAACGAAAGACGTACCGCGCTGACATAGTTCCCATCTTTAACGGCAATAACCGTCACTGGGACGCACAATCCATCGTCCGTGAAAATTTGCGTCATCCCCGCTTTGTTTCCAAAGACTCCAACACCTCCGTCGACTCTCGCAAACGTTTGCAATCGAGCACCTCTCGTGGAAGAAGAGGAAGAGGAGGATGAAGTCGTCAAAGAAGAACGCGCGTTAAACGAGGACGATTTGCGCGAAGCTAAGGCCGAAGCCGAGGTTGCCGTGAACGTTTGGGCGAGTGCAGACATTATTAATGAGTAGTGGTGTGTTTTGTAGTACGTTTGCAACAACGACAAGTGCGTGTGTAATACTATGAAGAAAGAGTTGAAAAATTCGTTCACGTCGTCTCGTCCCTATCCTTTTTTTCATCCATCAAGTTGTGTTTAGGGTTTATAAATTTTCGCAACACCAAACCACCCCATAATAATTCATAATTCACTTCTTCAGTTTTACGCGCTCTGTGAGACGACGGTCGAAGAAGAAACTCTAAGAGGACTCGGCTACTATACGTTGTCGTCGTCGTCGTCGTATTTACAACAACAAAAACTGTTTTTTAAAGAGAAGAAGAGATAATAATAATGGAACAACAACAACAACAACAACAACAACAACAGCAAGACCGACCTCCTCCTCCTCCGAGGAACGAAATCAATCACATTCGTCACCGGAATTTTTTCGTAGAAGTCGAAGAAGAAGATGAGTTGATATCGACGACGACGAAGAAAAAGAACAAGAAGAATAACCAACAACAAGGGGACAAGTCGTTTTTCGAGAGCGTGTTCTCGAGCATATTTGGCAGCGAAGACATCGACGAGGAAGGAGATGATGAAGAAGACAATAAACAACAACAACAACAACAGGAGAGGCGAACGCGGCAAAGGAGACGAGAGGAAGACGAGTCCACGAACACGCCTCCGAAATATCAAGAAGAGAAACAACAACAGCGAGAAGAAGACGCGAATAGAAACGATGAAGAGGACGACGAAGACACGGAGTCTAAATTTTCCGAACGACTTCGGAACGCGTCCGGGAGTACTAAGTTTGAGTTAGAACGGAAAGCGAGAGAGGAAATTCGTTCGATGAAAGGCGTCAAGGCGAAAGCGAAGCTCATCGATAGTAACGAAGCGTTTCGAGCGCAGGCGCTGTTGCGACTCAAGGCGAAAATAGATAAGCACATATACGACGAGAGAGGGGACTACGTTACCGAAGTTCCAGTCAATCCAACTAGAGCAATGGACGAGACGTTGAACGCTCCGAAGAACAACGTTCCGATGGATATTGACGCCAAGACCGCGGAGGATAAACTCACTCCGCATCAAAGAAAACAACGCAAAGAAGAACTGAGACGAATCAGAGAGCGTGATGATTATCGCGTGCAAGAGTCGGTAACTTCGGAATCGAGATACGCGTTCAACGGGTCTTGGAATTACGATAGAGATGAGTTCTTACGCGAAGGAGATAAATACGAAAATCAATATCACGTCGAAGAACGAAAACACAAGTTGCTCCGAGGCGTTCTCTCCGCGGCGGAGATGAATTTGCCTGAACACGAACAACCGCTTCGTATGGCAGAAAGCATTGTCGACACGATCGTAGAGTGCGCGCTAGAGAACAACGGAAAGTACGAGTGGAAACTCGATGAAGAAGAGGTGAGAAAGCGCGAGAAAAAGTTTGAAGAACGAAGGAAGGAAGAAATGAGAACCATGAAAAAGATGTTGAACGCGGACGAAATTTCCGACGACGACGACAACGCCGACGCCGATGACGACGAAGATGACGACTATTTTGAGGAAGAAATGCGAATTCATCGCCGCGAGAACAAATTATTGACCGAAAAGTTAGTGAAGAGCATCCCAGACTCACTGGAGCTCATCGAGCGCATGAACATCCGAAAAGAGCAAATAAAAGCGCAGAAAGATAAGCTGAAGTTGAAAAAGACGAAACAAAAATACATCGATAAAATTGAGAGACAAGAGAAGGAAATCGAAGAGACCATCGCGCGCGCGAAAATCCTCGAAGCGAAAATGGAAGAGCAAAGGCTGGAGAAAGAACGCAAGATGGCGATTGTCGAAGAAGAGCGTCTGAAGGAATTAAAACTGAAACAACTCTCGGAGAAAGAGCTCATCCGACGTCACTCGGAACACAAGCGCAAGAAAATCATGGAAATGCACGAAAACGAACGAAAAAAAGCGGAACGAGCGCAGTTAGCGCGGCAGGAAGCGAGACGTGCGCAAGAGATAAAGCTCAAAGTCTTGCGCGAGACTGCTAACTTGGAAGTCGAGTTGAAAGAAAATGCACTCCGGGAAGAAACGAGAAGACTCGAGGAAGAAAAAATAATCGAAGAGAACAACATGCACGTAGAAAGAGAGATGCGCAACGTCATGGAGAAAGGTAGACGACACCGCTCGGCGGCGACGCGGCACGAGTTGTGCATTCAAATTAAAGAGACGAGAGAACGAGAACACCACGTCGCCATGGGGAAGTTGCGCCGTAAGAATTCCACCGCTAAAGATGCCGAAAACGCGGCTAAAATCAAAGAAGCGTTGAAAAAAGCCATTCAAGACGTCGAGGAAACAGAGAAGGAACGCGTGAAAACGATGGAAGCGAAAGCGAACGCTTACGAGAAAGTGAAAGCTTTGCAAGAAAGACAGGCGAAGCACTTGCAGATGAAGCGTTTACTGGACAAGAAACAAAAAGAAAGCGAAGAGGCGGAATATAAAGCCGAGTTGGAAAGCGTGCGATCTTCTATTCAGAAAGCGGCGTTGCGCAATTCAGAATTGAAACAAACTTTGTCTGATTTCAACAAAAACTTGGTCGTCGTGTTCCCGAAAGTTAAGGAGGTGGAGACCAAACCTCTCCCGCCGTCGTCGTCGACTAAAATTCGAGCGGCTGAGAAACTAAAAAGACGGGCGGTGTTAGAAACGTAGAGAAGACTTACTACTGCTCGGTGCTGTTCGCTAGTTATATTACATAGTTGTATATTATCGATACCTCCTGGTATTATTATAGCATAGTGCAGTATAATCAATATTCATGCGAAGAATAGACATCGCCCCCCGCTCGAACGCGAGAGCGAACACTTCAGCCGACGTCATTTTTTCAAATTCCTGACAGTTGAGACGAAGAAGAAGACGACAAAAAATATGTCGTTTTGTCATCAACTTTTGTCATCGTCTTCATCGATTGCGGGGGGGCGTAGTCAGCCCAAGCGCGCGAGCAGAAGTCTTAAAACGCACCACCGCACGATTACCGCTTCTTCTTCTTCTTCGTCATCATCATCTTCTTCTTCCTCCTTCTCTCATTCGTTCAAACGCGCTCTCGAAGATTTTGGATACGAGGACGACGACGACGACGACACAGGAAAAGCAGATGGAGTAGTAAAAAGAACACGGATGAATGCACAAAGACACGCAACGAATGGAACGACAAGTTTGCACCGGAGGAGGAGAAGGGATGTTTTATTCAGGTCATCCTCAGCATTCGTCGTGGCGAGCGTTTTTGGAAGCGACGAGATGACAAACAGAGCGGAGGCTATTGAATCCGGATTTATAAGCGACGCGTGGGAGAGCTTCGGCGGTGGAGGCCCGGCGGATTTGACTTTTCCGGAAAGCTTTCAAGGCGAATGGCTGGTCAACGCGACGTTGACGGATGTAGATTTACCAGAAGGTGCAGACGTGGTATCAAACATAGAAAGCGTAAACAGAGCAAAGAATGATGTCGGTAGGCCTACCTCGTATCCTTTACGTTTCGTGCGAAACTCGAGGAACGAAGTCATATTAGACCGAGCTTGGAATACGGAAAAGTTAGCTGAGTATACTATGAACGTCAAGAACGGCTCCGTGTTTACGGACATAGATTGGAATTTAGACGACCCCAACGTCATGAAGTGTTCGTTGGCGGATGGAAAGACGATTTTTTTCAAAGTCACCGCTCGGTCGGAAACCGAGGACGATTCGAGAAAGCGCCGCTTCGAAACGAGTGAACTCGCAGAGGTTGTTTTTAACGATTACGAAGGAAGTGGGACAGACCCGAACGTGAAAAGAACGCGAACGTATACGAAATGGTTGTGGCGCGACCAGAAAGACGCGCAAACTGGACAGCCACTCATCGTGTGCACGCAAATCGTCTTAGATTATTTGACTCCGTTTTCCTCCGGAAACGGCAACGCCGACGAAACGTTTATGCGCGTCGCGGGAAGACCGGTGACTGTATACACCTACAAGTTGGCCATGTTCAAAACTGGTCCTGGATTAACTGTTGGAACAGCGTGAGTCTTCTCTGAAATGATGATGATGATGATGATGATGATGATGTGTAATACTAATACTAATAATACTATTCATGTAGCAACCAACGCCTTTCATCCTCTCTACGTACTAATTTTGCAAATCAAAAGTGTTTGTTTCGAAGAGAACGAACAAAAAGTGTCTCCCTCTTCTTTCTTTGTTTGTTCTTCTCGAGTATTTCTATTTTATCTTTTCTTCTCAATTTGCTTTAGTAAAGAATTGCGACGTCGTCGTTCGCGCGCGGTGTGTCTATTTGCTGACACTATTCCGCCCCGCGGGTCAAACACGATGCTACGCCTGGCGCACTATGCGCTCGTGAACAAGAGTAATGGAGCTGCTGCGGCAAAATCTTCTCATCGCGCGTTGAGAACGACGACGATTCAGACGACGACGACGACGACGTCTTCTTCTTCCTGGAAAAACCCATTTCTTTTCTCCTCCTTCAACCACCGCGGAGGAAGGACGACGATGCGCGCGAAGATGATGAATTCGTCGTTCTCAACCTCATCGGCGACTACAACCGCAACAAAACGATCCTCTCCTTCTTCTTCTTCTTCTTCTGCTTCGTCGTCGTCGTTCAGAACGCGCGCGATTGCGTCTTCTTCGGATGCAGCTGCAGCTTCAGCCTCAACTCCTCCTTCTTCTTCACCTGCGAAAAGCTCCTCCGCCGCGGGAGTGAACACAGACGCGCCGACGTTTCAACAAGCAATCAATAGATTGCAAGACTACTGGGCCTCAAAAGGGTGCGCAGTTTGGCTTCCGCATAACACTGAAGTCGGCGCGGGAACGATGAACCCGGCGACGTTTTTGCGTTGCTTAGGACCAGAACCTTGGAACGTGTGCTACCCGGAACCGTCGGTGAGACCGGATGATTCTAGGTACGGGGATAATCCGAATCGAGTACAAAGACACACGCAGTTTCAGGTGATTTTAAAACCAGCACCGGCGAATCCGCAAGAACTCTATTTAGGCTCCTTAGAAGCGCTCGGCGTAGATACGAAAGCGCACGACATTCGCTTCGTGGAAGATAACTGGGAAAGTCCAGTTTTAGGCGCGTGGGGGTTGGGATGGGAAGTTTGGCTCGACGGCATGGAAGTGACGCAGTTTACGTATTTCCAACAATGCGGTAGCGTGAAAGTCAATCCAGTTGCGGTTGAAATTACGTACGGTCTAGAGCGCGTCTTGATGGCTTTACAAAATGTGGATCACTTCAAAGATATTAGATACAATGATTCCTTAACGTACGGCGAAATGCGTTTACAGGACGAATACGAAATGTCCGTGTTCAACATGGACGTAGCTTCGGTGGAAAATCAGAGATTGCGTTTTGATTTAGCCGATAAAGAAGCGCAATCGCTGATTGAAAACAGACTTCCTCTTCCTGCGTACGACCAGTTGCTTAAAGCGTCTCACGCGTTTAACATTCTCGACGCTCGTGGTGCGGTTGGCGTAACGGAGAGACAGAAATTGTTTGCCTCCATGCGTGATTTGGCGAGAAATATTGCCTCCCTTTGGGTCGAAAGACGCGAAGAGTTAGGTTACCCGCTCGGAAGCTTAGTCGAAGGATCAAGCGACGACAAAGAAGATGACAACGGTAAAAAAAAGAAGAAAAAGAATAACAAGCAAAACGACGCCGCGAAACCTGTTGCGCCCATAGACGAATCAAAGCTCCCGAATGAGAAGGCTGATTTTGTTTTTGAAATTGGTACCGAAGAGTTGCCGCCTCACGATGTTGTTTCGTGCATTCATCAAGTCGAGCTCGCCATGAATTCCATTTTAGAGCAATCTGGACTAGAATACGATAGCGTCTCAGTTGGTGGTACGCCTCGCCGCGTATCCGTCGCGATAAAAAACCTCTCTCCAAAACAGCCAGATCAAGAATCGCGAAATCGCGGTCCTCCGCTTTCGAGAGCGTTTGAGGAAGACGGAGTGACTCCAACCAAAGCTTTGCTCGGATTTTGCACAAAAAACAATGTGGTCGATCTCGAGAAAGAACTCGAAAAGGACGACGAGTACGTGTGGGCAAACGTGAAAGCAGTCGGGAAATCTGCCTCTGAAGTTATGCGCGACGAGTTGCCAAAAGTCGTAGAATCCATCAAGTTTATCAAAACCATGCGCTGGCAGTTGAACGAAGACAACGCATTCTCACGACCTATGCGTTGGTTATTTGCGTGCCACGGTCAATCGATAATACCCTTTTCTGCGCTCGGTGTTACTTCAAGTGATACGACGAGAGGTTTGCGACCTCCTGGATTGGAAGCGCCGGTGGAGGAAACGCTGACCAACGTCCAAGACTACTTTTCGTTTTTGGAAAGAGAAGGAATCGTTCCAGACATCGAAGCGCGCAAAAATGAAATTTGGAGTAACGCGGTATCTTTAGCAGAATCAGTCGGAGGCGTTGTCCCGGAAGGCAACAAAGAGAGTGGTGGCTTGTTAGACGAAGTTGCGAATTTGTTGGAAGCGGGACAACCGGTTTTGGGCGAATTCGAGGCGGAATATTTGAGCTTACCGAAAGAAGTCTTAATTACCGTCATGAAGAAGCACCAGCGCTATTTCCCAGTCGAGAACAAAACAAGCGGTGACTTGCTTAATAACTTTGTGACGTTTGCGAACGGACCGTGCGATGTTTCGGCCGTAAAATCCGGAAATGAAGCTGTATTAAGAGCGAGGTACCAAGATGCTAAATTCTTTTACGAAAACGACTGCAAGGAAAGTTTAGAGACGCTTCGTCCAAAGTTGGAAGGCATAACGTTTCAAACCGAATTAGGTTCTATGCTGCAGAAAACAGAGCGAGCCGAGAATCTCGCGCCGAAGGTCGCGGCGGCGTTGGGATACGGCGATGACGCTTCAATTGTGGCCATGGCGACGAAAGCCGCACGTTTAGCTCGTGCCGATTTAGCGTCTTCCATGGTCATGGAGCTCACATCGCTCGCTGGCGTGATGGGCGAACACTACGCGAAAAAGTGTGACAAGCTTGACGACACGACCTCTAAAGCTATTTTTGAAGCAAACCTTCCGAGATTTTCGGGAGATTTAATCGCTTCCACGGCTCCAGGTATCGTGGCGACCATAGCGGACAAGGCGGATACTTTGGTTGGATTATTTGCAGTCGTTGGAGCACCAAAAGCGACGGCAGATCCCTTCGGTTTGCGAAGAACTGCGTACGGTCTCGTCCAAACGTTAGTAAACAACGATCTTCAAACACAAGGTGGAGATGTTCGAGCGTTATTCGGACTTGCAAAGAGTGAACAGCCCGTGGATGTAAGCGACAAAGCGATGGAAGACTGCGCGGAGTTTACGAAAAGAAGATTAGAACAACTCTTAGTGGACGCAGGAAATGATGTTGAATCCGTTCGCGCAATTTTGAACACGGATATTGGATTCAACCCTGCGAGAGCGTCCGCTTCGGTAAAAGAATTGCAAGCGGCAATGAAGGACGCAAACACCTTTTCCAAGGCGAAGAACGTTTTATCGAGACCGACGAAACTCATCAGAGGGAAGAAAGATTTCACGCCGAGTGGGAAAATAGACGAGTCTTTGCTCGTGGAGGAAGCGGAAATCGAGTTCTTTAACACGTATAAGAAAGCGTGCGACAAAATAGCAGCCAACCAGAGCATCGCATCTTTGATTGAAGCTTTAGCAGAAATGGAGGATTCCTCGACACGATTCTTCGAAGACGTTTTCGTGAACTGTGAAGACTTACCGACGCGACAAAACCGCTTAGACCTCATAGACTCGGTTGCATCGTTGCCGAAGGATATGGTTGACTTCTCGGTCTTACCAGGATTTTAATATGATAAATCGAAAATAGATATTATGTTGTCATTCGTATTAAGATACTTGATATAGGGCATATTTCATTTCATTTCACGGACTCGTGAGAAGTATTTTTCGGCTACAATTTTTCTTATTTTCGCGATGGTTTGTCCCACGAAGTTTCTTGCGTCTCCGTGTTCCAATAGTACGTCTTCCCGGAATCGCTATCTAACACGGCTTTCCAAGGTTCCGGTAACTTCTCGTCATCCACGACTGCATTTTCTGAAGTGGTTTCCGCCGATGCGATCTCCGTCTCCGTTTCAGTTGTGGCAGGCGATTCTTCCTCCCCCTTCGCGGAAGCAGAAGTTGACGCCGAGGCATCCTTTCCTTCTTGCAACATATTCGCAGCTGAAATAGCAGCTTCTCGCGCAATGTCTCCTTCCTTGGACTTTTCGTTCTCTAAGTCCGTCTCTAACTTGACTTTTTCTTCCTCAGTCGCTTGTTGATGACTTAAAAGGGCTTGAGCAGAAGCTTTCGCTTTCTCGGTTTCCGACTTGGCGGCGTCGATTTCGGCTTGCGCTTCCTTCTTCGCTTCCGCAGCCGCTTCAGCCGCTCTGGTTTCGGCAGCCTTCATGATGTCTTGTGCTTGAGCTTGAACTTTAGCAGCTTCCATCTTTGCTTCAATCAGTTGCTCTTCGGCAACCATGCGCTCTCTTTGTGCCTCTTCTAATGTTTCTTTGTCTTCTTTGGACACGTGCGCGCCTTCCTTTTCAGCTTGCTCGACAAAGTTGTCGACATCGTCATCACTGCGAGCACCGTCGATTGGATCAGAACTCAAACTCCAAGTACTTGGCGTCTTATCGTCTTCATCTTCTTTCGGATGCATCTTGGATTCAATCTCTTGCATGACTTTGTCTTCCGCCGCGGCTTTGCTCGAAACTTCGTTGGCCTTCGCCATGGCAATTTTCGTCGCAGCGTCCGCTTTCGCCTTGGCAATTTCCATCTTCATTCTCTCTTCTTCCGCGTGTATTTTGTTTTTCTTTTCTTGTTCTCCGACTTCGCGTCTGGCAGCTTCTTCGTATTTCGCCTTCTCAGCATCAATCGCAGCTTGTTGCTTCTTGCGAATCTTTTCTTCCTTCTCCATTTCAATTTTAGCGTCATACTCGTACAAAGCCTTTTCCGCTTCTCTCGCTTCTTTTTTGTTGTGAGAATGCGTGCCTTTGACTAATTTGATGCGCTCCTCCGCTTTTTGCATGTCTTTAGTCAACAAACCGGCAACTAAAGGATCGACTTCACCGTCCAACAATTTCTCGTTCTTTTCACCGGTAGCCTCGTCCTCTTCCTCTTCGATACCGGCGTTTTTGAGAAGCTCTGCTCTCGTGGCGTCAATCTCTGTTCGCGGATCGACGACCTCTTCCTTCTCAGCTTTGCCAATCTTTTTTGCCGCTTTCTTGGCTTTTTGCGCGTTCTTCACGGACTCTTTCAAATCCTGCGTGACAGAATCAATGAGCGCTTGTTCGTCTTCGCTTGGTGCCTCCTCGCCGGATTCTTCCTCTTCCTCCGAATCATCGCCCCCGTGTTTTTTGGAGCTCTTCTTTTTCGACTTCTTCGAGGAGGACGATCCGTCGTAATCGCTTTCGCTTTCGCCATCTGCTTCGTCGTTATCGACGAGTTTGGATGTTTTCGAGAAGAGTTCCTTGTGTTTCTTTCTGGAAGAAGTCTTACCGGAGTCGTCCTCGTCGTCGTCTTCGAGGGGCGCTTTGTCGTAATCATCGCCAGAATCGTTCTTAGAAGAAGAGTGGTGGTGGTGCTTCGACGACGACGACGTCGCGGCGGAGTAATCATCGTCTGCCGCGTCGGAAGACGACCATGGCAAAAGAGACGTAAAGCTCGCGCCGGCGCTTTTCCCTTGCGAGACGCCATAGTAGGAGTAACACCCAATAACAGAGACTACGGAAGCCCCAAGAATTCCAATGCACGTGTTCCTGCGAAACCTTTCTTGACCTTCGCGGTGTTCTCGCAAGTAATCTCGGTCGATTAAACTTTCGTCCATTTGTCCGCCGTTTGGACTGCGTCCGCCGTGGTTCGTCCCGTAATTCGTCCTGTGGTGATCTTGATGGTGTTGTTGGTGATATTGTTGATTGTACGAGCCACTCGAAGCACCAGCGTGAGCGTTTCCATTTCCTCTGCCGGTGTTAATCGCCGGCGGAGCGTTTTGCATCAAGTTCATCGACTGTTGTTGCGCCGCCCAGTTTCCGTTTTCAACATCACTCCCCGGTCGCGGCCCATTTTCTGCTTTCCCGTATCGAGCCGCTGTTTGCGAATATCGACTCGAGTGCTTGAAAGACGGATCAAACTGAGATTCGTTGTTGTTAAACATCGTCAAAACAGACAAATCCTTCTTCTTGTGGTTGTTGTTGTGTTCACTGCTTTGTGTTCGATGGTATCAATCGTTAAAAGTCTCTTCCTTCTTTCTAAGAGCGCGCGCGACTTCTTTTCAATGAAGGAAATTCGAGCGAGCCGCGGGGAAGAGAGAGCTTTTTTGTTTGTGTGGTTTCTGTGAACTTTTTTCTTCTTCTTGTTTTTTGTTTGTTTGGTTGTGCGAACCTTTTTGTTTTTCTGCCCCAAAAACACGAAAAACTTTAAAGTTGAAAAATTTTAAAAAAGCAAAACAAAAGGAAGGGGCGAAAATGATGAAAACGGTGTAAAATAAAATTTTAATAGTAAATCACAAGGTCGGTATCTCCTTCAACACTCCGGTTTCGTCCATTCGTTTCACTTTCTCATCGATCACGTCTCGTCGTATCCATTTGACCATGAAATGGACTTCCTCTTCACCACCACCACCACCACCGTTGCCGCCGCCGCCGCCAAATTTATTCGCAAACTGCATAAACCTATCGCCCAAAGAGGAAGGACTCGTCGTCGGCGGCACGCCGCTCTCGTCGTTTTTACCACTACTCCCGCTACTACCCGTACTACTCCTCTCTCCTCCACTACCATCATTTGTTGTTGTTGTTGTCGTTGTCGTTGTCATTGTTGATTCGGAAACGATTCTATAGCCACAACTCTCGTAAAGACCGATAGCGTTGGCGTTATTTTTCGCAACGTGCAGAGCTATGCATTTTGGTCGACTCTTTTCCATCTTTTGCGCGATGACGTCGCACTCTTCCAGCAGTGCTTTACCGACGCCCATTCTGCGATTGGCCGAACGCGTCGTCATTCCAGTCAAGTATAAAAAGTTACTCTCGTTGGAGAGTCGGAGTAACTTTACCCCGTTTTTCACGCGCGACTCTCTGGAAGCTTTCGGACCAAACGCAGGCAAGAGAGTCAAGTCACACGCACCGACTATGTCGTTACCGTCTCGAAACATTTTCTTGTCTTTATTCGCCGAAGAAGCCTGCGCCGCCGCCGCCGTCGCTCCTTTTCTGCGCACGCTTTTCGTGGTCAAGCGTTTGGACGGTTTGTACGGTTGCGAGCCGCGCGGTCGAGCGATGACGCACGCGAAATTCCCCGCGCTCCATCTTGTTTTTTGCATCAAACCGTTGAGTAAGTCGTCCGCTGGTTTCCCAAATCCGTCCGCTAAAACCTCCGAGACATCTCGCAACTGAGAGACTAACACGCTTTGGTTTCCAAAGCACTGCGAACACTCCCAAAGTTTCTTTTTGTTGTTCGTATTTTCTGTTGATTCTTCTTCTTCTTCTATTTCGGATGTCGAGGCACTATCCGCGTTTTCCCTCCTCGTCTCCGCGAAAACGTCCTGTTCCTCTCCTCCTTCTTTTTCTCCTTCTGTGTGCGAACTGGAAGACGACGACGAATGATCGTTGCCGGCTTTTACGATGTGAACGATTTTTGGTTGTTGTTGAAGACGACCGCGACGATGATGTTGCAACGAACGATGCTTTGGACGGCACGCTTTACCGCGCGCGAGAGTCGTTGTCGTCGTTTGTAATCCCGACGACGACGTTTGCAAAGTCTCCATCATCGTTCTTTTGAATAATATCTTCTTCTGTTTCTTCTTCTTCTTCTTCTTGACAAAAACGCAGAAACTTTTGACGACGACGACGAATGCTCGTAAAACAAAGTAACAGACAAATCCATCTAGAAATCCAAACAATTTTATGCAGGCGCCGTGAACTCTTCTTCTAATGTCAAACTGCTACTATATCTATTGTACTACTGCTACTATATGTTTTCGCTCTATATCATACTCATGTTTTCAACGAAGCGCTTGAAACGCTCGAAATTGTCTTCATCCGTGATGAGCTCATCGTGCAGTCTTAAATAAGTGAACGATTTCATCGCTGGGACGTACACTTTGGAAACTTCACCGGTGAGCGAACCGTCTTCGTCTTCTCGAATGATTTCAACGGCGTACCCACCTTTGCAGTGTTTTGTGATGGTCTCGTACGCCTCTTGATCGACTCGAGAAAGCGCGTTTTCTCCTTCAAGTTGCACTCCATAGAGCGAACACAAGCTGGAGACGTGCTTGAGTAGATATTCAGGCGCAGATCCGTCTTCCAACTCGTCATTTTCACCAGTATTGAGCGCCGGCACCGGCTTCGTCGGGGAGTGCAAATTCCGAGACCTTGCTTCGTTGGACTCATTATCTTTCATCTCACAACACGTGAACGTCAAATTAACGTCCAGCATTGCACAAATCTTAACGATATCTTCGTATCCGACTCCAGCTCTCGGATTTCTCGACGTTCTCGAGGAGCAGTGCATTCCCGAAATGCACTCCGCCGCTCGGCTTCGAGTATTCGCCCACCAATGAACGCCTGCGAGTTTCATCGACAACTCCGCACGATACTGCTCTTGTTTTTGTCCTCCCTCTATCCTATTTTGTTGATTAGTATTATTATCGTTATCGCCGTCGACGCCGTCGTCGTCGTCGTCCACGTCGACTTCGTACCGTAACGTTTCGTAAGAAATTCGTTTCGGTTTCTTACCGTCTACGAGGGGATTATCTCCGATGGGTTTTAAAACGTGTTCCAATGCTTTTCTCGCGCGAGTTAGAACTCTTTCCGCGTGTAGACTTAATTCTTTTGAGTACCAAGACAGAAAAAACCAACCATACGCTGAATCCCACTGTTCGTGATCGTCAAAATCGCGTTTTTTCAACGTCGACTCGTCGTTTGTCCAAAACTGCGTCTCATTCGGTTTTGCGTTGACGAGGTCGTCCGCGCTCGTCTCGTTTTTGTAATTTTCTCCAACTTTAATCAAAACTTCCAAATTTTTAGGTGGGTCCCCCCATTTTGGGACGCCAGACTTACTCGCGTGTAGCGCGAGCGACATTCGAGCGCGTTCGTCGTAGCATTGCAGAGTGCCAATTCCTGGATACTTCCAATTTGAGGTTGACGTTGAGTACGAAGGGTACCGAAGTTCACCGCACGGTCCTAGACCGACTATAATTTCGAGAATAGACCCACTCAAAATGTACTCGCGAAACGTGTTGGCGAACGAGCGCATAAAGTTTTCGTAAGCGTCTAGTGGTGTCATCGTCGCGTCGTGAAACATGCGAATTTCGTGATGAAAGCCGAGCGGTGTGCCGATGTGCGTTTCGTCCGCGAATAACGATATGTATTCCTTACATCGGGTTCCCTTGGAGTCGCAATAAAATATATTCTCGTCAACTCTTTGCGCGTAATCACAAACCCACTGCGGTAAATTAACGGTGAAATCTCCGTCACCCGGGTTTTCTCCGCAACTATGAAACGACATCACCGCGTGTATTTTCAAGCCTGATTTTATAATCAGTTCGATGAGTGATTTGTACCCACCCCAATTGTATTTTCCCGGCGCTTCGTTTTCAACGATCCCCCACCACACGTCGATCATGACTGAACTCACGTTCGCAGATCTCAGCTTTTCCAACTGTATCGATAACTTCTCTTTCGTTTCGTCCAAAAATCGACCAGAGTCTGGGTTAATTAAATCCAAAGGCAACATCACGCACACGGGAACGCTCTTCTTTCCTTTTGCATTTTTCGACGACCACGACGACGACGACGTGTTGTTGGTGTTGGTATTAGTATTGTCATCAGCAGGAGACCCTCCTCCTCTTCCTTCTTCCCTTTTCACGCCATGCCGACCGTCCTCTAACATATCGTCGTCGTTGTCAACTACCATCAGTAGTTTCTTTTATAACCAACACACAATTCAAAAAATGAGGACATGCAAAGGAGGAGGCGAAAAGTTTGTTATTGTCGCATGCAGAGGAGGACGAAATCTTCTCTCTCGAAACCAACAAGCACGCGGAAGCGTTAGACACCTTTAAAATCCACAAGTAACAACGACAATAATAAATAGTATCACTGGGTACTAAACATGACAACTAAGTAGATAATCTAACCTTGATCGTTAATTACCAAAGTCCTTCTTTACATCTCGGAAGTATAAATAATAAACGCAAGCGCGGTAAAAAAAATGCGCTCAAAGGCACAACGAACTCGCTAGTTCTCGAGCTATATCATCGCCAATCTGTTTTATTCTCGCCGCATCCTCTTCGCTGACGTCGAATCTGAGCGTTGGATCCGTTAAGCACGCATTATTCGTTGTTAATATCGAGATGGCGACTTTACCTTGCTTCAAAAGCTCCGAGTCGATTCCGACGCGGTCGTCGCGTTCGGTTCCACCAAACCCGTTTCGAAACCATCGCGTCTCGCTCGTTCTCCAACGCGCCGTTCCGTTTTCATCGTCACCAGAGATGTTCAAATTCGTTTTAAAATAGTCGGACGTGTCAAAATCTTTGCTATTACCGCCTTTGACGCCAGCCTCATCGCGCTTCTTCGGCGACGAAAGAATTTTACTGCTTTTCCTTTCCAAAGAGTTTCGAGGCGAAGATGGGGGAGACGGTATCGGCGAAGGCGCTCGCGCATCCTCCTCGCCGTCGTCGTGCGTCACGTATAAAACTTCAGGGTTAGGGTCTTTGACTCGTTTCCACAGCGGAATAGTCGAGCACTTCGATACCGCGCAAGTTTCTACGCCTCTGATCTTTTCGCCATCTCTCGGGACGTTCACGTTGATGACAAAACCTCTCAAAAGTCGCTTCCGTTCTTCGCTCGATACGATGGATTTCACAATCTGCGTGGCTATTTTACAACTTTCAGAGTAATTGGCACTTCTCGAATACGAATCTAACGAAAGTGCAACGCCTATTTGGCCCTTCATCGCGGCTTCTCGGGCACCGGCGACCGTTCCCGAATACATGACGTGTTTACCCGCGTTGTCGCCTCGATTGACTCCCGAGAGAACAACATCAAATGCCACACCGTCATTGCTATCGTTATTGCTACTACCATCATCCTTCGATTTGATGAGTTCTGGAAACAAATCTGGGCCTAGCGCAAGCATTGAGCAATCCGCAGGCGTCCCCGTGATTGAATAACTTTTACATCTCACTTTTTCATCATCTTCTTCTTCTTCTTTTCTTTCGTTCGCTTGTTCGTTTTCGTTTTCATCATCATCGTTGTAGGCGTCGTCGTGATAGTAATCCGATAATCGTTTAACTCCTATTGGTTCGTGTACTGTGATGCAGTGTCCGCTCGCCGATCGCTCGCGCTCTGGCGCGACGACGCACACGTTAAACTCTTTTTCTTTCGCGAGCGTTCGAATTAGCGTTTTGATGCCATTCGCATCGATGCCGTCGTCGTTTACCACGAGTATCTGTCGTTCGTTATCAGGAAAAGAGAGTGGATGATTAGTTTAAAAAGCGCGAGTGAAAGAGAGAGAGAGTTATGTATTCTAAAAGGATGATAAAACTGGTGCGATGCGGGTACTCACGTCAACTTTCTTCAACATGTTTTCTGTTGTTTTTATCCGTTTTATTATGGTTGTTTTTCTGTAACGACTTTTTGTTCTCTCTTCTTTCATCTCTCTCGTCTCATCTCTCTTCTTTTTGCTTCTGGCCTCAAAATCGGCCACGGAGGCTTGTTTTTTCACTTTTTTCACTTTTTGTGGCGTTGGTTGTTTTTGTTTTTGATTTCGATGATGAGAAAAAAGAAACCAAATTTCTCATTCGCGCGACGTCGTCACAGTCGCGACGCACTCTTACGCGTTCGAGAGCCCGTTTATTCACAAACACACTCTCTGCATATATCTTTGTAGTTTGCAAAATCCGAAATCGACGCTCGACTAAAACGCACACGCAAGCAAAAAGAGTTTGTTTGTTTTTCTTGTTTGTTACAAAAGAGTAATCCACCAATATCTACTCTCGCGTAGAACAAAAACATGGCGACGAAGAAAGCGACGCTGTCGGACACGGAGAATCTCGCCGTCGGTGCCCTCGGTGGTATCCTCGAAACTGGCATACAGAGTACGTTTTCGTTTTGATTGGTGGATGATTGTTTACTGACTGACTGATTGATGTCGCTCGAGTTCATCACATCTCCTTTTTCATACGAAGAAGAAGAAGAAGAAGAAGAAGAAGAAGAGTGTGATAGGGGGAGACACATCATCACTTTTGTTTTTCTCTCTCCGTTTTCAGCCTCGGGTTTGTTTATATTGCTGACGACAAAAAATTTCCAAAATACATTCCTTTAAATATTAAAAATACAGTGCCTTTAATCACGTATAAGATCACTTCGCAAGATGGTCGACCGATGCCTAAGAACATTCAAGGTTGGTACAGAGGCGTGGTTGCTAACGCAGGTGCAGTGGCGCCGATTACTGCGTTTCAAATGGCCGTGAACGGTGGCTTAGAGAGACTTATTTTAGCCGGCGATACCTCGAGAGAGTTGCAAGCGCACGAGAAGATTGGTGCAGCGATGGGTGCTGGCGCAATCAGTTCCATCTTGTATTCCCCGTTGGATTTGGTTGTCATCCAACAGCAAAAGTTGGCGACGTCTATTGGTGGAGCGTTATCGGCCGTGACGAAGGAGCATGGTATGGCGGCTCTCTTCCGCGGCTTCACGTCGTGCGCGGTGCGAGAGTCGATTTACACCGCGGGTTACTTGGGCGTCGGTCCAGTCGCGACGCAACATATCAAAACCATGCACCCATTTTTTAGCGAGAACGAACAAGCCGCGCGTATCGCGGGATCGTGCTTTGCGGGTACCATGGCGGCGGTGATGACGCACCCGGTGGATACGGCGAAGACGTGCATGCAAGGAGACATGGCGTCCACGACGTACCGAAACGCCCGAAGCGCGTTGGGTCAAGTCTACAGCGAACACGGTATTGGGGGGCTTTATAGAGGTGGTGCGGCTAGAACAGCGAGAATTTGCGGCGCGTTCTTTATCGTTGACAACGTCAGAGAAGCGGCGATGAAGTACAAAGCCGAGCACTTTGATTCGTAAAAGTATATTTGATTCTTTTTATTTTGTCGTTGGTGACGTGGTGTTGTTGTAAAAAAAATTTCACCGGCGGCGAAAGTACTAACGAACTTTTACAACACGGCCTTTCTCCCGAGCCTGAGCACACGCGCGTCGTACCAAACCCTTCTCCGCCTCTAAGACATCGTATCGGAACTGTACACGTAAATCTGGAACGTTCGTCTTTTCAATATCGTTCGCCTCCAACGCGTGAAGCACCAACTCCTCGTCCTCGCCGCCGCCTCCGCCGCCGCCTTCGTTTGATGAAGCTAAACCGTTTGATGAGGATGATTTGAATATATTGTCTGAAATCCAGTGTTTCTTAGCTTCTCGAGGAAATCCGGAATTCAAAACAGAGTTTCTGGCAATCTCGCACAGATCCGCTGCGCTCAATTTCCAAACTTGAGCCGCGACCGAATACTCCTCAACTAATGGCTCCTTCGTCATGTGAATCTGGAGCGGATCATCGGTACTAAGGGTTACTGCTAAACCTCTCGCAAAGAACAACGGAAACGGATTCCGATGGTAGTCGACAAACAGCGAGTTATTTGAAAGCGGCGACATGTTCAAACCGATTTGCGTCAGGTAGTACAAATATTGTAAAACCGGCGATTTACGCAAATTGATTCCGTGCGCGATATTTTCCGCCAACATGAAAGTCGTCGCCAAATGGTCGATATCTCCAGCCTCGCCCGCGTGGGGTCTAAAAGTAATGATATTCATGCCTTTCGATTCTCTTAACTTGTTCAGAGTATACAAATTCGCATAAACGTAATAAGCGTAATAGGAATAGGCTGGATTATGGTTAACGTTCCAATCTTCCGGGACGCGCATGTGCTTGTTCGGTCGTCTCTCGGGTTTGGATTCGTCGTCAACCATATCGAATCCAACGACAGTTTTCAGAAAATGGTGCAACTCAGGATGCGACGAAGGATCAATCGTCACTTCAAACAAAGGTATGAAAATATTATCAAGCATTTGCTGGAAATTTTTCATCGTGCCTTGCGCTTTATAAATATTAAACAGTCTCGGTAACTGAATCATCCAAACGATGTTTTTCGAGAACAAACCGTGATTGAGTACCCACGCGGCTAAAGAATCCCACTCCGCTTTGCGACGTCCATATATGCTCAAACGATACTCCGCCATGGTGTATTTATTTGCTTCTAAATCAGTCAGCACTTCTTTCGTCAATTCCGCGAGAAAACGCCCGCGAATCAAGTTGTCGCTCTTGATGAAAATCTCTCTTAAACGCGACTGACCGCATGGATTGTACTTCAAATTAAATCGATCGAATCGATGAAACGTGTTTTTATCCGCGCGCATATCCAACGTATCGATGTTCAACTCGTGCGACGTCATGCCAATACTCTCGAATACCTCTTTTAAGTTTAAATATTTACCATCCCGATAAATGACGAGTTCGTTCGGCTCTTTTTTCAGCTTTGATTTAATAAATCGTAAAAGATGCTTCTGGTTCATGCATGCCGAATGATGGACGTGCGTATCAACCTTACGCACGTTATAGAAATCACGATGTGGCGCTCGCTTTTGCGCGAGAAACTCGGCATCTGAATTCAACATGACGTGCAAAGAAAATTTTTGCTCGGTGAGCATGAGGCGTTTATGACAGAACGATTTCGCCGGGCCTGCGGATTGAATTATCATTAACGCGTGCAAGTCGTGAAAGAACGCCGTCGCCGATGCCGGTGGTTCGTGCAACAGTTCGTCATCTTTTGAAAAGACTCGCACCACACCGTCTACCATTTTGAATTTTTGATCGGTTTTCAAAGCAGCGAGCGCTTCTTTCGATTCGATTTCAACCGATCCCATCACCGGAGATCCAACCTTCGAAAGAGTCGGCTCGAACAAATATTTCTCTCTCAATCCAATGCAATATTCTATCATTAAACACGTTTCCTCGCATTCATCCGTTATCGTTTGACCTTCGCTCGATTCGCGCAGCGTTACCGTATCGTAACCAAATGGTGACGGAGGCGCTGTTCCTTCTCGCAGCTGTTGCGTTCGCATTCGCATATTCTTATACGATGGCGTCGTCGACGGGCCAGCACTCGCATCATCAATATTCAGAATACTACTAGTCGCGGATGATTGTGGCTTCATATCTACGGATAAAGGAGACTTTGACTGCGCGAAGATCTCAATTCTTTGCGATGGAGGCGTGCCTGCGTTTTGTTGTTGTTGTTGTCCTACGGCATCTAATGCATCGCTCTTCTCAGCGCTGCCTGCGGTTGTAGGCGATGAAGCTTCCGATGGCACTTTATCCGAACTACCGAAATAGTTGCGCGTGTCGCTCATAGACGCGCGTCTTGGGCTAAGCACTTTTGTATAGCTTCCGGTTATGTCGCGAAGCTTTGCCAATTCCCCTACTTTGATCTTCCCTCCGTGCACGCTCCCGTCCTTCTTGGAATCCTTAATCATGATTGGAACGTTTGGTGTTCCCACTTTAGCAGTTCTTATCGTTACTCTGGTCGAATGCGCGTCAGAATTCCCATCCGAAGATTCCGCATAGGAGTCTCTTCCTAGCGCATCTTTTTTATTCTTCTTCTGCAAAACGTTCCCGGCGTTGTCCTTCTTTACGTTATCCTCTCGTTCGTCTTCTTCTCCTCCTCCTCTTCCTCTGCTGCTGCTACTACTACTACTATCGCTGTTTATAGCTAATTGATTTTCTTCCAAGTCTTTGCGTCGTTCTTGTTCCGATAACAGCATATCATCTTGTAACATGCTATCGTCGTTGTCTTTAAAACTTTGATCCTCCGTTTCCGTATCGGTCACGTCGTTGAAGATGACTTTGTGTTCGAGCGCGGAATTCGACCGTAAGATTCTCAAATCGCTTTCGTTTTTTGCTAATCGCGAAGCCAATCTAGAATTAAACTGTTGAGGCGATGGTGGAGGCGCGCGTGATTTAGCTTCTTTTCTGTTACTTTCATCGGCGTGCTTCTTTGAATCTTCTTCGTCCGAGGAAGAGGAGGAAGAGGAATCGTTATATCCACCTGTTTTACTTCCAGACCCACCACCACTTCCGAGCCGAGAAAACGGTTTGCGCTTTCGTGCGCTGCTGCTACCGTGATGGTGATGTTTGTTTTGAGTTGGCGTAGATGGCTCGCTCGATAATGGCGTCGTCTGCTGTTGTTGTTGTGAGCTGCTAGGGGTTGATGACAAAGTTTTCAACTGTAAACTCATTTCCGCTTTGTCGATTTCTCGTCGTCTATCTTCCAAAGCGCTGATCGCACTGGCGTAATAGTACGCAGATGCTCCCGCAACCTGAACCAGAACGTTTGTAAAAAGAAGAAGAAGAAGAAGAAGAAGAAGAAGAGTACGTCGTGATGTCAGTAAAAACAATAATAACAAACAACGAGAGAACGAGAACGAACGAATTTATTATTCTCGTTGTGATTTAATTCAAACAAGATAAAAAAAAAACGACCGACGCACCAGCATTCCGACACACGATCCAGCCACGAAGAACAAGGACGCGTTGGTGCTTCCATCGTTGCTCATGGTCTCTCGACGAATGAAATGAGTCGTGTCGTCACGTAACAAAGAATGCTTTTTTGTGGTGTGTGTGTGAATTGATTTTGAATAATTTTTTTGGGAGACGGTGAAGGAACAAAAGGGACAACAAAACAACAAAAAGAAACGAACCAAACACACATTCGCCATTTCGCTCGCTGGCATGAGGACAAAGAGGGCACTACTCGCGGCACTCGCGAACAGAAGGATCAGTCACAATCTCGCGTGCTCTTCTTCTTCTTCGCGTAATTCTTTCTCCTCTGTTACGTCGTCGTCGTCGTCGTCGTCGTCGTGTTTTGTTGCCGTGAACATTTCGATTTTGGATAATAAAAGTTGCGCAAAAATCTCGTTCAAGAAGAGACTTTTTCACTCTGCTACCGCTCACTTGAAGGAAGGATTTGACGACCCGCCACCGCACAGAGCACACCACAGAGTCGTAGTTACTGGTTTAGGTTTAGTAACGCCGTTAGGTTGCGGCGTGGAACACAATTGGAACGAAATCCAAGCAAGAAAAACTGGCATCAGAACTGTTGAAAAGAAATACATCCACGAACAAGACTTGACGAGCATAGGCGGCATTAAAGTAGTTGCCAACGTCCCAAGGAAAAGGAGTATAAAAGAAGATAGCGAAAATGGTAACGACAAAGATGCCGGTGAAAACATGTTCGATGATAGTAAATGGCACGACGACGCAAATCGCGTCGCCCCTTTTGTCGCGTTTAGCCGAGACGCGGCGTTTCAAGCCTTACGAGATGCGAATATCATCGATAATGATGGTAATATTTATCATGCCATAACCGACGGTAGTAGTAGCAGTAGTAGTAGAGATAGTATAAATATTGATCGTTTTGGTACGTCCATAGGCGTCGGAATGGGCGGCGTCTCGGATATTTCCAACGCCGGGAAACAACTTTACGAGAGCCCGAAGAAGAAACTTTCACCGCACTTCGTACCGAAAGTGCTCGCCTCCGCCGCGAGTGGCAATTTAGCGTCTGCGTGGAACTTACGCGGCCCGACGCACTGCTCATCTACCGCCTGCGCCGCGGGAGCGCACGCGATCGGGGATGCTTTTAGAACGATTCAAAGAGGCGACGCGGATTTGATGCTCGCTGGCGGTTCCGAGTCCTGTTTAGATGCGGTGAGTATTCTGGGTTTTCGCACGGTAAGAGCGCTCACTATGGCTCACGATATCTCGACGGCGTGTTTGCCTTTAGATGAAAACCGGTCTGGATTTGTTATCGGGGAAGGTGCTGGGATGTTAGTCTTAGAAAGTTACGAATCTGCGAAGAAACGAAAGGCTACGATTTATGCCGAATTGCGAGGCTACGGCACTTCAAACGACGCGTTTCACGCGACAAAACCTCCGGAAGATGGCAGAGGAGCGCGCTTAGCCATGGTAAATGCTTTAGTTGACTCTGGGTTAGCTGCTACGAATATTGCGCACGTTAATCTCCACGCTACCGGAACGCCTATCGGCGACGAAGCCGAGTTCAGAGCCATCCTCTCGCTCTTTGGCGAAGAACATTTGAGAAAGGGAAACGTGCGCATCTCCGCCACAAAGTCGAGCACTGGTCATTGTCTCGGTGCGAGTGGTGCAATCGAAGCCATTTTCACAATTTTGGCGTTAAGAAGTGGCATAGCTCCCGCCACGGTTGGTTTATCGCGACCGTTGTCGGACATTTTGCTCGGCTGCGCGTCGGGAGAGCTTCAAGATATTTCCTTCTCGGCGGAGGCGAAGAGATACGCGGCAATGAGTAATTCGTTTGGATTTGGCGGCACGAACGCGAGCTTGGTTTTCTCGTTGCCACCTCCTTCTTAATCGTGTCAGTAGTAAGCCATGGTTTAGAGAAGACACGCGCAAGTACTTGTATCCCCAAACTGAGGAGAGTGTTTCGAAATGTTAAACACAGCGAAAGTACTACATACTTAAATCTTCGATTTTTAAAAAGTCATGCTCTTTCCTCGCTTCGTTGAGCATAACGTTTCCTAAGTCCTTTTCTGCCATCTTCCAGTAATTCTTGACAACCTTGATGTTTCTCTCGCACTCTTGAACCGGATCTTCGTTCATCGGGAACGTGTCGAAGTAAATAACACCATCGTACTTGAATTTTCTCAAAACTCGAATGAACTCATACGCGCCGCGAGGATTCACGCTTCCAAACGATAGCCCGTCTTCTGCGCCTAGTTTTGATTGCACGGCATCGTTCAAGTGCACACCAAACAATTTTTCTCCTTTCATAAAAGCCATGGTCGCAGATTGCGAGGGATTCTCTGCGGCGGTTAAAACGTGCGCATAATCGAGCGTCAACCCAAAGTTGGGCAAATTTACTTCATCGACTAACATTAAAGACGCAAACGTATTCGGTATCAGAGAAGATCGACTGAGTGCATCCGTCGGTTTGAACTCGTACGATATCTTTCTAATCTTTGCGCAAGTCTTCGAATCACCAACAGCTGCCGTGTACCCGCTCACCAAATGCATCCACTCGTCGGAAAAATCAACTTGCCCATCGTAATCATACCCATCAAATTGAGACCACACAACCACGCGTTGAACTTCATCTCCCAATAACAAAGCAACCTCGCACGCATCTTTCAAGAATTGAACGGCTTTTTTACGAACTTCTTCGCTTGGGTTGGTGAACGCACCGTTTCTGAAAAGCTCTTTCGGGAAGCGCACGTTCAATCCTGAAACCTTTAAATTCAAACGCTCGACGATTTTCGCAATATTCTTAAGAGAACTTTTGGTGACGTGCTCTGGGAAATTCAATTCGACCAACGAAACACCTTCTATTGTCGCGTACCGTTCTAAAAGCGCCTTTGAATCGAATTTCGTGACTTTTGGAACTAAATCCTTCCTCTCTTTCATCGAGTTTAATCGGCACGCAAACCTATCTATCGTATCTATTTTCGGGTTGCTAAAACTATCTCCATGAGGAAATGATACTTTCGTTCTCAGGCGGCCGTTCTTCTCTAAAAATTCTTCAATACTAGCTCTATTTGGCAATGAAGGTGCTGCACCCATCTTTTGAACTGCTAACGCACCACTCGCGGAAGCAATCTCCATTGCGCGCGTTATCGTATCCCCTTCCGCGACTGCAACGGCGAACGCGCTACGGAACGAATCGCCGGCTGCAGTACAATCGACGACAAGTTCTGGATCCAACGACGCTACCGGTTTTACAAATACAAACTCTTCATCTTTATCTGTGACGTAAAACGATCCTCTGTGGCCCAAAGTAACTAAAAGTGCTTGCTTACCATTGCCTCTAGATTTCAATACGTCTTTGGCCGCTCGAATCGCGTCGTCATCGTTCTCGAAATTATATCTATTTACACCATCATCCGGAATCGATGTTGCGACTAGAGTTTCGAGCTCGCTCAAGTTTGGAGAAATAATGTCTACGCTTTGGAAGAGCGCATCTGAGACGCGAGACTGAGAGCCGCCGAGATCCAAAAGCACGATACGAGGATTCAAATCCCCTTTTTCCTTGAAAACCTTACTCGCTGCTTCACTCACGGCATCTGGAATCTCACGTTGTAGTAAAAGAACAGTTTTTGTGGAAGAAAGAGAGTCACCATACTCTCTTTCATCATTTGCTAAGCACGTGCGATCTTCAGTCGAGATATCTGATGATGAGAAGACGTCCGCGAAGAAGTTTGGCAGAGCGCTTTTCGCCTCCCATTCGGCGTTTGCGCCAGGGACAACGACGGAAGACGCGACGCCCTCCTTCGACAATAAAACAAAACCAGTTCCACTAGAAACGTTACGGATAGATTCGGAGTGTTTCAAATTGACGGAATACTCTTCAGAGAGCGTATTAAACAACCATTTTCCCTCTTCATCATCTCCAAACTTACCTACAAAGTAAACGACGGAATCTTGAGGACGCAGCAAACTCATCTTCGCGCCGACTGCTTGATTTGCGCCTTTCCCACCGAGCGCTCGATAGATGTTTGAATTGTACGCTCGCATAGTTTCCTCAGATTTAGGAAGTTCTGTGTGCACTGTAACATCGAAATTGACGCTGCCGACGACGAAGATTGCCGGTACGTTATTTATCAACCGCCTCGATGAACATGCGCTCTGCACCTCAGAAGACGCAGAAACGATACCAAGGAGTATAGAAGATGCAATCAACGCAATCATAGAGAATATCAAGGCATCATATTTTGTACGCTTTTGATTCAATTTCTGCATGATATTGATTGAAAGTTATTTTCTGTACGAGTAGAGCGCAGGTATTTTCTGCCGCTTTCAAAAGGTGATTTCGAGAGAAAGTTAGTTATCTTTTGGGTTCTTGGTAAATTTGCACAAAAATCAGATCAAATTCATTTCTGCGCTCGGATATACACACAAACTTCAAACTTCAATCACATGATGAACACGCATCACTCAGTCGCGATAATCATTCCATTCTACTTCACAACGATAGACGTTTAGCTGCTACGTTTGGAAAGGCAAGGAATGCTCGAAACCGGACCCGAAATCGTTTCTTCAACGTAGCTCGTCGGTGAAATTGACTGCATCCGAGCGAGCTCGGCGACCAATGATCGAGACCATCGAAGACAGCGCGCGCGAAAAGGCGAGAATAAAAGCACCAATACCGTCTGACCGGGGTCAACTGAGAGAGCGAGTAGTAATCGATCGAGTGAAAAAGAACGCACTCGATGTTATCTTGACCGAAGGAAACCCACCGGTGACGAAAACTGGCGATGCCAGGCTATTCGAGGAGTACAATAGAAATACGCGCGGAAAAGTTCCGAAGTATTTACAAGAGAGTAAGAAAAACATCGCACATGGTAATCGTGTTGTGACTACGCCATTAGCTCACGATAAAGAGTTGCTTACCGAGGAGGAAAACGACGAAGAAGCGGTGTTACGACAACAGTGGCAATACTTGAACGCGATATATCAAAAACTACCATTCGTTATCGATACTCCATCAAAGAAAGCGAGAAAAGAAGAATGCGAACGACAGTTGGATGCAATTGAACGCAGACTAGTATTATCGCATTGATACGATACAGTTAGAGAGCGATGAAAGATAAACAGTTTGATATAAAAATTACTATTCACAAACCCCTAATCCGGCCGGTTTAGGACTCTGCAAATAGAAAAAGTTCGAAGACGGGAAAGTGGGCATAAACATTTAGATGGACACAGCTGAAATTTAGCGAACGTAAGGCTTTGTACATGATCGAAGATGTAAGGAAGAGAGTCTACCAGTCGCCATTTTTCCATCGCCCTTTTCGTCGTTCCATGACTCCCTCGTCGCGCCTTTGGCGTTTTTTTGATTCTTGAAATCGAACCCGGAAAATCGGGTGTTCACTTCCACTACCCGACGGTCATCGCCAATCCGTATTATGCTTGCGGTGGTAACAAAATCCGAATAACGTCTATCGACAGGCGAATTTGGCGGCATTAATTGAAGCGAAGAGAACATGCGCGTGCTTAGTTAAAGAAGAGAACAAACAGATTAATAACAAATAACATTACCAATCGCCTTTCGCCTCTCTCCCTTTGCGACGTTCCGGAACTCCATTTTGCCGCCTTTTGAGCTGGGCTTGGCTATTGTCGTAGCACGTGGAGCAAAGAAGAAAGCGATCGTTTCCGACCTGCCAGAGTTTCCACGCTCCGGGAGTATTGGCAGGATCGTATCCAAGTAGACGGCAATTAACGCAAACGCGTTTGAGGCGAAAAAAGTGTGCATCTTGAAGGCGGTTATAACACGATTTGCAACACCTGTCGTTCTCGGAAAATTTGTTTTTCTCGGATTCCGGAACGCGGAAGCGAGCTTGAACATCGGCTTTTCCTTTGTGACACGAATACCCGTCAGCATTAACGAAGCAACACGTGACGTTCGAATATTTGAAGCGCTTATAACACGCATCGCAACACTTGGCGTCCTCGGGAAATTTGTTTCTCTCGGATTCCGGAACGTAGCAGGTAGCTCGAACGTTGGGGTCTCCTTTGTGACACGAATAGCCGTCAGCGTTAACGAAGCAACACGTGACGTTCGAAAATTTGAAGTGTCTATAACACGTGTCGCAACACTTGGCGTTCTCGGAAAATTTGTTTTTCTCGGATTCCGGAACGCGGAGGCGAGCTCGAACATCGGCTTTTCCTTTGTGACACGAATAGCCGTCAGCGTTAACGAAGCAACACGTGACGTTCGAACATTTGAAGTGTCTATAACACGTCTCGCAACACCTGTCGTTCTCGGAAAATTTGTTTTTCTCGGATTCCGGAACGCAGCAGGTAGCTCGAACGTTGGGGTCTCCTTTGTGACACGAATAGCCGTCAGCGTTAACGAAGCAACACTTCACATTCGAAAATTTGAAGCGCTTATAACACGCATCGCAACACCTGTCGTTCTCGGAAAATTTGTTTTTCTCGGATTCCGGAACGCGGAGGCGAGCTGGAACATCGGCTTTTCCTTTGTGACACGAATAGCCATCAGCGTTAACGAAGCAACACGTCGTTCTGACCGGAGATCGCCGGATCTTTCGACGCTGATTGGCGATCTTTGTCGCAGGCTTCCTCTTCTTCAGCACGTCGTCCTTCTCCTCCTCGTTTTTTTCCTCCTCCTCGTTTTTTTTCTCCTCCTCCTCCTCTTCTTCCTCTTCCTCGTATTTTTTCTCTTCTTCTTCTTCTTCTTCTTCTTCTTCTTCTCGTGCCTCTTCTTTCTCTTCCGCCGCTCGATCTTCGTCGCGCATCGCCCCAACTTCCGATCTCCTTTCCGGCGGCATGCGAAAAGGCATGAAGGCTTCGTTGCACACGCCGCTCGGGCACATGAAGTAGATATATATCGATAGATATGAGGAGATACGATTTTTTTTTTCTTTTTTTCTTTTTTTTTTACTCGCGTTTGACGATATATATTACAAAAACTAGTTACCGGTACAGTACTTTGCTATTCGCAATTTCAGCAAAAAATACGCTCTTATTTTTCGACGCGTTTACGCACTCCGACACTCTCGGATTCCCAAACTTCGAACTCCTTTTCGGCGACATGTTACATTGCTTCGTTATGAAGAAGATACGATACGATATACATTACAAACTCTCCCCTATTTGCGTCCTCTTTTCTTCTCTTTTAAATCTAAACCTACTTTTCGCCAAAACTCGCTCGTTTCATCGAGGACGTCCTCGACGCTTTCCAATTCCTCGATGTACACCGTTTGCAGTTCTCCGGTTGATACATCCGTCGGTTCATTTTTTTTCGAAACTTTGCGTGGTCTTCTTTCCTCGTTCCTCCTCTTCCTCTTCAAGTACAGATGTATACGTTTTGGTGTGTGGGTGTGGAAGTCGTTCTTCCCGGGTTTGCGCAAAGCGCCCATGCCCCCGTGAGGAGCGTAGCCGGATAAGCACAACACAGAACCAGGCGTGAGCCAGACATCCTTCTTATACCACGTACCACATTCTTCTCTGTACATGGTCAAATACATCAAATCGAGCGCAACGATGACGTTGATGAGATCTTCGCCGGTGTTCTCGTGGCCCGGGTTGTCGAAATGCGCTTGTTGTTCTTCGAGTATTCCTGGTGCATTCCCGAGCATTTGACATCTCTTTTCCCCTTTAATCTGATACTCGTAATCTTCGTGAACGATACCTTTCTTTTTCAAAGTCGCGAGAAGTTTGTTACTTTGGGGCATTGTCAACGGCGCTTGGATTCTGTTTGTTCTCTTTTCAAAGTATAGAATATTTTCGCTCTCCATCGAAGCATCGCCGAGGCCCATATACTTCATATGTTCCACTTCAGCGTATGAAAACTCATCCGGATACGCGGTACAATCATAATTCTTTTTATCTCGGTGCACAAAACCTTCGAAAGGCGCCGCCACGTTGGCTTTTTTGTCCGGACGTTTGAGTGTGAATAGTTTTCGATCATGCTCCGCCTCTTCCAATATTTTCGTCCCTTTTTCGCCTCGCTGAGCAAGTTTTATGTTGTCGAACAAATCTTTAAACTCTTCAAGAAATGCAGTCTTGTACTTTTGTTCGAAACTTTGGGTGAACGGTTTCGCTGTTTTATAGAGATGCGCGTTTCCTTCGGCTACGAGTGTTTGCCAAGTCGTTTCTATCACGGCTTGGAACGCGTCCTTGGAGATGATGAAAGGGGATTTTTTTCCATTTACACACGAATCTCTTCTAGTCTCTTCTAGTGATTGATTGGAATCAACTCTGACCAAAAAACGAGCGGACTGTTTTACGAAAATCTGCAAGAACTTAGCGCTTTCGTTGCGATCGCTCAGCACGAATTTTTTAGATCTGTTTTCTGGATCACGAATCCAAGTTTTGATTTCAACATCGTTCTCATCAATGGAACAAGACATCATCGCTGTTCTGTGCAAATCGAATGTCCAAGAATAGAAACGAAACGGTTTTTTTTTTTCTTTTTTTCTTTTTTTTTTTAACTCGCGTTTGACTTTATATATTCACCCAACTGTTACTTTGCTACCACGCAATTTCAGCAAAAAATACGCTCTTATTTTTCGACGCGTTTA
>Ga0181556_1000029_pt1 | contig 123165 bp, 118 predicted proteins | sample 011ome_14_FD_148651 | JGI IMG/M metagenome (GOLD analysis project Ga0181556, IMG submission 148651) | Coastal salt marsh microbial communities from the Groves Creek Marsh, Skidaway Island, Georgia - 011505AT metaG (spades assembly) | ecosystem: Environmental > Aquatic > Marine > Intertidal...
ACCGTGCTGGCTCTGACGCGATCGACCAACCCTGAATTCGTGTGCGTTCGCGTGTTCCACTCATCCATTTTGGCGAGCACGTCATCGCTCTGATGTATCGCAATGACTGGCCCCTCAGCCAGTACGTCAAGATCGAGAGACGTAACAATCGTTGCAATTTCGATGACCCGATCGGAATCCGGATCCAACCCCGTCATCTCCATATCGACCCAAATCAGTCGCTTATCTTTATCCATTGTGCGCCGTCCTTAACAAAGCAAACTGCATCGTTTCGCGAGCTGACAGGGTACACTGACTTGATGGGAAATAGACGACTGACAGACCAGCAGCGACGGCGCATTGAAGAAAATGCAGCAAAGCGGCGTGAGAGCGCTAGTGCCGGATTCAATGATGACCTCGAAGGCATGATCGTTGCGCGCTACAGCAAAACAGCGATTGTCAGAGCGAATGATGGAGAAACACATACCTGTCACTTGCGACCAAATCTCTCCCATCTGGTCGCCGGCGACCGAGTGCTTTGGTCTAACGAGGAGACAGGCGCCTACATTACAAGTCAGCTGGAACGACGAACCGAACTTAAGCGACCTGACGCCCGAGGTCAGCTTAAGGCGGTAGCCGCCAATGTCGACCTCATTGCCATAGTGTTCGCACCGGAACCGGAGCCCCATGCCAATCTGATTGACCGCTATCTCGTCGCAGCGCACATGGCGAGCATCGACACTCTCATCATCCTTAATAAATCAGACTTGCTGGGTAAGCACCCCGAGTGCAGATCATCGCTGGAGAGTTACAGGAGTATTGGCTACGAGGTAATAACCAGCGGACCAACACCCGACGAAACGAAGGCCCTGAGTGACCGGCTCGGGATACGGACATCAGTGTTTGTTGGGCAGAGTGGTGTTGGAAAATCGTCCATGATCAACCGCTTGCTACCCGGAGAAGAACTGCGGGTTGGTGCCTTGTCAGAGGGCGTGCTTAAAGGTCGTCATACAACAACGACAGCCGAAGTGTTTGAGCGTCCGAGCGGAGGCTTCATTATCGACTCACCGGGGATCCGAGAGTTCGGACTGCAGCACGTCGATCCCACGCTGGTGGCACCCGGTTTCATCGAGTTCAGACCCTTCCTAGATCACTGTCGATTCCGAGATTGCAGTCACCTCGTTGAAAAAGACTGCGCTGTACTCGCAGCGGTCGAGCGCAATGAAATTAGTTCGGAGCGCTACCAAAGCTTTGTCAATATTGTCAGAGACGTCGACACACCAAGCTATTAGAACCCTTGGCTCGCAACGCCGCAGATAGCGCGCCGCCGATTGAATCTCTGCCCTCAATAGATCGCCTAAAACACTACTGGAAGGTCCGTTTCTGGCTTAAACTAAAACGATGAACTTCGTTCGAGCCACAGCGGGCCTCTTACTGAGCTTTTGCTTTGCTCTGAATTTATACGCGGCCGAAAAACCCCTTGCGGACACATCATCCCCAGAACTTCAGTCCGAGAACCTGACTTCCGAGGCACGCTCGAGGGCCGAGCGATGGGTTGACTCCAGCCATCGATTTGCGACCGACCGAACCATGGCGCTGACTCGGTGGGTAGACGGATTTTTTGGTGACGTGGATGCTGACGCAGAAATTGCCGAGTCCCGTTTACGACTCAAAATTACAACCGACTGGGATGAGCGGCTGGGAACAGAAACCCGTATGAGTCTCGGCGGAAAGGTCAACCTGCCTCGACTGGCGGATCGCGTAGATCTTGTCTTTCGCGGTGACGACCCCGATGAACTTGTACCAGGCGATGAGGACGATCCATCGCAGAGCCAAGTGGGCTTACAGGTTCTGCTCGACGAAAGTGCGAGTGGCAATCACAGGACCGATTTTACTGTAGGATTATCCGGTGCCGGCCCCAAGCCGGGCGTAAAGTACCGCTACAAGACCCTGTGGGGGCCAAATACATCCTTCCGGTTTTCCCAGCGCGCGCAGTACGATTTCGATGATGGCGCCTTCGCGACCACTAAACTGGATATCGACTACGCGCTCTCGAGGCGATCACTCATAAGAACGCAAAACCGCGTGTTGTACGGCGAAAAATCAGATGGGATGGAGTGGTCCTCGAACCTCGGTGTCGTCCGCCAGTGGGCTGTGGAAAATGGATTTGAACGAGCGGCTTATTTATACGCTGGCGTCAAAGGTCAGACCGAGCCCGATAGCTACAGAGAGAACTATCAGGTCGGACTCCGGCTGAGAGCGCAGGCCATTCGCGAGTTTCTGTTCTTTGAGCTTGAGCCCACGCTCAACCAACGCATAGATGCGCCAGATTTGCCAAGAGATACCGCCTGGGCTGTGGAGGCCCGCGTCGAGTTTCTCCTGTTCGACTAACGAGTCAGTCCTCGCTTCTCAGACTAACGCGCTGTCAATGAACGTTGCCTGTTAGAGGTTTTCCTCTGCAAACGCCGCCAACCTGGACCTTACGATCCCGTTGATGTGCATTATCCCAGCATGTGGGTAGGCCTTTACGCGCTCAACCAGATAGGTGAGGCCCGATGTCAGGGGTGAAATGTATTTGTTATCGATCTGAGCCAGGTTCCCCAAAACCACAATCTTCGAGTCCGACCCCACGCGACTGATAATCGACTTTAGCTGAAACTGCGTTAAACCCTGGGATTCATCAATGATGATATAGGCGCCGTTAAACGACCTACCGCGCATAAAATTCAGTGACTTGAACTGGAGGTTAGCGCGCTCCTTCACGTACTCGATGCTGCCGTTTGAGCACTCGTCCGCCCCATGAAGAATCTCCAGATTGTCATCAAATGCCGCAAGCCATGGCGCCATTTTCTCTTCTTCGGTACCGGGCAGGAAGCCAATCTCTTCGGCCATGGGCGGTGTTGACCGGGCAACAATGAGTTTTTTGTATTTTTTCTGCTCCAGAATGGCGTGCAGCCCATAAGCCAAGGCCAGCAATGTTTTGCCCGACCCCGCGGGTCCCGTTAAGACCGTCATATCCAAATCATCATTCTCGAGCAGCCGCATCGCCATGGCTTGCTCTAGATTCCGGGGCGCTAAGCCCCAGAAGCGTTGATTCATCAAATTATCCCGGCTGTCGACCGCAAGGTAGACGAAGTCCTCATCGACGTGATCCACAAAAGCGATAAAGCCATTATCGTCATAGAGAAACTGATTGGGATAAGCCTCCGGCAACTCTGATCGTGGAATCCTGTGAAGCGTCATGTCGTCTTCACGCACCGTATCGACGCGATCGATACTGTCCCAGAACTCGCCCTCACTTTTCTTGTAACCAGTAGCGAGGAGATCAATATCATCAAGCACGCGGTCGTGACGGTAATCCTCGACATGTAACAAGCCGGAACCCTTGGCCTTGATGCGCATATTGATGTCTTTGGTGACCAGACACACGAACTCACCAGGGTGTTCCACCTGGTATTTAAGCGCCACATTGATAATGCGGTTGTCGTTAGCCTGATCCTGAGTGCTATCGAGAAAAGGTACATGCTCATTAGCACCCAATAGCTGATCCGGAAAGATCGCCAGGCGCCCCAATGCGCCCGACAAGGTCGAACCCGGAATCTCAACACCGTCCTGAATCGCCTGTGGCGATGATGAGCCCACCACCTTGTCGATCATTTGAATCGCAATTCGCGCTTCCCGACTGACCGATTTATCCCGTCGATCCTTGATGTGATCCAGCTCTTCCAGGACGGTCATTGGGATAACGACCCGATGCTCTGCAAACGCTGCAATTGCCGTTGGGTCATGAAGCAACACATTGGTATCCAAGACATATGTCTTTACTTCTGCGGGCGTTAGTTGTGTGACTTCGTTAGGCAAGCTTGCAGATTGCGTCATGTGATCTCCGGCTATTGTCCAAACATGAAATGACGGCCACCTCGCTCTTGTTAAAGGGGCGAGTGCTAGGCACTAATACAGGGGATAAAGGATAGGCGGATGCAGGTGCGCAACACAGCGGTGTGGTATGTGGTGTCAAGGCCGAGCCGACAAACGTCATTACCAGTAAACCGTCCTACTCTTACTATTTCGGGCACTTTCAGTAAAGCCATCGAAACCCCGCATGTCAATTACCGGCTGATAAATTTTTTTGGTCACCACAAAAGCGTGAAAAATCGGGGGCGCTCAGCTAGGATTTACGCTGCGATGGCAATGACCATCTTAGCGGTGCCAACCTTTTCAAGAGATTCCTCGGTGTATGTTAGATAAAAATGCCCTAAGCCAGCTTCAGGGCCTTAAAGACAAGATAGAAGCGGAAAAAGAAATCGCCGAGGGAACTGTTAAAGCAACACGCAGCCGCTTTGGTTTCGTGGTGCTAAATGACAACCGAGAAATATTTTTGCCTCCGGACGAGATGCAGCGTGTACTCCCCGGCGATCGTGTTTCCATCGTCATCAAACCCGCACCTGCAAAGGACAAATCAGGCAAGCCCCAGAGTACAGCAGAGGTTGAAACATTACTCTCTACCTCAATTGAGCTCTTCGTCGGCGAAGTGGTTCAAAAGGGCAAAGCGTTTTTCGTTGCGCCAGATGTCCCCGAACTCATGCATTTCACCCGGTGGCTTTTCATACCGCCCAATGCTCGCTCTGGCGCCAAGGTCGGCGACCTCGTTCAGTGTCGACTCCAAAGGCACCCGTTTGCCGACGGTAAGCCCTCGGTAAAGGTGCTACAGACATTCGGACCTGCAGGAACGCCGGGGCTTGAAAATGACTACTGCGCCGCGCGGGCGGGCATTGAGAAGATGCTTCCCAAGGAGCAGTTCAAAACGATCGAAGGACTTGTTGGCGACGGTATCGCTATCGACGAGACGCGAGAGGACCTGCGTCACCTACCACTGGTCAGCATCGATTCTCAATACACGATGGACATAGACGATGCGCTATGCGCTGAAGCCGATGAAAATGGCTGGAAGCTGACGGTAGCCATTGCCGACCCCACCACCTGTATTTCAGAGGCCGCGGACCTGACAACGCTGATTGCCACTCGAGGCACCTCGCATTACTTCCATGGCCTAGCCATTCCTATGCTGCCGGAGGTTCTGTCACAGAGCGCCGCATTGAGACCGCTGGAAGACAGGCACGCTCTGGTGTGTTGTCTGACCGTTTCACCAGAGGGAAGCATCACTGACTCACGCATCCAGCTCGCCATTGTTCGATCCAAAGCCAAGCTTAGTTATCAAGAAGTGGAAGACGTATTAACCCAGGGAGCTGAGCACGAGTTTGCTGAACCGTTAAAACACCTTAATGACTGCTATGGCGCGCTTCGCACCTGGCGCGAATCGCGAGAGCTCGTTATCGAGCATCGTCCCGAGCATCGCTGGTGGCTAGATGAAAACAAACAGATCAATCGCATCGAAGAGGTGCAAAAGAAAGAGTCACAGTTGCTGGTCGAAGAGTGCATGGTTGCTGCCAATCGGTGCATTGCCCAAGCGCTGAAGGATGCGGAACTTCCGGGTCCATTTGTTACGCATGCTGGCATACGACGCGATCGAGCTGACGAGGCAAAAGAGTTTTTAACGCGGTTTCTCCCAGAACAAAGCGGCCTCGATTTCTCGACACTCGACGGCTTTCGTACGCTGATAACCGAGTTAACCGGGGCGTCTGACGAGAGACCCCTGCGTTCAATGATTAATCGCTTGATGTCCCGAGCAAGCTTCAGCGTCAAACCCGCGCCACACATGGGTATGGCTTTGCCCGTCTACACAACTGGGACATCACCCCTGCGCAAAGCACTTGATTTTTGCGTGCACCTTCAGCTCAAAGCCATGCTTGGCGACACCAGTGTGAAGACAGCACCGGCCACGGTATTCGATCTTATCAATCAGGCCAGCGCCAAGAATCGTCAGGCGGTTACTGCTGCTAATAACTGGTTAAGCTGTAATTTCCTTAACGCACGAGCAGCTGAAGGTGAGTCTGACTATGACTCCGAGATTGTTCACATCAACACCTCGGGCTTCACGGTAAAAATCAACGGTCTCGGTCTCGAAGGCACCGTTGATCTCAGAAAAGACGAGGAAAAATTTAGCTTTGATAAATGGGAAATGGCATTGGCGAGCAAGACGCGGCGCTACCAACTGAGGCAGCAGGTCCGCGTGCAATACCAGCCCGTCGATAAGCCGCGCGGTGAAAGCGCCTCCTTTACCCTGATCTAGGGTACCCCCGAGCACGGAACACCCAGTGTCTCAACGCAGTACAGTATGTTTCCACAACACGATAGTTAGGATGAAGTCATCATGTCGCAAACCCACTCTGTAAAAAGCCTCCTCAGTGACGAGGCGCTGATTGGTAGTCACGTAACCGTTCAGGGGTGGCTGAGGAGCAAGCGCGACTCGAAAGCTGGCATCTCATTTCTGGCAGTAAACGATGGTAGTCACTTCGATAGCCTGCAATGTGTTGCACCCAATGAGCTCTCAAATTACGAAGAAGAGGTTTTGAAGCTGTCCACAGGCTGTGCCGTTATCGTGTCGGGTGAGTTGGTGACATCCCAGGGCGGTGGTCAGAACGTGGAAATTCAGGCGACCAAGGTCGAACTGGTCGGTGATATTGACGACCCTGAGTCCTACCCAATCGCTAAAAAGCGTCACACCTTTGAATACCTTCGCACGCAGGCGCACCTGCGCACTCGAACCAATACTTTCGGTGCGGTTACCCGCATCCGCCACACGTTAGCGAATGCGATTCATGACTTCTTTCACTCAGAAGATTTCTACTGGGTGAACACGCCTATTATCACCGCCAGTGACTGTGAGGGGGCTGGAGAGCTGTTTCGCGTCAGTACGCTCGATCTCACCAACCTGCCACGAGATAACAAAGGGCAGGTCGACACCTCTCAGGACTTCTTCGGTAGCGATGCCTATCTGACCGTATCGGGGCAGCTCGCCGTCGAGTCCTACTGCCTGTCCATGAGCAAGGTGTATACCTTTGGACCCACCTTCCGGGCCGAAAATTCGAATACTTCAAGACATCTAGCAGAGTTCTGGATGGTTGAGCCCGAGGTCGCATTTGCAGACCTTGCCGATAACGCCGCACTGGCTGAACACCTACTGAAGTCGGTCGCTCAGCGCGTATTGAACGACTGCGAGACAGACCTTGGCTTCTTCCAACAACGAATCGATAACACCGTGCTCGAACGACTGACCAATATTGTCGATCAACCATTCGTCAGAGTTACCTACTCCGATGCCATCGATATCTTGCTCAAGTCAGGCAAGAAATTCGAGTTTCCCGTCGAATGGGGTATCGACATGGCCTCAGAACACGAGCGCTTCCTCTCGGAAGTGCACTTCAAAGCCCCTGTGGTAGTGACGGATTACCCTCGCGACATCAAGGCGTTCTACATGCGTCTTAACGATGATGAGCGCACCGTCGCAGCGATGGATGTGCTGGCACCCGGCATTGGGGAAATCATCGGAGGTAGTCAGCGCGAGGAACGCCTCGATGTGTTGGATGCGCGAATGGATGAGGCGCTCAAAGACACCTTGTGGTGGTACCGCGACCTTCGCCGCTACGGCACCGTCCCACATGCCGGCTTCGGATTAGGGTTTGAGCGATTGGTTGCCTACATCACGGGAATGGAGAACGTGAGAGACGTTATCCCATTCCCGCGCACCCCCGGCAATGCCGAGTTTTAATGACTTCGTATGAGTAAGCGAGTGCAGGTCGCCCTACTCCTAACGGGCAACGAGTTGATGAGTGGGGACACAGTTGATAGTAATTCCTCGCGCATCGCGCTTGCGTTGGCAGCCCATAAAATTGGTGTTGGGAAAAAGATCACTGTCGGCGACGACCCACAGCTACTCAGCGACAGCCTCATTGAGCTATGTGCGAATGCAGAGGTGGTCATTATTAACGGTGGCCTTGGACCCACGGAAGACGATCTTACGGCTGATATCGTGGCGGACGTCGCGGGTAAAGCTCTGGTTGATCACCCCAAGGCCATTGCGCATCTCGAGGCATGGTGTGAGCGACGCGGGCTGGATCTTAATCCAAGCAACCTGAAGCAGGCCTTGCTCCCTGAGGGGGCTGACTTGGTCGCAAACCCCATTGGCAGCGCCGTCGGCTTTGCTATAGAAGTTAATGGTGCGCTGGTAATGACCACACCGGGAGTGCCGGTTGAGCTAACGGCCATGCTTCCCGAAATCTGTGACCGCGTTGCCACACGTGTTGGCGCGGGTACGGCCTTCATACGAAGACTGCAAACCTTTGGTATTGGCGAGTCCACCATTCAAGAGCTTGTGAATGCGCGCAGCGACGATTGGCCAGAAGGCGTGACCTTGGGCTTTCGATCGGGACTGCCTCAACTGGAATTAAAGTTGCAAGTCGATGATGCCGCCCTGCTCGGCAACCGAGACGATGCCGAGACGTTGCTAAACGAACTAATCGGCGACCATATTCTCGGCAATGACGATGATCAGCTCGCCATGGCCTTGCAACGGGCGCTCCTTGAAAAAAAGATGTCGGTAACCACTGCCGAGTCCTGCACTGGCGGCTTGATTGCTTCGCTCATCACGCGCGAGGCCGGTTCATCGCAGGTCTTCGGTAGCGGCTTCGTCACCTACTCCAATACAGCCAAGAACAGCGTGCTGGGGGTTCCAGAAGCGACATTGATCAAACACGGCGCGGTAAGCGAGTCTATTGTCCTCGCCATGCTGAGCGGCGCACTGGAAAAGAGCGGTGCGACGATTGGCATTGCCGTCTCTGGCATTGCCGGTCCCGGGGGTGGATCAGACGACAAACCGGTAGGGACGGTTTGGATGGCCTGGGGCACCAAAGAAAGTCATCGCGCCATTAGACTCCAGATACCAGGCTCTCGAGAGCGTTTCCAGATTCTGGTCGCGGCGATTGGTCTGGACACCATGCGTCGACAGGTATTAGATCTCCCCGCGATCCCACATTACATCCAACGCTTTATTCATCGTTCAAGCTGACTTAGGGCTGCAGGCGTGAGCGGCTCCAGCCGTCACAAAATTGGTAAACGTAGCGGTCGTGTAACCGATCCTCCCCACCTTGCCAAAACTCAATTCGCTCAGGAACCAGCTTGAAACCACCCCAATGCGGTGGCCTCGGCACATCGCTCCCATCAAACCGCTGAAGCGTCTCGTGATACTGCAACTCCAGCGCCCCACGGCTGGCAATTGGCTGACTTTGCTGAGAGGTCCAAGCGGCAATCTGGCTGGCGCGCGGCCTGGCCGCGAAATAGGCATCGGACTCGGCCTCCGGGATCTTTTCCACTGCTCCGGAGAGACTCACCTGCCGATCCAGTTCGTTCCATGGAAACAGCATCGACGCTCGATCGTGGTGGGTCAGCGCGACTGCTTTATCACTGTTGTAATTAGTGTAGAAAATAAAACTTCGCTCACTGACACCCTTTAACAAAACAAACCGCTGACGGATGGATCCGTCAGGGTGAGCCGTGGCTACCACCACGCCCGTGGGATCGGCTAACCCCGCTTCACTGGCGTCTCGTTGCCACTGCGCGAACAGCACCATTGGATCATCCGGCATTGACTCATCGCGCAGGCCGCCCTTGGTGTATTGCCGGCGATAATCTTTTAGTTCCATGACTCCTCCTAAGATCCCTATGGTAATCGAAGTCTGGGGTACTCTGCCTAAACTCGATGATGTGATAGCGTTGCACCCAACTTGCGACACCGAAAATTTTGGAGACTACTTCATGCGCTTTGCCAGCCTAGTCATAGCCGTTGCGATGACGTTCAACGCTTCCCCTGTTTTTGCTCAAACCGAAGATCAGGGCGGACCGCTGATTGACTATGGGACGCGTTTTATTCCCGCCATTTCGTCCAGAGGCATGGTGTCTGGCCCCGAGAGGCTCGCATCGGAAGCTGGGCTAGACATGCTCAAGCGAGGTGGAAATGCGATTGATGCGGCCGTAGCGACAGGGTTCGCTTTGGCCGTCACACTTCCGCGCGCGGGCAATATTGCGGGCGGTGGTTTCATGCTGGTGCATCTCGCAGAGTCAGATGAGCAGGTGTTTATTGACTACCGAGAGATGGCACCGGCCAGTGCCTCGAGAGACATGTTCCTCAACGAAGATGGATCCGTGAATAAGCAGATGGCCTACAACAGTGTTAGCGCGGCCGGCATCCCCGGTACCGTAGCCGGGATGATTCATGCACTGGAAACATATGGATCACTCGATCTCAAAACGGTGATTCAACCCGCCATTGATCTCGCGGAAAATGGTTTCGAGGTTCCCGCTGCCTTGCATCTCAATTTGCGTTCAGCATCAAAACGCCTGTCGAAAAACGATGAAGCAAATCGTGTCTACCTCGGTGGTAACGGAACCGCACCTGCGATGGGGACGGTATTCAAGCAACCTGATTTGGCCGAGACCCTGAAGCGTATTCGCGACAAGGGGGGCGATGGATTCTACAAAGGTAAGACCGCCGAGTTAATCGTCGCCGAGATGCAGCGCCAGGGCGGTCTAATAACGGAGGCTGATCTCGCCAGCTACCGCGCAATAGAGCGCACACCCGTCAGATCGACCTTTCGTGACTATGCAATAGTGAGCGCGCCACCTCCTTCCTCAGGTGGCGTCCATGTTTCTCAGATATTGAAATTGCTCGAGCCATTTCCGCTCAAAGACCTTGGGCACAATAGCGCTGGATACCTGCATCTCCTGATCGAAGCTATGAAGCTCGCGTACGCCGATCGCAGCGAGTATCTAGGTGACCCCGATCGAACCGCTATTCCCGTGGCTCAACTAACGGATGAGGCGTATCTGGATCAACGGCGGACAATCATCCGTGACTCAGTTGCAACACCTTCTGCTGATATTCGGCCCGGTAGTCTCGAAGACCCGGAGAGCACTGAGACCACTCACTACTCGATTGTCGACCAATTCGGCAACGTGGTATCGAATACCTACACCATCAATTTCAGCTTCGGCTCCGGCATCGTGGTACCGGGTACCGGCATGCTGTTAAACAACGAGATGGACGACTTTGCGGCCAAACCGGGCTTCCCCAACGGCTATGGCCTGGTGCAGGGTGAAGCCAATGCCGTGGCTGCGGGCAGCCGACCCTTGTCTTCGATGACGCCGACACTCGTATTCAAGGATGGAAAGCCCTGGATTGCTACAGGTAGCCCTGGTGGGTCGCGCATCATTACGGCGGTTGCGCAAACACTGCTCAACGTGATGGCGTTTGACATGACACTGGGCATGGCGACATCGGCGCCCCGAATTCACCATCAGTGGATGCCCGATATGGCCATGGTTGAACCCGGCATTTCACCCGACACCATCAATATTCTCGAGGCTAGCAAGCACAAAATACTCCGCTCAAATAGCACTATCGGTCGCGTGAACTCAGTACAGATCGATGATGGCTGGTTCTATGGTTATGCTGATCCGAGACGCCCCGGAGGCCATGTCGCCGTCTGGTGACTTAGGTCTGCGACCGTACTTTCATTGTCTGGCGACCCACGGCGACGAGGTCGCCATTGCTGTCCCAGATCTCACAATCCTGCTCTGTGACACCCTTAATCAGAGTATGCGATCTGGCCTTGCATAAGATGGGACCGGGCGCAGGCTTCCCGCGTAATTGCACTGTCATTTCCACGGTCGGTACCCAACCGACGTTGGGTACCAATGTGAACGACGGTGGGGGCATCATGTCGCCAAACATCAAAAGATCAATCGCACCAATTTCGGCGCCATCAGCGTATTGCATGTAAGCAATGAACTCACCTGTGTTGGTAGGCTGTTGATCCGCAAAGAACGCGGCGCCCTCAACAATGCGGGTATCAATCGTGTTGTGAATTTCCAATACGTTGTGCTTCGGCACGTCGATAGACTCAAAGGGTGGTACGACTGGCGGCGTCAGTATCGTATTGGTCGGACCCTTCAATCGGTCAAGATCGGTGTACGCCGCGTTGGCTACGATCTTCAGATTGCCTTCCTGATAAAGCCGGGCTGATGCGAATTGTGTGCCCTTACCTAGCCGCAGGACTTCGACCTCGACCTCAGCCTCACCCAACTGGGTTGGTTCTAGATAAAACGCGTTGATCGATAACGGATCCGCATGATTCAGCGACTCTGATATGGCGCGACCAACAATCGCGAGCACATAACCACCATTGGGAACACGTCCAATGCGCCATCCCTTTAGCAGATTGGCTCGCCATCGATTTTCACCGAGCGCTTCAAGCGCCGTGTCTTCTAAAAATTTGCCCATTTGATTACCCAGTGTTATCACCTGTCCAGATCACGCCCAATCCCGGGTCGCGGCAGAAGTGTACATCCCTTGTGTTAAGACGTAGAGATTATGTGAAAACTATCCCTATACTTGGGTAGAACAAGAGGACTGACTCGTGAAAGTGTTTTCGGCAGGTCTCGTAATATCGACCGCATTGACAGCAGCAGCACTCGCACTGGCTACGCCATCGGCGTCGGCACAAGACCTCATGTTCGGTGCCTACGACCCGCGTCAACAGGAGACACTCTGGAGCGAAGCCATAAGCCTGCAGGACGGCGGGCAACATAGCGAGGCAATCGAAAAGCTCAAGCGCGCCGGACACCTCAGTCGCATTAATGAAGGTCTCAATGCCAAGAGTCAGCTCCCCTATTTACGTGCCGAAATTGCTAGCCATCGCGCCCTGAACCAGTTAGCTCTCGCGGATGAGCGTCAGGCTTATCTTTCGCGCATTGAATCGACAACCATACCGTCGGGCCCGGAAAAGGTGGAAGCACTGCTGGCGCAGGCCGAATGGCATCAATATGCATTGCTGCAGGATATTGATGAAGAAGAAGAAAGCACCGCCCGCATGGGCAAGGCATGGAATTTTTATCGTCGCGCGCTCAATGAATCGATCGCAACCTATGGTGAAGATTCTGAGGAGTTGATTCCCGCACTTGAAGGTATGGTTCGAGCGCAATACCTGCTGGCGAGTCACCGAGGTATTGGTGCGGCTATGCCGGGGAAAATGGATCGCGATCTACGTAACTACGCTGCAGGTAAAAGCACTTTCAAACGCGGGCTTTCCGTTCTTGTCGCTATGCAGCACCTCAACAGAGATCGACTGGGTGTCAGCCGGGAAATTCAGGCAGAGGACCTGATTCGGATGGGTGACTGGGCCTGGTGGACCGGTAATCGGATGAATGCAATCAGCTTTTACCAGGATGCTCTCACCCTCGCCAATGGAGAGACTTTAGCCGTAGATACAGGAGAAGTGTCCGTATCTGAACAGGCAGAGGTAGCGGTAGAGGGTGATGCGGTTGAGAGCGACATTGACTCATCGATTGAGGTTACAGAGGCAACAGGCGATATGGTCGATGACACACCACAAGCGCCAATGACCAGTAAAAATGAGGAATCAAGCCCATCTGAGCTGGTGGCCACCAATGATACCGCGGTCGAGCTAGCAGAAACTGGTGGCGAGCCATCGGAAAACGCGCTTGCAGAATTACCGACGGAACTCTTTCCAACATTCCGTATACTGAATGCACCGGTTGCATTGCCGGCCGTACCTGGCTTTGGACCAGTGCTCGATATCAAACAGGGTGAACCTGCAGAAGACGACCTCGTTGTGAGTTTCAACATTAGTGCGACCGGCAAAGCGATAAATTTGGAGCGTATTCAGTTCCCTGTAACCGAGGGGGCCAGAGGTCCGGAGCGCGTGATTCGCCGACTGAGAAAGATGCGTTTTAGGCCCGTCTTCGAGGATGGTGAGCCGGTAGAAAGCGAGAGAATGACCTGGGTATTTGAGCCAAAACACTGGGCGATGCCGAGAGCAACTGCGACGGAGAGTTCGACATGAGTGGGAAAGCGATCAAAGGCCTTATTATAACGGCTGTTATTTTGCCGCTACTCGCGGGCTGCCCATCAGCCAGTATGCCAACGACACCGTCCACCCCTTCTGCATCCATGCCCCCCGGTGGCAGTGCGGGTTCTAGCGGCTCATCAGGGAGCTCTTCCTCGAGTAGTGGTGGCTCGAGTGGTTCGTCTAGCTCGTCGGGCGGGGGCGCACAAGGCGGAAGTTCGTCGGGTGGAAGTTCATCAGGCGGTGGTGCTTCGGGTGGAGGCTCATCGAGCTCCGGCGGCTCAGCGGGTAGTGGTAGCACTGGTGGTGGTTCTGCGGGTGGTGGTTCCGCGGGTGGCGGTATGCCCGGCGGAAGCCAGGGTGGCGGCTCCGGTGGCATGGAAAGCGGAGGCTCTAATTCCGGTGAAGGGGCTATGGCAGGAGGCGACCCGGGTTTCGGTGACTCAGCCGGTGGAGATCTCTCGCTGCCCAGTCTTGTCGATGAAGAACCGGTCTACAGTGCTGCGTCGAGTAGCAGCGGGAGTGGTAGTAGTTCGAGCGATGGCTCCAGCGATGGAGGCAGTAGCTCATCGGGCAGTGCTTCGAGTGGTGCGAGCGATGGCAGCGCATCGTCTGGCAGTGCGGGCGGGCAAGTTGCATCGAACTCCCGGTCAGATTCAGGCCAAGGAGAGGGCACGCGAGCAGCAGGAGGTATGGAATCCGACTGGGGTGCCACTGACACCATGACAAGCGCAGAGCGTGTTGCGGTGCTCGATAGACAGCTGGAAGAGAGCACAGGCGTATTTGACGCCATCATTCGAGAGGAGCAACGTCAGCAGCGGGCGAGCCGGCGAGAACAAGGCGCAAACGCTCAAAGCTCGGGTGAGTCGGGAACCGAGCAGAGTTCCAGTGGTCGAAACCCTTATGAAGCAGACGAAGAAGGTGGTTATGGCTCTGTCGGTGGTGGTATGGGTGGTCGCTCAGGAGGCGCGCCCGATGCGCCGGCCGTGTACGAGGCACCTGAAGACATCCCGTCGGGTAACGACGACGACATCGTCGCTCGTCAGCTTCGCGAGGCCGCAATGCGAGAACCCGATCCGGATATTCGCGAAGCGCTGTGGAACGAATATCGAAAATACAAAGGTATTGAGATACCTGAAGCATGATTAATCGTCTAACGACAGTCGTGACTCTGCTGGCTGTGCTCAGTGGTTGCGTTACCGAGACCGTGAAAACAACCGCGGTGCCAACACTCAGCACCTATGAGACGTCACTCCCTAGTGATGAGGTTCTCGATATTGCTGTCGTCGTTTTTGATCCCGGCATCGCAGAGGTGGACCCGGAGGAAGGCATTTACCCCGAAATTCGGCGTGCCGAGGCGACCTTTATGGCCAGAGAGCTATCGCTTGTGCTGGATGATCAGGGTGTCTGGGGAGCTAGTCGAGTCGTACCCTCCTCCGAACACATCACAGATGTTCTGGTCACAGGGACGATAGAACAATCGGATGGTGAGGCGCTCGCCCTCGCGATTAAGGCTGTGGATGCTCAGGGACGCACTTGGCTTAATAAGCGATACGCTGGAACAACCAGTCGCTATGCTTATCAACAAACTCAGAGGGTTAAAAAAGACCCGTTTCTCGCCATTTATCGAGATATCGCCAACGACTTAATCGCCGTTTTCAAGTCGTTAACACGAACTGATCGCATCGCAATTAGAGATGTATCGAAGCTGAAATTTGCCCAAAGCTTTGCGCCAGAGGCGTTTGAAGGCTACCTGCGCGAGGAAGAGGGAGCGCTAACGCGCGCAATCAGACTGCCGGCGGAAACCGATCCGATGATGGCTCGTATTGGCGCCATACAGCAGCGGAACCATATTTTCGTCGATACGCTTCAAGGTCATTACGATAACTTTTCCGGCTCGATGGATGGTCCTTACAACGAATGGCGACGATTGAGCTATGAAGAAACTGTCGCATTACGTGAGCTGCAAAATGAGGCGCAGACCCAGTTAATTATGGGTGGTATTTCACTGTTGGCAGGCATCGCGGCGGCCACGTCCGATGATCGTAATGTGAGAACCGCCGGCGCTGTGGGTATGTACGCCGGTGGCGGTCTGATCAAAAGCGGTTTAGAGCGACGGGCAGAAGCCAATATTCACTCACTGGCGCTTGAGGAGCTCGGCCAATCCTTAGAGGCGGAGATCACACCACAAGTCATCGAACTGGAAGACCGAACTATTCAGCTTTCCGGTACGATTGACGATCAGTATGGCCAGTGGCGTGAGATCCTTAGCGATATCTACGCCGCCGAAATTGCTGAGCTTCCCACAGATTTAAGCCAGCCATCTCCATAAACGAGTCTTGCCGATAGATGACAAACGATAGCAAAGACACGTTGCGCGCGGCGTCCTTTGAACCCAGAACCGACTCCCAAAGTGTTCACGAGGTGTCGGATAACCCCCGGCCGAACGGCACCTGGATAGCACTGGCTGTTGGAGCCGTTTTGCTCGGGTTGGTCGTATTCGTCTTACCTCAATTCGCACCCACACCGCAGAGTCAGTCTTCATCAGCACCGAGTGCGGTAGCTTCCGCTGCGCCAGCAGCCTCAACGTCATCTACCACGGCGTCGCCGGAAAACACCTCCAAGCGAAGTCCATTCGCAGAAGCACAACTTGCCAAAGTCAGGCGCTCGGCTCAGGAAGTACTGCAATCATTGCTCGAGACACAGTCCCGACTCGAATTGCGCGGTGTTGATCAGTGGGCAGCTGATGACTTTTTGACAGCGAGTGGCATTGCCGTGGAAGGTGATGCCTTATATCGCGCACAAAATTTTGATGAGGCCGAGGCTTTGTATCAGCAAGCACTCGATTCTTTAATCGCACTAGAAGCTCGGCTGAACGACGAAATCGATAGCAGACTGGCACTGCTACTCGAGGCGATTGAATCGGGCGATGAGACTACCGCTGGCGCTATCGCTCCCCTGGTTGAACAAATGGCACCTGACAGCGATGCCGTGTTCGATGCCGTCGAACGCGTCCCTCTAATGCCGGACATTGCAGACCTAGAAGCGGCCGCTAAGGCGAGCTTCGAGCAAGGTCGTTTCAGCACTGCAGTATCTCAAATCGACGAGGCGCTGGGGCTCGACCCCGCACACCAGCGGTTGGCAAAAGTAGCTCGACTATACAAATCGGCACTGACAACCCAGCGTTTTGAAGATGCGATGACGACGGGTTTCACATTATTGGGTGACAGTGATTTCGCTGGCGCACGGGCCTCCTTCCAATCGGCGAAACGAATTCTTCCCGCCGCCGATGGGCCCGGTGCCGCACTGGCACAGGTCGAGGAGGCAGAGACCCTGTCACGCCTCAATGCACTTCTGGGTGAGGCCGCTAAATTATCTGCAGAGGAACAATGGACTGAAGTGGTAGCCGCACTAGAGCAAGCGCTGGCGATTGATGCCACTCTCGTTGAAGCCTCGGAGGGCCTGGAACAAGCGCGTCCGTTGGCAGAGCTCTTCGCGAAACTCGACACGATCGTTGAGAAACAAGCGCGTCTTGTCGATCCCGTGGTGCTCAGCGAGGCCGAAGCCTCCTTATCGGAGGCAGAGGTTGCGCTGGGAACCAACCCTCAGACATGGCCGGTACTAAAGCGGAAGTTGGTGGCGGTTCGATCAGCTGTGGCTACTGCGAGTACACCGCTACCGGTAGTTATCACCTCCGACGGTGTAACTGAAATAACCATCAAGCGGGTTGCGCGTCTTGGCACCGTCTCATCGAGAACGGTATCGCTGCGACCGGGCCAATATCAATTCCTGGGTAGCCGTAACGGCTATCGTGACGTTCTGATCACAGCCAATATCAATGCGGCATCCGATAACCGTATTGACGTTCGGTGTGAAGAGGCGATCATTCGCTAATGTCCGACGAACGCAGACACGACGAGTCCTTATCACCCGCCGCATTTGAGCCTCGCACCGAGATCACCGTGGTGACACGCCGGCGCATAAAGCCTGCGACGGCGTTATTGCTGGTGGCCGGCCTACTCGTCGCCTACACCCTGTTTTTCCTGCTCACCGCCCGCTCGGTGTCCATTACCGTTGAATCGGAAACAGCCCCTAGCATCGATATCTCTGGCCTTCATTTACCCTTCGGCGAACGTTTCCTCATGAGACCCGGCACCTATGAGCTGATCGTTACGGCCGAGGGATACCAAACCTTCTCTGGTCCTCTGCTAGTCGATCGTGCCGAAGTGCAGACACTTGCGCTGTCATTGACTCCCTTGCCGGGCACTCTGGTAATCGATTCGGCGCCCGTTTCCGCCACCGTATCACTGAATGGGTCGGTCATCGGTACGACACCACTGACCATCGATGCAGTGGACGCAGGTGAAGCGACGTTGAGTTTGTCGGCCGAGCGGTATTTACCCTACGAAACAGTGATAGACGTGACTGGGCGAGCCCAAACACAGCGATTCTCAGCCAACCTGACTCCGGGGTGGGCGAGCGTGTTGGTGCAAACCGCTCCCGCGGACGTTTCGGTGCAGATTGATCAACTCCGCGTTGATGAACCGTCGGTCACACTGAATGGAATGGTTCTCGAGGTGATGCAAGGCTCGCGCGAAATAACCTTCAGTGCGCCAGGGTATATTGACGAGGTCATTGAGCTCGATGCGGTTGCTGATACCGATGTCGATCTGGGTATTGTCGAACTCACGCCGGCAGAGGGTATGCTGCGCCTGACATCCGTTCCTGCGGGCGCCGTAGTGACGCGCGACGGTCGGTTTGTTGGTGCCACACCCACAGAAGTTGCGATGGAACCATCTACACGCCATCGTATTCAGGTAAGCCGAGCAGGCTATTTAACCGAATCCTTTAGCCTCTCCCTGGAAAAGGGAGCCAGCGTCAATCGTCAAGTCGTTTTGTCACCAGCACTTGGGGAAGTCGACATCCAGGTCACTCCCCGTAATGCCACCATTCAGATCAACGGAGATGATCGTGGCAAAGGTAGCCAGGTACTCTCGCTGCCGGGCGTAGAGCAAGTGATCACCATCAGAGCGCCCGGGTACGCCAGTGTAGAGCGACGCGTGACCCCCCGGGCAGGGCTAAAGCAGCGCATCAGTGTGGCACTGCTAACAGACGAAGAAGCCAGAAAAGCAGCGATCAAGCCGGAAATTACCACGTCGGTGGGTCAGACATTGGTGCTCATTGATCCGCAGGTGAGTCCGGTGAACGAATTCACGATGGGCGCGCCAAGGCGCGATGCCGGAAGAGGTGCCAACGAGGTCGAGCGGCCGGTACGACTAACGCGCGCGTTTTACATGGCCACCACTGAAGTAACAAATGCCCAATTCCGTCAGTTCACGCAAAACCATGAGTCGGGACAAGCCGGAGGGAAAAGCTTAAACCGCGAGCACCAACCTGCAGTGCAGCTCTCTTGGCAGCAGGCAGCCAGCTTCTGTAATTGGCTCAGCGTGCGCGAGGGTCTCGCACCCTTCTACACCGAGCGCGATGGAATTATCACGGGATTCAATAGCGCTTCCACCGGCTACCGACTCCCAACCGAGGCCGAGTGGGCGTTTGCTGCCCGCATACAAGGAGACGATGTTTGGCGGTTTGCCTGGGGCGAGGCGTGGCCACCCGAAGACGGAAGCGCCAACCTCGCTGATGCCTCTTCTGCATTAGTCACAGGACGCATCCTCAACGGCTACACTGATAAGGTGGTTGTTAGCGCCGAAGTTGGAAAGTTTCCGCCCAACCCCAGAGGCCTATACGATATGGGTGGTAATGTCGCCGAGTGGGTCAATGATGTGTATCGGGTTCCTGTACCAAACGAAGCGATTGAAGAAAATCCGTTAGGGGATCCACAGGGCGATAACTACACTATCCGAGGCGCGAGTTGGAGTTTGAGCCGTTTGCGAGAGCTTCGACTCACCTACCGCGATTACGGTGAACGTGGACGTGATGATGTTGGATTTAGGGTGGCACGGTATGCAGAGTAAGGTTTGGATTGGCGTTTTTGCCCTTGCAGGTTGCACCCTCGTTGCGGTGGCGCAGGATGATGTTGCGCCGTCATCCGATGCGTCGAGTGATGCGGCACAAACGGCTGCAGCCAATGCCGTAGTGACGTCTGATGGAGTCGACGACAGTGCGTTGGAAGCGTCGATCGGTGGTCTTGAAGAAATCTCCGCTGACGCACCTGAGCAAGCGTTAGCAGAAATACCCGCGGGCGAAACGATGAATGACAACTACACGCCCACTGAACGGATCAGTGAAGACCGATCCGTGTCTTTTCCGGTTGATATCTAAGGTGAACGCTCATGTCTAAACCGAGAATCCCGTCAGAGTTTGCGTTTCAAGTCCTAGCACTGCTCGCAGCCGTGATCGTGGTGCATGCCTTCTATGTCGGCTTGATACGACCCTCGGCCGATGTGCAACTGGCAGCCCAAGCAGCGCTGCAAGCATCGGGAGAAGCCTTTGTCCCCAAGCGCTCGTTCTATGTCGTTATTCGAGATTTTGAGCAGGAAGCCTGTTTCATTCTGATGATTTGGGCCCTGGCGATCATGGGCCTCAAAGCGTGGACGACGCGGCAAGAAACCACCATGCTCGAACGTAATCTGATTCACGTCACTGAGGGCACAACCCTGCTACCTCAGGATGCAAGAAATTATGCTCGGGGCATCGAAGCGCTTCCCGAGGCCGAGCAGGAACTCTTGCTGCCACGAACGCTCCTTAACGCACTCAGTCGCTTCTCGACGACAGCCAGCATTCCAGCCGTGTCTGAAGCAGTGCGTGAGCAATGCGACATCGAGGCCGACAAACTCGACTCCGAATTATCAATGGTTCGGTACATCAGCTGGGCCATCCCCTCGATTGGCTTTATTGGGACAGTACGCGGAATCGGCGATGCACTCGGACAGGCCTACAAGGCGGTGGAAGGTGACATCTCCGGTGTGACCGTCAGCCTAGGTGTCGCGTTCAACAGCACCTTCGTAGCGCTGGTCCTATCCATCATCATCATGTTTGCACTGCACCAGTTACAGCTCTCGCAGGAGCGACTCGTACTCAGCACACAGCGCTATGTGGATAAAAAGCTCGTTCGTCATCTGGCGGCGCCTAAATGACCCGCGCCTTCCTTGACCTTACCGATGCAAGCCTGACCCTCAGCGATGGCCAACGCATTCTTCGATCCCCTGGCATTGCCCTATCGCAAGCAAACGGTTTTGTCTTCGGGGATGCGGCCTTTGCGCAACTTAAACGCAGACCACTGGATGTCCGAACAGACATCCTGAATCAGCTCTCCACCACCCCTCTGGGCGGCGTGTTTGGCAACGCGCGCCACACGGCCGATCTCGTCTACGAACATCTCAAAAGTCTATTCGGATCGACGGATAACGTAGACGATCTTTGTCTTATTGCTCCCGGTAACCTCGAGCAGGGCCAGCTTGAGCTGTTACTCGGCATACTGAGCTCGCTGGGCGTGAGCCCTGGGACGGTGGTCGACAGAGCGCTTCTAGCGCATCCCTCGCAGCTAGGCTCTGGCCTCAATGTCAGCCTGCAGTGGCGGCAACTGGTTGTCAGCGAGGTCACCGTTGAGTCCGGTCAATGCCGAGTCGAGAAAGTCACGGCGATTACGGGTATTGGCTATCTCGATTTACTGGAGTTGTGTCTGGAAGAATGCGCAGATGCCTGTGTCGATCAGACTAGGTTCGATCCACGGCGAAGTGCTGAGTCTGAGCAAACACTGCTCGATGCTCTACCCGGCGTACTGGCCTCGCTAAAAGAACGCCCCGAGGTATCGGTTGAGCTTGGAACAACCTCATTCAAAATCTCGAGGAGTCGTCTTGAGACAGCGGGAAAAAAGGTCGCGTCGGCGGTCAGTGGTAAGTCGGGGGCTATCAGCATAGACGAATCGCTGTCGGTATTTCCGGGAATCCTCTTCGATGCAGTTGCCTCTGTTGAATCCTTAACAAGGGCTGCAGAGGATCTCTTGCGTGATCATCAGAGCGATCAGCCATTGACGCGAATTTCCCACCGAAATATGGGTAATGACACGTCTCCTATTGATGTTTCACCGGACTCAAGCAACCCGAGAGAAGAGACAACCGCTCCTCATCCGGGAGACGACACTGATAAAGCACAGGGCATTGCGACGAATGTAGCAAGTGATCAGCCGACCCATATTCTGATCGATGCGGTGGCGCATCGTATCACCGAGACGGACGCGAAGGATCTGGGCTTTGGCGTCATCACGCGTGAAGGTATTGCCTGCATCGACAAATCAGTGCGCGATCGAGTGAATGTGCTGTCGGTCTCAGGTTCGCATGACCGACTCACCGTCGGCAGCCGTTTGTACCGTAATGACGGCAAGGAAGCCGTTCTCATCGTCGTTGAGTCGTAAACCATGGCCCGGCGGAAACGACAAGCCAACACATTCAACCTCAGCTTTCTCGACATCATGTCCTGCGGCTTTGGCGCAGTCGTTCTGGTATTCCTAATCATCGACCACTCGATCGAGATTCAAATTCAGTCCGTCAATGCGGAGGTTCTGTCTGAGGTCGATCTGCTCGAAGAAGACATACGAGAGGGCGAAGAGGGTCTCGTGCGACTCCGCAATGCAATTAGCAGTACCGACCTTGATCTTGTTGAAGCTCAGGGGCGTGCGCGCGTCGTCACCGATGAGCTAGATCGTCTTGAGGCATTGATAGCCTCATTAGAAGAATCGGATGTCAGTGAAACCACCGACCTTGAAGCACTGAAAGCTGAGATCAACTCACTGGAAGAGCGAATACAGCAATTGCGCGAAGCAGCCGAGGCAGACGGTGGTCGCAGCGCGCGGGAGTTTCAGGGGGAAGGTAATCGTCAGTACCTGACGGGCCTGAAACTGGGCGGCAATCGAATAGCGATCATGATCGATGCCTCAGCCAGCATGTTGGCGCCAGAGGTCGTCAACGTTATTCGCCTGCGAAATCAATCGAGTGATCGTCAGCGCGCAGCGCGAAAATGGGTGCAAGCGCTGGATACCGTTGACTGGCTGACGGCACAACTACCTACAGGGTCGCGCTATCAGATCATTCTGTTTAATACAGAGGCACGCTTCGCCCTACCCGAGACCCAAGGGAGATGGCTTGAAGTGGCTAACAGCGATCAGGTGGAGCGGGTGATCACCTCAGTTCGAGACACACTGCCGTCGGGCGGCACATCGCTCTATAACGCGTTCGCTTTCCTCAATGAGCTCGACAGCAAGCCGGATAATATTTTTATCATCACCGATGGATTACCAACCCAAGGAAAAGACACACCCCGCAAGAACACGGTGTCGGGACCCGCTCGACTAAAGCACTATCGAGACGCTATCGATAACCTGCCCGCCAACGTGCCGGTCAACGTGGTGCTCTCGCCCATGGAAGGCGATCCCATGGCGGCATCGGAATTTTGGAAGCTGGCGCAAAATACGGGCGGGAGTTTCATGGCGCCTGCAGAGGACTGGCCGTAATGCCCAAGCGAAGACCCGCTCCCGAAATTTCGCTGTCGTTCTTGGACGTCATTTGCTGTGGCTTTGGCGCGGTCATCTTGCTTCTGATGATCACCAAGACCGTGGAGCCTCAGGTTCTAGAGGAGTCCACTGTGATAGCCGAGGGTCGTGTTGCGGAACTGACGGAGCAGCTTTTTGAAATCAGAGGTGAAACGACCGTACTCAATCGAGATTTAGCGGCAAAGCGAGAGCAAATATCTGAATTTGAAGAGCAGATTGCCATTCTGCAAGGCTCGCTAGCCTCATCGAAGTCACGCTATGACTCGCTGCAAACCACACGGAATTCGAACAGCATTGTCGCTGAACAACTTGCCATTGCGCGCCAGGAGTTAAGCGATGAAGAGGAGCGACTACTCGGACGCGATGCTGAAAAGAAGAATCAGCTCATTGGCGGGATTCCGGTCGACAGCGAGTACATCATCTTCATCATCGACACCTCGGGCTCCATGTTCTCCTATGCTTGGCAACGCATGTTGGGAGAAATGGAAGCGACACTGAACATCTACCCCAACGTAAAAGGCATCCAGGTCATGAACGACATGGGGAATTATCTATTCTCCCGATACGCGGGTCAGTGGATTCCAGATACCCCCGCGCGCCGACAGCTGATCCTGCGTAATCTTGCGAACTGGAATGCATTTTCTAACTCATCACCTGTCGAGGGTATTACGCAGGCCGTCCGGTCGTTTTATGACCGAGATAAGAAAATCTCCATCTACGTTTTTGGCGATGAATTTACGGGTAGATCGATTGAAGAAGTGGTGCTCACAGTCGATCGACTGAACGCAGAAGCCGGGACCGGCGAGCGGCGCGTGCGCATCCATGCGGTAGGCTTCCCCGTACAGTTTATCAGGCCGCCCGAATTGCAGGACACGGGCATTCGTTTTGCTACACTCATGAGAGAACTCACGCATCGGAATGGTGGGACGTTTGTTGGACTCAATGACTTTAGGCCGTAAGGCCCAGCGTCTGGTGACGCTGATTGTCCTGATCGTACTGGCGGCATGCTCTAGCCGCGAAGTCGTTGTGGAAGGCTCATTTCCAACACCGCTGGTAGATCCTGTACCCGTATCCGTCGGTATTCTGTTTACAAAAGAATTCAAAGAACACGAGCTAATCGACGATGCCACCGGGCGTGGCGAGGTCAGTTGGCGAGTGAGCACGGGCACAGCACAAGTTCTGTTCTGGTCCACCCTGTTCCCCGCATTTTTTCAGCATGTGGTCTTCATTGAGAGCTATGAAGACCTGCAGACGTACGACGTCGATGCAGTATTGATCCCTCAGGTTGCTGACGTACAGTACGCCATTCCTCTGTACACCAACGTAAAAGTGTATGAGATCTGGATGCGATACAACCTGGCGCTGGTCGAGCCCGAGCAACTCGTTGATGAGGAAAATGCCGCGATCACACTGGAGAATTTACAGCCCTTTGCCGAGTGGCCGCTGACCGCCTATGGAAAAACACCCACCGCTTTCATGCAGTCAGACATTGATGCCGTGAACCTGGCAGCGGTCATGGCCTTACGCGATGCAGGTGCCAACTTTATTACCAGCTTCTTGCGTGTGCCGGGCGTGATGGATTGGGTTGAAAATCCAGAGGAGGCTCAATGAAGCGCGCAGTTTCCGCTATCGTATTGCTGACGGCCCTGCTCGGTGGCTGTGTCACCGCCAATGTCGATGAAATGACATTCGATGCGCCGGTCGCGGGCATGGCGGATGGCAGTATCGTCATACTCGGCAGGCGCCACGCGCCCGACTACGATACCGAGCCCGACTTTATTGATTGCATTGGAAATCACATAAGCCGCGGCAGCGAAAGCATTAGCGTCATTCCAGAGCGACAATTTGTCGATGCCCTATACCCCTGGTTCGAGCCGCGCACGGCGCCGCTGAGCATCGAGAGTGTCGGTCGATTAATGGTGCTTCCGAGCGTCGCCAATAAGCTGGCGGAGCTGGATCTCAACTACATGATCTGGATTGACGGGCGAACCCAGGATACCAACAGCAGCGGCTCAATGACCTGTGGTGTGGGACCTACGGGTGCCGGATGCTTCGGCTTTGGCACCTGGGGTACCGAATCCGAGTACGAAGCCACTATATGGAACTTTGATGACGGGGCTGAGGTTGGAAAGATGAGTGCCTTAACCAGTGGACAAAGCTACATGCCTGCCGTAGTCGTTCCGATCCCCATCATTGCGCCAGTCCAGGATACTGCCTGCGACAGCTTGGGCACCCAGCTGTTGCAGTACCTGTCTGCCGGGTCATAAGCCATGAAGCGACTTATCGCCGCACTTTGCTTTTCTGCTCTGATCGCGGGCTGTGCCGGCTCGTCGACGGTCACGGTTGGTGGCCGTCCGGTGAGCATTCCCAGTGACGCCGCCGAAGAACACGAGAAACTCATTGAGAATATCGGCGTCTACGACGATCCCGAGTTACAGGCGTACATCGATGAAATCGGCGCACGGTTGGTTGCCAACTCGAGCATGCCCAACCAGGAGTTCACCTTCACCCTGCTGGACTCACCTGACATCAACGCCTTCGCACTGCCTGGCGGCCTCATCTACATCAACCGGGGCTTACTCGCCTACCTCGATAGCGAGGCAGAGCTTGCGGGTGTGATTGCTCATGAGATTGGACATATCACCGAGCGGCACCACTCTCGCCGGCGAACACAAACCATTACCAATCAGGTGGCAGCGGTATCGGCTCTCATCCTGACGGGATCGGGCGATCTGTATGACGCCACGAGCATGTACGGCGCCGAGCTCATTTCAGGCTTCGGCCGCGATATGGAACTCGAAGCTGACGCGGCCGGCGCTGAATTCATGCATAAAAGCGGGTATGACGCCGATGCCCTGCTGTCCGTGATCGGTGTACTGAAAGATCAGGAGCGTTACCGTAAGGCTGTTGCAAAAGCCTCGGGAAAGCCCTCCGGTACCTATCACGGGCTCTACGCGAGTCACCCAAGAAATGATCTCCGGCTACAAACAGTGATCAAGACCGCAAACACCCTGGATCTCGACACTATGGCCGAGAACCCGGAAATGCCGGGCCGCTTCAGGCGCGAAACTGAGGGTATGGTTATCGGTGCGAGCGCAGAGGCACAAAGTGACCCACTGCGTTACTACCACAACAAACTGGATTTTACGTTTGAACACCCCGAGGGTTGGGTCGTCACCGCCACTACGCGGGAAATTGTCGCTAAAGCACCCGACTCGGATGCGGCGCTCAAAATCAAAATCGCGAAAGTCGATCCGGATAAAAGCCCCGATGACGCACTCCCGGAACTTGCCTCCGGTGAGGTCAGTGGACAGGAGTCCATTGAGAATGAAGGGCTAAAAGGCGCGACAGGACTGGCCAGCGCTGGGGGGGTTAAGAAGCGTCTTGGGATTGTTGATCACCGCTTCCGTTTTCTGTTTGAGGGCGAGGCGAGTAACTTTGGTGCTGCGGACGACGGATTCAAAACCATCATCACCTCGTTCCGCCCCTTATTCGCTAAAGAGAAAAAGCGTGGTGAAAGCCATGTCTTGAATTACGTACAAGTGCCTCGAGGTGCCACTTTCGGGTCGCTGAGCTCCGGCGTTCGAGTACCCGACGCGGAGAATCAGTTGCGCCTGATTAACGGCTACTACCCGAGCGGTGAGCCTCGCACCGGTGATTGGTTAAAAGTCCTTCGGTAGGCCCACTGCTGTAACACCGTATTTCATGACATCATGGCCTGGCGATGAAGGGAGAACTCATGCGCCCACTAAAAATAATAGTTGCTCTTGTACTACTGTCAGTCACGTTCCCCATACACGCCGAAACTGTCGTTTACACGGCTAAGTTGATTCGGACGATGGAACCGGCGCTGCCAGAAGCAACGGCCGTAGCAGTCGAAGATGGAAAGATCTTAGCCGTGGGATCACTGGACAATCTGAGCCCACTGATTGCCACACGCGGTGCTCGGATCGATCGACAATTCGAAAACAGCGTTATCACACCCGGCTTCATTGATCCTCATGTTCACCCGACTCTGCCTGCGGTCTTGACCCAGTTCCCGTTTCTCGCACCCGATGACTGGTATCTCCCCACTGGAGATTTTCCCGGCGCAACAACACCTGAGGGCTACCGGAGCGCGCTTCAAAATCTCGTCGATAAACATGATGATGCCTCAGTTCCCTTCGTTGCCTTTGGCTATCACCCACTGTGGCATGGCGAGGTGTGGCGTGAGGATCTTAACGACTGGTTCGGCGATACGCCGGTCATGATTTGGCACCGCTCATTTCACGAACTCATTGGTAATGACGCCGCCTGGAACCTCCTCGGCGTCACCCAGGATGATGCAGACGCCATTCATGAGGGAGCTAACTGGGAACGCGGTCACTTCTATGAGTTAGGGCTCCGCGCTGTGTTTCCGCGGATGGGCTTCCTGTTTGAGCCGAAGCGTTATATGGCTGGCATGCAAAACTTCCTCGCAATGATGCACGAGTCGGGGGTCACCACAGCAGCTGATATGGGTACCGGCATCTTTGGCAATCCCGTGGGCGAAATTCAGGCAGTAAAAGCCGCTGTCGCCAACGACCCCGTGGGTGTGCGTATTTTACTCACACCCATCATCACCGACTTTATGACGCGAGGTAAGAATGCCAGTGAAGCCTTGGCCGAGGTGCGTCGCTGGCAAGGCATGAATGATGAGCACGTATCAGTGGGCAACCACTTCAAACTCATGATTGATGGCGCGATCTTTTCGGGTCTTTCCCAGATGGGGTCACCCGGCTACCTCGACGGCCATACCGGTGTCTGGATGGTGGATGTCCCCACACTCGAAGCATTCGCGAAAACATTCTGGGATGCAGGCTTTCAGATTCACGCCCACAGTAACGGCGATGCAGCCACGGCAAGGTTTATCGATCTGCTCGACTACCTGCTGCGCGAAAGTCCGCGTGCTGACCATCGCATGACGCTGGAGCACTTTGCCTACAGCACCGAGGATCAAAACCGAAAACTCGCGGCGCTCGGCGCTGCGGTATCGGCAAACCCTTATTACCATTACATCTTGTCGGAGATGTACAGCGGCGATTGGCTGGGGCCTGACCGAGGCCCCCAGATGGTGCGGCTCGGCTCCCTGGAATCAAAAGGTGTTCCCGTCGGACTCCACTCCGACAGTCCGATGGCGCCACTCTCACCGCTGACGCTGATGTGGACCGCGGTCGCGCGTGAAAATATATCGGGCGACAAAACCGGACAAGGTGAAGTAATGAGTCGATACGGTGCGCTGAAAGCCATTACCATCGATGCGGCGTGGATCTTGGGACTCGAAGATTCTATTGGTTCAATACGGGCGGGTAAGGCCGCAGACTTCACTGTGCTCTCAGCTGACCCCATGACCGTACCACTCAAAACATTGCGATCGATCGACGTCATCGGTACCGTCTTTGCCGGCACCGCACACCGAAACCAGTAACCGAGGATACCTTTATGACTGCTTTGGCAGCTCCCTTTACCTTTGCTAATGGATCGACCATTAAGAACCGGTACATGCTTGCCGCATTAACGAACCTCCAAAGTGGCGCTGACGGTGTGCTGAGTGACGATGAATATCATTGGCTCACCCGCCGAGCCGAGGGCGGTTTCGGACTGACCATGACCTGTGCGACCTCGGTACAGCACAGGGGTGTTGGCTTTCCGGGTCAGCTAGGCGCACACCAAGACTTGCACATGGAGGGCCTCACACGGCTCGCCGAAGGTATTAAGGCACATGGCAGCCATGCCGTGGTCCAGCTACACCACGGTGGTATGCGAGCCATGGGTAGTTATTGCGACGACGTACCGATGTGCCCCTCTGACGATGAATCAACGGGATCAAAAGCCATGACCATCGAGGAAGTCGAAGGGTTCATCGAAGACTGCATTGCCGCTGCCGTGCGCAGCCAGCGAGCAGGGTTCGATGGTGTACAGCTGCACGGTGCCCACGGCTACCTACTCGCACAGTTTCTCAGCCCTCAGTTTAATCGCCGCGACGACGCCTACGGCGGCTCTCCGGAAAAGCGCGCAAAAGTGCTCTTTGACATCATTACCGGGATCAACCAAGCCTGCGGTCGTGAGTTCAGCCTGGGTGTACGGCTGTCACCGGAACGATTTGGCCAAAGGACAGCGGAAATACGAGACCTCGCATCAGAACTTTTGGTCGATCCGCGTCTGGACTACCTCGACATGTCACTGTGGGACGTTTTCAAAGAGGCGCACGACGAAGCGTTTGCTGGGCAGTCGTTAATGAAGGTATTCACCGACTTACCCAGAAAAGGTGTCGCGCTAGGCGCTGCCGGCAAACTCTACTCTGCTGAGGCCTGTGAGAAAGCCATAGAAAGCGGTCTGGACTTTGTCTTGGTAGGCCGTGCCGCCGTTATCCACGCCGACTTCCCCAACCAAGCGCTGGCAAACCCCGATTTCGAAATGCACGCCTTACCTGTCACCAGAGATCACTTGGCGGCCCAAGGACTAGGGCCCAAGTTCATCGACTACATGGCCACCTGGGATGGGTTTGTTGCCGCCTAGGCGGCCTCACACTCAGCCAAATCGGGTATCGGCAACGAACGGGTTCGTGGCGCGCTCACGACCAAAGGTGGAATCGGGGCCGTGGCCCGGGACGAACTGAACGTTATCTCCCAGTGGAAACAGTTTTTCTCTGATCGAGTGAATAAGTTCGTCGTGGTTACCTTTTGGAAAGTCGGTGCGGCCGATGGACCCAGCAAAGATGACATCGCCAACCCAAGCCAACTGCTGAGCGCCATCAAAAAAGACCACATGACCCGGGGTATGGCCTGGGCAATGAATCACCGCAAGCTCAAGCGCACCGACCGTTACGGTGTCACCATCCACAAGCCACCGATCGGGCTCAAACGAATCAGCCATAGGGAAACCTGACATCTCACACCACTTGGGTAGATTATCAATCCAGAAACGGTCACCTTCCTCTGGTCCTTCAATCGGCACCTGCCATTCTTTTCGCAAGACATCGGCAGCCGCGCAGTGATCCATGTGGCCATGAGTCAGCAAAATCTTTTCTACCTTGGCACCCATTTTTTCAATGGCCGCCTTGATGCGATCTGTATCACCACCGGGATCGACCACCGCGGCTAAACCCGTGGTCTCGCATTTAATAACGGAGCAGTTCTGCTGATACGGCGTAACTGGTACAACGGTGACAGACAAGCTCATGACATAGCCTTGTTGGGCTCATCATCACCCTCAATATCCGCATCCGGGTCGTTAAACACCACCTCATCGAGTTGACCTTCGTGATAGGCAACCACGGTTGATACAGTGGCATCGCCTGTGACGTTAACCGCTGTTCTCACCATATCGAGTAAGCGATCAACACCGAGAATAAGTGCAATTCCTTCCACCGGCAGCCCAGCCTGAGTTAATACCAGCGAGAGCATGATCAACCCTGCGCTTGGCACCGCAGCCGTACCGATAGACGCCAGTGTGGCCGTTAATACAACCATCAAGAGCTGACTACTGGACAGATCAATGCCGTAAACCTGAGCGATGAATACGGTCGCAACACCCTGCATGATAGCGGTGCCGTCCATGTTGATGGTCGCGCCCAGGGGAACGGAGAAACCGGCGACACTTTTGTTCACGCCAAGGCGCTTCTCAACGGTTCTGAGCGTGACGGGCAGGGTAGCTCCCGACGATGATGTGGAAAAAGCAAAGGCCCAGACACGTCGCATCTTCTGACGCAGCATTGCTGGGGAAAGCGGCGTGAGCGTGCGCAACACCAAACCGTACACAACCAATCCATGGAATAGGAGCACGCCAAGCAGAGTGAAAAAGTAGGCTGCCAGGTCAAAAATAGTGCCGAACCCCATGGTGGCGAATAGCTTGGTCAGCAGGGCAAAAACACCGTAGGGCGCGAGTTCGATCAGCACACCCACCATTTTCATGACCACGACTTCCATATCCTGGAACCAGGCGATCAGACGCTGGCCCGCCTCACCAGCACGCGTTAATGCAAACCCCACCAGCAGTGCGAAAACGATCACTTGGAGCATGTTGCCCTCAGCCATCGCGGCGACAGGGTTCGTCGGGAAGATATTGATCAATGTTTCTTTGATGGGCGGCGCTTCTTTTGGAACAAAGTCGGAACTCGCAACCGCATTTACACCCTCGCCGGGGCCAACCGCTAGCGCAATCGCCAAGCCCAAACTCACGGCAATACAGGTTGTCACGAGATAAAGCCCAAGGGTCTTTCCTGCAATGGGCCCCATACGACTGCTCGCACCGAGGGCCGCCATGCCGCAAATCAGGGATACCAGAACCAAGGGCACGACGAGCAACTTAAGCGACGCAATGAAAATCCGTCCGAGGACATCAAAGAGACCCATCACCATGCCGTTGTACAAGAACCCATAAAGGCTGCTGTCCGGACTGAGTGATCCCAAGACCACCTCTAGGACTGACCCAAAGCCAATTCCCAGGACCATTGCCAGCAAAATTCGGTTGGTTAATGACATGTTTACTCCTCGCAGGGTTCAGGTCGCCAGGCGCTGACAGCGATATCAGCGCAGGCATTACAGGCCGAAGGGTACGTGTTAATCGACCCCGACTCCATCACGGCGCAGACCGGTTCGTATTGCATCGTACATATTTTGGGTCGCGGCTCCTCGCAGCGCCGAGTCTGCGGTACCAACGGCTCTAAACTGGCAGCGTCCGAGTCGCGCTGCCCGAGAAGATTGGTCGGCAATGTGCACGCTGTCACCAGCAGCAAACCGCCAAACGCGGTCCAAACTTTCGGATTTAAGTAACGTAGCAAATCAATAGTCATCGAGCGCGGTCTCTGTTAGCCATGGCTTATCGTGTGTCTATCGCAACATCAATGCATCACGTCTTTCGATTAATGCTGCCTGACGCTGACGAAGTGTGGCGGAAGTCCTAGCGAAGGCCAATGACGCAGCGACCTGCGCCATACGCTCTTGCGATTCGCGTGATGGGGAAGAGAGCTTCTCTGCTATGGATATCATATCGGCCATCTTAGCCCAGCAGTTCAGAACCACATCACAGCCCGCCAGCTGCGATGCCCTTGCGAGGTCACCGATTTCGCCCACAAGCGCCTTCATATCAAGGTCATCACTCATCAAAAGACCATCAAATCCGACCGTGTCTCGAATAACCTGCCGAATGAGCGTCGGCGAGAGAGTGGCGCAGTGGTCCGCATCCCATGCCTCGTAAATCACATGTGCCGTCATGGCCATGAGTGCGCCGTTTAATCTGTGGAAGGGCAACAGGTCCGACGCTAGCTCAGGGTCTGATGCCCTTACGCGCGGCAGAGCCTCATGGGAGTCCACGGTAGAGCGACCGTGCCCCGGAATATGTTTGATCACACCCTCAACCCCGCCAGCTCTCAACCCAATCAAACAGGCCTCGCCGAGCGCCGCCACGTATTCAGGATTCTGCGAAAAGGCGCGATCCCCTATAACGTCGTGAGCGCCGGCTACCGGAACATCCAGCACCGGTGCACAAGTCACAGTAATGCCGACTTCCGCCAAGTCGAGAGCCAAGGCCTCGAAGTTCAAAGCGCACGCCTCTAAACCACTCTGTGGATCACGCGCATAGAGTTCTTCAAAGACGGCTGCGGCCGGATAGGCAGACCACTGTGGCGCCTGCATTCGAGCCACCCTGCCGCCCTCCTGGTCTATCAAAATCGGCAGTTGGTCGCATCCTGTTAGCGAGCGCAATTCGTCGGTCAGTGCGCATAGCTGACTTCGCTGCACCACATTTCGGCCAAACAAAATAAAGCCAAAAGGACGGCTTTCTTTGAAAAAGTCTCGCTCCGTCGCCGTAAGCGATGTTCCTTCTAGGCCAAAAATCGCCGGTGTCATCTTCCCTGATCCTGATATGCGAAACTCACATTAGCGAACGGACCTGCCAAACCCTGCATCAGTGTCGCATGCTCCGTTGAACCTCTGCCTAGACAGAGATCGATGGATCTATGTGACGAGCCTTTCACAGCAATTTCCCTGACTTGGGTGTGTAGAAGGCACGGCAGATGCCCCCTCGCGGTGATCGCATGGACGCTTCCCAAGCGTGGTCATCAAAACGCAACCAGAGCCAACCCGCGGTCGGCAGATTAGAGAGCATCAACGGTGGGCACAGAAAGTTCGCAAGGTCGGTCATGGCAGGATTGTGGCCGATGATGGCAATACTGTCTAAGTCGTCGTCGGCAGCAGCTATCCAATCAATAAGATCCGCCTCATCAAAAGTGTAGAGGGCATCGTCATAGGTAGGTGCTGGCTGGCTCAATGATGCCGAACCAACGTTCAGACCATCGAATGTCTCGCGCGCACGTCGAGCGGTGCTGACAAAAAACAACGGCAATTCCGATCCACTGGCGTCAATCTCCGCGCACATAGCCTGCCCGATGAGGGGTGCTGCGTGACGACCGCGGTCACTCAACGGGCGTTCGTGATCTGACAGCTCGGGTTGCTCCCAAGAGGACTTCGCGTGACGAATGAGGTGTAGCTGTTTCAAGAGACAATGCACCAAGCTGCCAAAAAGGGATCACTCCACAACGAACAGGTGTACCTTTTTCTTGCCCAGGCGCGTAATGAAATAACGGCCATGCATGGCTGCTTCAGGCGCAAAGCAGAACATCGGGTCAGCGTTATTCGCCGCCGACACAGCTACACCGTTAATCGATACCGCTGAGCGACCCAGTGCATCTTTAACCTGTTTCCCCGAGGCCGCCATACCAGCGTCGGTCAGCAGTTGAGTCAGGGTCTCGGGCATCGAATCCCGGGAGATACTTGAACTCGGTAAGCCATCGAGACTCAGCTGAGCCAGGTCCGACTCTGACAAACTCGACTCGTCACCACTGAACATGGCCGATGTAATGCGCTCAGCAGCCTCAAGTCCACTCGCGCCATGTACGAGCCGCGTTACCTCCTGCGCCAATACACGCTGTGCCTCAGGCCGGCCCTCGCGTGCAGCGTCCTCCTGCGCCAAGGCATCGATGGCCTCGACCGTCAAAAAGGTAAAGTACTTGAGGAATGTGTAAACGTCGGCATCCGCCGTGCTCAGCCAGAATTGATAGAACGCATAGGGCGATGTCTTTCTGGCGTCGAGCCAGATTGTGCCGGACTCAGTCTTACCAAACTTAGTGCCATCGGCTTTAGTGACCAGCGGCAGGGTCAGACCCTGAACCGATGCACCGTTCATTCTCCGGGTGAGATCGATCCCTCCGGTTATATTGCCCCACTGATCTGAGCCACCAATTTGGAGCTCACAGCCGCAGCGCTTGTTGAGCTCAGCAAAATCGAATGACTGCAAAATCATGTAGGTAAATTCAGTGAAGCTGATTCCCGCTCCCTCGCGTTCAATGCGTTGCTTCACAGATTCCTTAGCGATCATCGTATTCACGGAAAAATGTTTGCCGACGTCGCGTAGAAACGTCAGTACATCGACATCGGCCGTCCAGTCGAGGTTGTTCGCCATGACAGCGGCAGCCTCACCATCGAACGACAGGAATTGGGACATCTGTTCACGCAGGCGTTCGACCCAGCCAGCCACTACGTCGGGGGTATTTAAGGATCGCTCCTGGGCCTTGAAGCTAGGATCGCCAATTAAGCCTGTTGCTCCTCCAACGAGTGCAATGGGGCTATGGCCTGCCAACTGAAAGCGCTTCAGTGTGAGCAACGGAACCAGAGAACCAATATGCAAGCTGTCAGCAGTAGGATCAAACCCGCAATACAGGGTGCGTGGCTTTTCGTCTAACCACGCCTCAAATGTGTCATCACCTGTGGTCTGAAACACTAAGCCTCGCGATTTCAGATCCTGAAAAAGACCCATTACTTCACCTTCTTCTTTTTTCGAGCGCCTCACCAAGGCGACTGATTAAAAACTGCGGTCTGGCCATCAGTCCGCTTATCTAGCCATTAATGTCCGCACCATTGTCGGTTATGATGCAGGGCAATGAATAGCCCATCAACCAGGGCGGGAACTGGAATAACCTTGCAACGTAAACCCAAAGGCGCCACGCGTCGCCAAGACAACATGACCCTAGCGCTAGATCGTGAGCGGCTCCTGTGGGGTGGCGTGAGTCTACTCGTCTTGGTGTTGCTATCACAGCTTTTCATGGGCGTATTCGACAGCGCGTCTGATGGCGACACGTTGCCGGCGGCGGATCCTCTCGTTTATGCCACGACGCAGGTGGCATGGGATGCGGTGACAGAAGGTCAGGTGTTGGAGCCAGATGAACCCGCAATTAACTGGAACGATGTGACGGTGAGGAACGGCGACAACTTGAGCCTTATCTTCAGCCGCGCTGGCTTTTCGGATCGCGACGTTTACGAAGTGACATCAAGCGCAACGGGGCGTGAGTTAAGGAAAATCTTCCCTGGACAACTCATCGGTTTTGCCGCGGACGAGAACAACGCATTGATGGCGGTAAGACACATCGAGTCACGCCTCAAGCAAACGGTCTACTCAAAAAGCGAAGGCCAGTTTGTTTCAGAGATTATCATGCGAGAAACACAGACGCGGGAACGGTCAGTGGCTCTCACTATCGACAGCTCCCTCTTTCTTGCGGGCGATCGAGCAGGGTTATCAGGCGGCATCATTATGGAGCTGGCCGCCATCTTGGGTGGGGTTATCGACTTTGCTCTGGACCCTCGCCAGGGTGACGAAATTATTATTTTGTTCGAGGAAAACTTCCTAGATAACAAGAAGTTTTCTGACGGCGATATTCTTGCTGCTTCGTTCAATAACAACGGTCGGCTCGTCGAAGCCTACCGTTACACCGACAGCTCGGGCGATACAGGCTACTTTGACGCTGATGGCGTCAGCATGCGCAAAGCGTTTCTTAAGGCCCCGCTCGACTTTACGCGAGTCAGTGATAGCTTCAATCCCAATCGCTTGCATCCGATTTACAAGACAAAACGCCCTCACCGCGGAACAGACTACGCAGCCCCTAGGGGCACGCCAGTTTATGCGGCAGGGGACGGCCGTGTTGTTGAAGCGGGTTATACACGCCCCAATGGGAACTACGTATTCATTCAACATGGTGAGGGTTTCAAAACCCATTATTTGCACTTGAATAAGAAGCGTGTGAAACGCGGCGATCGCGTCAAGCAGGGGCAAGTAATTGGCACGGTGGGGTCTACAGGTGCCGCAACAGGACCGCACTTACACTACGAATTTCTGGTTAACGGCGTACACCGCAACCCGCGTACCGTGCATAAGATATTACCGAAAGCCAAATCACTTCCGGATTCTGAGCTCGAGCTATTCAGAGCGGCGATTCAGCAGCCCGTTCAGCGCCTGGCAGCTTTAAAAATGAATGGTGCTGTTACGGGGGCAGAGTGACCCAGTTTCGTCACTTTATTGGGTTGATGTCAGGCACCAGTGTGGACGCAGTTGACGCCGCTCTCGTTGCGTTTCACCCCGATGAGAAGACGCAACTCATTTGTACTCACTCCCTAACACTACCAACAGATCTCAAAACGCGGATCATCGCCGCGCAAACCGCTGCGGATACAACGATTCAAGAGGTCTGCGAGCAGGATGTAGAACTCTCACTTCTCTACGCTTCAGCGGTAGAAAGCCTACTTGTGAAGGCCGGTGTGTCGGCATCTGACGTCGAAGCGATCGGCAATCACGGCCAAACATTACGTCACGCGCCTAGTGGTCACCATCCCTTCAGCCTGCAGATTGGTGACAATCATCGTCTGGCAGAACTCACAGGCATTACCGTTGTTGGCGACTTCCGGCGCCGCGATATTGCAGCGGGTGGTCAGGGCGCACCGCTCGTACCAGCGTTTCACCGGACACTGATTGATCACGCTCAAACCACGGCCTTTTTAAATGTGGGTGGTATAGCCAATATCAGTGTCATTTCGCCAGGAACGGTAACGGGGTTCGATACAGGCCCGGGAAACACCTTATCCGACGCCTTCATTTGCAAACACCAACAAAAGGCGTTCGACGCGAGCGGCGCTTGGGCGAGCGAGGGCGACGTTAATGAGGGATTACTCCAGCGCATGCTCGCAGACCCCTACTTCAGTCGATCAGCACCTAAAAGCACGGGGCAGGATTATTTTAACCTTGCGTGGCTTGATAACTTAGACATCGAAGGGATAGTACCCGCCGACACGCAACGCACACTGGTAGAACTCACCGCACGATCAGCTGCGGAGGCCATCATAGCGTCAGGGTGCGAGCGCGTTTATCTTTGTGGTGGTGGCCGCCACAACGACCTCCTAACGGAGCGCTTGCGATTACTTGTCGCACCCATTGAGATCGCTGATACCAGTGCTCTGGGTATCGACGCCGATTTTATGGAGGCCATTGCCTTTGCCTGGCTAGCAAAGCAGTGCATAGATCGCAGTGTAGGGAATGTGCCAGCGGTTACCGGGGCACGTTCGGAGCGTGTACTTGGCGCTATTTATCCGCGGACTGACTAAGACGATTAGAGACCAGCGAATGGCCGTTAATTTAGATGGAAAACGAGGCGCCGCAGCCGCAAGTCGTTGTTGCATTCGGGTTGTTGACCACGAATTTCGAGCCCTCGAGGCCCTCGACGTAGTCGATCTCTGAACCCATCAGGTACTGGTAACTCATCGCATCGATGAGTGCCGCAACACCTTCTCGCTCGATGACCCAATCATCTTCAGCCATGTTTTCGTCAAAGGTGAAACCGTATTGAAACCCAGAGCAGCCGCCCCCGGTGATATAGACACGGAAACGCAAAGACGGATTGTCTTCATCTTCAATCAAATGCTGAAGCTTGCTAACCGCATTGTCAGAAAGACGGATTTCAGTGGGATCAAAGCCGGCGACTACAGTCATCGAGAACTCCGGGGTTAAGGTTTGTCCGCTGAAATAACAGGACTGGCTGATGAAATCTGTTCTACTTTTGCGGAGACGGTCGAGTGCTTCAGGTTGCCATCAATTTTGCTCCCCATCGACATCTCTATCAGATTGTAGAAAACATCACCTGTAACAACGGCACCCTTGGTCAACTCCAGGTTATCTGCACTGTAAATGTTGCCCTTGACTGATCCACTGATTGACGCCGATGGCACACGAATCTCGCCCTCGACAGAGCCACCTGCTACGACCCGCAACAACGCAGACGCTCCAGGCTCAGCGCTGATCGAACCGACAACGCGGCCTTCAACATCCAAGTTGCCTGAAAAAGCAATATCTCCGGTCACGGTTGTACCCGCTGAAATAAGGGTTGTTGCACCATTCGTAGTCGTGGACATTTGTGATTGTTTGTTTCTCATAACGCTAATCCTACTTTACTGGGTACTGTAGACAATCGATGTACTCCAGTCGAAGGTCTGCTCGTAACGCCGCTTTCGCGGGGCCGACAATTCTATGTCAAACCGCACGGAAGCGGGAATAACTGTTTCCGCAAGCTCTATGGTGCCTGAAATACGCTGAAAATACTTGAACGACAGGTCATGGCGCGGTGTCGAGGATAACGCCTCGATGGCCTTGCCCTCCGAGTCCAAGATCTGAACCGTTAATCTACCTCGGTAAAACTGGGTGCCAGGTGCTAAACGCTGAACGACCGCACGGTACTCAAAGGATCGACGCTCGGGATCCCAGCTGAGATTGGGCGGTCGGAGTTTGACGGCGCTTACATCTTCAGACGAGGACATGATGTCTCGGTAGAAAACGAGCTCTTTTTCCAGCTCATCCACCTGCCTCTCTGAGTCCGCCAGCTCAGCGCGGAATCGATTGAGCGTCTCCGCATTCACGGCAAGCCGAGTCTCAAGCTTTGAAATGGTGCCCTTTAGACCCGCCTCATCCAGAACTAAAGGTACTCGATCATCAAACCCTTGCTGATACCCAAGGACGTAAACTCCAATACCTACTGCGACAAGTACGCCCGCCAACCCCATGCGAAGTCTGCGCTGCTTAACAAGGTTGACGCGCTTTACAACGGTCTTAAAGTCTTCGGAGGCCATCGTCGATTAGGGGTTGACCGCCGGTGCCAATAGGCCCGTTGTCTCATCCCATCCCTGCATGAGGTTCATGGCCTGTATTGCTTGGCCCGAGGCACCTTTAACCAGATTGTCGATCGTGACCGTGATCACTATAGTTTCTCCGGGGGGTTGTGTGACGTCGATCTCACAGACGTTCGTCCCTCTCACATGGCGTGTTTCTGGCTCATAGTCACCCTGCGTGAGCCGAACAAAGGGTTCACCGGCAAACCGCGAGTTAAAAAGTCCCCGGACATCGGCAGAGGGCTCCGTCAAAGTCGCAAACAGGGTCGCATGAATACCGCGCGTCATCGGCGCAAGATGAGGAACGAAGGTCAATGACACATCACCACCTGCCGCTTGGGACAACCCCTGTTCCATCTCGGGCAAATGACGGTGACCTTGAACCGCGTAAGACTTCATTGTCTCGGTCGACTCAGCCAGCAACAGATTAATTTTGGCGCTGCGCCCCGCTCCACTCGTGCCAGACGCACAGGACGCAATCAGCCGGCCTGCGTCGATAACACCCGCCTCCAGCAGCGGCAGGAAGCCCAACTGCACAGCGGTTGGATAACAACCGGGGCAGGCAACCAAACTCGCATCTCGCATCGCCTCCCGGTTCACTTCGGGCAAGCCGTAGACTGCGGTCGAGACAAGCTCGGGCGCCACGTGCGTTGTGCCGTACCAGGACTCCCAGACGTCGATATCGCTCAAGCGGAAATCTGCAGACAAATCGATAATTTTGATACCGCGATCCAGAAGCGCCGGCACCGTGTTCATTGAAACGGCATGTGGCGTAGCGAAAAAGACAATATCGCAGTCCCCAAAATCTACTGCGCCCGGGTCTTCAAACGCCAAGTCAATGTGACCTCGCAGGCTTGGAAACAGGTGATCAACGCGCACACCGGCCTCGGCCCGCGATGTTAGGCGCTGGATAATGACGTGGGGATGCCCCAACAGCAATCGAATGAGTTCCACCCCCGCGTAACCGGTGGCGCCAACAATCCCAACTTTAATCATTTCAGGCCTAAGATCTGATATTGTGCGGCTAGTTTACTTGCTGTTCAGTTTGAAACCAGCATGGAGTAGTGAATGCTTTGGATTCAGGGTCTTCATGTCATCTTCGTTGTGACGTGGTTTGCCGGCCTTTTTTACCTGCCGAGGATATTTGTTTACTACGCGCAGGCAGAGGATGACGCCACGCGGGCGACGCTGGCGGTCATGGCGCGCAAGCTCTATAAATTCGTCACACCATTGATGATCTTGGCGGTAGTCCTAGGTCTATGGCGGCTCAGCTACGCATTAGACTATTACTTGAGCAGTCTATGGATGCAGCTGAAGCTACTCGGGGTTGCCTGCCTTCTTGTCTATCACGTCCAGTGCGGTCGGTATGTTGCGCGCATTAATGGTGGAGATAACAGCAAGAGCCACGTGTTTTATCGGTTTTTTAACGAGGTACCCGTGCTATTTTTGTTCGCAATCGTACTATTGGTATACGTGCGACCAGCCTAGCACCACGGCAATATCACTATAAAAACGACGACAGGTCGGGGGAACATGGTCAATGACCAAATCTGAAGCGCTATTTGAGCGCGCACAAACGCGTATTCCGGGCGGCGTCAACTCGCCAGTCCGCGCCTTTAAGGCCGTGGGCGGAACGCCACGATTTATGGAGCGATCTGACGGCGCCTATATATTTGACGCCGATGGCAATAAATACATCGATTATGTGTTGTCGTGGGGTCCGATGATCATGGGCCACAACCACCCCGAAGTTCGGGAGGCCGTGGTCAAAACGGCACAGGACGGATTGAGCTTCGGTTGCCCAACTGAAATCGAGATTGAACTGGCCGAGCGTCTATGCGACCTAGTCCCTAGCCTCGAGCAAGTTCGTATGACGAGCTCCGGTACAGAAGCAACGATGAGCGCCATTCGCCTGGCCCGCGGTGCTACGGGGCGGGATAAAATTATCAAGTTCGAAGGTTGTTACCACGGCCACTCGGACTCACTGCTGATAAAAGCGGGATCAGGAGCCCTCACCTTTGGTGTGCCCAGCTCACCGGGTGTGCCGGACGTCTTGGCACAGCATACCGTGACACTGCCATTCAATGATCTCGATGCATTGAAAGAAGCCTTCGACCAACTCGGCGATGAAATCGCTTGCGTGATTACCGAGCCGGTGACTGGAAACATGAACTGCATTCTTCCGGAACCTGGTTACCTCGAGGGCATGCGGCAGCTCTGCAGCGAGCACGGCGCAATCCTGATCTTCGATGAAGTCATGACGGGGTTTCGGTTCGGCACTCACTGCGCGCAGGGGCACCTCGGGATCGACCCTGACCTCACCTGTTTAGGTAAGGTGATTGGTGGCGGTATGCCGGTCGGTGCCTTTGGGGGCAAGAAAGAGATTATGGCGCACATATCGCCCTTGGGACCGGTGTATCAAGCAGGCACCTTGTCTGGCAACCCGGTCGCCATGGCATCGGGTCTCGCAACGCTCGACATCATCTCTCAACCTAACTTCTACGACGATCTATTCCGTCACACCACTGAGCTATGTGAAGGCATGCAGCGGGTGGCTGATGAGGCAGGCATTCCATTCACCACCAATCATATGGGTAGCATGTTCGGCTTCTTTTTCACCGAAGACAAAAAGGTGACCCAGTATCCGCAGGTGATTGGAGCGAATGTTGAACGCTTCAATAGGTTCTTTCACTTGATGCTCAACGAGGGTGTTTATTTGGCGCCCGCGTCATTCGAGGCAGGCTTTATGTCATCGGCACATACCGATGGCGACATTGCCGATACCATTGAAGCCGCTCGAAATGCATTCAAGGCACTGTAGCTATATCGCCAGCTTTTGGTAAAAACAGAAATAGGATAACACCCGTAGGGACGTCAGAGGGAATTTGTATGAACACAGCTAGAGGCCCTTTCCCATTCACCCGCATGCGACGCTTGCGGGCGTCACAGTTTGCACGCTCACTCACAGCGGAGAATGCACTCAGCCCCAGTGACTTTATCTACCCCATGTTTGTTCTCGAAGGTGAGAACCAGCGTGAAGCGGTACCCTCGATGCCCGGGGTTGAGCGGCTGAGCATCGATCTATTAATAGAGAGAGCAGCTGAAGCATTCGAGTTAGGGATACCCGCGATTGCTCTGTTTCCAGTAGTCGGTGATGCAAAGAAGTCGCTCGATGCCAGCGAGGCATACTCACCGGATGGACTCGTGCAACGAACCGTCAAGGCGATCAAAACCGCGCTCCCTGATCTGGGCGTTATCACTGATGTCGCGCTGGATCCGTACACGACCCATGGACAAGACGGGATCATTGATGATCAGGGCTACGTGTTGAATGACATCACCAAAGACGCTCTGGTCAAGCAAGCGGTGAGTCATGCGCAGGCAGGCGCCGATGTGGTCGCACCCTCTGACATGATGGACGGGCGAATTGGCGCGATTCGAGAAGCCCTGGAGGCAGATGGCCACGTCAACACGCTGATACTGTCCTATGCCGCCAAATACGCATCTGTTTATTACGGTCCGTTTCGCGATGCCGTTGGATCTGCGGGGAATCTGAAAGGCGGGGATAAGAAGACCTACCAGATGGACCCAGCGAACAGCGATGAAGCCATTCATGAGGTCGCGCTGGATCTCGGAGAAGGCGCTGATATGGTAATGGTCAAGCCCGGGATGCCGTACCTCGATATCGTGCGAAGGGTAAAGACCGAGCTAAAGGTACCCACCTTTGCCTACCAAGTCTCGGGCGAGTATGCGATGCATCAAGCGGCCTTTGACAATGGCTGGTTATCCCGCGATTCAGTCATTCTCGAGAGCCTTCTTTCCTTTAAACGCGCTGGTGCCGATGGCATTCTCACCTACTTCGCAATCGATGCTGCGAGGCTACTGACGAAGTAATGGCGACCGCTGGACTGCCACCGGCAGGTCATCGCTTGGGAGTGCTTCTTGTTGCTGCCATCGGTGGACTCTTCTCACCCCTGAGCCTTGCCTGCGAGTGCCTTTGGGAAGGCAGCTTCGCCGAGGTTGCGCTAGAGTCCGATCTCGTGGTTCTCGGCAGCATCGCTAATAAAAAAGGGAACGCGATTGATGTCGAAGTCGATGTCACCCTTGCCGGCCCCGATTGGGAGTCGTCGCCCAGGGTCTGGCTAAAGACAGGCACTTACTGCCGGCCAGAGGCAGATCAGTTCGACGAGGGTCAACAGGTAATTTTGGCCCTTAAAAAGCTGACCGAACTGCCCAACGACGGCTTCAACCCCTCCACACCCAATATCAGCTTTGGTCGCATTGGCGATTATGAGCTATCCAGTTGCGGTGGCTACTGGTTGACGGTTGAAGGGCTTCGAGCGTCAGGCAATCTTGTGCCGGGAATGCCGCGTTACTCGCACGAACCGAAGATGTCACCCGTCTTGGTGGGCCACGTCATCGCTTATCTCAAGGGTGCTGCCAGCTTGGAATCTCTAGTGGCTGCCAGTGAGGAAGATCCAGAACTCGAAGCGCTACGCCGCAATTCGCGAGGGTTCCTAAGGGGCCTGCCTCCGCTGGAGCAAGAGGTAGCGCCAGACGCTAGGCCCGACTAACAGGTGCCAAGGTATTCTCTCTATCGGCGATAATCTGGAGCAACTCATCGATCATCATTAACGAGAGGCCCCAAATTAAGCGATCATTGAAGGTAAAGGCATCAGATTCGAGCACCTCGCCACGCCAATCCCACTGATGGCGACTGCGATTGGCATCGTTAAGAAGGAAGCTCAGAGGAACCCACAGGGTGTCGTCTACCTCGTGATTGAGCTCGAAGACCGGCGTACTGCCCACCTTGAACACAAAGGGCGCAACGAGCATCTCGGGCCGATCTGCCCGCCAGCCCGTGTTCACATCAGATAGCTGACAGACAAGCTCGCCATAGATATCGAGGTCAAAACCTATTTCCTCGCGCGTTTCCCTTTTGGCGCACGCCATATCACTGGCATCTGACTCATCCTTACGCCCGCCCGGAAAACCCATATGACCAGACCAGGGATCGCCCTGCCTGACCGCGCGCTGAATCATAAGTATTTCGGGACCTGAAACGCCGGAACGCACAGTGATCGCAACTGCTGCGCGCTTGGACGGCACGGGATCTTCGGGCGACTCGACGACCGACAGGCGGTCAATGACTTCTTGAAAACTTGGATACACGGGTCACCTCTTTGATGCTGCCAGTCTATCGAAAACTTATCGCTCAGGCTTGATTACAACTACGACAAGTAATGATCCTTAGCACCCGACGTGCGATAATCCCCCGATCCAAACCACCTTGAGGGAATGACTGTGTCTGATTACTTTGTCTACGCAATTGGCGCCGCTTTGGTCGACACGGAGATCGATGTGTCTGATCAGGACCTTGAGCAGCTTTCGATTGAAAAAGGCATGATGACGCTGGTTGATGAAGCCCGCCAGAGCGAGATCAAACGGCATCTGGCCGACAAGCTTGCATCGGCCAATCACGCCTGTGGCGGCAGCGCCGGAAACAGCGTGATCGCCGCATCCCAGTTCGGCGCACCCACCTACATGAGCTGTCTGGTTGCAAATGATGAAGACGGCGACATCTACATTTCAGACCTTGAGGCCTGTGGGGTAGACCATGGCTTCAAAAGTGAGCGTCGCGCCGGCACTACCGGGAAATGCTTGGTTCTGATTACGCCCGATGCCGAGCGCAGTATGAATACATTTTTGGGCGTATCCGAGACACTCTCGGTGTCCGAAGTGAATGAGGGGGCCATTGCTGCGTCGGCGTGGGTTTACCTCGAAGGATATCTAGTCACCTCAGCGACCGGACATGCAGCGGCCTTGAAGACCAAGCAGATCGCGCAGGCAAACAACACAAAAGTTGCCGTCAGCTTTTCCGACCCTGGCATGGTCACCTTTTTTAGGGACAACATGAATGCCATGCTGAACGGTGGCGTAGACTTTGTCTTTTGTAACGAGATCGAAGCCCTAGAGTGGGCGCAGACTGATAGTTTGAGCGACGCGTCCGAGCGCTTAAAAGCAATCTGTACGAACTTTGTGATTACACGCGGTGCCGACGGTGCCATTTTGTATGATGGCGCCGACATGCATCACGTGGCGTCCGAAAAGGTAAAAGCTGTCAACACCAATGGGGCTGGCGATATGTTTGCCGGTGCGTTTTTCTACGCACTCTGGCGAGGCGCGAGTATGGTGAAGGCATGCGAGTTTGCCGCCAAGGCGGCGGGCGCCGTTGTCTGCCAAGCGGGTCCTCGACTCAGCTTGGAGGCGACCAGTGCGCTGCGGGATGCGTATTTTAGTGGTTAGCACCGAGCTCTAAAGCGACAGAGTGAGGCACGGTAAGGAGTAGTCGATGAGTGACAGAGAAATTAAACCTGAGGTAAAAGATGATCCGCTGTTTCAGATGTTACGACACGAGGACGTCGATGGCTTCAACAAACATCGTGAGACCATGGATTGCAGTCAGCTTATGGGCGGAGACTACCGAGGTCGTGATTTACGCAAAATGAATGCACGAGGTCTCGATTTCTCGAGCGCCTATTTCAGAAACTGCGATTTATCAGGCATTGATTTCCGCGAGACCAACCTGGAAGGTGCCAGCCTCCTTGACGCAAAGGTATCGGGAGTCTACTTCCCGGACGATTTGAGCCCGGAAGAAATTCGTCTTTCTCTCGATCACGGCACACGACTGCGCTACAACAAGTAAGGACACACGATGAGCCTGGCGATTCGCCGAACACTCCAACTCTGCCTCCTTACATTGGTGTGGTTACCACTCAGTGGACTCGCTCAAAATGCGCTCTCGTCCTACACCCAGCAGCAAACACAATTCCTGCCGGTCGACGAGGCTTATCAGCTGACTTTGGTCGCTGATGGCGATCAACGGCTGATGCTTCAGTGGATGATTGCGCCCGAATACTACCTTTATCGCCACGCGTTCAAGACAGAGGCCTCCGACGCGGAGGGCCGTATTTCAACCAGCTTGGCTATACCCGATGGCCTCGCAAAAACCGACGAGTTCTTTGGGGATGTCGAGGTCTACTATGGCGCCTTAGACGCCACGGTAGCACTGGAAAGAACAACCGAACTGGCGCAAATAAAAGTGACCTACCAGGGCTGTGCTGACGCTGGTCTCTGCTATCCGCCTGAAACAAAATCGTTCTTATGGCATATGGCCTCGGGCGAGATTCAAGCAGGTTCTCTCGCTACCAAACCCACAGAGACAGAGGCAGCAGGTGCAGACTCAGGTGGAGCCAATATGGGTCTTCTGGCCGCTATCGCGTTTGCCTTTCTTGGCGGCATCATCCTAAACATCATGCCCTGCGTATTCCCGATTCTATCGCTAAAAGCCCTGAGCTTTACCCACGGCAGCGCGGAGCAACACCGTCGCGCTAGTCTGGTCTATGCGGTGGGCGTTATCGTCAGCTTTGTAGCGCTCGCTAGCGTGCTGGTGGCTATTCAACAAACGGGGCAGCTCATTGGTTGGGGCTTCCAGTTGCAAAATACGAGCTTTGTCATTGGCCTTGCCTATCTTTTCACGGTCATGGGTCTGAGTCTCAACGGGCTGATTCATTTCGGCACCTCGATGATGAACGTCGGTCAGTCTTTGACAGAGCAAGAAGGTGATGCCGGCAACTTTTTTACCGGCGTTCTTGCCGTAGTGGTTGCCAGCCCTTGCACAGCGCCGTTCATGGGCACGGCGCTGGGATATGCATTGACCCAACCGCTCGTTGTGACGCTCCTAGTGTTCGCGGCACTCGGGGCGGGTATGGCTATCCCCATGGTTATTCTCAGCCACAGTAACGCCGCCGTTCGTTCGCTTCCCAAACCCGGACCGTGGATGGATACCGCTAAGAATGTACTCGCGTTCCCTCTTTATCTGACGTCGGTTTGGCTGCTCTGGGTAGCGGGTAACCAAGCGGGCGTTAATACCATGGCTATGGCACTGTCCGGCCTGGTCATACTGGCTCTAGCAGCCTATCTGTATGGCGATACCACGTTGCGAAAGGGAATTAGCATTGTCTTGATAGCGACGGCCATCTTCCTCGCAGTGCCCTCGGATAAAAACGTGAGTAGAGACGATTCAAACCGCACGTTGAGGGAAGGTCAGATAGCCTGGTCCGCCGCCGTTTTAGACGACTACATTGAGCGAGGAGACCCGATCTTTGTCGACGTGACAGCCGACTGGTGTATCACCTGCCTTGCAAACGAGGCAGCCGTGCTGTTCACACCGGAGATGGAGCAGGCTTTTATCGATGCGGACATCCCCTACATGATTGCAGACTGGACAGACTATGACGCGGATATTGGTCGCTTCGTTCAGTCACATGGGCGTAGCGGTATTCCGCTGTACGTTATGTACCCGAGGGGATCGGGCAGCCAGCCGGTCATTCTTCCCCAGCTGTTGACGCGCGATATTGTTCTAACAGCCATTGAAAAAGCGCGTTAACGCCCCCATGTCACGCACTCTATTGAAAGGAAAGAGACCCATGCATTTGCGCGCGCTGTTGGTGATTACCCTCCTGTTTTTAACTAGCGCCTCGAGTGCCTCTACCGGCCTCATCATTTCAGATGCCTGGGTTCGCGCGACGCCGCCGGGTAAAATGATGTCAGCTGGCTATGCGTCGATCGAAAACCAGAGCAATAAGGCCATCACCGTATTCGGTGTATCCGCAGAGGCTGCTGGCCACGCCTCGCTCCATGAAACCCGCATCGAGCGTGATCGATCCACCATGCGCCCCGTCGCACAGTTATCGATTCGAGCCGGTGAGCGAATCACCCTGAAACCAGGTGGGCTTCATATCATGCTCATGAAGCTGAGCGAGCCCTTGACTGACGGACAAAGCATCGACATCTGTCTCAAGCTAGAGAACAATGAGCCCCTATGCAGTGCGTTCTCTGTGATGAGGGACCGCGCCGCCGCAGCGCACCACCATTGAGAATGGCATCACCGCGTAAGGAGCGGCGTAGCACATGACATTGAGCGAGCGTTTATCGCAAGCGTTGACAAGGGTCCGGGGATTTCTTCCGTCGGGTGATTCTCTCCAGCTTCTGCAAAGCAAAGGCGGTAGACGCGTCGTCACCGCCACTGTGCTCACCTACGTCACGCTCACCCTAGGACTCGGCTTTTATTGGAGCATGACGCCAGATGCGTTTGACGTGGTAGAAAATAGAACCACGTATCTGAAATCCTCGGATCAAGTCGTCACGGGCGCTGCAACCACCGCGGCACTGCTCGAGGTTACTCGCCTCCTATTGGAAAAAGACGGGGGCTACATTAGCAACGACGTTACCCCCCCGGGCGCCTTTATGGACAATATGCCAAATTGGGAATACGGGGCCTTGATCCAATCTCGAGACTTAGCAAGAGCCTTGCGAGAAGTGCTCAGCCGATCTCAATCTCAATCCCAAGAAGACGTTGATCTCACGCTCGCCGAGCCACGGATCAACTTCCAAAACTCGAGCTGGGCCTTGCCCGCCACCGAATCAGAGTATCGTGATGCGCGGCGCTATCTGCAGGCCTATCTTGATCGTCTGCCCAAAAATGATGGGGACTCGGCACAGTTCTACGCAAGAGCCGACAATCTCAGCTTTTGGTTGGGTATGGTCGAAAAACGCTTGGGCAGCTTGTCACAGCGGTTATCGGCCAGTGTCGGTCAGCGACGGATCAATACCGACCTCGCTGGCGACGCAGCGGCAACGCAGTCAACACGTGACACCCCGGAAATTCTCGTCAAAACACCCTGGAATGAAATCGATGATGTTTATTACGAGTCACGTGGCGCCGCCTTTGCACTGATCCATTTTCTAAAAGCCGCCGAGGTTGATTTTGCGGATGTGCTTGAGAAGAAAAATGCCACGGTCAGTCTCAGGCAAATCATTCGCGAGCTTGAGGCGACGCAGCAAACCGTCTGGAGCCCCGTAATTTTAAATGGATCTGGATTCGGTATCTGGGCGAACCATTCGCTTGTAATGGCCAGCTATCTCTCGCGCGCGAATGCAGCACTCATCGACTTAAGAGAGTTACTCGCTCAGGGTTGATTCGGTTTTTGACCGGCGAGCAACACCCATCCATCACGCTGCTGATTCACCTTTAGATTGACCCCGCGGTAGCGCTCGATGAGTGGAGGCGCCTGCTCCTCCAGAACACCTGTTAGCAGGATCACGCCGCCCGGTGCCGTCAGTTCGATAAGTTGGTCAGCAAGCTCCACTAAGGGGCCAGCAAGAATATTGGCCACCATCAGGTTGGCTTTTCCGACCCATTCGGCAATAACCTCGTCGTCCGGCAACACCACTAAGAATTTCTCGGGCTCAATCGCGTTGCGCTGCGCGTTGTCTCGGCTCGCAAACACGGCTTGCGGGTCATTGTCGACGCCCAACGCGTGTCCGGCGCCCAGCTTCAGCGCAGCAATGGCCAAAATACCGGATCCACACCCAAAATCGACAACACATTCCTTGCCTGAAATCAGCCCATCGAGTGCACTGAGACACATAGCTGTGGTTGCATGTGTTCCGGTGCCAAATGCCAACCCCGGGTCAAGCAAGACGGGTATGAGCGCTTCATCAGGTGGTGGTGTCCAACTAGGACAAATCCAGAGCCGCGGACCCATTTGAATCGGCGTGAAATCCTCCATCCAAACGCGCTCCCAATCACGATCTTGGAGCGTCGAGATCTCGTTTCTAGAGTTGCCGGCCAGTAGCGATGAGGGCAATGCCTGCTTGATAGGCGCGAGATCTAATGACCCTGAAAACAGCGCTGTCACCTTGATATTTTGCCAAAGTGGTGTCTCTCCAGGACCGGGTTCGAGCAGTGGCTCATCGGCATTGTCCTCGAGAGACACCGCCAACGCACCTTGCGCAAATAGCCATTCTTCGAGCGGTTCGACCAGTTGCGAGTAGGTCTCAACGACCCACTCTTGCCAGTCGTTAGAACTCAATGCTCGTGTTCCAGCTTGCTCTCGAGGTAATGAATGCTGACACCGCCAGCAACGAAAGACGAATCGACTACCAACTCACGATGGAGTGCCGCATTGGTTCGGATGCCCTCGACAATAAATTCATCAAGCGCTTGGCGCATCTTCTTTAGCGCGATTTCTCGCGAATCGCCATGGGTTATCAGCTTTCCGATCAAACTGTCGTAGTGTGGTGGTACTGCGTACCCGCTGTAGATATGAGAGTCCACCCGAACGCCATGGCCGCCCGGTGCGTGGAAGGTCTTGATCGTGCCCGGTGATGGCATGAAGGTTCGCGGATCTTCAGCGTTGATGCGGCACTCGATCGAGTGTCCATTGAACTTGATATCGCTTTGCTTAATCGACAGCGGCTGACCACCAGCAATTAACAGCTGCTGCTTCACGATATCAATGCCCGTAATCATCTCGGTCACGGGGTGCTCAACCTGAACACGCGTGTTCATCTCAATGAAGAAAAATCGACCATCCTCGTAGAGAAACTCGAAGGTTCCCGCGCCGGTGTAGCCCATGTCGATACAGGCTTGAACACAGGCAGCACCCACCTCCTCGCGAACATCATCAGGAATGCCCGGTGCCGGCGCCTCTTCGATAATCTTCTGATGACGACGCTGCAGTGAACAATCACGATCGCCCAAATGTACGGCATGGCCCTGCCCGTCTGCCAACACCTGAATTTCAACGTGGCGCGGCCGCTGCAAAAACTTCTCCATGTAGACTACGGGCGAACCAAATGCCGCCGCCGCTTCAGACTGAGTCACCTCAATCGACGACAGGAGCACCTCTTCGTTGTGCACCACGCGCATACCGCGACCACCCCCACCCGCTGCCGCTTTCACGATGACCGGATAGCCAATGTCGCGAGCGATTCGCAACACTTCGTCTGGATCATCGGGCAAGGCGCCTTCCGATCCAGGAACTGTGGGCACTCCCGACTTACGCATCTGATGCTTGGCGGATACTTTATCGCCCATCAATCGTATGGTCTCTGATCGAGGACCAATAAATTTGAATCCACTGCGTTCCACTTGCTCTGCAAAATCGGCGTTCTCGGATAAGAATCCGTAACCGGGGTGAATAGCGTCTGCTCCGGTGATCTCTGCTGCACTGAGAATGGCATGCGGCTGCAAGTAGCTTTGGGTGGATGGGGGCGGCCCAATACAGACTGCCTCATCGGCGAGACGTACGTGCTTTAGGCTACTGTCCGCAGTCGAGTGCACTGCAACCGTGGGAATATCCAACTCACGACAGGCGCGCAAGATCCGCAACGCAATCTCACCGCGGTTCGCAATGAGTACCTTTTCCAACATGGCGTTAATCCTTAGACGAGATGCGGGTATTTATTCTACGGTGATGAGCGGCTGATCAAATTCTACGGGCTCACCGTTTTCCGCATGGATTGCAGTGACAGTGCCCGCACGATCCGCTTCGATCTGATTCATCATTTTCATCGCTTCGACAATGCATAACACGTCGCCAGCGCGAACACTTTGGCCGACTTCAACAAAGGCTGGGGCGTCGGGGCTTGGAGACCGATAGAAGGTACCGACCATCGGCGATGTTACTGCATTAGCGGTGCTGGGAGCGGCCGCTTCAGTTGTGGCGGGCACGGGTGCGGGCGCTGCAGGCGCTGGCGCCAAGGGCGCTGGCATCGCAGGAGCCGCAACGGGGGCAGCCATAGCAATTGAGGCCGCCTTATTCCGACTAATTCGGACCGATTCCTCACCTTCCTTGATTTCAATTTCGTCAACACTGGATGCTTCCAGAAGCTCAATTAATTTTTTTACTTTACGAATATCCATAGGGTCGCCTCGACAATCTCTTGTTGTTACTCATTTCAGTGATTTCGGTTCAATAAAAACTGCAATGCATAGTCATAGCCGTTGCTTCCAAAACCAGAAATAACGCCTACGGCCAAATCTGAAAAGAAGCTGTGGTGCCTGAAGGGCTCACGCGCATAAACGTTCGACAAGTGAACCTCAACAAAGGGGATGGCCACGCCAGCGATTGCATCGCGCAGCGAAACGCTGGTGTGCGTCAGCCCCGCGGGATTAATAATGATAGCCTGAGTCTGCTCTGTTCGCGCCGCATGCACCCTGTCTATCAAGTCAGATTCAGAATTGCTCTGGAAGCTGTCGAGCGATCGACCAGCCGCCGCGGCCGCGTCAGCAAGCCGAGCATTGATCGAAGCGAGGTCCTCTGTGCCATAGACATCCGGCTCGCGAGTTCCCAACAGGTTCAAGTTTGGGCCGTGTAACACCAAAATGTCAGGCATGCGCAGACCATGTAAAAAAAGAAAACAGACGGCAGAGTCTCCACCAGCCCCCCTGTCCTGTCTACTGTTTTTGAAAAAAGACGACCAATCTGTGCTGTTTTACCGAAGATAGCCACTTTTAGATGAGATAACAGAACATAGCGCTGCTTTCATACCCAATAGAACAAGTCTATAGACGCAGTGGGCTTCAACAGTGGCCGACGGTTCTTTAAACTACGCACTTTCCATCACATTGTTACCCACGCATGCAGCTCGGCCCGTTCTCTAAAGAGACTCCTGTATTTCTAGCGCCCATGGCAGGCGTAACGGATTTGCCAATGCGTCAGCTCGCGGTCAGGCACGGTGCGGATGTCGCAGTCGGCGAAATGATGGCCTCCGACCTATCACTCAGTGACTCTCGAAAATCGATGCTGCGCGCTCAGCACAGCAAAGAGGCTGGGCTTCGAGCAATTCAACTCGTGGGGAACAATCCCACCACGCTCGCTGCAGCCGCACGTTATAACGTTCAACTAGGTGCAGAGGTCATTGACATCAACATGGGCTGCCCTGCGAAAAAGGTCTGTAAAAAGGCAGCTGGTTCAGCGCTTCTTGGGGACCCTGAACTTGTAAAGACGCTATTAACCGCGGTCACTGAGGCAGTCTCGGTGCCCGTGACACTGAAGATTCGCACAGGCGTGTCACCGGACCAACGAAACGGTGTTGAAATTGCGCGCATCGCTGAATCATGTGGCATTACGATGTTGACCGTGCACGGACGAACGCGTGCCGACAAATTTAATGGATCAGCGGAATACGAGACGCTGCGTGATATTGTGGCATCGGTCAACATCCCGGTGATCGCAAATGGCGATATCACGACGGCTGAGAAAGCAAAATATGTTCTAGCCTACACCGGAGCTGACGGCGTCATGATTGGCAGAGCAGCCCAGGGCCGACTATGGCTTCCGGGCGCGATAGCGAGGGCTGTACGCTATGGTGATGACCATGCGCCGACGTTGGAGGAGCGCTACACCATCATGCGAGATCACATCCAGCAAGTTCAGGCGTTCTATGGTCCTGTCATGGGGTATAAAATCGCGCGCAAGCACGCCGGTTGGTTTTTTGAAGCCGAGCTGGGCGAAGCGTACCTACCCATTAAGCGAGCCTTTAACAGTCTCGACTGTACTGACGCTCAAGACGACTTTCTCGATACGAAGGAGAACACCCTCATCGATGTGATGAGTCGCCTTCACGAGAAATCAGTTGGGAGGATGGCAGCGTGACATCACAGACGAAAGGCACGCTCAAGTCGGCCGCGGAAGATGCGATTCGGCAGTTTATTGAGACGCTGGACGGTGAGGAAGCCCGTGAATTCTATAACCTGGTCCTAGCGGAAGTCGAAGAGCCGCTTTTGCGCGTAGTCATGGAATACACTGCCAACAACCAGAGTCGTGCCGCCGCTATGCTTGGACTCAATCGAGGCACGTTGCGGAAGAAGTTGCGCCAATACGACCTTTTATAACCTGGCTTTTATGACTAAGAGCTTCTAGAAACCAGAGGTATTCACATGACCGAGGCGAGAGTCGCCCCCATAAACAGTGCGTTGATCAGCGTTTCTGACAAAACGGGCGTTGTTCCCTTTGCCCACGCCCTCGCGGCGCAGGGCGTCAAGATTCTCTCCACTGGGGGCACGTGTCGCCTCTTACTTTCGGAGGGCGTCCCCGTCACTGAGGTGTCCGATCACACGGGTTTTCCTGAAATGATGGATGGCCGAGTAAAAACGCTACACCCGAAGATCCATGGCGGTATTTTGGGTCGCCGGGGCACAGACGATGACGTCATGTCTGACAATGCGATCGACTGCATCGACCTGGTCGTGGTCAATCTCTATCCCTTCGAATCCACCGTTGCCAATCCAGATTGCCTTCTAGCGGATGCGATAGAGAACATTGATATCGGCGGTCCAACAATGGTCCGCGCGGCGGCAAAAAATCATCAGGACGTCACTATCGTTGTCGACAACAGCGACTTTGATCGTGTGCTGTCAGAGATTGCATCGACCGGCGGCACGACGGACAGCCTGCGATTTGATCTTGCCGTCAAGGCCTTCGAGCACACGGCAGGCTACGACGGTGCCATTGCTAATTACCTAGGGAGTCGAGTTGATACTGACGAGCCAAGCCAATTTCCGCGCACGGCTAATTTCCAGTTTCAACGAAGCTCAGTCATGCGCTACGGCGAGAACCCACATCAACATGCGGCGTTCTATACCGACCGAAACATCAGTGAAGCTGGCGTTGGAACCGCTACGCTACATCAGGGAAAACCGCTGAGTTACAACAATGTGGCCGATGCCGATGCCGCCATTGAGTGCGTTAAGTCATTTGATGAACCCGCCTGCGTCATTGTTAAACACGCAAACCCCTGCGGCGTCGCCGTTGCACCCACCCTGCTGGAAGCCTACAGAAAGGCCTTTGAGACCGATACGGAATCCGCCTTTGGCGGCATCATTGCCTTCAACCGAGAGCTCGATGAGGAGACACTCTCCAATATCATTGATTCTCAGTTTGTCGAGGTCATCACCGCTCCTGCCATCGCAGACAGCGCGCTTACTGCAGCGAGTAGTAAACCCAATGTACGGGTCATGTCGACAGGCTACTGGGGAGACCGAACGCCAACCTGGGACCTTAAAAAAGTGAATGGCGGTCTGCTCATTCAAGACCGTGACGACCACGTCCTCTCAGGCGACGATCTGCGCGTTGTCTCAGAGCGCGCGCCAACCCCACAGGAGCTTAAAGATCTGTTATTCGCGTGGCGCGTCGCTAAATTCGTGAAATCGAACGCAATCATCTACGCCTCGAGTGAACGCACGATTGGCGTCGGGGCCGGCCAAATGTCCCGGGTTAACTCAGCCCGAATTGCCGCTATCAAAGCTGAACACGCGGGGCTTGAAGTTGCCGGTGCTGTCATGGCCTCAGATGCGTTTTTCCCGTTCCGGGACGGCATCGATAATGCGGCTGAACGAGGTATCCGAGCCGTCATTCAGCCCGGCGGATCAATCCGGGATGACGAGGTGATTGCCGCTGCCAACGAGGCAGGCATTGCCATGGTATTTACTGGCGTCCGACATTTTAGGCACTGATATGAACGTATTGATGATTGGCAGTGGTGGTCGTGAACACGCGCTCGCATGGAAGCTGGCGCAATCAAAATCAGTCGATACTGTTTTTGTAGCACCCGGTAATGCAGGTACGGCTGACGAGACCAAATGCCACAATGTGGATATCAGTCCATCTGATTTCGATGCGCTGGTCAGTTTTGCGAAAAACAACCACTGTGAGCTAACGGTGGTGGGGCCGGAAGCGCCGCTCGTTGATGGTATTGTCGATCGTTTCTCGTCCGAGGGATTGATCTGCTTCGGACCAACAGCCGCCGCTGCCCAACTCGAGGGCTCAAAAGCGTTCACCAAAGACTTTCTAGCCCGACATCAGATCCCAACGGGTACTTACGAAACATTTACTGATGCCGATGCCGCCTGCGCCTACATTCGGGCACAAGGGGCTCCCATTGTGGTCAAGGCCGATGGCTTAGCAGCGGGCAAGGGTGTCATTGTCGCCTCCAGCATCGAGCAAGCGGAAGAAGCCGCGCGCGATATGTTATCGGGCAACGCCTTTGGTGACGCGGGCGCGAGGGTCGTTATCGAAGAGTTTTTAGATGGCGAAGAAGCGAGTTTTATTGTCATGGTAGACGGCACAGATGTGCTGACCATGGCAACGTCGCAAGACCATAAACGGGTTGGCGAGGGCGACACCGGGCCGAATACAGGTGGCATGGGGGCTTATTCACCGGCGCCTGTGGTAACGCCAGACATCCATGAGCGGGTAATGAACGAAATCATTTATCCCACAGTCCACGGCATGCTCGATGATGGCAATCGTTACCGCGGATTTTTGTATGCAGGCCTCATGATTGACAGCAGTGGCGCGCCGAAAGTTATTGAGTTCAATTGCCGCTTTGGCGACCCTGAAACCCAGCCTATTATGATGCGCCTCGACTCCGACCTAGCCGAACACTGCCTTGCTGCATGCGAGGGTCGACTCGCGCTTGAGAAGGCTGCGTGGAGTAACGAAGCGACGATAGGAATCGTCTTAGCCTCAGAGCGCTACCCAAGCTCAAGCCCCACCGGGCTTCCGATTCAGGGCTTAGCCACGTCGCGTCCTTCAACCAAGGTGTTTCATGCGGGTACACGCAGAGAGAGTGACGATGTGCTGACAGCTGGCGGGCGCGTGCTTTGCGTAACGGCAAAAGCGGAGACCCTCGCAGCAGCTGCCGACCTTGCCTATGAGGCTGTCACTGATATTAGCTGGGACGGCATGAAATACCGCTCAGACATTGGTTGGCGCGCGCTACAGCGTTAACCTATAGGCGCACACGCTCCGGTTATGACTATGCAACGACGACTCAGCAGCCTTGACCATCTGATTTCGACACTCGATACGGCTATGCGAGAGTTAAGTCATGGCACGAATGCTATGGCTGGCGAGCGACCATCACCCGCTGCAGAGCATACCGAGGCCGAACTAACAGAGTCAGAGCGAAAGCACGCTGGCGGGTTGATGCGCATTAACCATACCGGTGAGGTCTGCGCGCAGGCCCTCTACCGAGGGCAGGCGCTGGTCGCAAAGTCAGCGGAAACTCGCGCGGCACTGCTGGAGGCCGCGCAGGAAGAAAAAGATCACCTTGATTGGTGCGAAGAGCGCATTGATGAGCTCGGCACGCACACGAGCCGACTGAACCCGCTCTTTTTTGCAAGCTCATATGCTCTGGGTGCGGTTACCGGCGCTATCGGAGACAAGGTTAGCCTAGGCTTTGTGCACGCGACAGAAGAAGGCGTGGCAATGCATTTGAAGGAGCACCTGCAAAAGCTACCGGCCGACGATCGCAAATCGCAGCTCGTTCTTCAGCAAATGCTCGCCGAGGAAGAGCGACATGGCGCACATGCCCTAGAACAGGGTGGAGAGGAATTTCCTGCCCCTGTTAAACGCATGATGCGCACCGCGAGTCAGGTAATGACCAAAACCACCTATTGGCTATGACAACCTGGACCGTGGTGGTCTAGCGAGCGTGTGTCTCGTGGGAATGCGTTACCTTCACACCACCCGTCGCTAGCATAATTGAGGCTGAACAGTACTTCTCCGCTGACAGTTGCACTGCTCTAGCGACTTGATTGTCCTTAAGGCCATCTCCCTCAACAACAAAGTGCAGATTAATTGCAGTAAACACCGCGGGCACACCGTCCGATCGCTCTGCCTGCAGTTCAACCCGGCAGTTTGAAATTGATTGGCGAGACTTCTTGAGCATGGTCACCACGTCGAAGAGAGCGCAACCGCCGGTACCCAGAAGCAGCATCTCCATGGGACGCAACCCGTGATTTTTACCACCAAGCTCCGGCGGTCCATCCATAACGACACTGTGGCCCGAACCTGACTCGCCCAGCGTCATGACGCCATCTACCCATTTCACTGTACCGTGCATAACACTCTCTCGATCAACTCTGTGGCACCTATCTTTGCGGCAATCAGTGGCACCGAGCCGCGCGGCCCGCTATGCTACTGTAAGTGTGCGATAAATCACATAACGGCGGTCCCGATGAACTACCTAGTGAGCAAGCGTATTCCCAATGCTGAGGCCTTTCTCGAGCATTGCGAACGCATCTCGATGAAATCGAGAGCTGCCGTATTCCGTCAGGGCGATCCGAGCGAAGACCTTTACCTCATACTGGACGGTTCTGTCTCGGTAATCGTCGACGATATAGAAGATCCAGAACAGGAAATGGTTGTGAGCTACCTGAATCCGGGGAGTTCTTTGGTGAAATGGGGCTCTTTGGCGAAGAGCATCGTACTGCCAACCTAGTGACACGCACGCCATGCGAGTTCGGTCGCATCAGTTATCAAGACTTTCATGCCATCCGGCAACAGTTTCCCGATGTGCTTTATGCGCTCACAACGCAGATTGGGCAACGCCTTAAAAACACAACACGCAAGCTCGCAGACCTTACCTTTATTGACGTGTACGGACGTATTCATCGGTCGCTCATTCAGCTGACGTCATTGCCAGAGGCCATGACACACCCCGATGGAATGCAGATACGGGTTACGCGACAAGAGCTAGGAAAACTCGTCGGTTGCTCTCGTGAGATGGCAGGAAGAGTCTTAAAAATGCTCGAGGGCGATGGCTACATCACGGTCGCGGGAAAAACGATCGTCGTTCTTAGAGAGCCCGCCAACAGCTCGGCCAATAGGTTCAATCAGTAGCCTTTCTGACCATGTGGGACAATGCGTCCCCCGGAGACGTCTGGCGCATGAATGATTCTCCGATCAAAAATGTTGAAACCCCATGATCTAACATGAGCTTCATATCGGCCGGTGTATGCAATCCACTTTCCGTCACCACGGTCACACCCGCCGGAATATCGGACAACAAACCCAGCGTGGTCTGAAGGCTGGTGTCAAAGGTGTGTAAATCGCGGTTATTAATACCAATGAGATCGAGGTCGAGCGTGAGCGCTCTCTCAAGTTCAGTACGATCGTGAACCTCCACCAACACATCCAGATGCGCCTCTCGCGCCTCGGCATAGAGGTCTGCCAGCTCCACGTCATCCAAACAGGCAACAATGAGTAATAGGGCATCGGCACCCAGCGCCCGTGACTCCCAAATCTGATAATGATCCAAGGTGAAATCTTTACGGATAGCGGGGAGCTGACAAGCCGCTCTTGCGACCCTCAAGTAGTCATCTGCACCCTGGAAAAAATCGATGTCGGTGAGTACTGACAAACACGCGGCACCGCCAGCTTCATAGCTTTTGGCAATCTCAGCTGGGTCGAAATCTTCTCTGATCACGCCCTTGCTAGGACTTGCTTTCTTCACCTCGGCGATGACTGCCGGAAGACCCGCATTCGCTCGCGCCCGAAGTGCGTCAATAAACCCACGCGGGGCCGGCTGAGCGCGTGCTTGCTCTTTCAATGTTTCCAGCGAACAGAGAGCCTTCCGCTCCTGAATTTCCTCGCGCTTGCGATCGCAAATACGGCGCAGAATCGTTGGGGTATCGCTTAACATTATGCGCCTCCAGCGGCTTGAGTTCGCTCAGCAAACGCCTCAAGGCTTCGTCGGGCCTTACCCGAGCGGATGGCGTCCATCGCCAACTCGATACCGGCCTCGAGCGAGCCCGCTTGACCACCGACGTAGAGACCCGCACCCGCATTCATAGCAATGATCGATCGCGCTTTCGCTGATCGGTCGGACGTGTCACCACCCAAAGCGGCGCGAATCAGGGCAGCGGATTCGTCGGCATCGTCAACACATAAATCCGCCACCGAATCGTAGGCATGACCAAATGCTGCCGGATCAATTTCATACTGGGTCAACTCGCCGTTGGCGAGTTCACAAACCGTGGTCTTTGCCGATACAGAAATCTCATCCAAGCCATCGAGGCCATGAACCACCATCACGTGTTCACTTCCCAGATCGCGCAGGGCAGATGCCATTACTTCACATAAGGCGGGTGAGAATACGCCCAGCACCTGCCGACGCGCGCCGGCGGGGTTGGTGAGCGGACCGAGGACATTGAATATGGTTCGCATCGCAAGTTGTTGTCGTGGACCAATAGCATGCTTCATTGCACTGTGATGCATGGGGGCAAACATAAAGCCAACGCCAATCGAGGCAATGCAGTCTGCGATCGTGGCAGGGCTTACTGAGAGATCCACACCAAGCGCGGACAGCACATCAGAAGAGCCTGATGAACTCGAGACTGAACGGTTGCCATGCTTTGCAATTCGGCCACCTGCACCCGCTACAACGAATGTAGCGGCCGTCGATACGTTAAATAGGTTCGCACCATCACCACCCGTGCCCGCCAGATCAATCAAGCCCTCTGTATCGATATCGACTGGTGTCGCAAGTGACCGCATCACGCTAGCGGCACCCACGATTTCATCAATGGTCTCCCCCTTCATACGTAGACCGACGAGCAGGCCTCCGATTTGGGCCTCTGTCGCCTCCCCCTGCATGACAGTACGCATAACGGTTTCCATGTCAGCGCGCGACAGGGACTGGCCGACTACAACCTGTGCGATAGCGGCTTGAATATTCATTGCATGACCTCAGCTGGCTTGCTTTAGGAAGTTTTGCAGCATGGCGTGGCCATGCTCAGTCAGAATCGACTCGGGGTGAAACTGCACGCCCTCGACACTGAGCTCACGATGGCGAAGACCCATGATCGCATCGAGTTCACCGGCCGCATCCACCGTCCATGCGGTTATCTCAAGACAATCTGGAAGCGTTGATGGATCAACCACAAGCGAGTGATATCGGGTTGCTGTAAACGGCGATGGCAGGCCTTCGAAAACCCCGGTGCCCTTGTGGTAAACCTCGCTCGTCTTACCATGCATAACTTCAGGCGCCCGAATAATGTCACCCCCGTAGGCAGCGCCAATGCTTTGCATGCCTAAACAGATGCCAAATATGGGAATGTCACCCGCAAATCGCTCGATTGATGCAATGGATACGCCTGCCTCGGTTGGCGAGCAAGGTCCTGGCGAAACACACAGTAGGGAAGGTGCTGCAGCAAAAATCTCATCCGTCGTAATTTCATCATTGCGGTGTACTGCCACCTCTGCGCCCAATTCCCACAGGTATTGCACAACGTTCCATGTAAAGGAATCGTAGTTATCAATCATCAAGACATTCGGAACTGTCATGTAATCAACCCGCCTCTACCATGGCTGCGGCCCGAAGTACCGCCCTGGCCTTATTGAGCGTTTCTTCCCACTCGGATGCGGGTACCGAATCGGCAACAACACCGGCACCAGCCTGCACGATAAGGACATTATCCTTAACCACGGCTGTGCGTATCGCAATCGCCGTGTCCATATCACCGGACCAGGTCAAATACCCCACAGCACCACCGTAGACACCGCGCTTCACCGGCTCGAGTTCATCAATGATTTCCATGGCGCGTATCTTGGGTGCACCACTCAGCGTCCCCGCGGGCAGGGTTGCTCTCAATGAATCGATGGCCGTGACGTCGTCGCGAGATGTACCTGTCACGTTGGACACGATGTGCATCACGTGAGAGTACTTCTCAATCACCATTTTATCGGTTAGCTCGACACTTCCAGGTTTCGCAACGCGACCGACGTCATTTCGACCGAGATCAATAAGCATAAGATGCTCGGCTATCTCTTTTTCGTCGCTTAAGAGCTTGGCCGCAAGTGCTGCGTCTTCCTCGTCAGTGGCGCCCCTTCGAATCGTGCCCGCAATAGGTCTCACCGTGATTTGACCGCGCTCAGCGCGAACAAGGATCTCAGGTGAACTCCCAACCACATGAAAATCATCGAGATCGAGGTAGAACAGATAAGGCGAGGGATTCAAATGACGCAACGCGCGGTACAGATTTAGCGGTTCTGCGTGAAAAGGCAGGGTCATGCGTTGCGAGACGACGACCTGCATGACGTCGCCATCTAAAATATAGTCTTTTATTCGAGCAACCCACGACTCAAACGTCGTTTGATCTGTCTCGAACGTGACCCGAGATTCAATATCGGCTGTGTCCGTCGCACCTAACTCAAAACTCGTCAACGGTGGCATAGGTTCTGACAGTCGCGATTCCAGCTCCAACAGGCGACGATTAGCGCTATCAAAGGCATCTTCCTGCGATGTGTCCGCGCTGACTATCAATGTCAGGGTGCCCCGCAAGTTGTCAAAAACGACCACTTCTTCGGCGAGCATCAACAAGATATCAGGCGTATTTAACGTGTCGCCATTCACCGTATTCGCTAGCTTGGCCTCAACGTATCGAACCGTGTCATAGGAGAAATAGCCCACCCAACCGCCATGAAAAACAGGCAGCGAATCGAGCGGTGCGCTGTTGGTAGATTCATGCAGTCTTTCAACTTCGGCGAGTGGATCGTCGACCTCGTAGCGCTCGACAAGCTGATCCAAGGTGTACCTAGAAACCTCGTTTCCAGAGACGACAAATCGCTGCCGTGACGGCAATCCAACAATCGAGTAGCGGCTCCACTTCTCACCCCCCTCCACTGACTCGAAGAGAAAGGAATAAGCCTCATCACACAGCTTGGTGTACGTCGACAGTGGCGTCTCGGTATCGGCCAGTAAGGTTCTCGTCACAGGAATCCGTGAATAACCCTCAGCCACCAAGGCGTCAAATGCTTGTGGAGTAAGTGTTTGGGTCATCTGACCTTGGCCAGCTCGGCGCGCATGGATTGAATAACGGCGGCGTAGTCAGGTTTGCTAAAAATAGCCGAACCTGCGACGAAGGTGTCTGCACCAGCCTCGGCAACTGCGGCGATATTGGCCGGACCCACACCACCATCAACTTCAAGGCGAATGTCCAGTCCCGATTCGTCGATTAATGCGCGAGCCTCTCGCAATTTGTCGAGAGTGGATGGAATAAATGACTGGCCACCGAATCCCGGATTGACTGACATAAGTAAAATCATGTCGACCTTATCGAGCACATACTTGAGCGCATCCAGGCTTGATGCCGGATTGAATACCAGGCCCGATTTGCAACCCGCATCTCGGATGAGCTGTAAGGTTCGATCAACATGGGTTGATGCATCCGGATGGAACGTTATGAATGATGCTCCTGCATCCGCAAACATACCGACTAAGGCGTCCACTGGCTGCACCATCAAGTGAACATCAATAGGCGCAGAAATACCGTAATCTCGGAGCGCGCTACACACCATGGGGCCAATGGTTAAATTGGGAACGTAGTGGTTGTCCATCACATCGAAATGGACAATATCTGCACCCGCATCCAACACGGCCTCAACGTCTTGCCCCAGGCGCGCAAAATCTGCCGCAAGGATTGACGGAGCAATTAAGTAATCACGCATGAGAAATTCCATTGGTATCAAAGTGTGTAGTGTAAAACGGGACGGCCCGAGCCACCAGCTAAGTCCCCTTTCTACCTTCGCCACTCAGCAGACATTCGAGCTCCGACAACCGCTCTGGGGTACCCACATCCGACCACACGCCAGGCCACAACTCTCCCGATACCCGCTTAGAGGCAATCGCTCGATCAAACACCGGGCGCAGTGGCGCATATTCAGTGTCCAGGTCATCAAACAACCGATGACTCATCACCGATAATCCGGAAAAAGTCACCTTGGACGACTCATTGGCAACCACGCGTCCTGCGTTTAGACCGAAATCCCCCTTAGGGTGGTGCGCCGGATTGGGAACCATCACCAGATGCGCCAAGTCATTGCCCAGTGTCATATCCGCTAGATGGGATAGCGGAAAATTCGTGAAGATATCGCCGTTCACAACCGCAAACACCTCCTCTTTCAGAAGAGGCAGGGCCTTACGAATTCCGCCTGCCGTTTCCAGGGGCGTGTCCTCCATTGAGAGGTGAATGCGACAACCCCATTGCCGGCCATCACCACAAAACGCTGCCAGCTGATCGGCCCTATACGAGGCATTAATTACCAGATCCGTAAATCCCGCATTCACCAAAGCCTCAATGTGGCGCTCCAACAAGGTTTTCTGCGCAACCTTGATGAGCGGTTTAGGGGTCGTATCGGTGAGCGGTCGCATACGCCGCCCCTCCCCAGCCGCAAGAATCATCGCGAATTTCATGTGGCGCTGTACCAATGCTGACGCACGACCTCGGGCATCACCTCTCCGTCAAGCCAGTCCCAGAAAGCACCGACGGGGGGATAGGCCTCGCGGTACAAATGACAGGCTTCCTGAATATAGGCAATCACTACAGGGATGTCTCTCATGTACGCAGGTTTATCGTCCCGCAGCCAAAGGCGTGAGAAGACCCCCAAAATCTTCACGTGCCGCTGCAAGCCAACAAGGTCGAACCACTCCACGAACTGAGGCCAGGAATCATCATCAAATCGACCCTCGCGCACCAAGCACTCCCAGTAATATTTGAGCCACAGCAGCTGTTTTTCACGAGGCCATACGACATAGACATCTTTGAGTAGCGATACCACATCATAGGTAGTGGGGCCCATTATCGCGTCCTGAAAGTCGATAACAGCAAGCGGCGAGTCACCATCTGCCACCATAAGGTTTCGACTGTGATAATCCCGATGAACCAACCCTTGAGGTTGAGATCGCGCTGCCTGAACAACGCAGGCGCTCATCTCGGCAAAGATGGCCATCGCTGTATCATCCATGTTCAAGCTCAATGCCTTCGAAAAAAACCACTCAGGACAGACATCTAACTCGCGCTGAAGCTCCTTTTCATCATAGTGAGGTAGCTCTGACTCCACCGCGCGAATAGCCTGTATGACTGCCAAGGTATCGAGGGCCTCGCGGTAGAGTTCGTTAGCATCCTGAGCTTCGAGTGCCACCGCAAACGTCGTATCACCCAAGTCCTCGAGGAGAAAGTACCCTAAGGACAAGTTCGCTCTGGGCATTTTTGGCACCCGAACCCCCGCCCCAGCTAATACCCGCTGAATGAGTACAAACCGCTCATTATTCTCGGTTGGCGGCGACACCATTAGCATCCGAGTGTCACCACCTGGCACAGAGATTCGGTAGAATTTTCGGGGGCTAGCGTCGCCAGCAACAAGCTGTGACACCAGATCAGTTGCGTCACACCTGAATATTTCTGACAGCCAACTGAGCTGCTCTTGTCCCTCTGACACCCCTGCTTCTCCTTTACTCCAGGTATAAACCCGCAGCATTGCCAAAAAAACCCGAGAACAACCAAGTCTTTAGCGCGTTACACTGTGAATGACCATAATAACCTGAACCTTGCGCTGAAACGCTTGTGTACGAGCTTTTGAACCCCAAAAATCTGTCTGGACTAACTCAACGACTGATAGGCACAGCGCTTCTGGTGATGTCGGCATCGCCGTTCGCGCACGCAAGCCAGACAATTGAGGAAGAGCGAATTCAGGCGCGACTCAATTGGGTACCCCTTGCGCTGGTGAAAACTGAGGATCGTGATGAACGTTGCCTAAAGTGTCGGGGCCGCTACGAAGATCCATTGGCTGACGCCGATCGCTCTACGCCACCAAACCAGTCAGATCTTGAGGTCAGTGCCGGCGACAGCGATATTACTGACGACACCCTTTATTTTTCTGATGATGTCACTGTCTCTCAGGGTTACCGTACCCTAAAAGCGCAGGAGGTCATCATTGACCGGGTAGAACAAACGGTCTCCGCAGAGGGCCCCATCGAGGTACGTGAACCCGGAATTGTCATGTACGGTGACCGCATCACCTACGATAGCCTGAGCGAACGCGCATCGCTCAGCGATGCCGAATTTGTTATGTACGAAGAACAACTCTACGGCATTGCTGAGCGTGTTACTCGGGATGCCAATGGGTCGCTCGAGATTGAAGATGGCCAGCTCACATTTTGCGCACCAACAGATCCCAGTTGGCTCGTCACGGCTGAAACCTTGCGCGTCGACCCGACAACCAATACCGGTGAGGCTTGGGGAGCCCGCATTGACATCAAGGGCGTTCCAGTTGCCTATTTGCCGTGGGTGCAGTTTCCACTGAATGATCGCCGCAAAACGGGCCTGCTGTTTCCTGACATCAGTAGCGATACTCGTGGTGGGCTTGATATCACGGCACCTATTTATCTGAACCTAGCTCCGAACTACGACGCCACCTACTCACCCCGGCTCATTCAGGATCGTGGCCTGGTACATCAGCTCAACACGCGATTTCTGGGAAAACGAACCGGTTTCTGGGATGTGTCAGGAACCTATTTACGAGACGACGACCTCGACGCATCGGACAGTGACAACAACCGCTGGCTGGTTAACGTACAACAATCGAGTGACCCCTCCGCTAGGCTCCGTACGTCCATAGACTTCACAAAGGTGAGCGACAATGAATACCTGAGGGATCTCGAGAACAACACACTCAGCGCTCAGCGACAAACTGCGCTACTGCAAAGGGCAAGAGTGGACTGGCTCGCAGACAGCTGGCTTTTTGGTTTGGAAGCTCAGCAGTTTCAGAGTATCGCGGAGGACCTAACCGACAACTACCGGCGATTACCCCAAATCAGCGCTGTTTGGCGTGGCGATGCGAAGATAGGTCCACTTGAGCCACTCTTGAAATTACAGGCGGCTAATTTTGACACCGAGCTCGAGAAGGTGAAGGGTCAGCGGGTCTATCAGGAGGTGGGTGTCACTTTACCTCTCACCCGAGATTATGGGTTCTTGAATTCCAGCCTGATGCACCGAAGCATTCAATACCGTCTGAAAGCGCCTGATAACAACCAGACTCGGAGCGAATCAGTGTCTTCCTGGCTTGGTCGTATTGAAGGTGGGTTGGAGTTTGAGCGAAGTACAGAGCTCTTCGGCCTTCCCTTCACACAAACATTGGAGCCCCGTTTTCAATACCTTTATGCCGGTTATGATGACCATGCCGGCATTCCTGATTTCGACAGTGCTGAGCTGACCTTTAGCTACCGACAGCTCTTCCGGAATACGCGTTTCTCCGGATACGACCGATTGGCGGATGCTAATCAGCTTTCAGTTGGATTGACCTCGAGACTCATTGACACAGCGACGGGTAAAGAGCGTGTCTCGGCCAGTTTTGGTCAGGTCATCAACTTCAGGGATCAGCGTGTGCGCTTAAAAGAGAGCGACGCGGCACTCACCGACGAAGGATCAGCCCTGGCGTTCGCACTGAATGTTAGAACCAGTGAACGCTGGAGCATTCACAGTAACCTCCTCTTCGATAGCTATGAGGAAAAACTCGATGCGGCGAATATTCGCGTCGGCTTCAGGCCTAGTAAAGATGCCATTATCAACCTTGGCTACACGCTGCGCGAGCCGCCCGCTTCGTTTGCAGCCAGACCTGTTACCGAGCAGATCAACACCTCAGCCTATATGCCTATCAACGACAACTGGAGCGCCTTCGGGGCAGTACGGTATTCGCTTGAGATTGGAAGCAGCGTGGAAGATATGATCGGTGTCGAGTACGATGGCTGCTGCTGGCGCGTGCGGTTAATTTATATGAGTTACCTCGACGCGCTACGGGACGTCGATGTGTTCATACCCGAACCGGAACTTACACGCGATCGGGCGTTCCAATTTCAATTCGTTTTAAAGGGATTAGGCGGCTTCGGAAATCGGGTTGATAATCTCATGCAGGATATGATCAGAGGATTCAATGCTAAACGCTAAGCTCAAATGGTGGCTTTTTGCCGCTCTCGCATCGTCATTACCGGCAGTTGCATCGGCGCAGGTCGTCCAGCTCGATAGTGTCATTGCCATCGTCGATGAAGACATCATTCTTGCAAGCGAGGTGCGTGAGCGAGTGGAACAGGTCAAGGCCACGGCCACCCAGCGCAACATGACCCTTCCAGACGATGAAACGGTCGTGCAGGAAACACTGGACCGGCTCATCCTGGAGAGCATCCAGCTGCAATTAGCCGATCGATACGGCGTTCGCGTGCCTGATGCACAGCTCGATCAATCTATGGCACGGATTGCCGCCCAGAACGGTCTCACGCTTGAGCAGTTCAGAGATGCCTTGATTCAAAATGGCCAAAATTACGTCGAGATGCGAGAAGGCCTCCGAGATGAGCTCGCGATTCAGCGCGTGCAGCAAGGCAGTGTCATGCGAGACATCAACATCACGGAAAAAGAAATCGACAATTTCATGGCGACGGAGGAAGGCGTAGCACTGACCGAACCCGAATACCGAGTGGTACAAGCATTGCTGCCCATACCCAGATCCGATAGTTCAGAGCTGCGAACTGCAAAAGAAGACTACGTCGATGGTGTGCTCGCCAATATTCTGGCCGGAGCTGATTTCTCGGAGGCTGTGAGTGTTCAAGAGCCCTACACATTTCAAGGTGGTGACTTGGGCTGGCGAAAACTGAGCGACATACCAAGCATGTTCGCTGACATTCTGCCCAGCTTGAAGGCTGGTGACACTGGAAAAGTTCAGTCCAACTCCGGGCTTCACCTTGTCCACTTGGCCGAGGCCCGTGGGCTTGAGCGCCTGGTCGAGCAGACCAACGTGCGGCATATCCTAGTCACACCCAATGAGGTGCTGGATGATGACGCCGCTCGAGCATTTATCCTTGGACTAAAAGAGCGCGTGAATGGCGGAGAAGACTTTGCAGATCTCGCTAAAGAGCATTCAGACGACATTGGTTCGGCCCAAGAAGGTGGCGAGCTCGGATGGACTAATCCGGGTCAGATGGTTCCTGAGTTTGAGGCCGCGATGGCAAGCGCCGAAATCGGTGTGGTGACAGAGCCCGTACGCAGCGAATTCGGGTGGCATATTCTCGAGGTGACAGGACGTCGTACCGAGGATTTCGCTGAGCAAGTAAGGCGCAACCAAATAGCAAACTACCTTCGTGAAGCGAAATATGAGGAAGAGCTAGAAAACTGGCTCAGAGAAATTCGCGACGAGGCGTTTGTCGACATCAAGTAACGATGTGCCTGCCATGACGGAACTTGCCCGTCTTGTCATAACTGCCGGAGAACCGGCCGGCATTGGGCCCGATGTTGTCCTCGGCGCCCTGCAGTCGTCCTATCATGCACACATTGCTGTGGTCGGCGATCTTCACGTGTTGGAGCAACGCGCCTCAACGTTGGGGATGGATCTCAACTTCACCCGTCTGTCATCCGAGGCAGTGCCGCCGCATGCGCCAGGCACCGTGAGCGTCTATCACACCCCCTGTGCCAGCCCAGTGCAGCCTGGGGTGCTCGATGTGTCTAACGCCGAGCACGTTATGCAAACTTTGCGCACGTCTATTCAAGCACTCAAGAGCAAGCGCTTCGATGCCGTAGTCACAGCCCCCGTTCAAAAGTCGGTGATCAACGACAGTGGCATGAGCTTTACCGGCCATACCGAATTCTTCAGTCAGCAGTTTGGCTGTGAGGATGCCGTCATGCTTCTGGTCAATGATGGATTACGTGTTGCCCTCGCAACGACACACCTCCCTTTGCGGGACGTGCCCGATGCCATCACGCAGGAATCTCTCCTTCGCAAGCTCGATATCATCAATAACGGCCTGCTGCAGCTCTATGGTATTGATCGGCCTCGGATCGCGATGTTGGGCCTCAACCCTCACGCTGGAGAAAACGGGCACCTAGGACGTGAAGAAATTGACGTCATTGTGCCCGCGCGCGACGAAGCTGTGCGTCGAGGTATCGATGTGACGGCCCCTATTCCCGCAGATACAGCCTTCACATCTAAAGAGGTCCTTGAGGCCGATGTGGTGCTTGCTATGTTTCATGATCAAGGACTGCCCGTCCTCAAAGCACGGGGGTTTGGTTCCTCGGTCAACATCACGCTGGGGCTGCCAACCATTAGAACCTCAGTCGACCACGGCACGGCCCTGGATCTCGCGGCCACCGGTCAGGCGTCATGCGAAAGCATGCAGGCGGCGATAAACGAGGCTCTCATCTGCTCTCGAAATTTGCGCTCACGAACCCAGAGATAGAATGCGCCCAAGGGTGGCCTCATTCTCGCTGATCAATCGATCCGCAATCCGCTTCAAATTCTCGATGTTGCTCTCAGAGGCGTCATCCATGTCGTCATTTGCTTCATCGAGTGTCACCTGCAGCCGCACATATCGATCACCTAAAAACATACGCATTTGATGATTGGCGGCCTTCGTTGCTCCATCGAACATACAGTCGAGTAACGGCATTACCCAACCGGCTTGACCCCAATCTTTCGCGCTTTCGTAGGGAATAGGTCTGACGAGCTCCCCCGTACCTAAAGACACCACCATCAAAGGCTCATTAGGGTAAAGCTTCAAAGCCTCCGCATAGGCCGACACAACCGGCGAGTTTACAAACACACCCCCATCAATGAGCGCACGCTGATTACCCTGAAGATCAATAAGTGCAGGTTCGAAATACGTGGGTGCTGCACTCGTAGCACGAGCCGCATCGCGGCACCTCATGGCTTCATGGTCCGGATGCCAGCTCTTCAGAAATAAGGTCCGCCTCTCCTCGATGTCGTAGGTGGTCACCATGGTGGAACCCAGCGTTTCGCCGAGTCGTATATTGGAAAAATATTTTCTGAGAGACGCCTCAAGTGGTTTTGCCGAATAAAGTTCATCGAGCACACCACCAGCGGAACGGATGTTTCTCCAAATAGTCCGCTCAAATATTTTATCGCCGCTATTTTCAAAAAAGTCAGCAAGATCGTGCGCAGAATACCTTGGGGCTCCAGAGTCATCTGCCTGCGCCAGCCCGAGCGCAATAATACCGCCCGACGACGTGCCCACGCAGAGATCAAAAAGTTCCGAGATTGGCTTGCCGGATTCGCGTTCCAGATAATCAAGGACCAGCGAAGGAATAATCCCGCGAATACCGCCGCCATCAATAGAAAGAACTTTCCGCATATTTAATTTATTCGCATTAGGCAAAATGAGTTCTATATTTTAAATATAAGTTTATTTTAAATCTCGAAAACATTACACTACGACAAAAACGACAAATAAGGTTTAAGTTTTATGAACGAAGGTATTGCGCTCAAATCCATCGCCAAATCAAAAGCTGCCGCTAACCGTGCGGTAAAATCACTCGACATTCAACAGCTTGAGCGTGCCCTAGCTAACTTAACTGCCGCTGCAGAAACCATAAAAGAGCGTGAATCATTACGTGCGCAACGTAAAAAAGAAGTGGCGGTAAAAAAACTAAAATCGATGATGGACGAGCTGGGAATATCCGCTGCGGATATTACTGGGGCGTCTAAGCCAAAAGGTAAAGGTAAGCGTGCCACGGGCCCCAAAAAAGGCAATAAGGTTGCACCCAAATATCAAATCACCGTGGACGGCGTGACTCACCAATGGACGGGGCGCGGTCGCACGCCTGTGGTCTTCAAGTCGCACGTTGAAAACGGCGGTTCACTCGACGACTGTCTCATCTAAGAACTAGATTCCCGTGTCAAAGACACCAAAACGTGGCGGCGCGTCGCGGCCCAGAACGCATGCGCCCAGGAAACGGTTTGGTCAAAATTTTCTAACCGATCAGGGCGTTATCGCCGCCATCGCCCGCACCATTAACCCGCATCCGGAAGACAATGTCGTTGAAATCGGTCCCGGTCAGGGCGCACTGACCGATGCACTTTTTGAAAGCGGCTGTGCCATTAAAGCCATTGAAATAGATCGCGATTTACAATCTCAATTGCGAGTCATGTTTTTTAATCGCGACTTCACACTTTTCAATTACGATGCCCTCAAATTTGATTTCAATGAATTGTCGAATACCGACCACGATTTAAGAATTGTCGGCAATCTTCCTTATAATATTTCGACCCCACTGATATTTAAGCTATTAACACATCTCCCCATAATTCGTGATATGCACTTCATGTTACAGAAGGAAGTTGTCGATAGATTAGCGGCGTCTCCGGGCAATAAGCACTGGGGTCGATTGAGCGTTATGACTCAGGTCGATTGTGATGTGGAGCATTTATTCGACGTGCCACCAGAGGCCTTTTATCCTCAGCCCAAAGTCCAGTCGGCGATCGTCCGGCTGATGCCCAGATCCAGCGCTCACCGTCCTGAATGTTCTCGCGAGCAACTCGGGAAACTTGTTCAGTTAGCGTTTGCGCAACGACGAAAAACACTGAGGAACAATCTTCGGAGTATCATCGACGATACCACCATGCAGCGACTGGGTATTGATCCCGCCTGCCGTGCAGAGACACTGACGCTTGATCAGCTCATGGACTTGAGCCTCGAGCTCCCCGAAGCGGCTATCTGATTCCACGTCGCCCAGTTACACTCGGGGCAGACCAGAAGTGAACCAACAGGATTCGACATGGCGACCTACGTGGTGGGGGATATTCAGGGGTGTTTTGACCAATTCCAGTGCCTGCTGGAAATGGTCAAGTTTAATCCTGATAAGGATGTGATCTGGAGCGTTGGCGACTTGATAAACCGCGGGCCCAGTAATCTCGCGACGCTGCGGTGGTTTCATGAGCGACGTGATAATGTCGTAGTTGTTCTCGGTAATCACGACCTGCACCTGATGGCGGTTTCAGCAGGCGCACGAAAAATGAGCAAGTCCGACAACTTTGATGACATTCTCGATGCGCCCGACCGAGAGACACTCATTGGATGGCTTCACCATCAGCCCCTCATACACCACGAGCATGGCGCAACCTTGGTACATGCCGGCATCCCTCCCATGTGGTCCGTTAGTGAAGCGGTAGAGCGCGCAGCCGAAGTGGAGTCTGTCCTGCGAGGACCGGACTGTATTCGGTTTTTTAATGCCATGTATGGCAATGACCCCATCAGTTGGAGCGATGAGCTCACAGGCATGACCCGGCTTCGAGTGATTACCAATTACCTCACCCGAATGCGCTACTGCACCAAGAAAGGAAAACTAGACCTTGTCAGTAAGGGGCCCACGCCCACGGCCAACACCCTAAAAGGCAAGAAAGTCGCGCCCTGGTTTAGCCACCAGAGTAGTCGTACGAAAGACGATGTCGTGCTTTTTGGTCACTGGGCATCTCTCGAAGGAGTAACGGATTCACCCAATGTGATTGCACTGGATACCGGCTGTGTCTGGGGAAACAAAATGACACTCATGGCACTCGAATCCAGAACCTTTTACCGGTGCGATTGCTGATGACATTTGATTTAGCCCCGGCAGCACGGGTTTATAAGGTCGGGGGCGCGGTCAGAGATACCTTATTGAACTACCCCCACAGCGAGACCGATTGGGTGGTCGTCGGTGCCACACCAGAGGCGCTGATTAGTTCAGGATTTAAGCAAGTGGGCGCTGACTTCCCGGTTTTTCTGCATCCGCAAACGGGCGAGGAATTTGCTCTGGCGCGAACCGAGCGGAAGTCAGGTCAGGGTTATCATGGTTTTACCGTTCATGCTGATCCATCGGTCACGTTAGAGGAAGATCTGCTTCGTCGCGATCTAACTATCAACGCCATGGCCTTCGATGAAAATGGCGACATCATCGATCCGTATGGCGGACAGCGCGACCTTGATGCAAAAGTCTTGCGACACGTTTCTGCTAATTTCTCAGAGGACCCGTTGAGGGTACTACGCACCTGCCGATTTGCTGCGCGATACCACCATCTTGGCTTTACGGTAGCGGAGGAAACAATCGGGCTTATGCGCGAGATTGTCTCGCGCGGTGAGTTATCGACGCTGGCACCAGATCGAGTATGGCGGGAGACGGAACGGGCACTGTCTGAGACAACTCCGCGGATCTATTTTTCGCTCATACGATCTCTACGAGCGGATAGCCGTATACTTCCATTCACTCTTTGCAATGAGTCACTCAATGCACTCGACTCAGTGGCAGAACGGTCCCCTCATAGTCTTCACCGCTGGGCTGGAATCGCAGCATCGGCGACCGCGGGCGAGCATGCGACTAGTCCCTCGATCAATATCCCAAAGCGATTCGCCCACTTAAGCGAGCGCGTTCAGGCGTACCTCGGCAAGCCACCAACAAGTGCTGGAGATGCACTCGAGTTTCTCGAGTACTTTGATGCTTTTAGACAGGGTTCTCAGTTATCGGAGGGCTTGTTAGTGCTCGCTGCCATCGATGAATCTTTCAACAGCAGTGACGTGGCACTTATTGAGGAGGGATTCCGGTTAGCAGCAGGTATCAGCGGCAAGCAATTCGTCGATGAAGGGTTACAGGGCCTCGATATAAAGACCGCAATTTCGCGAGAACGGATGCGGCAGCTAACAGCGCTGTTTAATACCTAATTGTCCCGCGTTAGAGTCAGTGACACCCCAACGCCCGAAGCAGCAGGTACAGCACCCGGCTTATCAATATGTACCGTGACTTGACTCACGGGCCAACGCTCGAAAATCTGGTCGATAATCGCTTTGGACAACGCCTCGAGTAGCTCAAACTGCGATTCGGAAACAAATGACATCACATGATCTGATATCGCTGCGTAATCAAGCGCATGCGCAAGTTCGTCTGTATCGGACGCCAAACTAAAATCTGCGGTCAACTCTAAATCGATCTCCAGGCGCTGCTTTACAGTTCGCTCCCAGTCGTAACAGCCAATGACCGCTTCAGGCTGTAGCCCTCGAATTCTGACAACCCCGTTCACGCGGCTTCACCGTCGACAGGCGGCGCCAGCTCGGTAATTGGCCAGCGTGCGCGAACCGATGGCAACTCAGAATCACACTCACCTTGAGCAAGACGCAGGGCACCTGCATAGGCAATCATGGCGCCATTATCGGTGCAAAGACTCGGCGCGGGATAAATCACCTGTACACCCTCTTTGGCCAGCACCTCGGCTAGACGGTTACGCAACCGCTGATTTGCACTTACGCCGCCCGCCATGACTAAGGTGGATACGTCCTCCTGTTTCAGCGCTCGTCTGCATTTGATCAGCAATGTGTCGACTACTGCTTCTTCAAAGCAGCGAGCGACGTCGGCCTTAGCTTGCTCATCAAGTGCACCGGTCTCCGCCAGCTGTTTGATGCACGTACCAACGTGGGTTTTAAGACCCGAGAAGCTAAAGTCCAGTCCTGGACGTTTCACCATAGGCCTCGGAAAGTCGAACCGGTCCGGATTACCCGTTTTCGCTAAGGCGGCCACATGCGGCCCCCCCGGATAAGGCAAATCGAGTAGTTTTGCTGTCTTGTCGAAGGCCTCCCCGGCTGCATCGTCAACCGACTCACCCAGAAGTCGATAATCGCCGAAGGCATTGGCTCGAATAAGCTGCGTATGTCCACCTGACACCAGCAACGCGACAAAGGGGTAATCCGGCGGCTCGTCCGATAAAAGCGGCGCCATGAGATGCCCTTCCATGTGGTGAACACCCAACGAGGGAACGCCCAGTCCTGTGGCAATGGATCGAGCGACGGTTGCACCGACAATGAGAGCGCCGAGCAATCCGGGGCCCGAGGTGTAAGCAACCGCATCGATGTCGGTTTTGTCCAGCGACGCATCTGACAGCACACGGTCAATAAGCGGCAACGTTTTACGAATATGGTCGCGGGATGCCAACTCCGGGACCACGCCACCGTATTCAGCGTGAACTGCCACCTGAGAGTAAAGCGCCTCAGCTAACAAACCGCGCCGTGTGTCATACAATGCAACACCGGTCTCGTCACAACTGGTTTCCAAGCCCAAAACAACCAAAATTCATCGTCTCTCAAAAAATGCGGACGTTAGCACGATGTTAGGCTTTGCAAAACGCCGCTGGCCTACCTATACTGCGCGCCCCTAAATTTGATGCAGCGACTACCCGCTGATCAGGAAACGACAGGATTAGTTTAATGCCTTCAGTAAAGGTAAAAGAAAACGAGCCCTTTGACGTTGCTTTGCGCCGATTTAAGCGTTCGTGCGAGAAAGCGGGTCTATTGGCTGAGGTTCGCAAGCGCGAGCACTACGAAAAGCCAACCACGGTTCGAAAGCGCGCTGCAGCTGCAGCCGTCAAGCGTCACCTCAAGAAAATGTCCCGGGAAAACCGCAAGCGTCAGCGTTTGTACTAAGCTTTCACTGACCCGCGAGATGACTGACACTGAAAATTTAGTTGCCCGAATCAAGGCCTCAATGAAAGAGGCCATGAAGGCGCGTGAAAAAGAGCGTCTCGCCACCATCCGGCTGATTCAAGCCGAATTTAAGCGCGTCGAAGTTGACGAGCGCATCGAGATCGATGACGCGAGAGCGCTTGTGATCATGGACAAAATGGTCAAACAACGCCGTGACTCCATCAGCCAGTTCGAGGCCGCTGGACGTGACGAGCTGGCTGCCATTGAGCGAGCCGAAATTACCGTCATTCAGGAATTCCTCCCCCAGCAGCTCAGCGAAGATGAGATCGTGGCCATTATTGACGAGGCCCTCAGTGGCATTGACGCGACGGGCATGTCCGCCATGGGCCCGCTGATGGGTGTCATCAAGCCCAAATTGCAAGGTCGCGCTGATATGGGTGCCGTATCCAAGCTAGTTAAGGCTAAACTGACAGCCTAATTACCGGCTTAGGTCATCTAACATGGCCCGACTTCCACAGGCATTTATCGACCAAGTCCTTGACCGGACTGACATCGTTGATGTTGTTGATCGCCGCGTAAAACTCAAGAAAGCGGGTAAGAACTACTCAGCCTGCTGCCCCTTCCATCAGGAAAAAACGCCGTCTTTCTCAGTCAATCCGGAGAAGCAGTTCTACTACTGCTTTGGTTGCGGTGCCGGCGGTAATGCCCTCGGTTTCGTCATGGATTACGAGCGCATGGAGTTTCGCGAGGCGATCGAGTCCCTGGCGCAAGCCGCGGGAATAGAGCTGCCGCCAGAGGAGGCGGATGCCGCTCCTCAAGTAGATCACCAGAAACCGCTGTATGAGGCGATGGAAAAAGCCACGCGAGTGTATGAGTCGCAGCTTCGCAAACATCCAAGTCGGGGGCGCGTTGTGGACTACCTCAAGCAGCGTGGTTTGTCGGGGGAAATTGCACGAGATTTTCGACTCGGGTTTGCGCCAGAAGGTTGGGATAACCTCATGACCACATTGTCTTCGGAAGAAGAAATTGGGCAGGCACTCACGGCGGGGTTGTTGATAGAAAATGATTCTGGCCGAAAATACGATCGATTCAGAGATCGCGTCATTTTCCCTATCGTGAATCAACGGGGCAAAGTTATTGCCATGGGTGGCCGGGTGCTGGGCGATGGAAAACCCAAGTACCTCAATTCGCCCGAGACGCCGTTATTTTCCAAGTCACATGAGCTGTACGGGCTGCATCACATCCGTAAATTTGCGAAGAACCTGTCACGAATTGTTGTCGTCGAAGGCTATATGGACGTGATTGCCTTGGCGCAATTTGGCATTCACTACGCCGTCGCCACGCTGGGAACGTCAGTTGGCAAACCACATTTGGAGATGCTTTTCCGACGCGTAGACCACGTCGTCTTCTGCTTTGACGGTGACGAAGCGGGCCGCAAAGCCGCCTTTAGAGGCATGGAAGCCGCGTTGCCCATGATGGAAGACGGTCGCCAAGTAAAGTTCCTGTTCCTCCCGGAGGGGGAGGACCCGGACAGTGTTGTAAGAAACAAGGGTTCCCAGCATCTCGAACATCTATTTGACAATGCTGCCCCCCTCGAGACTTTCCTTTTTGACCAAATGGCGCAAGGCATTGATCTCAATACGATGGATGGCAAGGCGCGACTTTCAAAGTTGGTGGCACCGTACATCAACCTCATTCCTGATGGCGTATTCAAAACACTCTTGTTCAAAGCACTTGCCGATCGCACAGATATGGACGTCGACAGCTTGAGACGCTTAAGAGAAATAGAAAAATCGGCATCTGCGGAATACGAGTCAACACCAGCTGCAGATCCCAGCGAGGGGCTGAGCGAATCTGATGCACCGTTTGACTATCCTGATGGATACGAAACGATGGGAGGAAACGCACATCTGCAGGGGACACCCCTGCAGATTGAGCCTAACCGCTCCGCCTTATCGAGAGCGCTCGGTTTAATCGTCCTTAAGCCATCGGCTGCGAGCGCGATAACAGATGATCTACTCCCGGATCAGGGTGGAACGTTGATCAATCTACTCCACGAGGTGGTTCAACAGGTGCGCGAGACACCGGAGTTGAGTACCGCCGCCCTGCTCGGATACTGGATGGGAACAGATGAAGGCGAACTGCTTAGTGAGGCGGCTGCAAAAGAAGTCATCGATGATGAGCAGCACATCAGTGAGCACTTGATGGCTATCCTAAATAAGCTCTCGAGAGATCGACATGTCACTCTTTTGCGTAAACGGGCTGAAACATTGAAATCTGTGGCCTACACTGATCTGAGTAACGAGCAAAAGCGCGAGCTCGTATCGCTTACGACTGAGATAAGAAAACTCTCTGGACGAAATTAACGCGCTGATCGTTCAGGGCGCCGAAATACTGATAAAAATTGAATAAAACGCTCAAAGTCCAAGTTTTGACATGGCTTATTGCACGTGCGACGGCTATCATTGCGGGCTTATTTTTTTTCGACCCTTTTTTCTCCGGACCGATTCATGTCTGATTCGCTACAACAACAATCGCGCCTTAAGCAACTGATTGCAAAAGGCAAAGAACAAGGCTACCTGACGTACGCCGAGGTGAACGATCACCTTCCACAGGATATTTCGGAGCCGGATCAGGTCGAAGACATCATTCAGATGATCAACGACATGGGTATTCAGGTCTTTGAACAAGCACCTGACGCCGACGAACTACTGTTAACTGAGGGCGATCGCTCCGCAGATGAAATTGCGGCCGCCGAAGCGGCCGCCGCGCTTGCTGCTGTTGAGAACGAGGCGGGAAGAACAACTGATCCAGTCCGCATGTACATGCGCGAAATGGGAACCGTTGAACTTCTGACCCGTGAAGGCGAAATCGTAATTGCTAAACGTATCGAGGAAGGCATCCGCGAACTGCTGGCTGCCTTGGCCTTCTACCCGGGCATTGCCCGCAAGCTATGCAATGAATACGATCTGGTTGCCAAAGAAGAGCGCAAGCTCTCAGATATCCTCGTCGGCTACCTGGATCCGGCAGATCATGTGCCCTCGGCTCAGGAAATTGCAGAACAGAACGCAAACAACAACAGCGACGACTCTGAGGAAGCAGCAGACACGGGGCCCGATCCTGTCGAAGCGAAAAAGCGTTTCACTGCGTTGAAGCGCCAGTGCACAAAGACAGAGAAGACGCTGGAAGAAAAAGGCTACGAGAGCAAAGAAGCTCAGAAAGAGATGGCCAAGCTAGGTGAGCTCTTTAAGTTCTTCAAACTTACTCCACGTGTGTTTGATCCGCTGGTGGAAACTCCTCGAGCCGTACTCGCTGTCGTTCGAGAATCAGAGCGCGAGCTGATGCGCATCGTGGTCCGCGAGTGCCGCATGGATCGGAAAGATTTCATCAAGAGCTTCCAGGGGTCAGAAAGCAACCTCGAGTGGATAGACGGCGCGACCAAAAAGGCAGACGTCGCCGAGCGCTTAGCAAATTATCGAGAAGACATTGTCCGACTACAGAAACGCATTGCCATCATTGAGGACGAAGTAGGCCTATCCACGCTCGAGATCAAAGAGATTAACCGTCGCATGAGCATGGGCGAAGCGCGTGCGAGGCGGGCGAAGAAAGAAATGGTAGAAGCAAACCTTCGACTGGTTATCTCTATTGCAAAGAAATACACCAACCGCGGACTCCAGTTCTTGGACCTCATCCAAGAGGGCAATATTGGTCTGATGAAGGCGGTTGATAAGTTTGAATATCGACGCGGCTACAAGTTCTCTACTTACGCAACTTGGTGGATTCGCCAGGCGATCACCCGGTCGATTGCGGATCAAGCACGCACGATTCGAATTCCTGTGCACATGATCGAAACGATCAACAAACTCAATCGAATCTCTCGTCAGATGTTGCAAGAGATGGGTCGTGAGCCTACGCCTGAAGAGCTAGGTGAGCGCATGGACATGCCGGAAGACAAAGTACGTAAGGTCCTTAAAATCGCTAAAGAGCCCATCTCGATGGAGACGCCCATTGGCGATGATGAAGATTCGCATCTTGGCGACTTCATTGAGGACGTCACGATCGCAAGTCCCGTTGATGCCGCCACCGACGAAGGCTTGACCGAAGCGACTCGTGAAGTCCTAGGCGGTCTGACTGCCCGTGAGGCCAAGGTGCTCCGCATGCGTTTCGGCATTGATATGAATACGGATCACACGCTTGAGGAAGTCGGTAAGCAGTTTGACGTGACTCGTGAGCGTATTCGTCAGATTGAAGCCAAGGCGCTGCGAAAACTTCGCCACCCGACTCGGTCTGATTACCTGAGAAGCTTCCTCGACGACTAAGTCGGTTGAACGACGGGTTATTCTAAAGCGCTATTGATACAGCCGAATCCCGTAGGTGCGTCTCAACTCGTCCAGTGGCGTATTCATCATGTCCTCGGTGACGTCTGAATGCGGCCACTTGGCGGACATACCCCGCACACGACGAACCCAGATCCAGAAGAATAAAGGCAGGTAATACGTCAGCAAAAGCGTATAGGCCTTCACTCGCCCACCCATCAGCTGAACACCTTCCTCGTTGAGCATCTGCACGTCTGGATCCATTGCGTACGCCTTAAGCTCGTCTCGATTGATGGTCGTGCCAAAAAGAATCCATGGCTTCAAAAGAATCTCTCCCTGAAGCGACGTATCGCAACCAAACAGGACATGAGTGAGGTCGTGATCGACAAACGTCTTGCCTTTGCGTTGCGAAACTTCAGCAACATCGGGCGCGTGGCGATATAGCTCTTCAAGGCCTTCGCGCAGAGTTAAAGCACAGTCTTGCCGCATGAACTGCATACGACCCCCCGTCTTTTTTCTTTCAGCCTAGCGCGTTTGATTGCGCTCTGCACCATCGCAAGGCCTGCACTCTCGGAAAGTCTGCACCTTCAACAAGGATGGTGCGATTGAGCTGGGATTGCAGTGGCCGATGTATTGCTGAGTTATAAGACGCGACCCCTGAATCAAATCAGTCTTAGATTCGCATTTTCAATGGAGCGCTTTCCTCTATGAAGCGCTTTTTCTAAAGAGAGCTTTTTCTTAAGAGAGCACCGTTTATACTTAAAGACTGAATCTAAGGTACAAGAAGCTGGCACATGAAATTAAGCCAAAAGCTCGCCGCACTACTCCTAGCTATCAGCGCGTTATCTGTGTCTTCGTTAGCTGATGATGCATATCAGACACATTGCGCTTCGTGCCATGGCGCTTCAGGCGCTGGCAACCCGTCATTAGGCGCGCCGAACTTAACGCTGTTTTCCAATGCTTACCTAGAACGTCAGTTGCGGGGCTTCCAGGAGGGATGGCGAGATACAACTGACCCCTACACTCAGACTATGAGTGCTGCAGTCGGTGCTTTGGATGCTGGTGTAGTTGCTGAGGCATTACTCGCTATTGATCAACTTCCTGATTTACGAAAAATTTCGGTAGCCAAACCTGCAGCAGGAAACGCGGATCGCGGTGCAGACTTGTACACCGCCTACTGTAGTGCCTGTCACGGAACAAATGCAGGTGGTAATGACGCATTAGGTGCACCCACTTTATTGGGACTCGATGCCCGCTACTTGGCACGCCAGTACCGTCATTTTAGTGAGGGCCGGCGTGGCTTCCATGCCGATGATCGCTACGGGAAGCAGATGAACCGGCTATCGCGCTCGCTCAAAGACCCATCCCTCATCGATGATGTCAGTGCTTATGTGGCGCAGCTGTCTCAGTAAATTTTCGCTGAACGGCCCGAGAGCGATAACGCTCGGGCTCTGCACTTTTTTTCTCTGGCTGCCACAGTCACTAACGGCAGACGAACACCACCATTCATTTTCGCTCGCCACTACTTGCCCCGCCGGTTTCAAACTTACTGAGGAGCGCCATTGCGAGCTCAATAGCTTGTACGATAATTATCGCTCGCCACACGATAGTGGTGTGGGCGGTCCTCGAGCAGGTCTACCCGAGATTCGCGATGGTTTCTCACCACAGGTCATTGATCTCGGCCGTTATCTTTTCTTCGACCCCCTACTGTCGGCAGATAAGAGCATTGCCTGCTCGAGCTGCCATGACCCCGATTATGGCTTCGCCGACGGACTTGGACGGGCGAGGGGAATTAACAAGGCCGTGCTCGACCGCTCGGCACCCAGTCTATGGAACATCGGATTCTTCGACACGCTCCTCTGGGACGGGAGCAAATCATCACTTGAGGAACAATTGATCGGTCCCCTTTACGCTGACAATGAAATGGGAAACCGCCCCGACCGGCTGATTGCTGACCTGCGAGCAAATGCCATCTACCGCGACCTTTTCACTGTGGCCTTTGGACCTGGCGAGATTGAGCTCGATCATATCTACACCGCATTAACAGCATTTGAATCGTCGCTCGTCTCGCTCAACAGCCGATACGATTTTTACGCGCACGGCCTTCAAACAGCGCTATCACCCAGTGAACTCGAGGGGCTCAACGTATTCCGATCATTCGTTTCTCGCTGTGGTGAATGCCATACACCGCCTCTGTTTAGTAATCAGGAGATCGCCATCATCGGCGTGCCTGAACCTGAGGGGCGACCCTTTGATCCGGGTGCAGGAGCAACCTCTGGCATTCCCAGTCAACGCGGGGGTTTCAGAGTTCCAAGCTTGCGCAATATTGCGAAAACGGCCCCCTATATGCATCAAGGCAATTTCGAATCACTCAGGGATACGGTTGCCTTTTATAACGGCGGGAGAGGCCATGCGGTCCCGGAAGGCGAGAAGTTGTTGATTCACTGGCATATTTGGGAGCCTGACTTACGCGAGGAAGAACTCGACAGACTCGTCGATTTCCTCCACGCTCTGACGGATGAAGGCTTTATGCCCGAAATACCCAAGCGCCTGCCCTCTGGGTTACCTCCGGGCCGCGTAATGAACAGGAATAACCTGACATCGAGGTAATAATAATGATTAAAAAGGCCATTTTTAGGGGACTATGGATTAGCTGCATCGCTTTTAGCGGCCTAGCGCTGGGCGCGGTTCACGAGGTGAAGGACGGTCAATCCATCCAAGCTGCTGTGACCAAGGCGAAAGCCGGCGACACCATCAAAGTCTTTCCTGGTACTTACCATGAGACCGTCTTTGTCGATAAAGATGACATCTCGCTCATCGGTGTCGTGGAAAACGGCGAATGGCCTCACCTCGATGGTGAAAAAATTCTGAATGATGCCGTCTTGTATTCGGGGAATGGTTTCAGCGTTGAGTGGTTCAAGATTACTGAGTACAAAGGCAATGCGATCATGGGCCAGTCGGGTAACAACTTCTCGATTCGCAATAACTGGGTCATTGATACTGGCCTGTATGGCATCTTTCCAGAATTCGGTCACAACGGGCTCATCGAAAACAATATTCTGAGCGGAATCGAGGATGCTGCCATCTACGTCGGCATGTCAGACTACATCGACGTCCGCAACAACCAGGTATTCGATAACGTTGCGGGCATCGAAGTAGAAAACAGCCGGCACGTATTGGTCGAAGGCAACGTGGCACGAAACAACACGGGTGGCATCTTGGTATTTATTACGCCAGGGCTGCCCATCAAGTCGTCTTACGACGCCATTGTCCGACGCAACTTTGTGACGAATAACAACACGCCTAATTTTGCCATCCCCGGTTCGCTGGTGGCGGGTATTCCCTCGGGAACGGGCATTTTGGTGATGTCTGGCGATAAAGTCGTTATCGAAGACAACATCATCACTGGCAATAACACAGGCGGGATTATCGTAACGAGCGGCGACTTTGTGACAGAGGTGGCCAGCGACAAGGATTCGGACCCTCACTCCGATCAGGTTGAAATACGCAACAACGTCATGTTCGACAATGGGAATGACCCTGATGGTGAAATGAAACTGCTGATGCTGAGTAAGTTCAGCACCAAAGGCCCTGATATCCTCGCTTATCAAAGTGCCACAGAGAAGGCGCGGGGAAGTTGTATCTCTCGACGCGAAGCTTATCGGTCTTATGGGCTGGAGGAGTGGGCAGACTGCGATGCGCCCACGGTACGGGCAGCGGACGCGGTGGCTTCGGCATCTGATATTGGTACAACACGACAGCTCACCACAAAAATGCTGGAGGCGCCTGCAGATCCCAGAATCATCACCGCCGATGCCGGCGGCGCCGAGGTTGTTTACAACGGAGTTTGCGCGGGATGCCACGCCTATAACGTTCGACTGATCGGACCGCCTGCCCTTGTCATTCAAGCGCAGTATGGGGACGACGCGCAGGCAATCGCCGACTACGTGGCTGAGCCCGTGCGACGACGACCCGACTTCCCGAATATGCCGCCCCAAGGCCATATCTCTGAGGAAATGAGATTGCTGGTCGCCGAGTACATGCTGGGGTTGGACGGGTGAATTTAATCGCGGTGCAAGAAGAGGCGCCGCATAGAAAGCTCTGCACCGATTGTGGTGTCAGCCGAACAGATGATCCTGGCCGCTGCGGATACGCCTGCCAGTTTATCAATCCCGACTACCCAGGATTAGAGCGAAGGACGCACGGTCGTGTGCGTGGGACTGCGGGTGACATTGAGCCGTTTTTTGGCGTCATCGAGGAGATGCATCAGGCCGCCCTGAAACCCGCCAGGCAAGGCGCGCAGTGGACCGGCATTACGACCCGAATTGGAGAAGCCCTGTTGGCCTCGGGCGAGGTGACAGCAGTACTGTGTGTTGGCCCCGATGCAAAGGACAGTTGGCGCCCTGTACCCAGACTCATTACCGCTGCCGAGGACATGGCGACCTGCAGAGGCATGCGGATGGGCTACGCACCCTTGTTGGAGATGTTGGAGCCCGCTATTGCGGCAGGCCACACGCGCCTCGCGGTGATTGGTATTCCCTGTCAAATCTACGCGCTTCGCGCGCTCGAACCTGAATTAGGACTTGAACACCTTGTAGTGATTGGCACACCTTGCTCCGACAACACGTCGACCGAGAACTTTCACGAATTTCTGTCGTTGCTTGATGACAATCCAGAGCAAATCAACTACCTCGAGTTTATGCCCGACTTTCATGTTGAACTGCGTTTTAAAACCGGTCCAAAGCGGCGAATACCGTTTCTGCAACTTCCGATTGCCGATCTCCGTGACGACTTCTTCCCACTCACCTGTCGCACCTGTGTCGATTACGTGAATACACTGTCAGACATTACCGTCGGCTACATGGGCGGTCGGGGGGAGCAGTGGCTACTCGTCAGAAACCAGCGTGGCCGTGAGGCCCTACAGCACATTCGCTCTGAGTTATCGCTGAAGGCACCGACGTCGTCTGGTAAACGTTACTCTGCCGTCAAAGGCTTTATTGAGAATACCCGCAGAGCCACGGGTGGTTTACCTCTCAGAAAAATGCCGCAATGGTTGCGTCCTATTGTGGGCAAGATCATGCCGCTCACAGGACCCAAAGGTCTTGAGTTCGCGCGAACTAGACTCGAGATGAAGGCCGCTGAATCGATCTTGCATTTGCGGCGCGCGGCACCGAAGCGATTACGGACCATGATTCCCGACCACGTGTGGAAACTTGCTGAACCCTACGGCATCACCGCTCAAGAAGACGAACGCTGATCCATCCCTTCCACGACTGGGTAAAAACAGCTCCTACCTGTTAAGGAGTCCATCGTGGAAGGACATACAGTTGCCTATTCTCAAAGCACCATTATCGAACTGATGGTGCCCAGCTATGCCAACTTTGGCGGCAAAGTACACGGTGGCACGCTGATGTCGTTGATGGACAAGGTGGCCTACGTGTGTGCGAGTAAACATGCGGGAAACTACTGTGTGACCGTCTCGGTCGATAATGTTGAGTTCCTTCAGCCTGTTGAGGTTGGAGAGGTCATCAAACTCATGGGATCTGTCAATTACGTGGGTCGCAAGTCACTCGTGGTTGGTATCAAGGTAGTAGCGGAAGACCTACAAGCTGGCATTAGTAAACACACGAACACTTGCTACTTTACCATGGTGGCCAAAAGCGCCGACGGCAACACGGCTGAGGTGCCACCACTCATTTTAAAATCTCACGATGACGTTCGCCGGTTTCTGAGCGCATTGCAGCGCAAGCGCCTCCGCATGCAGGACAACGAGTTTATGGACAAATACCGGCAAGACTTCGTTTATGATACGGCGTCGGCAGAGCTGTTACATGATCAGCGCTGTCATGTGCTTCTAGAAGCAGAAAAATAAATAGACTCGGAGTAAGCCCATGCTGAACCAGCCCCTGACACTGCCCTGTGGCGCGGTGGTACCTAATCGCATCTGCAAAGCGGCAATGACGGAGGGGCTGGCACACCCCGACGGATCCGCAAGCGCCGAACTGGCTAGGCTGTATGGTCTCTGGAGTGATGGCGGCTCGGGTATTTTGTTATCGGGCAACATCCAAGTTGACGGCGATCACCTCGAGCGCCCAGGCAACGTCGTTGTCGACGGACCGCTGTCAGAAGACGCGTTTCAAGCGCTAAGCACTATGGCGAAAGAGGGAACGCGTGCTGGCAACCACCTCTGGGCGCAGATTAGTCACGCAGGACGGCAAACACAAAAAATAGTAAACCCGTCACCTAAGGCGCCGTCTGCAGTGAGATTGCGTCTGCCGCAGAGTCAGTTTGGCGAGCCCGTGGCACTCACCCATGAGGAAATCGAAACGCTTATTGATCGCTTCGTAAACTGCGCTGTCGTTTGTCAGCAGGCGGGCTTTACCGGAGTTCAATTTCACGCTGCGCACGGCTACCTCTTATCGCAGTTTCTCAGCCCACTCACTAATCAACGAGAGGATCAGTGGGGTGGCGTACTCGAGAATCGTGCGCGAGCTCTGCTAACCATTGTGACGCGAGCGCGAGATGCGTTGGGAAAGGAGTTTCCGATCTCGGTCAAACTCAACAGTGCTGATTTTCAAAAAGGTGGTTTTGATTTCTATGACTCACTCACTGTTGCTGGTTGGTTAGCAGATGCTGGGCTGGATCTTCTGGAAATATCTGGCGGCACCTATGAGCAGCCTCGACTGCTGAATCTTGATGGGGTCGAGCCCATTGACGAACAGGCCATCGCGCGCAGCACCATGGCCAGAGAGGCGTACTTCGTCGACTTCGCCAAGGCCATGAGGGAAAAACTATCGATCCCTATTATGGTGACTGGCGGGTTGCGTCGCCGGGATGTCATGGAGCATGTCCTAGAGACCGGTGGTGCTGACGTTATTGGCCTCGGACGACCACTATGCGTAGAGACCAATGGCCCGAATGAACTACTCAAGGGTGCCGATGAACTTGGTCGCTATGAAAATAGCTTATCGCTTCTGCCCAGTTGGTTGATGTGGCTTACCCGATTCAACACGGTAAGGACCATCAATTCTTTCGCAACCCAGTTCTGGTTCTATGAGCAAATTGCCAACATTGGCAGATCAGGTAGCGCGAACGAAACGCTTAGTGTGTTTTCCGCGACCATGGCGCAACAAAAAGCGGCAAGCGCGTGGCTCAAAAAGAGAAAGGGGGAATGACCTAGCGCGTCTGTGAGTTCCTCAGTAGACGAACCGCTAGTCGACCGGCCACGAGTCAGCGAGTTTATAGCTTCGCACTGGTCGGCCACGCTTCAGGCTTGCCGTACTTGATAAGCTTTCCGTCGAGAAAAAAGAACCAGGTCAGTACGCGTTCTGTACCCGTGAAATCATTGCGGATCTCGTTCCCTGTATCGTGGAAAGAATAGTAGTTATAGGCGACTTCAAAAGCCGTCACCATCCCCTCAGATCGTTTGTCTCCCCCTCGAGAAATAGTCTGGGGAAACACAGCCTGGAAGTCCTTGAACGACATGCCGATACGCACTTGCTGGATTTGCCGCTCAAACACCTCCTTTTCGAGATCAAATTCAGTGGTGGTGCAGCCGGTGACCGTAACTGCCAGACTGAAGATAAGCGCCCTTGTCGTTGTAAAAGCCCCTGCGAAGCCATATCGAAACATAAAGATGCCCTTTTCTTGGTTAACCACTTGCTACGAAAACTTAATTAAAAAAAACGCTTATCGCTTTTGTTAAAGCCGACCTCTCAAGCGAAACGTTTACGATGGCCATTTGTCGTAATTGTCACTGTTGGTGGTGACATCTTCAACCTCAATTTCACTGCTCAGGAGGCAGCTCCGTTTTGCCCGTGATACACTCGCGCGTCCCGCGATCGACGGGGCATGTGTGGGCCTATAGCTCAGTTGGTCAGAGCAGTCGACTCATAATCGATTGGTCCCAGGTTCAAGTCCTGGTGGGCCCACCACTTCACTTCGTTCGTGCCGCACCTCATCGGACTATTCAAGCCCTCGCGAGACGCTTGGACGTTCTGCTGATAGCGAGCGGGACTCACTGAAACACCAGCCTCACCCCGACAGACCCACTACTCATTACGGTTTGCTGTGGATTCAGGCAAACGGATCGTAAGTTCCGAATGTCCAAATGTGACCCTCGATGTCCCGGCAGGTATAGCTCGCACCACCGTAGTCCTCCATCTTCAAGTCGATGACAACCTCTGCACCCAGTCGAGTCGCTGCTTCATAGTGGCCTGCGACATCAGTTACGACGACATAGAGACTCGAAGTAACCCGCCCCTCGATGTGATGTGGGCAGGTATTGAGCACGCCAAACTCAGAGCGATCTGTCGAACCCACCATAATCATCGATTCATCAAGGAGAAGCTGGGCATGCTCAATCCTGTCCCCCTCACCCTGAACAAAAAAGTCGACGCGAAAACCAAAAACATCACAAAGCCAGTCGATAGCCTTACTGCAGTTTTCATATTTTATTGCGGGAATAATCGCTGACATCGCAGCCCTTGCCTCTCTCGTTATTCGTCAACCATGGCTGCCAGGCTCTGGGCGTGAGTTATGGCAATTCACCATTTGATCCATTGGCTGGATTGTTAACCAAGCCATCACTAGCACTGTACACGACACGACCATCGACAATCGTCATTATGGTTTTTGCAGTGAGGATTTCGGCTGGCTCAGCGGTCATGAAATTAGTGTCAAAAATAGATAAGTCTGCCTGTTTTCCAACCTCGATCGAACCGCGTTGCTGCTCCTGAAACGAAGCAAAGGCTGGCCACAGGGTAAACATGCGAAGTGCATCGTCACGCTCGACCGCGTATTCCGGAAACCACCCGTCGCCAGCTGAACCATCGAGGCGGGAACGAGTGATCGCCGCAAAAAATTCGATTCTCGGATCACCGACTTCCACAGGGGCATCGGAGCCGGCAACAATACGCACGCCGCGCTCAATCATGGGCCGCCAAGGATAGGCGTATCGGAGGCGCTCCATACCCAGTCGATCGGGAGCAAAGTTAAGGTCACCAATGGCGTGGCTAGGCTGCATGGAGAGAATCACCTGCATATCCTCAATGCGCGCTTGGTCGGCAGGCGAGATGATTTGCGCGTGTTCTAGGCGCCATCTCAGATCAGCACTCGCCCACTCGTCGGGACTCAGAGCCTCTCGCGCTTCTTGGTACCAGCCCAAGGTTTCCCTAAGAGCCCTGTCCCCGATGACATGGGTCATGATTTGAATACCCTGCTCAAGTGCGCCTTCTAGGACCGGCATCAGCTCGGCTTTTGTCGTTCGATTCATAAAACCGTTGTGTTCAGCGTCGGCATAAGGCTCTAGTAAGGCCGCGCCGCGGGAGCCCAAGGTTCCGTCTATGAATACCTTGATTGCACGAACATCGATCCAGCCATCGTCGGATTGCTCAGGCCCGTGTTCGATTAGCGGAGCTGCCGTATCGATAGGAATCGCAACGTAAACACGATGCGCCATCAAACCATGCTCTCTCAGACCCTGAAGCAATCGAAGTTCACGCCAAGACATTCCAGCGTCGTGTGTGGCTGTCCAGCCCAGTTCAGCGTTGGCTCGCATCCCTTTCAGTAAATTATCGGCGATGTAAGCATCGGTTTCCGAGGGCAGTATGGCTCTAAAGGGCTCCATCGCCTTGCCCAATACATAACCCGTCAGCTCGCCGTCATCATCTCGCTCAAAGCGGCCACCCTCGGGGTCTGGTGTCTCCTTTTTGATGCCCGCCATGTTGAGCGCTTTGGTGTTTACCAGAGCTGAAACCCCGTCAGCACGAGGCATGAACAACGGCTTGGTTTCCGTGAAACGATCGACATCCCATCGGGTTAAAAATCGTCGCTCGCCCTGCCACTCTCGCTCGATCCATCCACGACCCAAAACCCAGCCCCCAGGTGGGACATCACCGGCCCATTTTTCTATCGCGGAGACCGTGTTTTCCAATGTATCAATACCGAACAGGCTTAACGTTTTAGTGCGTCGACCCACACCCTCTAGGTGTTGATGGCTGTCGGTAAACCCGGGAAAGACCGTCGCGCCTCGAAGGTCAATGACACGCTTAGCACCGCACCAATGCTTCATCGCCTCGACATAGGTACCGACATAAACAAAGCGCCCGTCGTCAATCACGACGGCTTCATGCTCTGAGTTAACCGCATCGACCGTATAAACCATCGCGTTGTGGAGGAACAAATCTGCAGAGTTACAACGATCTTGAGCCTCATCGGCGGCACCTGCGGCGCCAGCAAGTACGAGGCCACATGCCATCAGCAATGCCCTGAGCGCGGCTGCCAATGACCATCTCACCCTGGGTCGCGTGTTGAACTTGCTCGGTAGAAAAATAGTATTCGTTTGTGCCGTCATAAAAGGAAAGGCCATTCAAAGCGGATCGAGTTCTGTCGGGGTTCAGATTGTTAATGTTAACTGGAAAAGGACATTGCGATCGGCGCCCTACTTCTCTCTGACCTTAACCTACTATATATGTCAGTATGATCAGCAACCCAACACATGAAAGATCCAGTAAAAGAGACATTCCGCATCTATGAAAGCAGCCACGTACGAGACACCCTTCCGCTCATTCAGACACCAGCTGATACTAGTGATGGCATTCGTCGTCACGTCATCAATGATGACCTTTCCGCTAGGAGCCCAAGCCTCCGAGCCGGGAAGCATCGAGGACATGATGAGCGCAGAGGAACGTCTGAAGTCGGGCGTGGATACACTCACAGCCGAGCAACGACAGTTCTTGAGTGAATGGTTGCGGGAGAACTACGCACGAAATCCCGCGAAAGTAGTGAGCTCACCCGCGACCGTGCCAGATACATCGCCACAGCAGGCTGCAAGCAGCGAGGCCACCGCCGACACGATCGAGGCCGAGGTAGATCGTCGCGTGGCGGCGCGACTGGCGGATAATCGTGCGAGTGAGAAAAAGCCAGCCAGTGACTCATCTTTTGAGGCAAGGCTGACCGGCAACTTCACAGGTTGGTCGGGTAAGACTGTTTTCAGACTCGACGACGGACAGGTATGGCGGCAGCGGTCGGCGGCGAATTACCGTCACCGAAGTACCGATATGCGTGTCAAATTCAAGAAGAACTGGATGGGCGGCTGGGAAATGACTGTCGTCTCCAGTGGAAAAACCGTTTTGGTCAGCAAGGTTAAATAACCCGATGGACTTCGTGAGCGACCCCTTGAAGACCGCAAACCCTTTAAAGCGGTTCCTTTACGTGTGCGGCACGATGTCGAAGGCGACCGTTATCCTGGACTGAGATGATTCAAATGGCACAGTGCCGTGCCACATGTACGACGGGAACAGCACCAGCTTCCCAACTTCTGGCTTAACGGTTCGAACCGCAGGGAGATTAAGTCCCAGCTTATCTTCTGGCGCTCCAAACTGAATGTAGCCTGCATCGTCAGTAGCGCCGGCAACCTCATCTGGAACAGCGATGTACAGTGCAGAGCTAATCCAGCCTTTGGGATGAACGTGGTTGGTGTGATAACCCTGAGCTCTGAGCCTCACAGACCAGGCGCCCGAGAACAGAACATCGCTGGCCGCTGCGCCTAGGACGTTTCGCCCCCAAAAGGGATGCCTGGGGTCGTTCGGGAAACGACTGATTGCCTGTGCCACCGCTATTCGTATCTGTTGCTCAAGACTCTTTATCAAGGGCTCAGCGATACGAAATAGAAAACCATTCGTTTGTGTGCCGCCACGGACGCTCTGGTCGATGGGATGCGCTTGCGTATGGTGCAGCGTTTCGAGTACCTCGGCGACCTCACCAAAGTAAGAAGCCGAACTACTGTAGCCGCTCGGTACCGGCACCTGTACGTCAAAGACCATACGGTCATAATCAACGAGCCCCGCTTCACGTGGGTCGCTCATCATGCGTAGAGCAGAACAACGAAACGCGAGCGCCAATTGATCTTGCGGATCAATTTTTAGCGCGTCGACCAAGAGCGCTTCAGCGCGATCGGGCTCATTAGCTTTCAAAAGCTGCACCGCAAAATCGAATTTAATGCCGGTTTCCGAGGGATACAGTGACAACAGCTTTTCGTAGGACGACACCATATCGTCATATTGACCTTCATCGGCCAAACCAATCGCCTCGAGGCTCTGCAGACCGGGAGTCGAAGGGCACCCGGACGAGAGCGCCTCACGCAGCAGCGCGCGCTGGTCGTCCTTGCGATCGAGATATTTTAGAAACCCGATAGCCGTCTCCCACAGCGAAGCATTCGTCCGGTGCTTTCGTGCTGCAATGATCAAATCTTCGACGGGGTCGCCAGGCGAGTTGCTTTCAACATGGAGTCTCGTCACCACTCTGTGTAATTCGAGGTCGGTTGAGTGGCGGTCTAACCCGAGCCGTGCGAACGCCACCGCATCGTGAGACCGTCCAGATTCCAAAAGAGATTCCGCGGTATTTCGGTACAGGTCGGCGGAGTCGAAACCCAAAGTCTGGGCGGTCTGATAGGCGATGGCCGCCTCTTTGAATTGTCCCTGCTCCCGACAGAGCTGGCCTAAAGCGTAATTCAGCATAGCCGAGCCAGGGATCAATCGGATTGCCCGCTCGATCATGCTGACCGCCTCATCCAGACGTTTGAGACGCTGAGCGGCGCCGGCCGCCAGTTCCCAGGCCGATTCATCCTTGGGGGAAATGCTGATTAACTTGTTAGCACTAAAGAGTGCTTCGTCACAAAGATCCAAACGCAGCTGTGTCATTGCCAATGCTTTCCACGCTTCGGGCATTTGTGGAGCAAGGGAAGCAGCCCGTTGATGGAGAGGCAGTGCCTCCGCTGGTGCCGCTGTCTCACGTAAAAAATTTCCGAAATTCAACAAGAGATCAATGCGATCGGGCGTGACCGCCAACGCCTGGGAAAAAGCATCTCGCGTTGTAGCTGCATCACCAGTCTGAGCAGCTGCCACACCCAGCATGTATAAGGTATTCGGCTCACGCGGCGCGTAAGACAGAACCTCACGGCAGAGCTTTATTCCCGCATCAAAACGCCCCTGCATCAAATGCGCCTGGATGCTCTGCACATCCTGTCTCAGATCTCGTTTCATAAAGTCACTGCCCGCAAAGCCGAGATTAGCCCGTTCAACCCATCACACTGTTATCCGAGTAAGGATATCAGCCGCGCCGACTAGATCGCTAACAATAGCCTTGTTACGGCTAGAAAAAGGCTATTGCAAATAGGCAAGGGCTGCAGGCTACGTGGTGGATTTGAATATCCGCGACTCCACCAGTGAAGTGTGCGCTTATGACTGGGAACAGCGATAATTCGCGTTAGCGGCGAAAAGTTCCCCAAAAGTGCGTAAAAAATTCACAAAAAATTTAAAATACCGTTATAAAAATGCGTCATGGGTATCGCGGCGATGCCCCTTTTCGCTATTGTTCGGCTGTGGAACTGTCTCAGTGCCGCGCATGGTGTTTTATATATGCACCGCAAGGAGTCCTTGAACTTACATTAACTATGGGAGGTTTCTTATGAAATCTTTTAACAAAAGCTACCTCAGTCATGCGGTAGCAGCGGCAGTCGCTTCGACGTTGCCAGGTTTTGCGTTCGCGCAAGACGAAGAGGCGAATCTCGAAGAGGTCGTTGTTACCGGTTCGCGTTTGACCAAATCAAACGTTACGTCTTCAGTACCTCTGGTTCAGATCGGTGCGGAAGAAATTAACAGCCGTGGTGTAGCCCGTGTCGAAGACGTGGTCAACATTCTGCCAAACGTGTTCGTTTCCCAAACAGCGGAAGTTGCTAACGGCGCAAGCGGTACTTCTACCCTGAACCTTCGTGGTCTCGGTTCGCAGCGCACACTGGTTCTGATCGATGGAAAGCGTCTGCCATTCGGTAGCCCATTCTCATCTTCAGCGAACGTGGACATGGTGCCGGCACGCATGGTTGAGCGCGTGGACATCGTTACTTCAGGTGCTTCAGCGGTCTACGGTTCTGATGCGGTAGCAGGTGTTGTTAACTTCATTACCAAGAAAGACTTCGAAGGTTTTGAGTTCGACTACCAGTACAGCACGAACTACAACAAGAACAGCAACGGTTACATGCAGAACCTGCTTGCCGAAGCGGACTTCTTCGATCCAGGTGCAACTACAACGGGTGAAGCTAGCCTCATGTCAGTCATGATGGGCGTTAACAGCGACGATGGTCGCGGCAACATCACGCTCTTCGGTACGTACGAAGATATGGAAGAGATGCTGGGTAAGGATCGCGATACAGGTGCATGTACTCTGTTCGGTTCTTCTGACCCCTTCTGTGGTGGTTCATCTAACTTCCGTCGCTTTAACGGTACGATCGGTAACGGCGTAGCCGGCACTGTGTTCCAGGAGCTCAACGGCGAGCTGGTTCCCTTCTCCGGTCGTTCTGACATGTACTACAACTACGGTGCGGTTAACCACTACCAGCGTCCTGTAGAGCGTTGGAATCTCGGTGCAAGCGGTCACTACGAGTTGACTGAGAGTGTTGAGGCTTACTTCGATACAACGTACATGAACAACAAGACAGCCGCTCAGATCGCGGAATCTGCGTCGTTCAACCGTCCGTTCTCTACCAACTGTGACAACCCATTGCTGTTGGGTGGTAACCCCAACAACAACCCTGATGGGGTTCGCTTGGGTGACATGACAGGTACGTTTGATGACAACGGTGACTTCATCAGCTGTCTTGATTGGATGGCTGCTGGCAACGAGTCAATCGACGTTCAGTTCATCAACTCACACCGTAACATTGAAGGTGGTCCTCGTGTCAGCACCTACGAGAACAGCACATGGCGTGCCATTTTCGGTCTGCGTGGCGACATCAATGATGACTTCGCATTCGATATCTTTGGCCAGTTCGCTGCAACCGAAGGTACTCGTATTTCGCAGAACGACCTGAACTTCAACCGTGTACAGCAATCGCTTTACATTGTCGACGATGGTTCAGGCAACCCAGTTTGCCGCGATAGTAGCGGTGGCTGTGTGCCATGGAATATCTTCACCCGTAATGCCGACGGCTCTACAGGTGTAACCGACGAAGCCGCTGCGTTCATCGCAGGTGTTGGTATCGTAACGGGTGATACTGAGCAGACTGTCTTCGGCGGCACGATCGAAGGTGATCTGACTAACTTTGGCATCAAGAGCCCAATGGCAGAAGCTGGCATGACCGGTCTGGTAGGTTTCGAATACCGCGAAGACTACCTGGGTCGTTTGTCAGATGACATCTCCAAGATCTCAGGCGGCCGTGGTTTGACTGGTACAGGTGGTGCGACACTACCTATTGCTGGTGAAATTGAGGTCGAAGAAGTGTTCATGGAGCTCTCAATGCCTCTGATCACTGGTCAGCCAATGATCCAGGAACTGGGTCTTACAGCCGGTTATCGTTACTCTGATTACACAACCAATGGTAATGGCGTATCGAACACCTTTGACGCTGACACTTACTTCGCAGGTCTGAGCTGGGCACCAAACGACGAAGTGCGTTTCCGTGCAAACCAGTCGGTAGCGATTCGTGCGCCGAACGTATTTGACCTCTATGTAGGTATCAATACGGGTCTGATTGAGTTGTCACCTGTTAACGGTGATGGTGACCAATGTTCAGGACCAAACCCGGTAGCGACTCAGGCACAGTGTGCGAACACAGGTCTGTCTGCAGCTCAGTACGGAACAGTTGATCCAAGTGCTGCGGGTCAGTTCAACCTGATCACGGGTGGTAACCCCAACCTGGTTGCAGAGCGCGGTGAGACTACAACCTTCGGTGTTGTTATCACTCCAAGCATGATCGAGAACCTCTCAATCGCAATCGACTACTTCGATATCGAAGTAACAGATGCGATCGGATCAGTTCCCGCTCAGACTTCGTATGATCGCTGTCTAACCACGGGTGACCCAGCGTTCTGTGCGAACATCCAACGAGATACAGCCGGTACGCTTCACTTGTTGAACGAAGCACCTGGTGGTGGCCTCGCGGGTATTAGTACTCAGAACGTCAACGTTGCTACAGACGCGACAGAGGGTGTCGACGTTAACATCACATACTCACTCGATATGAGCGATATGGGATCAATTAACTTCGACTACGCGGCGACATTCCTGGATACCAACTACACGATTGCTATCCCAGGCGATGACAAGGTTGAGTGTACTGGCGCTTACGCAGGTCCATGTGGTCTGCCAGCACCTGAGTACAACCACCGCTTCCTAGCAACTTGGGTAACGCCTTATGACCTCACTGTCTCAGCGACATGGCGTCACATTGGTGAGACAGATCTTTACGGTCTGACCGATCCACAGGGTTACCTGGAAGACTCAATGGAAGAGCGTAACTATCTCGATCTAGCTGCAACTTATGATTACAGCGAGAACGTGCAAGTGCGTTTCGGTGCTAACAACCTTCTTGGTGAGGACGCACCTGTCACAACTTCATCAGGCACAGGTACTGGTAACAACAATACCTACCCAGGTCTGTTTGACGTAAGCACCTACTTGTTTGCCGGTGTAACCGTCAAGTTCTAAGTTGCTGACTTATCAAGCGATAAACGGGGGGGCGAAAGCCCCCCTTTTTTTTGCATAATGGCAACCAGTATCAAACCTACGTGGACACACCCGATGACAACCGGCATTCAATCCTCCACCAATCCGCAACAACTTCTGGGCGATGCCATTGCGGCACTTCGCGCAACACAACCCGAGAACGCCGTTCTACTCGCTCGGCAAGCGGTAGAGCTTGGCCTTGATGACACGACGGTCTGGGGCGTCATTGCACTCGCCAGTCGTAATATGGGCGACTACGAGGCAGCGCATGAAGCAGCCGACCGCGCAATCGCCCACGAAGCCCGCAATGCGCGCGCTTTCGTTGTCAAAGGTGACGCGTTTTATGCACAGAACAACCCAAGAGCAGCCGCGGCGTTTTATCAGCGTGCGCTGACCCTGAGCCCTCTTCACCCTGACATGGTTCAGGAAATCCGAGTTGAATTTCTTCGAGCGCAGACCCGATTACAAGACTTGCAAACGGCCTTTAGCCAGCATATGACCAGTGAAGTCCAACCACTGTTAGACAACACGGATCGATGCACTCCCCGTATGCAGGGCGCCGTTGATTTATTGCTCGGCAAACGACGGCTATTTTACCCCGAGCCGCGTCACATCATGATCCCGGATCTGCCCGTTCACGAATTCTACCCACGCGATCAATTCCCATGGCTTGAAAACTTGGAGGCCAAAACGTCTGTTATTCTTGACGAGCTCAATGGGCTGGTAGCGCACGGTACATCCTTCGATCCATATCTCACCGAGAACAATGAACGACCTGTCTTTGATACACACGGTATGGCGGGTAATGACGATTGGGGTGCCTTTTACCTTTGGAAGAATGGTGAGGCAATCCCCGAGAATCAAGCGCTTTGCCCAGAAACCACCAAGGCCATGAACGCGCTTCCCTTGGTATTTTCAGGTGAGCGTTGTCCCAACATCCTGTTTTCGCGACTCAAGGCGGGCGCGACAATCCCGCCTCACAACGGCATGATTAATAGTCGATTGATTGGTCACCTCCCCTTGATTATCCCGGATGATTGCGGTTTTCGGGTAGGCAACCAGACCCGCCCGTGGGTCTTAGGCGAGGCATTCTTGTTCGATGACACCATTGAGCACGAAGCATGGAACCACTCATCGGAAGATCGCTTTGTTTTGATATTCGAAGTCTGGAAACCCGAACTCAACGAAGCAGAGCAGGAGCTGATTACCCGCATGCTGACAGCGGTAGATAGCTACGGCGCTTAGTGCCCTCGACCATTTTGGTGAAGCACTAACAATCATACATTTTACCGTCACAGCGCTGCCGGCTAGGCACAGTCACTATGCAAACCTCTCTACTCGATAACTGTGACGATTACACTCGATTGGCGATCACCCAAAACGTCGCCGGCTTTCATAGTCAAAGCCAGCCTCTTGGAGAGCTTCGTGCTGCCGCTGTCGCTATTGTTATTGCACAGAGCTGTGGAAAATCATCGGTGTTGCTTACCCGCAGATCTGGGAAATTGCGTGCTCATAGCGGTCAGTGGGCACTACCGGGCGGGCGGCTGGATAAGGGGGAGTCGGCGGAAGACGCGGCCTTACGGGAGCTTGAGGAAGAGATAAACCTGTCACTGCCTCATGAAGCCGTCATCGGGCGGTTGGACGACTACATTACGCGCTCGGGTTACCGCATTACCCCCATCGTTTTGTGGTCGGGCCAAGAATCAGATCAATTAAAGCCCAACCCTGATGAAGTAGCGTCGATTCACACAGTCAGCTTCCAAGAGTTAGCGAATCCTTCCGCCCCACAGTTTGACAAGGTGCCGGATAGCGATCGAACAGTCCTTTCGATGAAATTGAGTGTCGACCAGATCTATGCACCCACAGCGGCATTCCTGTACCAGTTCCGTGAGGTCGGTATCCTAGGTAAAAACACACGAGTGCTTCACTACGATCAACCTCGCTTTGCATGGAAGTGATACCAAGTCTGGGGTTCTCGACACCGTTCACACAGCCGCATCACCCCATTGAAGGATCTCATTGACCTTAGCTCATCATCTGTCTAGTTTTGGTCTCACATAACGATAAGCTGTCCTCAGGAGCCCAACATCATGATCGCCCTTCAGTCCCTGATCGAGCGCGCAGCGCGTCTGAATCCAACTGGTGTTGCCACCACCTATAAAGGTACTAACCTCACTTGGGTCGATACGGAGCGACGGGTCGCATCGTTGGCAAGTGGCCTTCAACATCTTGGCCTCTCGGAGGGCGACCGCGTCGGAATTCTGAGCCTTAACTGCGCCACGTACTACGAAGCCCTGTTTGCTGTCCCGTGGGCCGGCTTTTGTGTCGTTCCCTTGAATACCCGCTGGGCTGTTCCGGAAAACAACTACGCTATTGGCGACTCGGGTACCCGTGCCGTGTTGTTTGATGATGCGTTTTCAGCTCAGATCGAGGAGCTACGGTCAGCGCTCGCCTGCCTAGAGCACTGTATCTACATCGGCGAAGGTAGCTGTCCCGACTGGGCAATCGATGCCGAGGCGATCATCGAGGATCATTCACCCGGCGCGCCGTCGACACGAGGCGGTAGTGAGATGGCGGGTATTTTTTATACGGGTGGCACGACTGGATTCCCCAAGGGTGTGATGCAGTCCCACTCGGCGATATGGGCCAGTGGGATGGGCTCGCTACCCATGTTCGGTATGACGCGGGAGAGCCGATACCTCCACGTTGCGCCGATGTTTCATATGGCCGACTTTGCAGGCGGCATGGGCGCGACCCTCTCTGCTGCACAAAACGTGGTTCTGCAGGGCTTCGATCCGGTAGCCGTAATAGCAACGGTAGCGGAAGAGAAGATAACGCACGCTCTACTGGTTCCGGCCATGATCAAGATGCTGCTAGATCACCCCGATATTGCAGCCGCTGATTTTTCGAGTATGGAGAAGATAATCTACGGCGCGTCACCAATGCCCGCCGCCACACTTCAACGTTGTATGGAGTTGTGGCCGCATATTGGGATGGTACAGGCATACGGACAAACCGAGCTGGCGCCCGTAGCCACGATGTTGTCGCCAGAGGATCATCGTCGCGGCGGACAGATTCTCAAATCAGCGGGGCGTCCGACGCCCATCAATGACATTCGAGTCCTTGATGATGACGGAAAGGACTGCGGCATCGGCGTATCTGGGGAGGTCGTGGTACGTGGCCCGCATACCATGATGGGTTACTGGAATAAACCGGAGGAAACGGCAAGAGCACTGCAAAACGGTTGGGTCTATACGGGTGATGCAGGCATCTTTGATGAAGAAGGCTACCTGTACATTGTCGACAGACTGAAGGACATGGTCGTCACGGGTGGCGAAAATGTTTTCACAACCGAAGTCGAAAACGCTCTCATTAGCCACGCAGCTGTTCAGGATGTTTCGGTCATTGGCATCCCTCACAATGAGTGGGGTGAGGCCGTGCATGCCATTGTTATTTTGCACCCGAACCAGACTGCCACCGAGGAAGAGCTAGTCGCCCACTGCAGAACCAGTATTGCAGGCTACAAGATACCCAAAGGCTTTTCCTTCCGAGCAGAGCCCATGCCGCTATCGGGCGCCGGTAAAGTACTGAAAACGGAACTCAGAAAACCGTTCTGGGAAGGTCGAGATCGGCAGGTCAACTAAGGCAGTCGTGAGTCCGAATCTGTCGAAGCGAGCGAGACCGCTTTATCAAAGATTATTAGCGAAGCACCGCTTCAAATGCCCTGAGACATCGGTTGATGTTCACATCATTACTACTAGCGCCCATCAGACCAATACGCCACTGCTTTCCCGCAAGCTCGCCGAGGCCCGCACCCACCTCAAGGTCGAACTCGTTTAGAAGACGGCCTCGCACGGTGGCATCGTCCATGCCCTCGGGAATCAGCACTGAGTTCAGCTGTGGTAACCGCCACGCTTCAGCAACAGCCAATTCAAGTCCTAATTCAGATAATCCTGCCGCTAGCTTTAGGTGATTTGCCTTGTGACGCGCCACACTCGCCTCGAGCCCTTCCTCTTCAAGCATCAGCAGCGCTTCATGAATAGCGTAAACAGCGTTAACCGGCGCCGTGTGATGGTAAGAGCGCTTCGCGCCCTCACCCCAATAGCCCATGATGAGATTCATATCCAGGAACCAGCTTTGGACCTTTTGAGTTCGCGCACTAATGGCTGAAACAGCGGCGTCGCTAAACGTGATAGGCGAGATACCGGGCAACCCTGAGAGACACTTTTGAGTCCCAGAGTAGACGACGTCCGCCCCCCACTCGTCGGCCTTTAGCTCGATGCCTGCCAGTGACGTCACCGCATCGACAATCACCAACATGCCCGCGTCTTTTGCCAGTCGGCACAGTGTTTCTGCATCGCTTCGAACACCCGTGGATGTCTCGGCATGGACAAAGGCAACGACTTTCGCATCAGGGTGCTCTTTAATCGCGGCTTCCAGCTTCTCGGGGTCAACGGGGTCACCCCAACGATCTATCACCATGACGGCAGTCGCCCCGCAACGTTCGACGTTTTCCTTCATACGCCCGCCGAAGACGCCGTTCTGGCAAACAATGACTTTGTCGCCGCACTCGAGCAAATTGACAAACGCAGCCTCCATACCCGCCGATCCAGGCGCAGATAGCGGTATTGTCAGCTCATTACTCGTTTGGAAGGCGTACTGCAGGAGTCGCTTCACATCATCCATGAGACCGACGAACAGGGGATCGAGGTGGCCAATGGTGGGACGCGCAGACGCGGCAAGCACTCGTGGCGATACGTCCGAAGGACCGGGACCCATGAGTGTTCGAACAGGCGGATGAAAGCTAGATGACATGACGACCTCCAATTTTGGCCACGCATAATGCCCTAACCCCAATAATGATGCGACTGATGTGCATCATTTGACTGAATACACCGCATTCAATTTTGATGATGGGCGCTCGGGTTTTACAATCAGGTCATGACGACAGTGCCTACCCTCTACTCATTCCGACGCTGCCCTTACGCGATGCGAGCGCGCATGGCTATTGCTTATGCCGGCATCGAGGTTGGTTTGCGCGAAGTGGTCCTCAAAGATAAGCCTGCGGCCATGCTGGAAGCTTCGTCGAAGGGCACGGTACCTGTTCTCATTGAAACCAATGGACGTGTCATCGACGAAAGTCTCGATGTGATGGCGTGGGCCCTTGATCAGCACGATTCGGATCACTGGTTGAGCGGTGAGGGCCTACAAGATCCGCTCATCGACAGCTGTGATAATACGTTTAAGCATTGGCTTGATCGCTATAAGTACGCGGTGAGGTTCCCTGAACACAGCGAGCAGTGGTACCGAGCGCAAGGTGAGCTTTTTCTCGATCAGCTTGAGCAACTACTGACTCATCATCGTTACTTAAGGAGCGATTCGCTGTCCGCGGTAGATATCGCCGTGATGCCCTTTGTCAGGCAATTTGCTGGGGTCGATACCAACTGGTGGTCAGAGAGGCCCTATCCGCGGGTCGCCACTTGGTTAGAACAACTTCTTGAAAGTGACCTCTTCAAAAGTGTGATGAAAAAATATTCTCAATGGCAGGATGGCGACCCAGCCATTCCCTTTCCATCCTAAAGATCACAGAATCATCCTACCCCTAGATAGGCCAAGCCCGCGGTTGCACCCGTGAGGTAAGCACCGGGTAGTTTCAGTAACTGCCCGTGTCCCGTGAAACCAAGGAAAACAAACAGCAGTGCGCACAATGCGTTCACTGCAATGATCGGATAGGCCATGAGTCCCAGACTGGCGTCGAGCGAGACGCAAACGAGTACGCCCGCGCTCACGGCAAGCCAGATAGTGAAGACCTGCCACGAAACAACACTCAATGATTTAGTCAGGTCTTCAAGATCACTGCCGTTGATGTGCCCCAGATAAATACGACCACCCACGTAGCCGTGAAACACGGCGCCAACCGCTGCGATGAGCGCAGCTGCATTGAGATACCAGAACGCCATCCGTAACCTCCCAGCTTATAGTTTTGCAGCCGACCAGCTGGCCTGGTTAATCGCCGCCTTCGCATCCAGTTCAGCCGCCTCAAACGCACCGCCAATCAGCTCAACACTGACCCCAGCATCGTCCAGTGAATCGTAAAGTTCGCGCAGTGGTTCCTGGCCCGCGCAAATAATCACCGTGTCTACATCGAGACTGACGGGCTTGTCTTCGATCATCAGGTGCAGGCCATCATCATCGATCAACCGATAATCAACGCCATTGACCATGTTGACGCCTCGACGGCCAAGCGTGGTGCGATGCGTCCAACCCGTTGTTTTACCTAAACCACGGCCAACAGGCGTGGATTTGCGTTGAATCAGGTAAACCTCTCGATCCGCTCGAGCGACTTGCGGCTCAACCCCGGTCACGCCACCTCGCGGGTGGTTTTCAAAGTCGATTCCCCACTCTCTCGCAAACACGTCAATATCGAGTGCCGCTGAAGGCCCCTCGTGAGTAATAAGGTCGGTCACATCGAAGCCAATACCGCCTGCCCCTACCACTGCGACCTTTTTGCCAATGGGCTTGCGCCCCATGATGGCGTCGATATAGCCCACGACCATGGGGTGGTCGATGCCTTTAATGTCGGGGACTCGCGGCGTAATGCCTGTTGCAACAACGACGTGATCAAAGCCCTTCCCCTGAAGGTCGGCCGCTGAGACGCGCTCACCCAATCTCACATCAACATCAAACTTATCCAGCATCTTGCTGTAGTAGCGAAGCGTCTCGTGAAACTCTTCCTTACCAGGCACACGCTTAGCCAGATTGAACTGACCACCAATTTCATCAGCGGCATCAAACAAAGTGACCTTATGGCCACGCTCTGCCGCAACGGTCGAGTACGCGAGACCCGCAGGCCCCGCGCCAATCACTGCTACCGATTTTGGTGACTGCGTGGGCTCATAGCTCAGCATCGTCTCGTGACAGGCTCGCGGATTTACAAGGCATGAGGTCGTTTTCATGCTGAACGTGTGATCGAGACACGCCTGATTACAGGCAATGCAGGTATTGATCTCATCGCGCCGGCCCGTTGCAGCCTTGTTCATGAATTCACTGTCGGCCAGCATAGGTCGGGCCATGGATACCAGGTCAGCGTCGCCTCTCTCTAGCACTTCCTCAGCCACTTCCGGCATGTTGATTCGGTTAGAGGTAATGACGGGAATGCTGACTTCTTTTCGGACTCTGGCAGTGACGCGCGTAAAGGCTGCCCGGGGCACCATCGTGGCGATGGTGGGGACATTCGCCTCGTGCCAAACAAAGTGCGTTGAGATGATGCTAGCGCCGGCCTTTTCGAGTTCCCTGGCCAGGAGTGCAATCTCATCCCAGCTCATACCACCCTGGAGCATGTCCATTGCGGCAATGCGGAAGATAACAATAAAGTCATCGCCAACGGTCGCGCGAACACGTCGAACCACCTCGAGCGGAAACCGCATTCGGTTCTCGTAGCTGCCACCCCACTCATCGGTTCGCTGATTGGTCTTCTCTACCAAAAAGGTCGAAAGGAGGTATCCGGCGGAACCGATGATCTCAACGCCGTCATATCCCGCCTCTTTGGCTAGTCGAGCGCAATTCGCATGGTCTGCGATTTGTTTTTCAATGCCCTCAGCGTCTAGCTCATTTGGCGTTAGCTTACTGATACGAGACCGAATTTTAGAAGGAGCAACAAGGTTCGGATTGTGTGCCAAGGGGCCCATATGCAGTATCTGCATCACAATCTTCACATCCGGGTCGGCCGCATGAACTGCATGGGTGACAAGGCTATGGCCTTCAGCCTCTCGATCGGTATTAAGCTTTGAAGCGGCAAAAACGGGGTTGCCGTTCTCATCGTAGACCGCAACACCGCCCTCTTCATTGGGCGAGATGCCGCCCGTGATGATCATGCCAATACCACCAGCCGCGCGTTCGGCATAGAACGCCGCCATCCGCTCGAACCCATCGGGCATTTCTTCTAAACCCGTGTGCATTGAGCCCATGATTGAGCGGTTTTTGATGGTGGTGAAACCGAGATTTAACGGCTCAAACAACCTTGGGTAGTTAGCAGTTGTGTCTAGTCGCTCAGCAGTGCTCACGTCAACATCTCCTTTATTATGCTGGCCCAGAGTAGCAGGATATCGGCGGTTGCATAGTCGCCTTTGGTAGGCAAACTAGGACAGAAGAAGAATAAGCGACGTATCACATGGATGTTCTCAAAAGCGACAGCCCCCTCATTGTCTACCTCGATGTCAAAAGCCCCTATGCCTTTATCTCCGTGAAGCCGACTCTAGCGCTGGAGCGTGACCTCGGACTGACATTCGACTGGCGACCTTACACGCTTGATATACCGAGCTATCTCGGTTCGGCACGCAAGGAAAAGGGAGCAGTAGTCGAATCGAGTGGACGAAGTCCCAAAATATGGAATGCTATTCGTTACGCTTACAGAGATGCCCGGCGTTATGCAGAAATCCAAGGCTATATGCTTAAGGGTACCGAAAAGATCTGGGACTCAAGCATTGCCAATATGGGCATTTTGTTCGTGAATCTATACTTTCGAGATCGCATACCCGCCTATTTAGAAACTATCTATCCACCTTTCTGGCGTCGCGAACTCGACATCGAAGACATTGAAGTCGTTAAGCGCTGTCTAGAGGAGTCCGGGATCGAATCAACCGGGTTTGATGACTTCATTAGCGGAGAGGGGAAAAAAATGCACGATCACATCCTCGCGCATCGCTTCGATGCCGGGATGTATGGTGTCCCTACCTATGTGTTGGGAGAAGACGTCTTTTTTGGCCGCGAGCACTTGCCTTACATTCGCTGGGTTCTAACCGGCAAACAAGGAATGCCGCCCGACGTCTGTAATGAGGTGACTGTATGATTACCGCCTACATCGACTTTAAGTCGCTGGACTGTTTCCTCGCCATCAATCCAATCCTCGATCTTGCGGCTGACTACGGCACTCAGGTGAACTGGCGGCCCTACCGCAGTAAAGCGCGTGCATTACCCACACAAGTGGTCAACAAAACAGTCACTCATACACACCATCGAGTCAGAGCAGAGTCCGAGCGTCGCGTACAGCAGCACTATGCCGAGTTACGCGGGCTTGAGATTGATCCTAATCGCGGCCAAGTGGATACCAGCGATGCATTAGGCTGGCTGGCAAACCTAGAGGGCGACACCTCATTGTTTGTCAGCAGACTCTTTTCTGCGCATTGGATTGACCATGCAGATATCAATGACCCGAAATTTCTGGAGCAACTCACCGACGAATTTGATCTGATGAGAACTCAAGATACCGTCGATCTGGCGTCAATCGAGCTTGAAGCGGAGGCGCAGGGACTGTTTGATGCGCCCACGTTTTTTATTGAGGGGCACATGTTCATGGGGCGCGCGCATATCCCCTTGATGCGTCAGTTATTGACAGACACGGACTGTCATTGAGTGGCAACAGGGCTGCTCACTTATTCAAAAAACGAAGAAATCTGCTCGAGCGGCTTTTTCACCGTCGCAGCTCTGGGGACTTTGGCATCTGGAGCCGGGTGACCCACAACTAGTAACATCATGGGGCGCTCGTTAGCGGGACGACCCAGTATCTTGCTCAAAAACTTCATCGGGTTGGGAGTATGCGTCAGCGTAGCCAGACCAATCGTGTGTAGCGCATTAATGAGGAGTCCCGTTGCAATACCAACAGACTCAGGAACGTAGTAATTCTTGTGCTTCTCACCCGAATCATCAAAACCATACCGCTCTGCGAAGATCGCTATCAGCCATGGCGCAGTCTCTAAGAAGGGTTTTTGGGCATCGGTTCCCAGACCATGTAGATCATCGAGCCACTGATCGCCCGCACGTCCACTGTAAAAGGCCTGCTCCTCTTCTTCTGCGGCAACCCTAATCTTCCGCTTGATATCAGAGTCGCTCACACAGACGAAGTGCCAGGGCTGATGATTGGCACCTGAAGGCGCTGATCCGGCCGCTTGAAGGCAGGCTTCTATCACCTCCCGTGGTACGGGTTTTTCGGAAAAATGGCGAACCGATCGGCGACGTGAGATCAGGTCAACGTAGTCTTGTGCCCGTGCCAGCATCTCCTCTGACTCAAGTGCATGGGGGTAATCAAGAGGAATCGGGTCGTAATCGTATTTCATGAGCACATCAACACGAAGTTCAGTAGAAGTGTCACTGTAACACCCGATCAACGCGCACCCAGCCTAAAACCACGCTGGGATAAACTTGCAGTTTCCCCGCCTACGCACCATGCTGGTATTAACAAAAACAGCATCTGGGGATTCCATGTCTACAAACACTGACTGGCGCATCGGCGACGTACTTAAAACCGCAAGCGAAAAACAAGCAGGTTTCAAGTTTACTTACTTTATAGCCGTAGGCCTCTACGTCCTCATTGGAATTGGAATTGCCGTGGCTCAAGAGGTCACCGTAGGTACAGGGACCGGTGTTGCCTCGTCATTGGTAGAGATACTGACCACGCTCATCATGTTCCCACTGGGTGTGGGTCTGGGCCTTTTCGGAATTAGGCGCGCCGCGGGTAAAGACACCCCTGTCAGCACGCTGTGGGAACCTTACAACCAAGCCATTCCATTGATTTTCATGTTTGTGTTGATGGGGCTACTCATTATCGCTGGCTTCTTCTTACTTGTTTTACCCGGTATTTATTTATCGATCGCGTACTCGTTTGCGCCGTACTTAATCGTTGAAAAAAATATGGGAGCCTGGGAAGCACTCGAGACGTCTCGAAAAGCCATAACCCAATATTGGTGGCGTTACTTCGGGCTCATGCTAGTTGCCATGCTGCTCATTATTATCGGATCGATACCGCTACTAATAGGCCTGCTCTGGGTGCTGCCCATCGTTGTAATTGCCACAGGCGAAGTGTTTGCAAAGACATTTGGAAACCCTGAAAGCGAAGCTTTGGAAACAGACCTCGACTGACGCTAGTGGCTTCAGCTCGCCTGCGCAAAACTGGCGTGGGTTCGAAACTATCGGTTCAGAGTGCTCGGTTATATCAGCGATTTTGACTGATAGCTGAGCGCGATTTTCCGAATGGCAATGATGTAAGCCGATAACCGAAGGTCATCCACCTTTTCGTCCTCATGCCACAGCACCCGCATGGCCTGTAGCGCGTCACGCATCGTGTCATCCAAGCCGGAGCGAACCAACTGGAGTTCATCGGCCCCTTTAGCGTAATTCGTCCGGAAATTCTCCGTGGGCGCCCATTTATCGGAACCAACCAAACTGCTCAATCGCTCCAACTCGCTCAGCATCAGCGCTTGCGTTGCCTCTTGAGCCCGGCGCTCCATTCGACCAAAGCGAATGTGCGACAGATTTTTCACCCACTCGAAGTAAGAGACGGTCACACCACCCGCGTTGGCATAGAGATCGGGGATAATGACCACACCGCGCTCTCTTAATACCTCATCTGCAGCTGCCGTAATCGGGCCATTGGCCGCCTCGATGATCAGCTTCGCTTTGATGCGCGCCGCATTCTCGGCATGAATAACACCCTCGAGCGCGGCAGGGATGAGAATGTCGCACTCAGACTCAAGCACCGAGCTACCCTCTGCTGTGAAAGTTGCATCGGGGAAGCCCTCAAGACCGCCCGTAGCGTTAATCCACTCCTTTACCGCGGCGACATCGAGCCCTTCGTCGTTCATGAGAGCGCCATCACGCTCAATAATGGCAACAACCTTAGCGCCGTCTTCAAGCGATAAAAATGTTGCGGCATGGAAGCCAACATTACCCAAGCCTTGCACAATAATGCGCTTTCCATCCAAGCCGCCCGCTAGGGAAGCGCGCTTGACATCCAATGGCTCGCGGAAAAACTCTCTTAAAGCGAATTGAATCCCTCTGCCCGTTGCTTCCACCCGACCGGCAATGCCCGATTTGTAGACCGGCTTACCTGTGACGCAGGCGAGTGCATCCATTTCAGTGGGGTGCAGTCGCTGGTACTCGTCTGCAATCCAAGCCATCTCTCGCGCCGAGGTGCCCATATCAGGTGCCGGAACATTTTGGCTTGGGTGAATCAGGTCACGCTTAATGAGCTCATAGGCAAACCGCCGGGTGATCTGTTCTATCTCGTGATCTTCGAAGTCCTTGGGATTGATGCAAAGACCGCCTTTTGATCCACCAAAAGGAACATCGACCACAGCACACTTGTAGGTCATCAGGGCAGCAAGGGCCTCGGCCTCGTCCTGATTAACCGCCAGTGAGTAACGAATGCCGCCTTTGACCGGCGTGATGTGATCGGAGTGAACAGAGCGGTAGCCTGTAAACACGTGAATCCTCTCGCGGAGGCGCACTGGAAACCGGACAGTGTACGTTGCGTTACAGGTCCTAATTTGTTGAGCCAGACCGGGAGGTAGGTCAAGTAGATTAGCTGCCCGCAAAAATTGCCGGTCAACATTAGCTGTAAAACTTAACTCCTGAGAAGACATCATCAAGCCCCCACTCGATCATAGTCCAGCAAGCTTAGTGCTACAGCATTCGGAGATCTATACCACCTTAGATCGCATCGACCCGCGCACCCTGAGCCTTGAGGATCGGCTTCATCTCCCGATAAGCCTGGGGCGTTCGCACCAAGGGGATGCGAGGGTATAAATGGTGGATGACGTGGTACTGCATACCTGACGACCAGACATTGCCAAAACGCGACTTAAAGCTTTGAGTATCGTTATACCGGTCGGTACCGCAATCCGGGTAATGCGGCGCCCACGATAGGTAGAACTGAACATAGAACACCGCGAAGACTCTCGGTAGCCACCACAATAGCGCGGCCTCAATCGCCAAGCCATTAAGTGCCAGACCACACAGGACGCCCATATAAACGAGCTGGTAAGCCACCGAGTGAAGAATAAGATCTTCACGACCAATACGCTTCAAACAGCGCACATAGGGATGCTCTCCGCCGCGAGGTTTAGGTTGGCGCCATTGCACGCTCGACCAAAAAAAGCCCCCTATCGTGCCGTAATGTTCGCTGTAATCTGGGTCAAGCTCTGGATTGTTCGCGTGCTTGTGGTGCTCCATATGCGTTGCACGCAATACGGAATAAGGCATGACTAAAGGAATGGGGCTCACCCAACCGACCAACTCGTTAAGCCAGCGCTTCGGTTTGCCAGGCATCGCAAATATGGAGTGCTGGGCTTCATGGGATGGCAGGTAGGATGCGGCAACGTTGATTGTCGCAATGATAAAGCCCAACCAGAGCGGCATCACACCGTTGAGGCAAAGCACCCAAACCGCAATCCAACATGCTAAATTACCAAAGGCCCATGCGAGGGAAAGATAGGGAAATTTATCGAGATGCTGTTTCGCTATTGCGCGCTCCATTGCACGAAGCTCGAGCTCTGTTTTGCCCGTTAAATCCATCGTCCCTTCCATGACGCTACGCCTCCCCAGGCACCAAAAATGATGAGTGCCACCGTCCACATATCAACGCCACCAATGGCGTTGACTCCGAACTTTGCCATAACCTGAACCGCGAGTGGAGCCAAAAACGCCAATCCAAAGAAAAAAGGCAAAGCGCCTAAAAACCACTCTAATAATTTCGCAAGCATAATTTTTTTACTCTTATTATTTACGCGTCTCTGTTCACGACATTGCAGCGCGAATCCGCTCGATCGGAATTGAGCGACTCAGTAACTTATTAGCGGCAAATGCGCGCTGCGGTAATGCGCCTAAACGAGACGCATGCGCCATCGCACGGTCGACGAGCGCAGTTGTAGGGACGACTTCATCTAGAAAACCGGCCGCCATTGCCGATTCTGGAGAGTGGATCTGAGCCGCCACAATGGACTCAAACCGATGCGCCTCATCAAGTCGATAAACCGCCGGCTCATAACCAAAGGCGGGTAAGTCCATGTCGATGGCCGTTTCATTCAAGCCATACTTGTAATCACCCTCGATGCCAATGCGCTTATCAGCGCACACCAACATCACAGAGCCGAGCGCCAAACAATGGCCTGTCACAGCGCAAACGACGGGATGCGGGAACGTGAAAATCCGAAATGCCAACTCGCCGCCGGCTTTGACCATGGCTGCTGCGGCGTCTGCATCACCACTCGAGATGACCTTCAAGTCAAAGCCCGCTGAGAAGCACCCATCCCGACCTAACCACATTAGCGCCGCCGATTTTGCCTCAACCTCATCCAGAGCCTCATTAAAATCGCGAATGGCATCGGGCGAGAACACATTTCGCTTGCCATCATCGTGCGTGAGAACAGCAACGTTTTCCTGGAACTCCAGTGTGAGTGACATACCTGCTCCTTACCTGCTTAGTGTTATGGGTTATGCGTATCGAGCGCCTACATTTAAGCAGAATGCAGGCGCCATGACATTACCAGAGAAAATGGATGGCCCGACACTGTTGAGACTCCTGCTATTTCATGTGCTCGTCCGTGGTGGCAATACCGAGCTTTTCAACCTCGAATAATCGAACTCGAGTTGCTGTCCTTTATGGCGTCACAGGGTATCGCTCCGTATGATGATTGCCAGCCAACAATAAACGCATTTATGGAGGTCAGAGTGGACTTGTTTAAAGGAAAAACAGTGATTGTCTCAGGAGGCGCTGAGGGCATCGGCTTCGCAGTCGCACAGGCCGTGGGGCGAGAAGGCATGAATGTAGTCATCGCTGATATTTCCCCAGATACGTTGGCCACTGCTGAAGCGGCTCTGAACGAGCAGGGCATTCCCGTTTTGGCATTAACGGCGGACGCCCGAAGTGAAGCTGACTGGGATAGGGTTGCAGACGCTGCGCTCGAGCGATTCGGTGCTATTCATGCGTTGATGAACAATGCAGGTGTTGGCGGGGGCGGTTCCAGCGGCCCAATCGAGGGCCACTCAGCGGAAGACTGGCGCTGGACGATCGACGTCAATTTGATGGGGGTGGTCTTCGGAATGAAATCTGTTGTACCTCACATCAAAGCCGCGGGCGGCGGTTGGATAGTCAATGTCGCGTCCATGGCTGGCATGAATGGCTTCCCCTACGGCGGTGCCTACAACGCCACCAAACTCGCTGTCGCTGGTTTATCGGAAGGCTGGTCAATGGAGCTCGCCCCGTTTGACATCCATGTGGCAGCGCTTTGCCCCGGCTTTGTGCGGACAAGAATCTATCTCTCTGATCGCGTCAGACCCTCCGATTATGATGACAGCCATCGAGAGCTCATTGTTTCAGACGACGACCTTGATCCGGAGACAATGGCAACAGGCTTATCCAATGAAGTTAAAAACGGGATTGACCCTGATCTACTTGCGGCACGCGTCATCGAGTCATTGCAGACGAAAGATACCTATATTTTCACGCACCCATCGTTCAGAGACGGCGTTCGCGAGCGTTATGCGATGATTGATCAATGTTTTGAGAGCGCAGCCACTAGTCCGCTCGTTGGCGGTGTCATTTCCTCGGGCTCAATTCCGGACCTATTTAAGTAGCTCTCGTTGTAAGGCCGCCAGCTGCGATTCGAGGGCGTCCATGACGGTGTAAAAAGCAGCCTCTAGCGCTGCTTCATCGCCCGTTGCGCGAGATGGGTCGGGCATACCCCAATGTGCACGAGGTGCATCGCTCATCCAGAGCGGGCAAGCCTCGTTCGCGGCGCTATCGCAGACCGTGACCACCAAGTCAAAATCCACATCCGCAAAATCATCCCACGACTGGCTTCTTAAGCCCTCGATAGGGAGGCCACGAGCGCCGAGGAACTTAAGCGTGAGAGGATGAATCTCTCCTGCGGGTTGGCTCCCCGCACTGAACGCGCGAAAGGCACCCTTAAACTGAGTGTTCGCGATCACCTCAGCAAGAATGCTTCTGCATCGATTGTGAGTACAGACAAACAACAGATTAAACGGTTTCACCAGCTACTTACTCCTAACATGTCCTAACTTGATGACCATCAATGAGTCCATCATTTCACTCCCACCTCAGAATTTGCCTGAGGCCTGCTTTGCTCTCGCCAGTTGCCAAATCAAATGGCGTGGCCAGCAGCTTCGACGAGAATCCTCCCAAGCAAAATACTTATCTAGCTTCGCTTTGGGGCTCGCTGTTTCTGCGCACTTTAAGCCTCTTTCCTTTCTACTTTTCTGGCTATTTACTGTTCTAACGGCCCTTTGTCCTACCCTACTAACTATCCTTCTGGGCCGAATTCTTTTAGGGTAGCCGCCCTTCATGACAGTTATGACGATTCTTTGTCGATGTTGACCGTCCCAACACAGCGCATCCTTACATTTGGCTTCATCGCCTTCGTTCTCATTGGTCTGGAACAGGGTCTACTGGGCCTATTCGTTGCTGAACTCGGAACGAAGCTCTCTAGGTCACCTGAGGACTTGGGTCTCTTTTTTGCCCTCCATGGTCTTGGCTCTGCTGTCGTAACCGGATCAGCACTCATTGGATGGATGGAGCAGCGAAATAGTAAGCGCATAGCGCTCGCCAGCCTATCGCTATGTCTCGGTTCAATCCTTGTCGTGACAGGCGATTACTGGCTTCTAAAACTGGTAGCAGCGCCGCTGCTTGGCCTCGGTTTTGGCGGTCTCTCGATGTCATTTAACACACTGTTCGTGACCCACTTTTCACAGAAAAATGCGGGGCTACTCAACGTCTTGAATGCTACCTATGGCCTTGGAGCCGTCACTGCGCCCTGGCTTCTCAGTCAGGGGCTTCTGACAGGTAGCGAGCTTTTTGTCGTTATTGCTCTTGCGTCAATGATTGTCTGCCTTGGCGCCTGGAATATTGATGACCGAATACCCGTTCGGTCGGCTATCCCATCTGAGAACGAGCAGATGGCACCCATCCTGCCGTTATTGGTGATCGCCTTTGCCATTCTCTTCATCGAGGCCGGTCTCACCTACTGGATGCCATCACTGCTCAGCGATCCAACAGGAGACGGTGCGATCGCCGCGGCCTTTATGGCGCGTTTCTTTTTCTGGTTTGTCATCGTCAGGCTCACTGCAGCAGCCCTTGCAATCTGGGTTTCGACATTAGGTTTCGCCGTATTCGGGCTCGCGGGGATCTTCTGCTCGCTGGTACTTGTATTAGCCGGCACTGTTTCGCTAGCCGATACCAGTTTCACTGGAGCCTTTATGGGTTTGATATTTCCCAATGCTTACGCGTGGATGCTCACCAAAGGCGGTGGCGGTACAACCACCGGCGCTAAAATTCTTCTGAGCGCAATCACCGGTGCAACATTGGGCCCATGGCTTCTCGGCTGGGTTTTACCTTACCTCGGCCAAAGTGCCGTGCTTTGGCTTTTGAGCTCAATGAGTTTAGCCACTGCTGGTTTGATGCTTATCACCCATTTAAATGTTGAGTACCGGAAGTCTGTCCGAGCGCAATAGATGCCTGAGTCGTCGATACATGGTTAGATAACCGATTGATCAAATAATCATCTTTAAATAATTAATCTGGGAGTTTCAGTACATGGATACGTCAACACTATTTTCGCTTGAGGGAAGAACGGCACTCGTCACTGGAGGATCGCGCGGTATTGGGAAAATGATCGCTGCTGGCTTTATTGCCCAAGGCGCAAAAGTCTACATTTCATCGCGAAAAGCAGATGTCTGTGATGCTGTTGCCGAGGAGCTTGGTCCAAACTGCATCTCCTTACCTCAGGACATGAGCACGGTAGCCGGTTGCCAAATGTTGGCGGAGGCGTACTTCCAGCACGAGAAATCGCTCGATATTCTTGTTAACAATGCCGGCGCCGCTTGGGGTGAGGCCTTCGAAACCTTCCCCGAGAGTGGTTGGGATAAGGTCATGGATCTGAACGTTAAGTCACTGTTCTTCCTCACACAGGCGCTCCATGGACCGCTAAAAGCAGCGGCATCAAGAGAGCAACCGGGCAAGGTCATCAATATTGCGTCTATCGACGGCATTCGGATTAATCCCTGGGAAACCTACAGCTACCAGGCGTCAAAAGCGGCGGTGATTCAGCTCACAAAGCGCATGGCAACACGCCTCATCAAAGACAGCATCAACGTCACTGGCATTGCACCCGGCGCCTTCGCGTCTGAGATGAATAAAGCAGCGCGCGACTTTGGCGATGCTGTTGGTAATGGCGTCCCATCAGGTCGTATCGGCCGTGATGAGGACATGGCCGCGGTGGCCATCTACCTGGCGGCTCGCAGTGGAGACTACGTCGTTGGCGAGACGATTGCCGTTGATGGTGGCGTCGTCTACGGATCAGCCGCAGAAACTATCAGCCCCTAAAGCTTAGATCGACTAAAGCAAAAAAGCCCCACTCGAAATGAATGGGGCTTTTTTTTATAGCGTCAGTTATGAAGGAAGGCTTCAAAGCCTCGTTTCACTGGCCCTGCGATTTCTGTTGGTTGTAGAGCGGCTCCATCATCTGATCGACACCAAAGGTTGCCGGACGCTGACGCGGCGGAAATTGAGCCAGTGTGGTTAAGAATTTTTGAAGCTCAATGCGAGCAACAGCAATACGCGGAGGTACTTTACGCACCCACCAGTCTTCGTAGTTATCGGCATGCACGTCAGCCCGCTCGAAGGGGTCACGACGCAAATGGAATACTTTCGGAATGCGCAGCTCGTCAAATTGCTCACGCCATACAGCAAATCCTTTTGCACGCTGCTCAGCAAAAACAACCTTCCAATCACCCGTGCGAATTGCCGTTAAGACACCATCATCGCTCCAGTAAAAGAAGGAGTTTCGTGGACCCAGATCCGTTTCACCTTCGAGTAAGGGAAGGAAGTTGTAGCCGTCGAGATGATTCTTGTAGGGCTTCCCATCGACGGTGACACCGGCTTTGAGCTCGGCGACCACATTGGAGCGTCCGGCAGCTGCCATCAAGGTTGGCACCCAATCCTCATGAGACATGATCTCGTTAATGACCTGCCCCTCTTTGATCCGACCGGGCCAACGCACCATTGCTGGAACGCGGAAGCCACCTTCCCAGTTACTATTTTTCTCACTTCGGAACGGCGATATGGCTGCATCCGGCCATGTATTGTAGTGCGGTCCATTGTCTGTCGAATACATCACGATCGTGTTGTCTGACACACCAAGCTCATCCAGATGATCGAGGAGCTCACCCACCATCATGTCATGACCCACCATGGCGTCGTTATAGAAGCCTTGACCCGATAAGCCGTGTTCATCATCAGCCGTGTGCGTAAAGAAATGCATGCGGGTTGTGTTGTACCAAACAAAGAAGGGCTTGCCCTGATCGACTGCACGCGTCATGAAATCGAGCGCCGCAAGCTTGAACTCCCGATCGACGGTTTTCATGCGCTCACGCGTCAGAGCGCCCGTATCCACAATATCGCCGTCAGCAAAACTGTGAATCACACCGCGTGGTGAAAACAACTTAACGAGCAGCTCATTATCAGAGGGATAGTCAGGATCTTCCGGCTCCTCCTCTGCATTTAGGTGGTATAGATTGCCAAAAAACTCGTCGAATCCATGGTTGGTGGGTAAAAACTCGTCTTTGTCACCAAGGTGGTTTTTCCCGAATTGTGCGGTGACATAACCCTCGTCTTTCAGCAGCGATGCGAGCGTAACGTCCTCAGGTCTAATGCCCAAGTCAGCGCCCGGTGAGCCGACTTTAGTGAGCCCGGTGCGAATCGGTGACTGACCTAAGATGAACGCCGAGCGTCCCGCAGTACAACTTTGCTGACCATAGTAGTCTGTGAACTTGGCGCCCTCTTCCGCAATCCGATCAATATTGGGGGTCTCGTAACCCATCATCCCCATGTTGTTCGTGGAGAGATTCCAAAAGCCAATGTCATCGCCCCAGATGATCAGCATATTGGGCTTGTCTTGTGCCAATGCTTGGCCTGCAATTAAAAAGCTCAGCAAAAGGAAAATAACGCGCATGGGCTCTCAGCCTTTATTTTTAGATTCGGACTAGGTTACTTCCTCGAGTCCTGTATGGCGACTCCTGTTTCAAGATTTCTGAACCTCGCTTGGTACTGCGACACTCATGTACAGTGTTATTGTTCTCGCAGGCAATGTTTAAGACATTAGAGATCCGTCAATGCACAGTGTGACATTCCAAGACCGCGAGGTGACTCCCAATAAAATTGTGTGTGTGGGTAAAAACTACTCGGCACATATTGAGGAAATGGGCAGCACACCTTCTGATCAGATGACTGTTTTTATGAAGCCCAATGCCTGCATCAGCGATCAGCTAGTCGCCCATCGTGGCGAACACATTCATTTTGAAGGGGAAATTTGCTTGCTCATTCAAGGTGACGTGGTGGCTGCAGTGGGTTTGGGACTCGATCTCACCAAGCGCGCCACACAAAAACGACTGAAGGATGCGGGTCTTCCCTGGGAGCGTGCCAAGGCTTTCGAAGGCGCGGCAGTGTTTAGCCGCTTCGTCAAAGCACCGCCTTCGCTGACAGATCTTGATTTCGAGCTACGCATTGACGGTGAGCTTCGCCAGCGCGGCAGCCCCACACAAATGCTCTACCCACCAGCGGTCATCCTGGAAGAGCTACGTTCCTTCATCCCGCTTGAGGACGGCGATATTGTCATGACAGGTACACCAGCCGGGGTTGGCCCGGTAGAGGCAGGAGCGCTTTTTGAAGCTCGACTACTGAATGGCGATACTGAGCTGGTTAGCGCGTCGTGGCGCGCAATGTAAAGCAAACAGAGCACTAACCAACATCCGTGTTTACGAATTCAGGTCTTTAATAAACTCGTCGATTTCCGCAGTCGTTGTGGTGAACGACGTTACTAAGCGATAAGCCTTGGGTAACGAAGGCCAGGCGTAAAACATATGCCCGCGTTGCAGTAGTCCCTCCGCTACGTCCTCTTCCATAGCGATAAATAACTCATTGCCGTCACCACCAGCCAGTATTGAGGCGCTGTGTGATGAAAAGATGCCATCCCGAAGTCTAGTCATGTGTGCGTTTGAGGCTGTAGCCAGCTCAAGCCACAAGTCATTTTCAAGGTAGGCATCTAACTGCGCTGCGAGATATCGATGTTTTGACCAGAGGTGGCCGCCGCGCTTTCGATGGAACTCGGCAAGGGTCGCTTCATCCGGATTAAAAAATACGAGCGCCTCAGCCGCCATAGCTCCGTTTTTTGTAGCACCAAAACTGAGCGCATCGACCCCGGCACGCCAGGTGAGATCGGCCGGGCTTTCACTGCCACCGGCAACTGCATTGGCAAATCGGGCGCCATCCATGAATAGCTTCATACCGCGAGACCGAGCGAGCTCAGAGTAAGCGGCAATCTCATCGGAAGAGAACCGCGCGCCCAACTCCGTCAAGTTGGAAATGGAAATAACGGCCGGTTGAACAGAATGAACCCCCCTCGCGCCGGACACATCAATTTTTTGAGCCAGCTCCGCAAGGTCAGGTTTTGCATCATCGCCACCGACTGTGAACTGGCGAGCGCCCCCGGTATACAGCTCGGGGGCCGTCGACTCATCGTTAGCAATGTGCGCCTCGGCATGCGCATAGATGCCAGAGAAGGAGGATGTGAGCGTAGCGAGCCCAACGCAATTGGCAGCCGTGCCAGTGCTCAACAGTAGAGCCACCACCTCACACTCAAACAAAGACGCCAATCGCGATTCCACCCTTTTAGTAAGGGCATCGGCACCGTAGGCCGGTGCCGCACCCACCGAAGCTTGCACGAGTGCTTCAATGATTGAGGGATGTACACCGGACGAATTATCAGAACCAAAGTTAGCAGGCATAACGTTTCCTGAAGACAAAAAAAAGCCGCCCTAAGGCGGCTTTCATCATACTCTAATCGCTTAGAGAGCAAACTTTACGCGAGCGAAGAACATACGACCGCGAGGATCGTGATGCTTGGGATCGTAGCTAAAGTTAGCTGCGTCATAAACACGAGGCGCCTCTTTATCAAATACGTTCTTGCCACCTAATGTGAATACCGCTTGGGTGTCACCTAGGTTGAAGTTGTAGTTGTAGCTGAGGTCCATCGTACGCCAGTTACTAATGCCGCTATTAAATCCAAGTGCCTGAGCTGAAGCAGGAACAGCACGCCCAGTCTTGTAAGAGTCAACGTAGTACACAACCATGGCAGCACTGTGGTTGCCCCGCTCCCAATCAGCAGTCAGATTCCACTTCTTCTGTGGCATCGAGCGGACAAAGTTGTCGTGGTTGAATGAACCCACAACATCTGTGACACCACCGTTTCCATCCGGAATCTCGTAGCTCAGGAAGTGGCTGTACGCCAACTGAACACCAAAGTCGCCCATGTCGCCGGCAGGGATATTCCAATCAGCAGAAACGTCAACACCATCTGTTTCTACAGTCGCAGCGTTGATGAAGTTCGTTGACACACCTTGCAACTGACCTGAGTCATTTCGGCGAATGTCAGGCCCATTTGGATCTGCACTCAACTTACCCTGCGCGTTCTCGATCGTGATCACATCTTCGTAATCGAACTGCCACCAATCTAAGCGCATATTGAAGTTGTCGCTGGGCGTCCAAACAACACCAAGGTTAGTGTTAGTCGATGTCTCTGGCTTCAGATTTGTATCACCTTCTGTCAAAACTCGAATGAACAGGGCACCACCACCACCGAGGGGATCGACGAGACCTTGAAGCGATGTCCCGCGGTTGAACTGCTGAACCAGCGAAGCCTCTCGGAATGCTGTAGACATTGAGCCTCTAACAACCAGCTCATCCGTTACCTGCCAGCGAAGCGCCAACTTCGGGTCAAGACTGCTGTCAGATTCCAACGCCTCATATCGCGCTGCCACACTCATCTCAAGCGAATCAGTGATTGGAATGTTCGCTTCGGCAAAGGCAGCGAAAGAGTCTCGGGATGCCGACGGCTCTGTACCGCCGCCCAAGAAGATCAAGTCTACGTCCTGCAAAGTACCTGTCTGAGGATCGATTTGCTGTGTCGAAATATCATTTCTTAAGGTTTGAAAGCCTTCATTACGGAACTGAGCACCGTAAGCGACGTTGATAGTGCGACCTGATGCAATTTCCAAAGGACCGGAGACCACCAAATCCGCAACCGTGAGGTCAGTGATTGTATTGGTGTAAGTCTGGGCACTGATGTAATCGATCAAACTCTGAGAATTCTGACTGGGATCAAAAATATTGAATGACTCAGTGCCGCTTGCTCCACCCTGTCCAGCCAGGGCGTCTGTCAGGCGAGAGGCAATTGTGTCAGGCTGCCAACCCTCTCTGTCGTTCTCCGAATAGGTTACCGAGGCATTCCAGTCCCACTCACCGTCATCCAGTGAACCAGAGACGTCCAGCGACGCTCTCAAGAACTCAGAATTACGTGGCGCGAGAGGCGAAGGCGCTTCTGCACCGAGTGGACGTCCATACCAGCGAACGAAACCGTTGAAAGGGCTACCGGCCTGTCCTGGAGCAATCGTTGGAAAGTTCAACGCCGGATAGGATGGTGACTGGGGGTTATCCAGCACTTCGTTCTTAGCAAAACCTAATTCACCACGAACGGTGACCCCGTTGTCCATATCATGCGTAATCGCGGCGTAAACATTCGTGCGTTCCTCCTCGTTAACCAAGTTGAACCTTGGTCCGTAGAGGAATCCACACTTCTGACCACCAAGGGATGGTATAAATGCAGCGCCATAGATACCGCCATTTGCCTCACAATTCGCATCCGGAATTGTTTCTCCAGGACCATAAGTTCCCGCATAATCACCTGTCCCTTCAATGAATACAGGGAGACCCGGAGCAAGACCACCCAAGTTCAAGAAGCTACGGCCCAAGGTGCTCACGGCGTTGATCGTCGTGTACGAACGTTCTGCAGAACTCATAGGATCCTGCTGCATAAAGCTACCTGACAGAATTACATTGGTATTGTCGCCAATACCAAAACCAGCCAAAACACTGACGTCGTCAGTGGTTTGATCACTGGACTCTGCCTTTTGATGGCCTACCGATACTTCAAGACCTTCGAAATCGTCACGCAAGATAAAGTTAACTACGCCCGCAACTGCATCGGAGCCATAGGTAGCTGTCGCACCTTCCTTCAAAATCTCCACACGCTCAAGTGCGGCCATAGGAATCGTGGCCGTATCAACAAATACAGATCCGTCGTTCGCTACAGCGCCAGCGATCGTTTGACGCTTACCGTTCACGAGCACCAAGGTCGATGTAAGGCCCAAACCACGCAGGTTCACATTGGACGTACCCTGCGTTCCACCTGCAGTAAAGGAGTCTGGATTATTCTCCGCACCGCTATTTACCGCTAATTTCTGGGTCAATTCACCAATGGTGAGAGCGCCCTGCTTCTGAATGTAATCACTATCAAGTACATCAACAGGTGTCGCCTCGTCAGTGCCAGAGCCCTTAATGTATGAACCCGTAATAACGACTTCTTCGAGACTTTTGTTGTCATCCTGAGCCAAGGCTGTATTGGCCACCAAAAGGTTAGCCGTCAACAAGCTCAGTGCGAATGGTATTGCTTTTCCGCCGATTGCAATTGGGGATGTCAGCTTCATTACTGCTCCTTGTTTTTTTAAAATCTGAGAAAATTAAGCGTTTTGTTATTTTATAACGCCCTAATTAGTAATCCACGATTCGGCGATGTGTTCAAGTATAAGATGACGTTTTTATTACCAGAACAAGATAGCTTAGGCCTCTGAGACGATGAAACAAAACTTTAATTGTAATTCGCACATCCAGGTAGTAGCGTTGTGAAAACGTGAGAGCGATGGCCATGCAAGCAATCCTAAAGTTGGATGTGGCAGGGCAACCCAGAGGCTGGTTAAGCCTCCAGGAAGCAATCTCTGCCTACGCTCGAGGCGATGTTATCTATGGCATCGGGGATCCCCTCCCCCCAGTGTTTGGTGGCACTCAACGCATCACAGGCATCCGATCAAAACTCATTGTTCAGCCCATCGTTGCCCTGAATGGCAGAGTGTTTGATCACTTCACCCCACCGCTTTGCAATAGAACCCTCTTTCGTCGCGATGATTACAGGTGCCTCTACTGCGGAAATCAGTTTTCAAGAAGCGAGCTGACGCGAGATCATGTAATACCGACATCTAGAGGTGGCACCGATAAATGGGAAAACGTGGTCGCTGCCTGCAAACGCTGCAATTGGCTTAAGGACTGTCTTACACCCGAAGAAGCCAACATGCCCCTGCTAGCGATCCCATTTAAACCAAATTCCTATGAATGGCACTTCCTTGCCAAAGACCGCGTGCTGGCCGATCAGATGGAATACCTCTCGACCCAATTCAGAGCGGATCGCGATTGGGCACATTAACGGCCGTCATCGCTGTATCGGGACAACGCTAGAATCACCCTCGATAATAGCGATGAGGCACCATGGGAAGACTGACAACCGTTAGATCGACTCGCTTGCCACGCACAATAACGTGAAGCCCGGAGCCCACCTGTGAGCATTTAGGTTCCACAAAGCCCATCGCCACCGGACCGCCGACAGAGGCCCCAAAGGCATCCGAACAAATCGCGCCAACCTCAACACCCTCGCTGTCTAGCAAGACCTCTCCCGCTCTCACGGGTCGCCGCCCGTCGACTTTGAGACCCACCCGTTTTCTCGCTGCACCCTCGACCAGTTGTTGGTGAATAATGGCAGCACCCGGATAGCCGCCGGGCCGGCAACCACTCTCTCGTCGCTCCCTCGAAATCGCCCAAGTAAGCCCAGCTTCCACTGGCGTAACGTGAGCTGAGAGTTCATGGCCATGTAAGCAGAGGCCCGCCTCTAACCTCAGCGAATCTCTCGCGCCCAATCCAATCGCTTCGACTTCGGACTCCGCCAGCAAACACTGTGCAACTCTGTGAGCTTGTGATGCAGTCATAGAAATCTCAAAACCATCTTCCCCGGTATAGCCAGAACAAGTCACCCAAACATCAACCCCATTGATGTGGTCTTGAGCGGCTGTCATAAATGCAAGTTCACTGGCGGCATTAGTCAAACGGGCCATCACCGCTCGCGCATCTGGCCCCTGGAGGGCAAGAAGCGCTCTATCTTCGTGGAGCTCAAACGTCAGATCTGGGAGCGTTGAATTCAGATACGTGAGGTCTTCGTGCTTGTTACCCGCGTTCAGAACCAGGTGGAATCGCCCATCGCCAAGGTTAGTTACAATTAAGTCGTCCCTGACGCCACCCTGGTCGTTGGTAAGGAGCGCATAAGCGCTGGCCATGGGTGCCAAGCTCAGAAAATCATTCGGCATCACAGCCTCTAATCGCTGCGCAACGTTATGACCGCTCACTGTTACCTGGCCCATGTGAGAGACGTCAAATAAACCCGCATGCGAGCGCGTGTGATTGTGTTCTGCAATAATGCCGCTGGGATAACTTATGGGCATGCTGTAACCAGCGAAGGGAACCAGCTTCGCTCCCAGTTCTTGGTGAAGTGATGTCAGTGGCGTTTCAAGTAACAACTGAGCCTCCGATGGAATGCAAACGTAATGAGTGGTGCGGGTAACTTAAT